>Ga0209160_1000655_pt1 | contig 28715 bp, 28 predicted proteins | sample GraSoiAngelo_153_FD_186167 | JGI IMG/M metagenome (GOLD analysis project Ga0209160, IMG submission 186167) | Grasslands soil microbial communities from the Angelo Coastal Reserve, California, USA - 14_1009_12_40cm (SPAdes) (version 2) | ecosystem: Environmental > Terrestrial > Soil > Grasslands ...
CGCCCGGGATCTACCTGGTCCTGCTGCGGCGCTCGCGGTTCGACGACTTGCCGACGGGTCTTTTCAACATTCGGGGAAAGGTCATCGGCAAGCTGCGGGACCAGATGCGCACCGACCTGGAGCGCGCGAAGACCACTGCCGAGGCCCTCGGCAAATAAGGGGGCGGCCCCGTCCCCACCGGAAACAATCGGCACCGAGCCCCGTAAGAAGAAGACACGTCTCATCCTACGCACAGCGCGGAGCCGTCTCGACATGAACCGCCGCACCGTCGTTATTGTCGCGACCGCAGTCGCCGTCCTGGGTCTCGGCGCCATGGCCGCCACCGGAAAGCTCTCCGGCGGCAAAAAGGACGGCCCGAAGGCGGTGGCGGTGGTGCGCGGGACGCTGGTCGATAAGGCCCTCGCCGTCGGCACCATCGAGCCCCGGGTCGAGGTCAGCGTCAAGTCCATTCTCGCCGGCGTCGTCCGACAGCGCTTCGCCGCGGTCGGCGAGTTCGTCAAGCGGGGCCAGCCGCTGCTCGAGATCGCCCCCAACCCGACGCCGCTGGAGATGGTGGAGCTCCGCCGCAACGTGGAGCTGCGCGAGATCGAGATCAGGAACCTGGAGCGCGAGCTGGCCCGCCAGCAGGAGCTGCGCAACAGGAACCTGATTTCCCCTTCCGATCTCGAGGCCGCGCAACGGCGCGTGGACGAGTCGCGCAGTCAGCTCTCGCTGTCACAGGAGCGGCTGGCGTTACAGGAAGGCGGCAAGGTGCTGACCGGTGGCAAGCAGGTCGAGACCGTGGTCCGGGCGCCGATCGACGGCTACATCCTCGAGGACTCCATCGAGATCGGCGATCCGGTGGTGCCTCTCACACCGTACCAGGCAGGCACCGTGCTGATGCGGATGGCGGCGATGCGGGATTTGATCTTCCGGGGAACGGTAGATGAGATAGACGTGGGTCGGCTCAAAGAGGGCATGCCGGTGACCGTCAAGATCGGCGCACTCCCCAGCGCCAGCGTCAAGGGGCGGCTCGAGAAGATCTGGCTCAAGGCGCACAAGCAGGAGCAGGCGACGGTCTTCCCGATCGAGATCGTCCTGACTGAGGTGGCAGGTGCGACGCTGCGCGCGGGCTACTCGGCCAACGCCGAGGTGATCATCTCGCGCCGGGACAGCGTGCTCTACATCCCGGAGCGACTCATCACTCACCGCCACGACTCGAGCTTCGTCACGCTCCGGACCAGCCCCGGCAAGACCGAGGAGCGCTGCATCAAGACCGGCCTCTCCGACGCCATCAATATCGAGGTGCTGGAGGGCCTGCAGGCGGCCGACTCGCTGGTCGAGCCGGCGCCGCGCGAGATCTCCTGACGTGTGGCGCGAATTCTTCGCCGACCTGCGAGCCCAGAAGCTCCGCACCTCCCTCACCGTGCTGGGGATTGCCTGGGGCACGGTGGCGGTCGTCGTGCTGCTGGCGTTCGGAGTCGGCCTGGAGCGCCAAACGAGGAAGCGGTTTCACGGGTTGGGTGACCGGATCGTCATACTCTGGGGCGGACGGACCACGAGGCCGTTCGCCGGCTTCGGCGATGGCCGCCCGATCCGCCTGCGCTCCGATGATGTGCAGCTCCTGGCACGCGAGGTCGCGGAGATCGAGTACATGAGCCCCGAGTTTATCACGCAGAGCGCGCGGGTGCGGCGTGGCGTCAAGGCGGCCGCGCCCGCCATCACGGGCATCCTCCCCGTATACGGCCTGATGCGCAACATCATCCCCGAGACAGGTGGCCGCTTTATCAATGATCGCGACGTCGCCGAGCGCAGGCGCGTGGCGGTGCTGGGCGACGAGCTCGCCAAGCTGCTGTTTGGTGAGGAAGCAGTCGTCGGACAACAGGTGTTCCTGGGTGACGCGCCCTTCACGGTCGTAGGTGTGATGCGCCCCAAGCTGCAGAATTCCTCCTATCAGGAGCGCGATAAGGACCGGATCTTCATTCCGGCGACCACGCACTACGCGTTGTTCGGCAACCGGTTCCTGAACGACATCGTCTACCGCGCGCGGACCTCGGAGATCACCAAGCAGGCCGAGCGGCGCGTGTACGAGACGATGGGGCGCAAGTACAAGTTCGATCCGCAGGATAAGGACGCCCTGGCCTTCTGGGACACGAGCGAGTGGGAAACCCGCTTCGGCCAGATGTTCGTGGCCTTCAATATTTTCTTCGCCATCGTGGGGAGCTTCACCCTGCTCGTCGGCGGCATCGGGGTGGCGAACATCATGTACATCGTGGTCCGGGAACGGACCCGCGAAATCGGCGTCCGGCGCGCCGTGGGTGCGACTCGCGCCGACATCATGCGCCAGTTCTTCGCCGAAGCGCTGATGATCGTGTCGATGGGCGCGACGCTCGGGCTGCTGCTCTCGCTCGGGCTCGTCACCGCCCTGGGCGGACTGCCGATCAAGGAGTTCGTCGGCGTCCCGACCATCTCAGCAAAGGTGCTCGCGGCGACCCTTGTCTTGCTCGCGGCCGTCGCCTTTGCGGCAGGCCTGATGCCGGCCCGGCGCGCGGCGGCGCTCGACCCGGTGGAAGCGTTGCGCACCTAGGCATGTTCTCCATCCTCCTCCGGGAATTCATCGGCGATCTGAAGGCGCAACGGACCCGGGCCTTCCTCACGTTCTTCGCCGTGACGTGGGGAACACTCGCGGTCGTCCTGTTGCTGGCGTTCGGTGAGGGACTGAAGCGCACCGTCCGCGACGGCCTGCTGGGCGCCGGCGAACGGATCTTCATGGTCTACGGCGGTGAGACCAGCAAGGCATTCGCCGGGTTGGGGCAGGGCCGGCGCATCCACCTCGCGGAAGAAGACCTGGAGCTCCTCGAGCGGGCAATCCCGGACATCGACCGGGGCAGCGTCTCGTACGGGCGCTGGGGTACTGCGTTTCAGATGGGCAAGACCCGCACCAACGCGTTCCTCGAGGGCGTGGGTCCCGATCACGAGGCGATGCGCCACATGGACCCGGCGCAGGGCGGACGGTTCATCAACGCCGCCGACATCGCGCAGAAGCGGCGCGTGCTGTTCCTCGGCAACCAGCTGGCGGAGCGGATCTTCGGCAAGGGCGTCGATGCCATCGGCAAGAGCGTGGTCGTCGACGGCTTGCCGTTCACCGTGGTCGGGGTGTTGCAGAAGAAGTTCCAGGACTCGAGCAACAACGGTCCGGACGCCGACCGCGCCGTCATCCCGTACTCGACCTTTCGCACAATCTGGGGAAACCGGTTCGTGAGCCATCTGATCGTGCAGCCGCGCGACGCGTCGCGCGGCCCCCTGGTGAAGGCCGAGCTGTACCGGGTACTGGGGCGGAAATACAGCTTCGACCCCACCGATACGCGCGCTCTGGGCATGTGGGACTTCATCGAGAGCGAAAGGGAGAACCTCGCCGTCGGGCTCGGCATCCAGATCTTCATGGGGCTCGTCGGGGCCTTCACGCTGCTCATCGCGGGCGTCGGTGTCGCGAACATCATGTACGTCGTCGTGAAGGAGCGGACGCACGAGATCGGCATCAAGCTCGCGCTCGGGGCGCGCCGCCGCCACATCATGGCGCAGTTCTTGTTCGAGGCCATGACGATCGCCCTGTCCGGCGGGCTGGTGGGCCTTGCGACGGCGGCGCTGATCGTGCTCGGGGTCGATGCGATTCCGACGGAAGACAACCCGGCGATGCAGTACATCCTGAACCCGAAGCTGTCGTGGCCCATTGCCCTGATCTGCGTGAGCATCCTGATCGGCGTAGGGCTCATCGCCGGTATCCTCCCCGCGCGCCGCGCCGCGGCGGTGGATCCGGTGGAGTCGCTGCGGTACGAGTGAGGTGTCAGTCCCCGAAGTTCACCAGCCGGACCAACTGGATGTCCGGCACCTGCGCCAGCTCCTCGAGCACGCCATTCAAGAGCGGCTGGTCCACCGTGATGGCCGCGAGCGCGTCGTGCCCCGGGAAGGCGACGCGGGCCTGGTGGTAGCTGCCGATGTTGATCCCCGCGCCGCCGAGCAGCGTGCCCACGCGACCGATGACCCCGGGCACGTCGCGATTCCGGATTACCAGCATCCATCCCTCGGGCGCGACGTCGACGTGGTAGTCGTCGATCCGAATCACGCGGCCGTGCTCGTTGCCCAGCACGGTGCCGGCCACCCGGGCCCGGCCGCGCGCCGCCTCGAGTGTGACGCCCACCGTGGTCTCGAAGCCCGGCTCCGGGGTTCCCGTGCGGCGCGCGTGACGGAGCCCTCGCTCCTCCGCGATGAGCAGGGCGTTCACCATGCTCACCGGCTCGACGCTCATCGCCGAGAGCAGCCCCTCGACCGCCGCCATCAGCACGGGTCGCGGCGCGGCTTCGTCTTTTCCTCCGTAGTCCACCTCGACCGCCGTGACCGGCCCATCCACCAGCGCCAAGGCCAGGCGACCGAGTCGGCGCGCCAGATCGAGCAGCGGCCCGAGCCGCCGTAACAGATCGCCCGAGATCCCGGGGACGTTGATCGCGAACGACAGATCGCCGAGCACCAGCGCGTCGCGCACGGCCCCGCAGATCTCGACACTCACGCGCTCCTGGGCCTCCGCCGTCGAGGCGGCGAGGTGCGGCGTGAGAATCACACGCTCGAGCTTGCGGAGCGGCGCGTCCGCGGGCAGCGGCTCGACGGCGAACACATCGATCGCCGCGCCGCCGATGCGTTTGTCGCGAACCGCGTCGGCCAATGCCGCCTCGTCCACGAGCTCGCCGCGCGCGGTATTCACGAGCACCGCCGTCGGCTTCATGAGCTTCAGCCGCTCGGCGTTGATCAAGTGATGGGTCTGCTCGGTGTGGGCCACGTGGAGCGTGACCACGTCCGCCTGGCCGAGCAGCTGGTCGAGCGGCAGCAGCTTGAGCTGAAGCTCGGCCGCGCGCTCCGGCGAAAGGTACGGATCGTGCCCGACCACGTGCATCCCGAACGCGCGAGCAAGCTGGGCCACGTGGCCACCGATGCGCCCCAGCCCGACGATCCCGATGGTCTTGCCGCGAAGCTCCGTCCCCTCGAACCGCTTGCGATCCCATTCGCCGCGGCGCATCGCCTCCGCGGCCCCTGGAATGTGGCGGGCCTGGGCCAGCAGGAGGCCCATCGCATGCTCCGCGGCACTGACCGTATTCGCGCCGGGGGCGTTCATCACGGCGATGCCGCGCCGGGTGGCGGCATGCACGTCGATGTTGTCGACCCCGGTCCCCGCGCGGGCGATCACGCGCAGGTTGGGGCCACGCGTGAGCAGGTCCGCCGTCACCCGCGTCTCGCTCCGCACGACGAGCGCGTGCGCGCCCGCGAGCGCCCGCTCGAGCTCCTCGCGCGGCTTGCCGGCGCAGTTGGCGACCTCGATCTCCGGCGTTTCCGCGAGCAGCTTCAGTCCCGCCTCCGCCACCTTATCGGCCACCGCGACGCGGTAGGTCACGTCACGAGCCCGGCGAGCAGGTCCAGGAGCTGGTCCAGCGCGGCGACGGTGTGGTCGCCCATGTGCCCGATGCGGATGGTGGACTCCTTCAGCGGGCCGTATCCCGAGCCGATGGTCCAGCCCGCCTGTTTCAGCGCCCCGACGATCTGCTTGGCGTTCTTTCCTTCGGGCAGCTTGAGACACGACACGGTCCAGCTGCGCCGCCCTTCCCGCGGCAGGTAGGCGACGCCGTGCAGCTCGCCCCACTCCTCCACGCGACGGCGCATCGCGTCGTGCCGACGCCAGCGCCCCTCGACCCCGCCCTCGCGCTCGATCCGGGCGAGCTGCGTCTCGAGCGCGTACAGCAGGGAGATCGCGGGCGTGTTGGTCGGCTGGTGCTTGGTGGTCGCGTCGAGGAAGCTCACCAGGTCGAAGTACAGCCCGCGCCCGGACAGCGTTTTGGCTCGCTCGACCATCCGCTCGGAGGCGACGCCCAGCGCGAGGCCCGGCGGGAGCGCGAGCGCCTTCTGCGACCCGGTGAGGACGAAATCGAGCCCGCCCCCTCCGCCCCAGCGATCGGTCTCGACGGGAGAGCCCGCGAGCGATGTGACGGCGTCCACGAGCAGCAGGACGTCGTCGAACTCGCGCACGACGGCGGCGAGCGCCTCTACATCCTGGAGCACGCCCGTGGACGTCTCCGAGTGGACCAGGGTCACCGCGTCGACCGGCGTGCGGCGCAGCGTGTCGCGCAGCATGTCGGCCTCGACGGCGCAGCCGGGGGGCACGTCGAGGCGGATGCACTCCTTGCCGCTGGCACTCACCAGCTTCGCGAACCGCTCGCTGAACGAGCCGTTGACGAGCGACAAGGCGCGGCGCCGGACGCCGTTCCGCACCGCCATCTCCATGAACCCGGTCGCCGAGGTGGTTCCCACGAGCACCGGACGGGAGGTCCGGCACAGCCGGGCCAGCGGCGCTTCGATCCCGGCCAGCAGCTGCTCCATCGCTCCCGAGCGGTGTCCGATCATCGGCCGCTGCATGGCGGCGAGGACCTCGGGGTGGACGTCGGTGGGACCAGGCAGAAAAAACCGCCCGAACGGGGGCGGCGGTGGCGTGACGGGCGCGGTCATGCGCCCGCGCGGGCGAGATCTTCGACCAGCCCCTCCTCGACCACTTCCTTGGTCTTCACGAGACGCACCCCTTCGTCGCCCCAATCTTTAAGTAACTGCTCCGAGACGTCCTTGTCGATTCCCTTCACCGCGTCCCGGACCACGAACAGGCGCGTATGGGGACGGCGCTCGAGCAGCCCTTCGACGGCCGCTTTATCGCACACGTCGGTCGCCACCCCATACAGCACGATGTCGTCGGGTGCGAGCACGTCCAGCACCGTCGGCACGTTCTCGTTGGTGAACACGTCGAAACGGTGCTTGTGGAACAGGACGTCCCCCTGGTGCGCCCGCAGCCGCTCGGCCAGCGTCTTCGCATCGGTCCTCGTCGGCTCGATGACGAGCGGATCCCGGAGCGCGGTTTCGGGAAGCTTCTTCTGGCCGGGAGTGCCACGCATACAGTGTGCCGGGAAGGTACGCTGCCAGTCGGGCTTGTCGGAGATCTCCGGATGGCCCACCACGTGATCGTCCGCGCTCGCCACGATGCGGACGCTGTGGCCATGCGCGTAATCCGTCAGGCGCTGCAGGTTGGGGATGATTCGCTCCGCCTCCGGCACATACAGCTTGCCGTCGGCGTGCATGAAGTCGTATTGGGTATCGACATCCCAGAAGATGACGCGGGCCATGGCGGGGAATCTCTCCGAGGATGTAGGAAGGTGTCAACAGGCTAGACGCACAGACGTACAGGCGTGAACAGCGTGAGAGAACAGGCTTTCCTGTTGCCTCACGTCTGTTTTCCCCGGTGCGTCTGTGCGTCTAGCAGTGCCTGTTCTACAACCGAAGCACTACTGCTACCTCGTCGCAACAGTTTTGCCTGGGACAGCGCGTGCAGTCCGCCCACACCTTGAGCGGAAAGTGCTCGCGTTCGGCGGGGGCGAAGCCGACCTTCAGAAAGAACGCCGGCTTGCGAGTCAGCGCGAGTAGCTCGGCCAGGCCCTGGGCGCGCGCCTCGGCGATCAGCGCCGCGAGCAGCGCGCCGCCCACGCCGGTCCGCTGCCAATCTTGGTGCACGGCGAGCCCGGCGAGCTCCGCCAGGTCGCGTGAGTACACCTTGAGCGATCCGCAACCGATGACCTCGCCCGTCGGCCCCTCCGCGACGACGTACTCTTTGATGTGGCGGCAGAGATCGTAGTTCGAGCGCGGCAGCAGGTCGCCGGTAGCGACGTAGGGCGCCATCAGCTGCTCAAGCGCGGGGACGTCCGCCAGCACCGCTCCCCGCAGCGCAACCCCTGGGAGCGGGGAGGCAGCGGTTCCTTCGGGTGCGGGCCGAAGGCGCGGCTTGTCACGGAGGGCCCCGTGGATCGGCAGCGCGCTCACGCGAGGACGTCCTCGAGAATTGCGACTCCGCGCTCCAACTCCTCCACCGCGATCACGAGCGGCGGGAGCAGGCGAATCACCTGCGGCCCCGCCGTGACCACCAGCAGGCCCCGCGCTCGCGCCGCGGCGACGAGCGGGGCGGCCGGCTCCGCCAACTCGAGCCCCCACATGAGCCCCCGTCCCCGAACCTCGCGCACCCGCGGCGCCCCGGCGGCAAGCCGGGCAAGGCGCGCACCCAGCCATTCGGCCTTCCGACGTACGTCGGCCAGGAACGCGGGATCGGCGATCGTGCGCACGACGTCCAGTGCCACGCTCGCGACGAGCGGCCCGCCGCCGAAGGTCGTGGCATGGTCGCCCGGCTTGAGGGCCGCGGCGACGGCGCTCGTCACGAGCACCGCCCCCATCGGCAGACCGCCGGCCAACGGCTTCGCCAGCGTCAGGATGTCGGGCACCACGCCAGCCTGCTCGTAGGCGAACAGCGTTCCCGTGCGGCCAAGGCCGCACTGCACCTCGTCGAAGATGACCGCCACGCCTCGGGAGTCGCACAACTCCCGCACGAATCCCAGCCACTCGGCGTCCACGGGCCGCACGCCGCCCTCCCCCTGCACCGGCTCGACGACCACCGCCGCGGTGCGGGACGCCGAGACGGCGTGATCCACGGCCGCCCAGTCCTCTCGGGCGATGATGCGGATGCCGGGCACCAGGGGCTCGAACGGCTTGCGATAGTCGGGACGGTCGGTGGCCGCGAGCGTCGCGAACAATCGCCCGTGAAACGAGCCCGAGAACGCGACGATCTCGCTCTTGCCCGACCACTTGCGGGCGAACTTGAACGCAGCCTCGTTGGCCTCGGCGCCGGAGTTACAGAAGAAGGCGCGGTCGGCGAATGAGCGCCCGACCAGCTCCTCGGCGAGCCGCTCACCGGCCTCGGTGCGGTACAGGTTGGAGACGTGGATCAGCCCCGAGGCGAGGGCACGCTCGAGCGCCGCGCGGATGACGGGATGGTTGTAGCCGAGCGCGTTCACGCCGATCCCGGCCACGAAATCGAGATACCGGGTCCCGTCTTCGGCGATGAGCTCGGCGCCTTCCCCTCTCACGAACAGAGGGCCGACGCGGGCGTAGACGTCGAGCAGGGCCTGCGCGGCGGGCGGTGCCGGCGGGGTCGGCGTGGCCGACGCGCCCGAGGGAAGGGCGGTCACGCCGGCTGGACGGCAGGGGCGAGGATGCGCGTGCCCGCTCGAGCGTCTTCCAGGAGATGCAGATCGCCGATGCGGACGGCGCGGGCTCCGCCCCGCAGCGCGGCGGTGGCCGCGCGCAGCTTGGCCGCCATACCATCGGCCGCCACGCCGAGCTCGATCAGCGTCTCGACGTCGCCCGCCTCAAGCGCGGGCCGCACCGCCCCATCCACCTCCACCCCCGGTACGTCCGAGACGAGCAGCAGCTCGGCAGCCCCGAGCGCGGCGGCGATCGCCGCCGCCGCGTCGTCCGCATTCACGTTGAGGGGGGCCCCTTCCGCACCCGAGGCGTCCGGAGCCATGGGCGCGATCACCGGGGTGAGCCCGGCGAGCAGGAAGCTCTCGAGCAGCGCCACACGCACCTGGGCGATCTCCCCGACGTGCCCCAGCCCGCCAGGAACGGGCTGTGCGGTGAGCAATCCACCGTCCACGCCCGACAGCCCGACCGCATCGAGTCCGGCGGCGCGCAGCGCCGTCACCACCCGGCGGTTCACGGGACCGCCCATCACCAGCTCGACCACTTCCGCCACTTCCGGGGTCGTGACGCGTCGACCGTCCCGCTTCTCGACCGGCAGCCCGAGCCGGCGCGACAGTGCGCTGACGGCCTCCCCACCGCCGTGCACCACGACCACGGGGTCGAACCGCACGAGCGCCCGGGCGCACGCCGCGAGCCAGCCGGGGCGATCGAGCTCGTTGCCGCCCAACTTGACGACCCGGGTGCTCAGCACGTGAGCCCCGCCGTCTCGGGGAGACCGAGCATGACGTTCATGTTCTGAATCGCCTGCCCCGCCGCACCCTTGACGAGGTTGTCGATCGCGGCGATCACGGTCAGGCGCGGTCGCCGGACGTTCGCCACGGTCGCGACGCCGATCGCCACACGGTTGCGATACACGACGTCCTTGAGCGACGGTAGGGTGCCGTGCAGCACCGCGACGCACGGCTCGTTGGCGTATACGGTCTCGTATATGCCCTCCGCAGTCGCCCGATCAATGGTCCGGGTGAGCGGGACGTGAATCGTCTCGAGGATGCCCCGCCTGACGGGAAGCAAATGGGGCGTGAAGACCAAGTCGCCCGTGAATCCACTCTCGCGCGCCAGGGTCGCCTTGAGCTCCGGCAGGTGGCGGTGCTCGTTCCCGGCCGAATAGGCGCGGAAGTCCTCGGCCACCTCACCGAACAAGAGATCTCGGTTGAGCGTCCGGCCCGCGCCCGTGACGCCCGAAGCGGCGTCGATCACCACCTCCCGAGACTCGTCGATCAGACCGCCCCGGGCGAGCGGGAGGAGGGCGAGCAGCGCCGCGGTCGGGTAGCAGCCGGGGTTCGCCACGAGGTCCGCCGTCGCGACGTGCGGGCGGGTGACCTCGGTCAGCCCGTACACGGCGTCGGGGGACAGGCGAAAGTCGGCGGATAGATCCACCGCGCGCTTGCCGAGGGCCCGAGCCTCTTGCACGTAGCGCGCCGATACACCGTGCGGCAGGGCCGACAGGACGATTTCGACGCGCGCCAGCGGAGCGTCCTCGATGCGGACCAGCTCGACCCTGCCGTGCCGCTCGCCAGCGGCCGACTGGGCCGTCGCGAACGCGACGGACGCCCCCGGATGGCCCGCGAGCAGCCGCATCAGCTCCTGCCCCACGTAACCGGATGCCCCGAGCACCCCCACCGGCACCGATGTATTAATATTCATCGTCACGGAAAAATATTCACTCTGGCACGAAGTGCAAGACCCGGGTTAGCCTCCCGCATGATCGAGAAGCTGGTCGCGACCCTCGCCGGGCTGGCACTGGTGCCGGCCCTCGGCGCGCAGGCTCCTGCAGCCCCTTCGCCGGCCGTGCGGCTCCGCCCCTTCTCGCCGGACGACGTGCTCCGCATCCGCGACGTACGCGAGCCGCAGATCTCGCCGGACGGTGCCTGGGTGGCCTACACCGTCTCGACCTCCGACACGGCTGAGGATCGGAACAAGAGTGCCGTGTGGATGGCGAGCTGGGACGGCACGCGCAACGTCCGTCTCACCACGTCGAAACCGGGCGAGAACACGCCGCGTTGGAGCCCCGACGGGCGGTGGCTCGGGTTCCTCTCGAGCCGCGAGGACGAGCACAGCCAGCTCTGGCTGCTCGACCGCCAGGGCGGCGAGGGCCGCAAGGCCACCACGCTACCGAGCGACGTGGACGACTACGTGTGGGCGCCGGACGGCAAGCGCGTGGCGCTGGTGGCGGAGGATCCGGATACCGCCAAGCCCAAGACCCCTGCACCCATCGTGATCGACCGGTTCCAGTTCAAGCAGGACGAGGCCGGCTACCTCGGCAAGCAGCACCGGCACGTCTATCTGCTGGACGTCGAGTCGGGGAAGACCACCCTCCTGACGGCGGGTGACTACGATGAGCTGCTGCCCGCCTGGTCCCCCGACGGCAAATCGCTGGCGTTCGTGAGCAAGCGACGCCCGGACGCCGATCGCGACGACAATTGGGACCTGTACGTGATGGAGGCCGCAGCGGGCGCGGCACCGCGGCAGGTCACGACGTTCGAGGGTCCCGACAATAACCCCGACTACGAAAGCCGCCCGGCGTGGAGCCCCGACGGCCGCGCGATCGCCTACCTGCAGGGCGGCCTGCCGAAGCTCATCTACTACGGGGTGCAGAAGCTGGCCGTCGTGCCGTCCGCGGGCGGGGCGCCCCGCATCCTCACGGCGGCGCTCGATCGCAATGTCGCGAGCCCCGAATGGTCGAGCGACGGCTCGTTCATCACGTTTCTGCTCGAAGACGACCGGGCGGTTGGGCTCGCACGGATACCGGCGGCGGGCGGAGCGATCGAGCGGCTCGTGTCGGGTCCCCGGGTGGTGAGCGCTTTCACAGCCGGCGCGGGCGGCAAGCTCGCCGTGCTCGCGTCCACGCCGCTCGTGCCTGACGAAGTGTTCGCTCTTGACGGCACGACGCTGCGGCCGCTGTCACATCAGAACGACGAGTGGCTCGCGCGGACCAAGCTCGGTGACGTTGAGCCGATCACCTTCAAAAGCCGCGACGGCACGGCGATCAACGGCTTCACCGTGAAGCCGCCCGACGTCGTGCCGGGGAAGCGCTACCCGACGATCCTGCGCATTCACGGCGGGCCCGTGTCGCAGTACCAGTACGAGTTCGACTCCCAGCTCCAGACCCTCGCCGGTCGCGGGTATCTCGTGGTCGTCGCGAACCCGCGCGGCAGCTCCGGCCGGGGCGAGCGGTTTGCCACCGCGATCTTCGCGGACTGGGGAACCAAGGATGCCCAGGACGTACTCGCCGCGGTCGACTACGCCGTGGCGCAGGGGCTGGCCGATCCCGCGCGGCTGGGCGTCGGCGGGTGGAGCTATGGGGGTATCCTCACCAACTATGTGATCGCGCAGGACCGGCGCTTCAAGGCGGCGGTGAGCGGGGCCAGCATCTCCAACGTTCTCGCCGGGTACGGCACCGATCAGTATGTGCGGGAATACGAGCTCGAGCTGGGGGCACCGTGGAAGGCCACCGACACGTGGATCAGGCTGTCATTCCCGTTCCTGCACGCCGATCGGATCACCACGCCGACGCTGTTCCTGTGCGGCGACAAGGACTTCAATGTCCCGCTCCTCAACTCGGAGCAGATGTACCAGGCGCTGAGAAGTCTCGGCGTGGAGACCCAGCTGGTCATTTATCCGGGGCAGCACCACGGCATCAACAAGCCGAGCTACCGACGCGACCGGCTCGAGCGGTACCTGGCGTGGTACGACAAGCACCTTAAGTCGTAGGGGCGCCGTGTAGGGGCGCAGCATGCCGCGCCCCTACAGCTATTCGACGCGTTCCAGGCGTGGATTAGGCCGGTAACTCCGGCCCACCTTCGCCAGCGGTTTCCCCTCAACGCGCACCACATCCGCGGTGAAGTCGAAGCGCCCCTGGAACAGGCTCGACCCCACGCCGTACATGTCCACCGGCACCTCCTGCTCTTCGAATTGCCGGATCTTCTCGACGGTGAAACCGCCCGAGACAACGATCTTCACGTGCCGGAACCCCTCCGCGTCGAGCGCCTGGCGCACGTTCCAGACGAGCTGCGGGTTGACACCCGTTGGCTTGAAGGTGCCCATCTGCGGAATCACCGACTTGTCGACGAGGGTCTCCGACGTGTCGATCCGCACGCCATAGAGCCGCTCGCCCAGGGCGCGCGCCACCGTGAGCGCGGTCCCGACACAGTCGTTCTCGAAGTCGACGAGGGTGATGAGGCGCATGTTCCCGTCCATGAGCTCCGCGAACTTCTTCGACGCGAGCACGGTGTCGCCGCCGTAGGCGGCGATGAGTGCGTGGGGCACCGTGCCGACACCCTCGGAGCCCCACCACGATGCCTGCGCGTCGGTCGATACGCCGATCGCGCCCGCGATGTGCGCCGCGTACCCGTCCCCGGTCTGGACCAGCCAGTGGTCGTGCCGGGCCGGGAAGAACATCACCTGCTTCGGCCTGGCCGCTTCCACGACGAGCCGGGTGTTGGTCCCTACCTTCGTGCGGCGGGCCAGCACACCGAGGTACAGGGTCTCGAGGTGGGCGAACGCGTCGTACGGGCCCTCGATGAGAAGCACCGTCTCCCACGGCGCGATCTCGTCGCCGTCGTACAGCGCGGACACTTCGAGCTCCGGCCACTCCATGCTGCAGAGCTTGAGGATCGCGATCGCCTCGTCGATGCCGCCGAGGAACGCGTGCACCTTGCCGAACACCTGCATGGTCACACATGGGCGGTGGTCGTCCTTGAGCAGCAGCTCGCGCGTGCGGACGAAGTACTTATCGGAGTAGTAGCCCTCCCGCATCTTGTCGACAGGGAGGTGAAAGATCGCAGGATCGAGCCGCTGCTTCCGGGTCATCGCTGGATAATACCGTGCTCAGCGCGCGGCAGGCCAGGCGAAGGTGGCCATCAACGTGTCGCCGCCGACCAGAGCCACACGGCGGGCGATGTCGTCGAGCCGGCCGCAGCGGACGCGCGCCGTTTCGGACGATTCCGGCGCGACCACCCGCAGGCACACGACGTCCACCGCCGCGGCGAGCGCGCTGTCGCGGCCGCTCCGAGGCGGCTCGGGCCGCTCCAGAGCCACATCCAAGTCCAGCTTCTCGCGGCCCAGCTTGAAACTGACCCGCCGACCGGTCGTTTCCGGAACGAGGTCGACGACTTGCCGGCTGGACGCGGTGTCGCCACGCACCAGCCACATACGAACGGTGACGCGGCGGGGGGGAATCACCGCCTGGGCGCTGAAGGCGATGGCGCTGTCGATGATGGTCACCTCTTCGCTGGCCCGGGTCTCCCCCGCGGCGAACGCGCGGCTGACCGTGATTTCCACCCAGACTACGCGCGGCTGGCCGCCGCCCGGCGGCCCGAAGGGATACAGGAGGGTCGTCCCGCCCCACGGCACCCGAGACCAGCGACGGTAACTGTCTTCCTCCCACAACGGCAGACCGCGACGCGACCGACCAACCTGGCGCCGGCTGAAGAACAGCCCCGCCAGGTTCACGGTATCCGGCTCCGGGAGAGTGCCGAGCAACCCTTGGAGCTCGCTGCTGCGAGCCCGCACTCCGAGCCGCAGATCCGTCTCCGGCGGGCCGCTCACCGCGGCGCTGGCGAGCAGGCGCGTCTCTCCTGCTGCGCGCTCGACCACCCGCAGGTGGTACGTCACACGGTAATTCGGGGCCTGGGTTGGGGCGGTGACCCCAACCCCCGCCCCCAATGCCGCGACGAGCAGGCTAACGCGGCAGGAAGGCGGCACGGGTGGCCTCGACCGAGTCTGACCCCGGCCCGCCCCAGCGGCTGTGCCCCAACCAGCCCGCCGCCGCGCCGGCGACGAGAAACGCCGTCATCCACAACGCCAGGGTGCGCCCGCGGATCCGCGGACGCGGTACCGTGCGCGCGTGCGGCTCCCCGGCCGAGCGGGCGAAGGCGACCCGCAGCTCGAGATGGCTCACGCGCGCCTCTGCGCAGTGCCGGCAGCCGGCGAGATGGCGCGCCAGCGCGGCGCGCTCGGGGAGACTCAGCTCGCCATCGAGCTCGAGGTCGATCTGCTGCACCCATTCGTCGTGGTTCACGGCAGCTCCTCCCGCACGCGGTAGCGCAACGCCCGGCGCTGCATCCAGCGCACGGCGAGCGCGTCCACCAACGCGCGGAATACACGGTTCCACATCCCGTACTTCGTCTTCCCGAAGCGGCGCGGCCGGTGGTGCACGGGTAGCTCCGTCACGCGACCCCCTTGCATCCTGATGAGCGTCGGCAGGAAGCGGTGCATGCCGTTGAACATCGGCAGCGTGCGCAGCGCCTCGGCGCGAAACGCCTTGAGGGAGCAGCCGGTGTCGCGGACGGTCTCGCGGTTGAGCCGGTTGCGCACGCCGTTGGCGATACGGCTCTGCAGCCGTTTCCAGCCCGAGTCCCGCCGGTCCACGCGGTACCCCGCGACCGCGGCCGCCCCGCTCTGCTCGAGCTCGGCGAGGAGGGCGGGAATGTCGGCCGGGTCGTTCTGCAGGTCCGCGTCGAGCGTGACGATGACGCGCCCGCGGGCGGCGCCGAAGCCCGCAGCGAAGGCGGCGGTTTGCCCGGCGTTGGCGGCGAACGCCACGATGTGGATCTCGGCGTGCTCGTGCTTCAGCGCCTTGAGGACGTCGAGCGAGCCGTCCGTCGAGCCGTCGTCCACGGCCACGATCTCGTAGCGCCCGCCCCCGGGCCGGCCGGCCAGCGCCTGGTCGATCTCCCCGACCAGGACCGGCAGATTCTCGCGCTCATTGTACACCGGGATGACCAGCGAGAGCTCAAGCGGGGCGGACATACTTGAGCTCGGGCGCGTCGGGGTACCGGCTGATCAGCCGGGCGATGACGGCCTCCGCTTTGGCGGCATCGTGCTCGTGGGTGCGGTAGATCTCGGCGAGGCGAATGCCGGCAAGCACGACCCGATGGGACGGCGGCGGCGGATCGGCGTCGACCAAACGCTCCAGCATTGCGGTTTCGTCCTGGATCGTGATCGCCCGGCCGGCCGGCATCGCTCCACCCGTCAGCGCGTTGCCCACGAACCGGCCAAGCGGCTCGAGCACCGTTCCGATCAGCGAGTCGACGAACCCCCACGCGCCCCACAGCGTGAGCACCAGCGCGACGAGCCTCCATTCGATGTGCCTCGCACCGAGCGATACCACGACGAGCGCGAGGGCGGCGAGCGCCATGGCCGCGCCCAGGATCCCGCGCATCACCCCGCGCAGGCTCGGCGGATCTGCGAAGTCCACGGGGAGCAAGTTGACAGGGCCCGCCCGGCGGCGCAACCTACGCACGCGCATTTCACCAGGAGTCGCTCCGTGTCCGACCTGTTGTCGCGCCGTGAATTCCTCGCCTCCACCGCTGTCGGGGTGGCAGCTACGCGGGCGCGCGATATCCCGTTCCCGATGCGGCCGCCGCGGCCACTCCCGCCCGGGAGCCGGTGGGCGGCGAAGCCCGTCACGGTCTCGAGCGCCAACGGATTGCGCGCCGTGCAAAAAGCGTTCGACATGCTGCTGCAGGGAGCGGACACGCTCGATGCCGTGATCGAAGGCGTGAAGATCCAGGAGCTCGACCCGAACGACGACTCGGTGGGCTACGGCGGGCTGCCCAATGCCGATGGTGTGGTGCAGCTCGACGCGTCGTGCATGCACGGACCCACCAAGCGCGCCGGCGCCGTGGGCGCGCTCGAAGGAATAAAGACCCCCTCCGAGGTCGCGAAGCTCGTTCTCAAGTACACGAACCACATCTTCCTGGTGGGGGAGGGCGCGAAGCGGTTCGCCCTCCAGTACGGCTTCAAGGAGGAAGACCTGCTCACTCCTCACGCGCGCGAAGCGTGGCTGCATTGGCGGGCGAATCTGAACCCGACCGACGATTACCTGGACGTGCCCGAGACACAGGAGATGTCGGTCCGCCCTACCGGAACCATCAACTGTGACGCCGTCACCCCCCAAGGCGACCTCTCGTCCGTAACGACCACCAGCGGCTTGGCGTTCAAGATCCCGGGCCGGGTAGGCGACAGTCCGATCATCGGCGCCGGCCAGTACACCGACAACGACATCGGAGCCGCCGGCTCGACCGGGCGCGGCGAGTCGAATATCAAGGTGTGCGGCGGGTTTCTGACGGTGGAACTGATGCGCCGTGGGCTCAAGCCCACGGATGCGTGCCTCGAGACGCTCAAGCGGGTCGTCCAACTCACCGAGCCGCGACTGGTCGGCCCGGACGGCAAGCCGAAGTTCAGCCTCAGCTTCTACGCGGTGAACAAGCGTGGCGAGTTCGGTGCCGCGTCGCTCTACCCTGGGAGCTACGCCGCGCACGACGGGAGAGAGGCCAAGCTCCGGGACACGGCGTATCTGTACGAGCGACCCGCTGCGAGCCGCTAGCGCCGCGCTCGCGCTGCTCGCGGTCGCCGCCCCCGGGGGGGCGCTCTCGGCGCAGCGCTACTGGCGCGACACCTTCTATCCCAATCTGTCCCACAGCCCGGGCGACGGGTTGTGGGTCGGGCTCCACTATGGACGGTACAGCCCCGTAGGCTTCGCAGAGCGCCCGGAGCCGAACTTCGCGTCGATCAACCTCGATGCCGGGGCCAGTACCCAGGGCAGCTTCGCGTTCGTAGCGGACGCACAGGCACCGGCGTGGTGGGCGGGCTGGCGGGCCGGACTCACCTTCGGTGCCGTACGCGTGAATCGCCTGGGCTACTACGGCCTGGGAAACGACACGCAATACTCGAGGGACAGCGTCACAGCCGCCGGGTCCTACTTCTACAAGGTCAGCCGCACCACTCTGTTTGCGCGCGCCAGCGTGCAGCGCCGCATAATCGGACCGGTGCGGATCCTGGCCGGCGCTACAATCGACCATTCCGACTTCCGGGCCCTCCCGGGAAGGAGTGTGTTCGGCAGCGACCTCGCGGCCGGAGTTATCGATCCGGGCACGATCCCCTTCACCGACAAGGTGCTCCGCGCCGGCGTCGTGCTCGATACGCGGGACAACGAAATCGACCCGCATCGCGGTGTCGCCGCGGAAGCGCTGTTCGCGAGCGGCACGGGTTATACGCGCACGACGACGAGCGCCCGGGTCTATGTGCATCCGTTCCGGCCGCTGGTTCTCGCGGGGCGGCTGGCGGCCGAGGGCACCGGGGGGAACCCGCCCCTCGCGGCGCTGGAGCTGATGGAGTCGTCGGCGCGGCCCTTCGTGGCGGTAGGCGGTTACTACTCGCTCCGCGCGTACTATAACGGTCGGTTCACGGGGCCGGGCAAGCTGATCGGCGGCGTGGAGGCGCGCTACGCGCTCATCTCGGTACCGAGCTTGCTCGAGGTCAAGCTGGTGGCGTTCTACGACGCCGGTCGCGTGTTCGACCGCGGGGAGGCGGTCCGGCTCACCACCACCGCCCTCCACCGCAGCGGCGGCGCCGAGCTGGCGGTGCGCCTGCTCCGCAATTCACTCCTGTGCATGGGCTACGGCCACGGGAGCGATGGGGGACGGTTCCTGTTTGGGACCAGTTGGAGTTATTGACGCACGACGGGTGACCCCGTCGGTAACAGCGACAGAATCTCCCTCAGCGTCGACTCGCCTTTGTCTTTCGCGTACCAGCGTCGAATCTGCGGATAGAGCTGCTCCTTAGGAGTCGTCTTGCGTGCCTCCATCACCCACGCCTGCAGCTCCGCCGGTCGCGACCCCCAGTGGCCGATCTCCTGCCACCGGTCGTCGAGCACGATCACGATGGGGATAGCACGGGAGGTTCCGGTCAGGTAGTGGTCCATCACCTCGGGGTGCTCGTCACGCCGCAGGATTCGCATCTCCAGGCACTGCGCCTGTGCGCCGAGCTTCGCGACGTAGGGAATCGTATTGGAGGCGTCGCCGCACCAGTCTTCGGCCAGCACGAGCAGGCGCAACGTCCGTCCCCGCTCGCAAGCGCGCTCGAGCGCCCAGGCCGGGATGTGGGCCAACCGGTACACGCCGGTCCACAGCCCGCAGTGCTCGGTCGACTGTTTCACGAACTCGTCGTATATCAGCGCCTGGTCCCACAGCGCGCGGAAGTCGAGATCAGTCATCGTCACGCAAGAACGGCGCGGCTGCCCGAACGGTTCCAGGCGTTGTACCGAGAGGCCGCCGGGGGTTCCCGAAGCGACTGCGTCGTTTTGTCGCGGAGGGAACCCTCGGCGGCCTCGCTAGATCTCCCGAATCTCGACGCCCCGCTTCGCCAGCTCGGCGACGTAGTCACTGAACGGCACCGCCTCATCGGGCGTCAGCACCCCCTTCGCGGCGATGCGGCCGTCCGCCTGCATGAGGCCGGTGATGGCGAGCGAGTACCCCGTGGTCCGCATCATCGCACTGATCCCGTGCGCCTCATCCGCATAGTCGAGCAGCTGCCAGGCGACCGGCTTCCCGTTTTTTCCCCGCACTTCGACCCGCAGCGCGACCAGGTCGCGCCCCTCGGGCTTCGTGAGCTTGGGGGACACGGTGGCAATGAACGCCTCGCGGGGCACGACGTCCTTTCCTTTCACCTTGACCGGCGTGAGGTCGAGGAGGCCGAGCTCGCGGATCGGTCGCATGATGCCGATGTGCCCCGGGTAGCGCAGCGTCTTGTACTCCATGGTGCGGACCCTGCCCTCGTACGCCCACGGCAGCGTCGAGATGCCGCCGCCGGTGTGAAATGCCTCGAGCTGGCCCACCGGCGGCGGAAACGTCACGTGCTCGAGCTCGGAGAGGGCGTCGACGCGCGCCGGCTTGCCGTCGCGCAGCACCCAGGACGGCGTCGTGTAGTAGTCGAGCGCGCCCTCGAGCGAATACACGATTTGGTAGTTGAGCGGAGGCTCGGGGTGCTGCGGCAGACCGCCGACGTAGATCTTCACGGATTCGGCGGCGCCGACGCGTCGGATCCCTTCGGCCGCGAGCACGTTGACCATGCCGGGCGCGAGACCGCAATCGGGGATCACCGACACGCTCCGTCCCTTCGCCTCGGCGTCGAGCTTCTTCTGCTGAAAGACGATCTCCGTGTTGCCGCCCAGGTCGGCGCAGTGGATGCCGGCGTCCACCGCGGCACGGGAGACCTCGAGATTGAAGTAGTACGGCGCGGCGTTCTGGACCGCTGCCTGACCGACCATCGCGGCGCGCAGCGCGGCGCCATCCTGCACGTCGAGCTTCAGGAGCGCGAGCCGTTTTCCGACGTGGGCTTCTAGGAAGCCGGGAATGCGCTCGGGCTTCAGGTCGGCGATGGTGACCCGCTCCACGCCGGGCTGCCGCAGCAGATCATAGGCGCAGGCGGATCCCTGAAGTCCTGCGCCCAGTACCAGCATGCGCATCGCGCAACCGCCTCCGCATGAACGAGGGAAAAGAAGCGGCGGAAAGCTAGACGGTCACGGCAGGCGACGGTAGGTCGGGTTAGATTCGCCTCCGATGACTCAGGCCGACCTCACCCGCGAGCGGCTCGTGCGAGCGGCGCTCGAGCTGTTCACCGCGCAGGGCTATCACGAGACCACCACGCCACAGATCGCGAAGAAGGCCGGCGTGGCGGAGGGCACGATCTACCGCCATTTCACGAGCAAGCAGCATTGCTTCAACGAGCTGTACCGCACGGCGGCACGCTGGGCGGGACAGCTCGTCAAGGACGCCGACGCGCTCAAGGTGGGACCCCGCGAGAAGCTCGCCGAGCTCGCCCGCGGGCTGGTGACCGGAGCGACGCACGAGGCGGCCGTGGCCAGGCTGTTCTTCATTCAGCGGCACGAGGATCTCCTGGACGAGGAGAGCCGCAAGACCGCGCGTGACTTCCGGCTGGGCCTCGAGAGCCTGATCGCGCAGGGCAAAGCCGACGGCTCCGTGAAGGCCGGCGCCGCGGAGGTGTGGGCCGGCGTGTGGCTCGGCGTGGTGACGCTCGTGATCGATCGAGTGTCGGCGAAAGAGTGGCCGGACACGCACGCGGGAGTGAAGCTGGCGTTGGACGGCGCATGGGATGCAATCGCCGCGACGCACGGGTGAGAGCCCACCCGAGCCCGGCTGCGCGACAAAACGACACAGTCGCTGCGCCGGGCTCGGGCGAGCTCTCACCGGCCAGCATTGACGCCGTCCGAGTCTCGCGGAGCGACTGCGTATTTTGTCGCGGAGCGAGACCCCGGCGGCGTCACATCCGCCGCAACTGGAACAGCTCGATCTCCGGCGGCGCGAACACCCGGATCGGCACGCCCACGACGCCGATCCCGCGGCTCACGTACAGCTGACTGTTCCCTCGCTGAAAGTGCCCCATCACGTACTTGGTGATCAGGCTCCCGGGCGACCAGCCGATGAGCGGCAGGTAGAACTGGCCGCCGTGGATGTGCCCCGCCAAGGTGAGCGGGATGCCGCGCGGGGCGGCCGTGTCCCACGCTCCGGGACGATGGGCCAGCAGCACCTGAAACGCGTCCGTCGGCGCCGCACGCAGGGCCGCGTCCACATCGGCCTGCTGCGGATCGTCCGCGGTCCAGTTGTGCGGGTCGTCGATGCCCAGGAGGGCGAGCACCGCCCCGTGCCGCTCGACCACGTGGCAGCCATTCTGCACGAACACCTGGCCCGCATCGCGACAGCCCTGGATGACTTCACGCTCGCCGGTGTAGCGGTCGTGGTTCCCGAGCACGGTCACCACGCCGAAGGGCGCCGAGAGGTCCCGGAATGCCCGCACGTACGACGGGATGTAGGCGCGTGATATGTCGATCATATCTCCCGTCTGGACGATCAGATCGGGCTGGAGCGCGTTCGCCTGCGCGACGATCTCCTGCATCATGTCCTCGCCGAGGTGGATGCCGGCGTGCACGTCCGAGAGGTGAAGCAGCGTGAGCCCGTCGAGTCCGGGCGGAAGGTCGGGGAACACCAGCGTGCGGCGGGTGACCCGGGGGACCCGGTAAGCGCTCCAGATGCCGTAGGCGGAGAGCGCGGTCCCCGCTGCAGCGTACGCGTACGTCGCGCGGGCGAGAAACCGTCGACGAGACAGGGAGCTGGGAGCCCTAAGGGAGTCCCTGACGGTCCCGGGGAGCGGTTCGCCCCGAGGCGTCGTGTCCTTCCTTGCACGGGAAAGTACCGCTCCCAGCTCCCCGCTCCCCCGGACCACAACCTTGATCAGGAGATAGACGGTCACCAGCGCACAGTAGATCCACCCCAACAGCTGCCACGCGATCCACGGGCCCGTGAACGGAATCCGGCCGACGCCCCACATGCCGCCGCCGAACAGGAGGCGCTGGCCCACCACGAGCCACGGGAGGTTGAACGCGATGAAGACCACGGTCAATATCACACGCACCAGGTGCGCCCCGTGGGGCCGGGTGGGGTCGGGCAGGCGCTCGCGCAGGTACAGATAGATCAGCACCTGCGGTGCCATGAAGAGAAGGAGATAGATTAGGCGCGTGAACACGTCTTCGAGGCTCCTTGCGTGTCTCGTCGTGACGGCACTGGCTTCTCCCCGTGCAGGGGCGGTCGCCGCGCAACAGCTCACTGCCGCCGAGCGCGCGGCGGCGGTCGCGTCGGTGTGGGCGGAGGCGCGCTACAACTTCGCCTACTGGGACCGCGTGCGGGCCGATTGGGACTCGGGGCTGGTCGCGAACCTGAAGCTCGCCGCCGAACCGCAATCGGATCTGCTTTTCTACCACCGGCTGCGGCGCCTCGTCGCGTTGCTGGGCGACGGGCGGGCCGCGGTGATCGCGCCCCCGTCCCTGCGTTCCCGCATCGCGCGGCCCCCGTTGCTCGTGTCCAACGTCGAGCGCCGGCTATTCATCCTGGACTACGCCGAGAACGACGAGATGCGCGTGGCGCGTCCGCCTCGACTGGGCGAGATCCTCGCCGTGCAAGGCATTCCGGTGGAGACGTGGATCCGCGACTCGGTGCTACCGGAGGTCTCGGCCGCCACCCTCCCCGACCGCTGGCAGCGCGCCGCCGCGTGGATGCTCCAGGGTGATAAGGGCACCATCGTCCATCTCCTCGTCCGCGTGCAGGGCGCCGAGCCACGCGGTCTCAGCGTCACCCGTAGTCTCTCGCTCAACGACCGCTGGCCGCTCGACCCGCCGGCGTTTGCCACGGAGTGGCTACCGGACGGCGTCGCGGTCGTGCGAATCGCGTCCCTGGGAGACGGAGAAGTCGTGCGCGAGGTCGACCGCGCGTTTCCCGACTTCGCCCGCGTGCAGGGGCTGGTGCTGGACCTACGCCACGCTACGGAAGGCAAGACCGAGTACGCCTACCAGATCCTCGCCCGCCTCACCGACCGCCCGTTCTCCGCCGTGCGGTGGAGGACGCCCCAGTATCGAGCGGTGTTCCGCGCATGGAACCTGGGCGACTCCGCTACCACCTGGTACGGACCGGAGGCGGGAACTGTTGCGCCGCGCGAGGACCATCCGTCGTACGGGGGACCGATGGCGGTGCTGGCGTCGAGCGCCACGGCCGGCGCGGCTGAAGACCTGCTGGCCGCGTTCCATGCCGCGGGTCGCGGCGTGATCATCGGGGAGCCGTCCGCGGGGAGTCCGGGAGACGTCGCCACGTTCACGTTGCCGAAGAGCTGGAGCGTACAATTCTCGGTGGCCCGCCATGAAGCGCCCGACGGCACGGGCTTCGCGGGCGTCGGTGTGAGGCCCGACCTCCTCGTGATACGGACGGTCGACGACCTGCTCGCGGGAAACGAGCCGGCCCTGGACAAGGCGCGGCAATACTTGAAGGGCGGCAACGGGCGGCAATAGGGACCGCAGGAGCTGGTTAGCTCTCCAGACTTTCCCTGAAGAACCGGATCACGTCCCGCCACGCACTGTCAGCGACCTCCGGCTTTTCACGGGCCCGCAGGAAGCCGTGGCCGACGCCGGGGTACACGGTGTGGCGGTAGCTCTTGTGGTACGTGCGGATCGCCGCGTCCACGTCGGCCAGGCCGGCGTCGATACGCGCGTCATTCTCCGCATAGACGCCGAGCCCCTTGGCACGGATGCGCGCGATGGACGTGGCGTCGGGGCCCGGCCCGTAGCAGACGACGAACGCTCCGAGCGACGGGTTGTTGGTGGCATAGCGGAAGCTCTGCCCGCCGCCCCAGCAGAAACCGATGACGCCCACCCGGTCGGGCCGGGCCGCCTTGACCCGCTTCACGTATGCCACGGTCGCATCGAGATCCTTCGTGATGGTGTCGGGGTCGAGCCCCGCGATGAGCTTGCGGGCGTCGTCCGGCGACGCCGGCGTCCCGCCGCGGCGCGACAGCAGATCGGGAGCGATCGCCACGAAGCCGTCCTTGGCGAGCTGCTCCGTCGTCTGGCGGATGAAGTCCGACAGACCGAAGATCTCGTGGATCACCACGACGGCGGGCGCGGGATCCTTGCGCTCGGGATAGGCGAGGTAGGCGGTGACGGTGTCGCGGCCGCTGGGAAACTTGACGTACTCGGCGTGAATATCGGTGCGGTAATCGGCGGTAACCGACGGTAACGGGCGGTACGCTGCGCCGCCGACCACCGCTGCACCAGCCGCCATACCGCCCACTACCGCCCAATACCGTCCAGTACCGCCCATAGCCCATCCTCCAGATCCGATCGCCCAGGTCGTCATTCGCTACACCTCCCCAGCAAGGTAACACTGCATGGTCGCTGAGGTTGTCCACGCGATCTGGCGCCCGGGGCGCCGCACTATCGCTCGCCCGCGTACACTCCGTCGAGTGCCGATCCTCCGGGTGGCATCCGCTCGCGGCTTCGTATTGCCGCCTCCGCGGCGTGCTCAATCTCGGCGGTCACCTCCGCTTCGACCTCCTCGAGCCGCTTCACGGTGATCCCGTCCGCTTTCAGATATTCCTCGTACATCCCGATCGGATCCCGTTTGCCCCAATGCTCGAACAGGGCGGCGGGGAACGTGTCGCGCGCCTCGCGCTCGTCGTGGGTCGCGTGCCCTCCCATCCGGAACGTCTCGGCGACGAGCAGCGCCGGCCCTTCGCCCTGGCGGCAACGCTCCACCACGAGCTTCGTCGTTGCATACGCGTCGAGCACATTGTTGCCGTCGAACGTGGCGCCCGGGATGCCGTAGCTCGCCGCCCAGTCGTCGAAGTTGCCGGGCAGGTGATGCTGGTCGAGTCGGGTCCCCAGGGCGACCTGGTTGTTCTGGATGATGAAGACGGCGGGAAGCTTCTGGACCGCGGCGAAATTCGTGCCCTCGTGCGCCGCGGCGGTGTTGGTGGAGCCGTCGCCGACCCACGTCAGGGCTACGCGCGGCTCCTGCCTGATCTTGAACGTGAGCGCGATTCCGGCGGTCACGGGAACCATGTCGCCCACGTGCGAGACGGGCTGCAGCACGCCGTGGGCCCAGGCGCCGACGTGGAGGTCGCGGCCGCGCGTGGGCGAATCGTCACTGCCGAGGTAGGCGCGCAGCATGTCGCTGACGGGCAGCCCCAGCTCGCAGCAGGCCGCCGCGTTCCGAATCATGGGCGCGACCACGTCGCGACCGCGCTCGAGCGCGTGCACCGGGCCGACCGTCGTGGCCTCCTCCCCGGTCCCGAGCCACGCCTTGGAGATCACGCCGGTGCGCACCCAGCGCTTGAGCTGAATGTCGTGCAGGCGCGCGCGCAGCAGTCCGGCATACAGCCTCAGCTGGTTCTCGACCGGGAGACGCGCGACGACGGCGGCGCGCTCGGGAGCCCGCTCGATCGTCTCCCGGAAGGCGCGCGCGAGGACCGGGTCGGGCTGCCACTCGACATACTCGGGTGGATCGAAGGCAGGGAAGCGCCTTATTTCAGCTTCTCCTTGATCTTCGACAGAAAGCCACCGGCATGGGACGCGGTGAGGGCGTCGGCGAATTCGAGCGCCGTGTTGTAGCGGCCGTCAGGGTTCGCTTCCATGGCGCGGGCGAGCGCGCTCTCGAGGCGATCGGACAGATCGGCGCGGACCTGGCGCAGCTTCTGCGGCTGCCCGCGGAGCCGGGCGATCATCATCTCCTGGGCGTTCCGCCCCTGGAACGGCAGCTTGCCCGTGAACATCTCGAAGGCCACGATGCCGAGGGCGTAGATGTCGGAGCGGGCGTCGAGCGGCTTGCCGCGGATCTGCTCGGGGCTCATGAACTCGGGCGTGCCGAGGATGATGCCGGTCGCGGTCAGCTTGGCGATCGCCGGATCGGCGCGGCGCTCCTTCGCGAGGCCGAAGTCCATGACCACCGCCCGGTCGCGGCCGGTGTCCTCGGCCACGAGCATGATGTTTTCCGGCTTCAGGTCGCGGTGCACGATCTGGAGCTCGTGCGCATGGTGCAAGCCGGCACACACCTGGCGCAGCACGTCGATCCCGGCGGCGAGGCTCATCGGTCCGCCCCGCACCTCGCGGTCCGAGAGCAGCTCGCCCTTCAGGAACGGCATCACGAGGTAAATCAGCCCATCCTCGGATTCGCCGAGGCGCAGGATGCGGCAGACATTCGGATGGTCGAGGCGCATGGCGAGCCCGGCCTCGCGCCGCAGCCGCTCCACCGAGCTCCGGTCAGTGGCGAGCTTGGGGGAGAGCACCTTGATCGCCACGTCGTGTCCGGTCGACACTTCGCGGGCGAGGTAGACGTACGACATGCCCCCTTCACCCAGCTTCTCTTGGACCTGGTAGCGCGAGTCGAGCACCTCTCCCAGGAGGGAGGACGCACGGTCGAGCCCCGGCTTCGCCTGCGGTGGCGTGCGGACGGCGGTGCCGCCTCCCGAGGGGGAGTCGGAGGGGGGCCGCGGCGGCGCCGGCTTCGCCTGCGCCTCCACGAGCATGTTGCCGTCGCGGGGGCAGAACCGGGCGCTGTCGGCGTACACGGTCCCGCACTTGGGACAGCGGCGTTCGCTCATTGACGCACCAAGTTGCGCCCTTCGTTCTTCGCGCGATAGAGGGCTTGGTCGGCGAGGGCCACAAAGCTGTCGGCGCTGCTGACGCGGTCGTCGGGGAAAGACGCCAACCCGATCGAGATCGTCAGGTTGAGCGGGTCCTCGCCCGGGTCGGCGAAGTCGTGATGCATCACGCGCCGCCGCAGCCGCTCGGCGAAGAGGGCAGAGCCGTGGAGCGCCGTCTCGGGCATCACGACGACGAACTCCTCCCCGCCGTAGCGGGCGACCAGGTCCACCGACCGCGCCTCGCGTCGCAGGATCTCACCGACTTGGCGCAGGACCGAATCCCCGGCAATGTGGCCGCGGGTGTCGTTCACCAGCTTGAACCGGTCGATGTCGGCGAGCAGGATGGTGAGGGCGAGATTGTAGCGCCGCGCGCGATCGAGCTCTGCCGCGAGCTCTTCCGACAGGGCGCGGCGGTTCAGGCAGCCGGTCAGCGCGTCCGTCGCCGCGAGCTTCTCGAGTCGCTTCTTGTCCGACACCGCGGTCTCGAAGTCGTACGCCTTCTCGATGGCCGCGACGGCCGTACGGATCACTGTCTCCGCGAACTGGGCATCGGCGCGCGTGAGCGGCGGATCCTCGCCGGTGGTCCGCAGGAAGAACACGCCGAGCTGTTGGTCCTTCATGGAGAAGGGCAGGGCCACCGCGGAGCGGGTAGGCACCGTGATCTGCTCCCGCTGCCACCGCACGCGCTCTTCCTGGTACAGCGGATCCGCCGCCACGTCTTCGACCAGCACCGACCGGCTGGTGGTAAGCGCCCGCTGGATCTCGGGGTAGCGGACGAGCTCGATCTGCAGGTTGCGGAGCATGGGGTTTTCGTACGCCGCCACGACCACGCCCAGCTGGTCTCCGGGCTTGGCGAGCACCATCGAGCACTTCGAGATCTGCAGCACGCGCGCCACGCGCCGCACCAGGATGTGATAGATCTCGTCGGGTTTGAGGGAGTCCGTGACCTCGTGCAGGATGTCGACGATCGCGGCGCGGCTCTGCGCCTCGTCGCGCGCCCGCGCCAGCTCCTGCGCCGAGCGGATGTGCGCTTTGACGCGCGCCAAGAGCTCCCGCACGCGGAACGGCTTGGAGATGAAGTCCGCCGCGCCCAGGCCCAGCGACTTGACGGTCGCCTCTTCCGGGGGCATCGAGGAGATCATCAGCACGGGCACGTCCCGGAACCGATCGTCGGCCTTCATTTTCGCGAGCAGCTGCAGCCCGTCGACCTTCGGCATCATGATGTCGAGGAGCAACAGGCTGGGCCGCTCCTCCTCGAGCTTGCCGATGAGTCCCTCGCCGCCGGGTGCCGTGACGACGTCGTACCCGTTCTCCTTGAGGATCCAGGTCAAGGTCCTCACCAGCGACTGATCGTCGTCGGCGACGAGGATCTTGGCGGCGGGCTCGGGCATCGGATCTTCAGTCCTGGAGCAACGAGGGATCGACGTTGCCGCCGCTCACCACGAGCACCGTGGGGGAGACGGGGTGGATGGCGCCGGAGCGCACTGCGGCCGTGGTCGCGGCGCCCGACGGTTCCACCGCCAGCTGGCACTGTTGCCACAGAAAATGTACCGCCTCGCGCAGCGCGTCGTCCTCCACGAGCGCGACGCCCGCCACGCGGTCGCGCTGCGCCGCGAGCTGCGCGAACGGGATCTCCCCCACGCCGAGCGTGATGAGGCCGTCCGCGATGCTGGCAGTGCGCTCGAGCCGCACCGGGTGACCGGCCTCGAGCGAGCGCTTGAGCTTCGGGGCGCCGACGGGCTCGACACCCCACACGGTGGCGCGACTCCCCGCGGCGGCGAGCCCGGTCACCACGCCCGCGATGA
>Ga0209160_1000656_pt1 | contig 28693 bp, 25 predicted proteins | sample GraSoiAngelo_153_FD_186167 | JGI IMG/M metagenome (GOLD analysis project Ga0209160, IMG submission 186167) | Grasslands soil microbial communities from the Angelo Coastal Reserve, California, USA - 14_1009_12_40cm (SPAdes) (version 2) | ecosystem: Environmental > Terrestrial > Soil > Grasslands ...
GGCTCAAGGCCGTCGTGCCGGGCGGGTCCTCGGCCGCCATTCTCACCGCGGACGAGATCGACGTCACGATGGACGTCGACGGGCTCAAGAACGCCGGCACCATGGCGGGCTCGGCGGGCGTCATCGTCATGGACGAGACGGTGTCGATCCCCGAGGCGCTCATGGTGGTGGCGCGCTTCTATGCGCACGAGAGCTGCGGCCAGTGCACGCCGTGCCGCGAATCGACCGGCTGGATCTACAAGATGACCCGACGGATCGTCGAGGGGCGTGGGCAGAAGGACGACCTCGACACGATCCTCGACGTGGCCAAGCGCGGGGCCGGGACCACGATCTGCGCCTTTTACGACGGCGCCGTCGGCCCGTACATCTCCTACATCGAGAAGTTCCGGGCGGAGTTCGAGGCGCTGATTCCCCATGCCTAAGCTCACCGTGAACGGGAAAGACGTCGAGGTCCCGGCGGGGACCAACCTCATCGAGGCCGCGCGCGTCGCCGGTGTCGAGGTGCCGCACTACTGCTACCACGCCGGCCTGTCGATCGCGGGCCAGTGCCGGCTGTGCATGGTCGACATCGAGAAGACGCCCCGGCCCACCATCGCCTGCAACACGGTCGCGACGGACGGCATGGTGGTCCAGACCGAGACCGATCGAGTACGCGAGACGCGGAAGTCGATCATGGAGTTCCACCTGATCAACCATCCGCTCGACTGTCCGGTGTGCGACCAGGCCGGCGAGTGCTGGCTGCAGATCTACTACATGCAGCACGGCCTCTACGACCCGCGGATGAAGGACGAGAAGGTCCACAAGCCGAAGGCGGTGCCGCTCGGCCCGCACGTCATCCTGGACGCCGAGCGCTGCATCCTCTGCTCGCGCTGCGTGCGGTTCTGCGACGAGATCACGCACACCGGCGAGCTCGGCATCTTCGAGCGCGGCGACCACTCGGAGATCGGGCTCTTCCCGGGGCGAGAGCTCGACAACAAGTACTCCGCCAACGTGGTCGACATCTGTCCCGTCGGCGCCTTGACCGACCGCGACTTCCGGTTCCAGGTGCGCGTCTGGTACCTCGACACCGCCAAGTCGATCTGCCCGGGCTGCGCGCGCGGCTGCAACATCGAGGTCCACGTGAACCGGCGCCGCCCGCATCACGCCGAAGGGCGCCGCGTCGCCCGGCTCAAGCCGCGCTACAACCCGGAGGTCAACAAGTGGTGGATCTGCGACGCCGGACGCTACGGGTTCGGCTTCGTGGACGCGGCCGAACGGCTCCTCGCTCCCGCGTCGCGGCACGGCGGCTCGAGCACCGATTCGACGTGGGACCAGGCGATCGGCGCCGTGGCCGGCGCGCTCCGGCGGCTGCCGCCCGAGCAGGTCGGTGTCATCGCGTCGCCGAAGATGTCGAACGAGGACCTCTTCGCGCTGCGCCGCCTGCTCGACCTGCGCGGAATCCGGCAGGCCGCGGGCCAGGTGCCGCCGCGCGTTCCGGGCGACGAGGACAACTTCCTGATCCGCGCCGACAAGAATCCGAACTCGCGCGGCGCCGAGCTCATGGGCTTCGGCGGTGACGCGCGGGCCGTCCTCGAGGCCGCGCGGGCGCGTCAGATCAAGGTCTTGTGGATCTTCGGGCACGATCTCCTCGCGAGCGCGGTGTCCGAACGGGAAATGCTCGAAGCCTTCCGAGCGGTCGAGACGATCATCTTCACCGGCTCCAATGCGAACTGGACCAGTGCCCACGCTCATTGGGTGCTGCCGGCAGCCGCGTGGGTCGAGCGCGAGGGGACGTACACCAATTTCGAGGGACGGGTGCAGCGCTTCCGGACCGCGACCGAGCCACTCGGCCAGGCGCTGGCCGAATGGGAGATCGTCGGCCGCGTGATGGCCTTGCTCGGTGAGACACCGTCGGCGACCCGCGCGGAGCACTGGTTCCGCCAGCTCGTCGGGGCCGTGCCGGCCTTCGCGGGGCTCAGCTATCAGGCGCTCGGCGACACCGGGCACCCGCTGACGGCGGCGGCGGTGGCGCCCTAGCATGCTGATCGATCTCCTGCTCGCCCTGGGCCGCGTGGCGTTCGTGATGCTGTTCGTCCTGAACGTGGCGGCGCTCCTCGGCTGGGTCGAGCGCAAGCAGTCGGCGATCATGCAAGACCGCATCGGCGCCAACCGGGCGTCGATCTTCGGCTTCCGCGCGCTCGGGTTGTTTCACCCCCTGGCCGACACCTTGAAGATGCTCACCAAGGAGGATTTCCGTCCCGCGCGCGCCGACCGGCTATTGTTCGAGCTGGCGCCGGCGGTCTCGGTCTTCTTCGCGCTGGTCGCGTTCGCCTCGATCCCGTTCGGCGACACTCTGCAGGTGGCGGGCCGCGTGGTGCCGTTGCAGGCCGTAACCCTGAACGTGGGCGTGCTCTACGTCTTCGCGATGCTCTCGCTAGGCGTGTACGGCGTCATGATGGCGGGCTGGTCGTCGGCCAACAACTACGCGCTCATGGGCGGCCAGCGCGCCGCGGCGCTCATGATCTCGGCCGAGATCGCCATCGGCGCGTCGATCATGGGCGTCGTCATGATCCACGGCTCGCTCAACTTGATGGACATCGTGAGGGGACAGGGGCACCTCTTCTGGGGATGGCTGCCGGCCTGGGGCATCATCACCCAGCCGCTGGCCTTCATTCTCTTCGTGACCGCCGGCATCGCCGCGACGAAGCGAATCCCCTTCGACATGCCCGAGGGCGAGTCCGAGATCATCGGCTACTTCGTCGAGTACAGCGGCATGAAGTTCGGCATGTTCCTGATGACCGACATGGTCGAGACCATCGTGCTCGCGGGCCTGAGCACGTCTCTCTTCCTGGGCGGCTGGCAGATTCCGTATCTCGTCGCGGAGGGTTTCCGCTTCCCCTGGGGCGCCGGCATCGCGCTCTCGCCCCTGCTGGTGACCCTGCTCCAGGTGGGCGCGTTCGTCGGGAAGGTCGCCGTCGTCATCTTCGTCTTGATGCTGATCCGCTGGACCCTGCCGAGGTTCCGCTACGACCAGGCGATGCGGCTGGGCTGGCTCGGGCTCTTTCCGCTGGCGATCGTGAACATCGTGCTGACCGGCCTGGCGCTCGCGGCGTGGGGGAGTCGATGAGCCCGATGAATCTGCGCCAGCGGTTCTATCTGGTCGAGGTGCTCACCGGGCTCGGTCTGACCGCGGCGCACTTCTTCCGCAACATGGGACGCCACACCGCCCGCGCGTTCGGGCGAAAGGGTGCCAGCGGTGCGGTCACGATCCAGTACCCGGAGGAACGGCGACCGTACTCGCCGCGTCTGCGCTCGCTGCACCGCCTGGTGCGGCGCGAGGACGGCTCGCCGCGATGCGTGGCCTGCATGATGTGCGAGACCGTCTGTCCCGCTCACTGCATCTACATCGTCGCGGACGAGCATCCGAACCCCGAGATCGAGAAGGTCCCGCGGCGCTTCGACATCGACCTCGGGAAATGCGTGTTCTGCGGATACTGCGTGGAGGCGTGCCCCGAGGACGCGATCCGCATGGATACCGGAATCCTGGAGTTCTCGTCCTACAGCCGAGGTGGGATGATCTATACGAAGGAGATGTTGCTGTCGCTGGAGCCCGCCGACACCACCGGACGCCCGCGCTCGCCGATCCCGATCCCGGCCAATCGGAGAGTGTGATGGCGTACGTTTCGTTCTTCGTCATCGCGGCGATCGCGGTGGGATCGGCGCTGGGGCTCATCCTGAGACCGAACGCGATTCACGGCGCCCTCTTCCTGGTCGTCAACCTCGGGTCGGTGGCAGCCCTCTATCTCATGCTGGGCGCCGAGTTTCTCGCCGCCGCGCAGGTGATCGTGTACGCCGGCGCGATCATGGTGCTCTTCGTCTTCGCGATCATGGTGCTGATCCCCGGCAAGGAAGAGAGCGGATCAGACCCACGCCGCGGCGCGCGGCTGCTCGCGCTGCCGGTCGGCGGCCTCCTCTTGCTGCTGCTGGTGTTCGTCGTCATGGGCCGCTGGACTGGCCCCAGCGCTCCGGCCGGACCGAGCGGCAGCGCCGGCGCGGTTGGGCGGCTGCTCTTCACGAGCTACCTGTTCCCGTTCGAGCTCACCTCAGTGCTGCTGCTGGCGGCGATGGTCGGCGTGCTGCTCCTCGCGAGGCGCCGCGCGTGACCGGCCGGGCCGGGAGCCGGGTGGTGGAACGACATGGTGCCTGAGAGCTACTATGTGGCGCTGTCGGCGGTACTGTTCTCGATCGGCGTCGTGGGCGTCGTGATCCGGCGCAACCCGCTCGTCATCTTCATGTCGATCGAGCTCATGCTGAATGCGGCGAATCTCGCGCTGGTCGCTTTCGGCCAGCGCTTCGGCAACCTCGACGGCCAGGCCGTCGTTTTCTTCGTGATGGCGGTCGCGGCGGCCGAGGTCGCCGTTGGGCTGGCGATCATCGTGACGATCTTTCGCGTTCGCCGGCGGCTGTCGGTGGACGATCTGAGCGTCATGCGTTGGTAGGGAGGACTCATGGCCAAGACACTGACACAGAGTGAAGCGTCGTCTTCAGGGTTCGGCGTCGATGCCGAGGCCGCGAGGCGGTTGCTGTCCCAGATGATCCTGATCCGCCGTTTCGAGGAAAAGGCGGCCGAGGCGTACGCGCTCGGGAAGATCGGCGGCTTCCTCCATCTCTACATCGGCGAAGAGGCGGTGGCGGTCGGCGCCACGTCGGCGCTCCGTCCGGACGACTACGCGATCTCCGCCTACCGCGAGCACGGCCACTGTCTGGCCAAGGGCTCGGATCCCAAGCGGATGATGGCCGAGCTCTATGGGCGCCGCGACGGACTCTCCAAGGGCAAGGGCGGATCGATGCACCTGTTCGACCGGAGCACCAACTTCCTCGGCGGCCACGCGATCGTCGGGGCGCACCTGCCGATCGCGGTCGGGGTCGGCTTCGCCATCAAGTACCAGGGTGGCGATCAGGTGATCGTGTGCTACTTCGGCGACGGCGCGGTGCCGGAGGGCGAGTTTCATGAATCGATGAATTTGGCCGCGCTCTGGAAGCTGCCGGTCATCTTTCTGTGCGAGAACAACCGCTATGCGATGGGCACCTCGGTCGAGCGCGCGCTCGCCCAGACGGAGATCTGGAAGTTCGGCCAGACCTACGGAATTCCGGGCGAGAAGGTCGACGGCATGGACGTCCTGGCGGTCCGCGAGGCCGTCAGCCGCGCCGTCGCTCGGACCCGGCAGCAGAAGATCCCCGCGCTGATCGAAGCCGACACCTACCGCTACCGTGGCCACTCGATGCGCGATCCGGCGGGCGCCGTCTACCGTACGAAAGAAGAAGTCGAGCGCGAAAAGCTCCGGGATCCGATCGCCCTGTTCCGCGACAAGATCCTCGGCGCGGGTCTCCTCTCGGAGGCCGACATCCGCGCCATCGAGAAGGACGTCAACGACCGCATCGACGAGGCGGTGGCCTTCGCCGACGCCTCACCGGAGCCGCCGGGCGAGTGGCTCTTCACCGACATCTACAAGGACGCATGACGATGGCGGTGATGACCTATCGCGAAGCGCTGAACATGGCGCTGCGCGAGGAGATGCGCCGCGATCCGAATGTCTTCGTGATCGGCGAGGAGGTCGGCCTCTACGAAGGCGCCTACAAGGTCACGCAGGGGCTCCTGAAGGAGTTCGGCGCCCAGCGCGTGGTCGACACGCCCATCGCCGAATCGGGATTCACCGGCGTCGGCATCGGCGCGGCGATGGCCGGGCTGCGCCCGGTCGTCGAGATGATGACCTTCAACTTCGCCTTGCTGGCCCTCGACCAGATCGTCAACTCGGCCGCGAAAATGTATTACATGTCGGGCGGGCAGTTCAACGTCCCGATCGTCATCCGGGGCCCGGGCGGACCGGCCGCGCAGCTGGCCGCGCAGCACTCGCAGTCGATGGAGACGTATTTCTATCACGTGCCGGGCCTGAAGGTCGTGCGCCCCACGACGCCGATGGACGCCAAGGGGCTCTTGAAATCGTCGATTCGTGACGACAATCCGGTGATCTTCATCGAATCCGAGACGCTCTACAACGTCAAGGGCGAGGTTCCCGAAGATCCCGACTTCCTGATCCCGCTCGGCAAGGCCATCGTGCGGCGCGAGGGAACCGACGTCACGGTGATCGCGTACATGGGCATGATGTATCGGGCGATGGAGGCGGCCGAAGAGCTGGAGAAAGAGGGGATCTCGGTCGAGCTGGTCGACCCGCGCACCCTGCGCCCCATGGACACCGAGACCATCATCAATTCGGTTCGGAAAACTCATCGTGTCGTTGTCGTCGAGGCGGGTGCGGGCTTCGCCGGCATGGGCTCGGAGATCGCCGCGTCGGTCACCGAGCAAGCGTTCGACGATCTCGACGCGCCGGTCGAGCGAGTGACCGGCTCGAACGCGCCCATGCCCTATGCGCGGAACCTCGAGAAGCTCAAGACACCCTCGAAGGACTGGATCGTCGCCGCGGTCCGCCGCGTGTGCAACGGCAACGGGAGCTGAGCCATGGCCGTCACGAAGGTCGTCATGCCCAAGCTCTCCGACGCGATGGAGAGCGGCAAGATCATCAAGTGGCTGAAGAAGGAAGGCGACCGGATCCAGGGCGGCGACATCCTTGCCGAGGTCGAGACTGACAAGGCCGACGTCGAAATGGAAGCGTTCGGGGCCGGCGTGCTGCGCAAGATCTTCGTCCCGGCTGGGGAGACGGCTACCATCGGGGCACTGATTGGGGTCATTGCAGAGCCGGGCGACGACATCGCTGCCCTCGTCGCTTCCGCCCCCGCCACCGCGGCCTCGGCGACCGCGCCTGCGTCCCGTCCAGCAGCCGCGACGCCATCGGCTCCGGCGACACCGATTGCGCGCCCGGCGGCGGTGGTCGGCGCGCACGCCGCTGTGCCCGCTGGCTTAGGACAAGGAATTCAGTCCGGGCGGGTCAAGGCTTCGCCGCTGGCGAAGAAGATCGCGGCGCAGACGGGTGTCGACCTGCGGCTCATCCAGGGCTCGGGGCCGGGTGGGCGGATCATTCGCCGCGACGTCGAGGCTGCCGGCTCGGGCGCTGCGCCGGCCCGCACGATGCCTGCGGCTGCGGCGGGCGCCGAGTTCGAGGACGTTCCGCTCACGCAGATCCGCGCGGCGATCGCCCGGCGGATGCCTCTGTCCAAGGCGCCGGTACCCCACTTCTATGTCACGAGCGAAGTGGCGATGGATCACGCGTGGGAGCTGCGCGAGCAGCTCAACACACTGGAGGGGCAGCCCAAGATCTCCGTCAACGACCTCGTGATCCGAGCCTGCGCCCTGGCGCTCCTGAAGCATCCGGGAGTGAACGCCTCGCTGCAGGGCGACGCGATCCGCGTCTTCCATCGGGCGCACATCGGCATCGCCGTGGCGCTGGAGGACGGGCTCATCACTCCTGTGCTGCGCGACTGTCAGGCCAAGCCGCTGGCCCAGATCGCCGTCGAGGCACGCGACCTCGTCGAGCGCGCGCGGAACAGGAAGCTCCGAGCCCAGGAGCTGTCGGGTGCCACCTTCTCGATCTCGAACCTCGGTATGTTCGACGTCACCGAGTTCTCGGCGATCATCAATCCGCCCGAGGGCGCGATCCTCGCGGTCGGATCGGTCCGCCGCGTGCCCGTGGTGGACGAGACCGGGCTCGGGGTCGGCCGGAGGATGATGCTGACGATCTCGTGCGATCACCGCGTGATGGACGGCGCGATGGGCGCCCGGTTCCTCCAGGACGTCAAGCGCCTGCTCGAAGAGCCGCTGCGCCTCCTCGTCTAGTGATGGCGACCCATAAATTCGACGTCGTGGTCGTCGGCACCGGGCCGGGCGGCTACGTCTCGGCGATCCGGTGCGCCCAGCTCGGGCTCTCGGTCGCGACCGTGGAAGACGACCGCCCCGGCGGTGTGTGCCTGAACTGGGGCTGCATCCCCACCAAGGCGCTCTTGCGCAACGCGGAGGTCGTCACGCTCCTGAACCACGCCGCGGACTTCGGCATACGTCTGAACGGTTTCGAGGCGAGCTATCCCGAGGCGGTGCAGCGGAGCCGTCGGGTCGCCGATCGGATGGCCAAGGGTGTTGAGTTCCTCTTCCGCAAGAACAAGATCACGCTGTTTCCAGGGCGGGGCACCCTCATGGGAAAGAACGTCGTGGAGGTGAAGGGGACCGGCGGCGCCGAGACGCTCGAGGCGCGCGCGGTCATCCTGGCCACCGGCTCGGAGCCGAAGTCGCTCCCGGGTGTCACCATCGACGAGAAGACGGTGATCTCCTCGAACGGCGCCGTGCGCAACGAGCGCGCGCCCAAGTCGATCGCGGTCGTCGGCGCTGGCGCGGTCGGTGTCGAGTTCGCCGACGTCTTCACCTCGTACGGCGTGCAGGTCACCCTGCTCGAGGCGCTGCCGCGCGTCGTGCCGGTCGAAGACGAGGATGTCTCCAAGGAGCTCGCGCGGACCTTCACCCGTCGGGGGATCACCCTCAAGACCGGCGTCAAGGTGGCGTCGGTCAAGCCCGGTGGTCCCGGCGCCGTCGTCGATCTCGGGGGCGAGAAGCTCGAGGTCGAGCAAGTGCTGATGGCTGTCGGCCGGGCCGCGAAGGTGGCAGGCCTCGGGCTCGAGGGCCTCGGCGTCCAGCTCGAGCGCGGGTTCGTCAAGGTTTCGCCGACCATGGAGACCTCGGTGAAGGGGCTCTACGCGATCGGCGACATGGCCGGCGCGCCGCTGCTCGCGCACAAGGCCATGGCCGAGGGCGTCGTGGCCGCCGAGGCGATCGCCGGCAAGAGCCCGCGGCCCGTCGACTACGGCAACGTGCCGTCGTGCACGTACTGCCGCCCCCAGATCGCCTCGATCGGCTGGACGGAAGCGCGCGCGAAGGAAGCCGGGCGTGAGGTCTCGGTCGGACGCTTCCCGTTCACGGCCAGCGGCAAGGCGGTCGCGCTGGGCGAGACGGAGGGCTTCGTCAAGGTGATCGCCGACAAGGCAACGGGCGAGATCGTCGGCGTCCACATCATCGGTCCCGAGGCGACCGAGATCATTCACGAGTTCGCGGTCGGCCGCACCCTCGAGGCCACGCTCGAGGAGATCATCCACACGATCCACGCGCATCCGACTCTGTCGGAAGCCGCCCTGGAGGCGACGCTCGCCGCGCTCGGCCAGGCGATCCACATCTGAGGTGCGCGCTTACTACTGGAGCGCGCGAAGGCGCTGTCGCGACCCATGCCTGGCCGCTCAACGATGACGAGGCCCCGTCGCCCAACGCCGCCGAAACGAGGTAAGCAGGGGACGGGTCGAGATTTCCGCGAGTGGGTCGCGCCGTGCGTGGCGATCATCACGGTCCTTGTGTTCGCGCCGGCGTTGCACAACCAGTTCCTGGACTGGGACGACCTCGAGAACTTCACCAAAAACACGAACTATCGGGGACTCGGGTGGGCCCAGCTCCAGTGGATGTGGACGACCGTCCTGCTCGGGCACTATGTTCCCCTCACCTGGATGACGCTGGGCCTGGACTATCTGGTCTGGGGAATGAATCCACTCGGGTACCATCTGACGAACGTTCTCCTGCACGCCGCCAATGCGGCGGTATTTTATCTCGTGGTGCTACGCCTCCTCGGCGCCGCGGCTCCGGCGGGCGGGACGGCGGGATCTCTGGCGTCGGGCTTCAGCGCGGCCTTCGCGGCGCTCGTCTTTGCCGTTCACCCGTTACGGGTGGAGTCGGTGGCCTGGGTCACGGAGCGACGCGACGTCCTCTCCGGCCTCTTCTATCTCCTCGCGATCCTGGCGTATTTGCACGACTCGAATGTCGCCAACGACGTCGGTATCGGTCGGCGCCGGTGGTACTGGATCTCTTTGGGATGTTTCGTTCTGGCCCTTCTCTCCAAAGCCATCACCGTCACGCTTCCCTTCGTGCTCGTCGTGCTCGACGTGTATCCACTCCGGCGTTTCGGGGGCGAGGTCGGCGGGTGGCGGGGTCCGGCAGCGAGGCGGCGGTGGGCCGAGAAGATCCCGTTCTTCCTCGGGAGTATTCTCGTGATACCGGTCGCGCTCATCGCCGCCCAGCGCGGCGCGACTCTTGTCGCAATCGCCGACATCGGTGTCCCCGAGCGCGTCGCGCTCAGTCTCCATGCGCTGGTCTTCTATCTGCAAAAGACGGTGCTCCCGGCGGGCCTCTCGCCGTTTTACGCGTTGGAAACCCCGATTGTCCCGCTGAGCCCGCCGTACCTCGCCGCGGGGGTCGTCGTCGCCGTGATCACTGTCTTGGCGATCTGCCTCCGCCGCGGTTGGCCGGCGGTGGGCGCTGTCTGGATCGTCTACGTGGTGACCCTCTTGCCGGTGTCCGGCGTCTTTCAGAACGGGCCCCAGAGCAGCGCCGACCGTTACAGCTACCTTCCTTCGCTCGCGTTGGCCGTGTTGATGGGAGCGGGCGCAGTGGTGTGCTGGAGAGCGTATGAGCGACGACGGCGGGGCCCTGTCTTCGGCTTGGTCATGACTTGCGTCGCCGCCCTCATCGTGACAATCCTGGCGTCGCTCACCTGGAAGCATGTCGAGGTCTGGCACGACTCGGAACGGCTCTGGTCGAATGCCCTCGAGATCGCTCCGTCGTCAGTGGTCCACTCGCACCTGGCGTTCGTGCGCCGCCAGCAGGGGCGCTGGGCCGAGGTGAACGAGCACTACCGTCAGGCCGAGGCGATGCGGCCCGACGCGGTCGATATTCAGATCAATTGGGGAACCGCATTGGCCGAGCAGGGACGATTCGCTGAGGCGATCGAACGCTACCGCGAAGCGCTTCGTATCCGGCCTTACAATGCAGTGCCGCATTACTTCTGGGGCAACGCGCTGTTCGCCTCGGGCTCTGTCGGGGAGGCGATCCACCACTACCGCGAAGCCGCACGGATGGACCCCAACTCTGCTGAGGCCTACAACAACTGGGGGACCGCCCTCGCCGAGCAGGGTCAGTGGGACGAGGCGATACGCAAATACCGCGAAGCCCTGCGTATCAAGCCCAATTACCCCTTGGCGGCGGCGAACCTCGACAAGGTGCTCCTGAGGGGAAGTCGCTCCCCCGGAGGCCTCCCATCGCAGCCTTCACGGTGAAGCATCGTCGATCTCTGACCGCCGACGACCGCCGGTGGCGCCGATGGTTAGTGGTGGTGCAGGAACGGAAGCTTGAAGACCGGGACGAAGCCATTCACGGTGAGCCCCGCGCCGAGGACCGCCAGAACCAGCGAGAACCAGAACATCTGGCGTGAGGTGGACAGGATCGCCACCGACGCGCTCACGATCGCGATCTGCAGGAGCACTTCGCCGAACTCGAAGTACGGATGCCGCTCGCGGCGGTGGTCGCGCGCCGCCTCGAGCTTCTTGGCGTCCTTCTCGATGTCCTTCTTCTCGGCGTTGTAGCGCTTCTCCTCCTCGGCGAATTTCGCGGCGAGCGCCTCGACCTTGGCGCGCTCGGCGCCCTTCAGGGTCGAGGGTTCGGCCAGCTGCGTCTCGAGTATCATCTTCTGGCCCCGATACTGATGCTCGCGGATCACCTTGGCCTGGTAGAAGGCCCACTGGTCGGAGGACTGCTGCTGGGCGAGCAGCATCTCCTTCACCGTGTTGTTGCCCCCGAGCGCGGCGATCGACAGCACGATCGCGTAGATCGCGGTCGTGAGCGCGGCGCGGCGGCCGAATGCCGTCTCGCCGCGCTCGTGGATCTCCTCGGGGTTGGGGACCTCGATCTCAGCCACGCGACTCGCTGGACCCTCTCCGGATCTCCTCGCGCATGGCGTCGCGGCCGGCCTCGAATGCGCTCATGAGGCGCTGCGTCTGCTCCTCGAAGATCTCGCGGCTCTTGTCGATCCACTCGCCGGCGCGGCCTTGCGCCTCGTTGGCAAACTCCTGAGCCCGGCGCGCGACGTCGCCGCCGCGCTCGGCAAGGAGCTCGCGCGCCTGGGCGCCCGTCTTGGGCGCCATCAGGAGCGCGACCCCGGCGCCGAGCACCGCGCCGAACAAAAACCATCCCATGTACCCCCCCGCGTCGCGTCGATCGTTACTCATGTTGATCTCCTTGATGCCTGAGGCGATGGACAAATACGTCGATGCCCTTCTTGAGGCCTGCCGCCACGCCGACGATCTGGCCGGCGCGGGTCAGGCTACCGAGCGTCATGATGATACGACCGAGCCCGGTCGCGACATCCTCCACCCGGTCGGTGACGGCGCCGACCCGCTCGAGCTCACGGCCCGCCTCACGCGTGAGCCCCCGCACGTCCTCGGTGAGTGCCAGTGCCTGGCCGATCAACGGCCGCAGCTCCTGCTCGACGATAGCTAGCACCGCCTCGGCCCGTTGCGCCACCCCCCGGAGCGCCCAGACCGCGGCGACGAGCGCCAACAGCAGCGCAAACGCCGCCAGGGAGAGGAGCATCTGGACCCAGAATGGCATGAGGCTGAATTATTGGTGGAAAATCGACCGGAAGTCAATGAAACTAGGACCTTGATGTCACATCAGGATCGCTTCGACGAGCTTCATCGCCGACATACGGAGGCCGAACTCGCCGGCGGCGAGGAGCGGATACGTCGCCAGCACAAAGCCGGCAAGAAGACCGCACGCGAGCGGCTCGAGATCCTGCTCGATGCAGGATCCTTCTCGGAGATCGACAAACTCGTGGTTCACCAGAGCCACGACTTCGACATGGCCGCGCAGCGAACGCCGGGCGACGGTGTCGTCACGGGCTCAGGCCGGATTCACGGCCGGCCGGTGTTCGTCTTCGCTCAGGACTTCACCGTGTTCGGCGGCTCGCTCTCGGAAGCTCACGCGCGCAAGATCTGCAAGATCATGGATCTGGCGGTGAAGACGGGCGCGCCGATCATCGGGCTCAACGACTCGGGCGGCGCCAGAATCCAGGAAGGCGTCGTCTCGCTCGCCGGCTACGCCGACGTATTTTTACGTAACACGCTGGCTTCGGGAGTCGTTCCCCAGATCTCGGCGATCATGGGGCCGTGCGCGGGCGGCGCGGTGTACTCGCCAGCGCTGACCGACTTCATCCTGATGGTGAAAAACACCTCGTACATGTTCGTCACCGGCCCGGACGTGATCCGCGCGGTGACGCACGAAGCGGTGTCGGCCGAGGATCTCGGCGGAGCGCGAACGCACAGCACCACCTCGGGCGTCTCCCACTTCGCCGCCGACAGTGAGGAAGAGTGTCTGGCCCTGATCCGTGAGCTGATGACGTTCCTGCCGCAGAACAACCTCGAGGAGCCCCCGCGCCGGCCGACCCGCGATCCCATCGATCGGCGCGACGAAAATCTCCAGTCGATCGTGCCGGACCAACCGAACAAACCCTACGACATGCTGGACATCATCCGCACGGTGCTCGACGAGCACTACTTTTTCGAGGTCCACGCCGGGTTCGCGCCCAACCTCATCGTCGGCTTCGGGCGTCTGGGCGGACGCCCGGTGGGGATCGTCGCCAATCAACCCGCACACCTGGCGGGATGCCTCGACATCAACGCGTCGCTGAAGGGCGCCCGGTTCGTTCGGTTCTGCGATTGCTTCAACATTCCGCTGGTGACGTTCGAGGACGTGCCGGGATTCTTGCCGGGGACGACGCAGGAGTTCGGCGGGATCATCAAGCACGGCGCCAAGCTGCTCTACGCCTTCTGCGAGGCGACCGTGCCCAAGCTGACCGTAATCACCCGCAAGGCATACGGCGGCGCATACTGCGTCATGTCCTCCAAGCACATCCGGGGCGACGCGAACTTCGCCTACCCGACGGCCGAGATCGCGGTCATGGGCCCCGAGGGCGCCGTGAATATCCTCTACCGGCGCGAGGCGGAGCAGGCGGGAGACCCGACGAGCTTCAAGGCCGAGAAGGCCCGCGAGTACCGCGAGATGCTCGCGACCCCGTACGTGGCCGCGGAGCACGGCTACATCGACGAGGTCATCGAGCCCAGGGACACACGGGCGCGGCTCTGCGAGGTGCTCGAGCTCGTGCGGAGCAAACGCGACAGCAATCCACCCAAGAAGCACGGTAATCTGCCCCTGTGACGGACCGGCCGAAAGAGTTCAAGACGTCGTGGGGGGAGCCGCTGAAGCCCGTCTACGGGCCCCAGGACGCCCCTGCCGACCGCCTGGCCTCGGAGCTCGGCGCGCCCGGAGAGTTCCCGTTCACCCGCGGCGTGCACCCCGAGATGCATCGGAAACGCCTCTGGACCATGCGGCAGTACGCCGGCTTCGGGTCCGCGGTCGAGACGAACAAGCGCTACCGCTTCCTGCTCGAGCAGGGACAGACCGGTCTCTCGGTGGCCTTCGATCTGCCGACCCAGATGGGCTACGATCCCGACGCGCCGATGGCGCGTGGCGAGACGGGCAAGGTCGGCGTGTCCATCGCCTCGCTCGAGGACATGCACGATCTCTTCGAGGGTATTCCGCTCGACCGCGTCTCGACCTCGATGACGATCAACGCCACCGCGTCCATCCTGCTCGCGCTCTACGTCGCGACTGCGCGACGGCAGGGGGTCATGGCCGATCGGCTCAACGGGACCGTGCAGAACGACATCCTCAAGGAATACATCGCGCGCGGAACCTACATCTTCCCGCCCGGTCCCTCGATGCGGCTGATCACCGACACCTTCGCCTACTGTAGGGATCGCGTGCCGCGCTGGAACACGATCTCGATCTCCGGCTACCACATGCGCGAGGCCGGGTGTACCGCGGTGCAGGAGGTCGCGTTCACGCTCGCCAACGGCATCGCGTACGTGCAGGCGGCGGTCGAGGCCGGCTTGAGCGTCGACGTCTTTGCCCCGCAGCTCTCGTTCTTCTTCAACGCGCACAACAACCTCCTCGAGGAGATCGCGAAGTTCCGCGCCGCGCGGCGCCTGTGGGCGCGGATCATGCGCGAGCGGTTCTCCGCCCGTGACCCGCGGTCCTTGGCCCTTCGGTTCCACGCCCAGACGGCCGGCAGCATGCTGACGGCGCAGCAGCCCGAGAACAACATCGTGAGGGTGACGGTCCAGGCCCTCGCGGCCGTGCTCGGCGGCTGCCAGTCCCTGCACACGAACTCGATGGACGAGGCGCTCGCGCTGCCCACCGAGCGTGCGGTGCGGATCGCGCTCCGGACCCAGCAGATCCTCGCCCACGAGTCGGGAGTCGCCGACGTGGCCGACGCGCTCGGCGGCGCCTTCGCGCTCGAGCGCCTGACCGGCGACATCGAGGAGGCGGCGCGGGCTTACATCACGAAGATCGACGACCTGGGCGGCGCGGTCGCCGCGATTCCCTTCATGCAGCGCGAGATCCAGGACGCGGCGTACCGCTACCAGAAGGAGGTCGAGGACCACGCGCGCATCGTCGTCGGGGTCAACGAGTACGTGACGGACGACCTCCCGCCGGGCAATCTCTTCCAGCTCGACGCGGCCGTCGGGGCCGCCCTCGCCGACCGAGTCGCGCGCGCGCGCGGGGGCCGGGATCGCGATGCCGCCGGCCGGGCGCTCGACGGGCTCGAAGCCGCGGCGCGCGGCCGCGATAATCTCCTGCCGCTCCTCGTCGGGGCGGTGGAGGTGGGCGTCACCCTCGGCGAGATCTGCGACCGTTTGCGCGCGGTCTTCGGCATTCACAGGCCCTCGGTGACGTTCTGAGCATGCGTGTCTGGGCGATGGGCGGCCTCCTCGTGCTGGGCGCGCTCGCGAGCGCGGGGAGCGCGGCCGCCGGGATGGCCGATCGCGTCGGGGCGACCTTCGCGCTCATGGTCGACGACTTCACCAAGGCGTTCAGTCCCCTGGAAGGTCTCGTGATCGGCGAGGACGGGAGCACGCTCTATCTGGATATCGGCGAGAGCGGGGGCGCCCAGGTCGGTCAGGAGTTCACGATCTTCCGCAAGGGGGACGAGTTCCATCACCCGATCACCCGGAAGGTGCTCGGACGGTACGAGGAAGTCCTCGGCTATGCCCAGATCCGCACGGTGCAACCGCGCTTCTCCGAGGCCCTCTACGTCCCGATCGAGGGCAAGCCCGCCCCGCTGCCCGATGACGGCGTCAGGATCACCCGGGGGCGGATCAAGGTCGCGGTCACGCCGGTCCTCGATCTGACGGATTCCAAGTCGAGGCCGGACCTCCGTCGCGTTCCATATCTCGTGGCGGTGGCGCTCGAAGGCTCGAAGCGCTTTCAGGTCGCCGATGCGCTCGCGGTGAGTGACCTCTTCGCGAGCGGCGGCGCGCACGTCCAGGAAGTGCTGGCCCTCCCGGATCGGGCGGTACGCGTCTCGAGGAAGTTCGAGGTGGCGGGCTGGGTCGTGCCGGTCCTGATCGAGCGCCGGGGTGTCGTCTATCTCGACGCCACCTGGATCTCGGCCGTGACGGGCACCGCGCTCTTTTCGCGCCGCGCGCCGCTTCTGCCGCCCGCCGCGGCGGAGGAGCAACGCTTTCCGTGGGAACCGGCCAGCGAAGACTGATGTGTTGGCCTGGTGATCCTGCTATGGTATGGCCGGCACGATGACTGTGCGACGCCTCGCGCTGCTCCTCGTCGTCGCCGTCACGGCGTTCGGCTGCTCGACGGCGAAGCAGGTCCTCGGTGTCCCCAACGCCGGCGATCCGTCGGTCGCGATCAAGTCGGCCGAGACCAAGTGGCTCCTGATCCGGAATCCCCGCTTCGGCGACGTGCCGAGCGAGCCCGAATACGTCTGGGTCGAGGAAGACAAGACGCCGGTGACCTTGGGAACCGTGGTGTTCGGCAAGAGCTCGATCATCGCGCCGCCGGAGATCGTCGCCCGGTACGGCTCGCCGCCCGGCGGCGGGAAGATCAGCGCGCGTCAGGGCATGCCGACACAGACGGCGCCTACGACTCCAGCGCCGGCCCAGACGAGCGCGGCCCCCCCGCGCGGTGGCGCTCCGACCGCAGCCACGCCCCCAACGCCCACGAACGGGAAGGCAACCGAGAGTCCGAAGAGGGGGGTCGTCGTCTACGTGGACACGACCCGGATCGTCATCGACCTGACCGCGGCCGACGGGATCCGCGCGGGGAGCCTCGTGAGCCTTCGTCGCGACGCGATCCCGCTCGTGCATCCCGTGACGGGCGAGGTGCTGGGCGAGCTCGACGAGGAAGTCGGCACGGCGCGCGTCACCGAGATGCGCGAACGGTTTTCGGTCGCTGACGTTCAGACGGTGGCCCCAGGCGCGCGAATCCAGGTCAAGGATCGCGTCGTCCCGAAGTAATCGCTCGCGTGGCCACGCCCACCCTCGAGCGGGTCCTCAAAGAGCGCGTCGCCGGCCTGGTCGGCGCCGACCTGGAGCGCGTCGAGGCGGAGATCCGCCGCGAGCTGGACTCGCCGGTGCCGCTGATCCAGGAGATGGGCGGGTACATCGCGGGCGCCGGCGGCAAGCGCCTACGCCCGATGCTCCTCTTGCTGGCGGCGCGCCTGGCCGGCTACGCCGGCCCGCGAAGCGTGCGCCTGGCCTGCGTCGTCGAGATGCTCCACACCGCGACACTGATCCACGACGACGTCGTCGACCAGGCGCCGCTCCGGCGCGGGCGGCCGTCGGCGAACGCGCAGTGGGGTGACGACGCGTCCGTCCTGGTCGGCGATCATCTCTACTCGAAGTCGTTCGCGATGCTCGTGCGGGACAACGACCGCGCCGTGATGGAGACGCTGGCGCGCGCGACGGTCTCGATGACCGAGGCCGAGGTCTTCCAGCTTCAGCTCAAGCGGAGCGGTGTCACCACCGAGGCGGACTACCTGAGAATCATCACGCAGAAGACCGCGTCGTTCATCTCCGCGTGCTGCCGTATCGGCGCGCTCCTGGGCGGGCTCCCGGCCTGGCAGATCGACGCCCTCACGCAGTACGGCATGGACATCGGCGTCGCCTTCCAGATCTCGGACGACTCGCTCGACTTCGTCGCCGATCAGGATCGCCTCGGCAAGGCGATCGGCGCGGACCTGCGCGAGGGCAAGCGGACCTTGCCGCTCATCGCGATGCTGGCGCGCGCGACACCCGCGGAGTCCGAGCGCGTGAAGAGCCTCCTCAAGCGCCACACCCTCGGCGCGGAGGAGGTCGATGCGATCCGGCGCTACGTCCTCGATCACGAGGGCGTGGAGTACGCCATGGCCCAGGCGCACGAGTACGCCCGGTCGGCCAAAGCCGCGCTGGCGGCCTTCGTGCCGTCGGAGGAGCGAGAAACGCTGACATTGATCGCGGACTTCGTGGTCGATCGCGATCGTTGACGTGGCGGTCATCACGCTGACGACCGACTTCGGCACGCGCGATCCCTACGTGGCCGAGATGAAGGCCGCGATCCTGTCCATCACCCGCGACGTCCACGTCGTCGACATCACGCATGAGGTGGCGCCGCACGACATCCTGGAGGGCGCCCTGGCCCTCGAAGCCGCCGCGCCCCGCTTTCCGGCCGCCACGATTCACGTGGCCGTGGTCGACCCCGGTGTCGGCACTGCGCGCCGCGGGCTTGCCATTGCCTCGCACGACCAGGTGTTCGTCGGCCCGGACAACGGGCTGTTCACGCCGTTCCTCGGCGACCCGCGCTGGCGGGCGTTCGAGCTCACGGCGGCGGAGTTCCGCGGAGCTCTCGTGAGCCAGACGTTTCACGGCCGCGACATCTTCGCGCCGGCTGCCGCTCATCTGGCGCGGGGTCTCAAGCCCGCCCGGCTGGGGCCGCCGGTGACGGATCCGGTGCGCCTGACCTTGCCTCAGGTCCGCGTCGCCGGAGGCAGGGTCGGGGGTGCGGTCGTCCATATCGACCGCTTCGGCAACCTCGTGACTTCGATCCATGCCGATGCGCTCGCGACACTCGGAGCCAGCATCGCCGTCCGTGTGGCGGGCAGGACCTTACCGCTAGTTCGAACCTACGGTGAGCTCGGGCGCGGGAATCCGGGAGCGCTGGTCGGCTCGAGCAATCGCTTGGAGATCGCGGTGAATGCGGGGAGCGCTGCCAAGGCCCTCAGGGCCGGTCGCGGTACTCCGGTCGTCGTCAGTCGGTCTTCGCCGGTGGCGCGGCGGGCGCGGAGGCGGTCGTAGTGCCGTCGGTGCCCTTGGAAGCCGGCTTGTCGGTCGCCTTGTCGCTCGCCTTGTCGCTGCTCGCCTTGTCCGATGGCTTATCCGATGATTTGTCCGGCGACTTTTCCGACGATTTCTCAGATTGCAGCGCTTGTTTGCGAGACTCCGATGGATAGTCGGTGACGTACCACCCTCCGCCCTTCAAGATAAAAGGGGCGGCAGAGAGGAGGCGGCGCACTTCACCGCCGCACACGTCGCACATCGTCAGCGCCGGCTCGGAGATCCGCTGGCGAACTTCGAAGACGCGCCTGCACTTGAGGCATTCATATTCGTAGGTAGGCATCCTGTTGAGGCTACATGGGGAGGATTGATCGTGTCAAGAAGACACGGGCTTTGGCTAATTTTGTCCGCTCTTGTTCTCGTGGCCGGGTGCTCTAACGCGAAAGAGGCTGAGAAGCGGGCTGAGGTCCAGAAGCTTCAGGCGCGGGCCGCGTACGATCGAGCCCTCAGCTACCTCAACGACAAGCAGCCGGCGGGGGCGCTCGCTTCCCTTCAGGAGGCGATCAACATCAACCCGTCCTCTCCGGTCTACCGCGATACGCTCGGTGTGGTTCTTCTGGAGCTCGGACGCCCCGACATGGCGCTCGAGCATTTCAAGAAGGCGATCGAGCTCAATCCCATGTACGCCGACGCCTACTTCCACCTGGGAACGGCGCTGGCGGAGTCTCGCCGCTGGGACGAGGCGGTGGTGAGCTATCGGAAGGCGCTCGAGCTGCCGACTCTGACGATCCCCGAAACTGCGAACCAGAACCTTGGTCTCGCCCTGTACCACCTGAAGCAGTATCGCGAGGCCGAACAGACTCTGCGGTTCGCGATCAGCCTCGATCCGAAGATGCAGACCGCCTACTACAACCTCGGTCTCGTTTTCATTGCTGAGAATCGGCGAGACGAGGCGAAGGCCGCATTCCGCCAAGCCCGCCAGCTCGGCCCCGACTCGCCCGTCGGTCGGGCCGCCCTCGATCGACTCAAGGCGCTGGGCGAGGGAGGCTAATCCCGGCCGATCTCAGGTAACTACCTGTTTTTACTAGTCAGGTTTTTTCTTGACGATTATGCTGTCACTGCTGTAAAAATTGCGCGGTGCGCGGGGCTTGACCGTGCACACTTTGATATCAGCCGTGACGACCCGCGAGAGCTTCCAGGGCAGTGCCGCCCGGCTTCGGGGAGGTCCGAGATGAAAAGGACCCTCGTTCCCGTTCTTCTCGCTCAGGTGTTTCTGGCGATCCTGGTGTCATCGGTCTTCGCTCAGGCGCCGGCGCCGAAAGTCACGATCACGGGACTGTTCGACCAGGTAACGGCGGCCGGTAGGAACTTCTACGACGGAAACTTGTCCCGAGACAACGACCGGGAGTGGTACGCCAGGACCCGGTTCCGTCCCGATTTCACGTTCGAGGTCGGGCGGGTCAAGGCGGTGCTCGGGATCGAGATCGACCTGCAGTACGGTCAGGCCGGACCCAACGACGGCGGATTCCCGGGTAACAACACCGGGACGGCGGGCGGCGTGTTGAACGTCGCAGGCGGAAACGTCGCCAACTCGAACAGCGGCTGTAAGAACAACGCGAACGGCTGTCTCGACCTCAACACCGACGTCGCCGGCATGATGGAGATCAAGTGGATCTACACCGAGTTTCCGCTGACCGGGAAGGACAGCCTGCTGCCGTTCATTCCGGTCGAGACGATCGCGCGGGCCGGCGGCCAGCCCTGGGGCACCCTGGCCAACTACAAAATCGTCTACGCCAACGGCGATTTCGCGGGATTGTCTACGATTACGAAGTTTGACCCAAACGTCCGCGTCAACCTCGCTTACGTCATCGTCGAGGACCAGCTCGCGGGCGGTAACCGGGCGGACGCGACGGCGCGCACGAGCCGCGGCGAGGACTGGGCGATTACCGTCAGCCCGGAGATCACGCCGTTCAAGGGACTCGACATCAAGCCGCTGTACTCGTATTTCCACATCGATGGCCTGACGGCCGGCACCGCGAGACACTCCGTCATCAATCGTCGGTTCGTCGGTTCGGGCGGCACCAACTCGGCGGCGGCGCTCGGCGGCGGTGCCTCCGCGGGCGACTCGACCAACCAGGAGAACCGCCACACGGTCGGGATCGACATGCGCTGGCGCTCGGGCCCCTTCGGCTTCGATCCGACGTTCATGTACCAGTGGGGGAACAGTGACCACCAGGCGGTGAGGACGAACGGCTCGGTCGGGCGCGTCGAGGCCGACATCAGCTCCTGGATCGTCGACATCAGCGGTAGCTACCAGCTGGGTCCGCTCCTGCTCGAAGCGCGCGGCGTCTACACCCCGGGCAACAAGGCTCGCGACAACCTCGCTCAAAGCATTCGCTACTACCAGCCAATCAGTATGGACGGGAACTACTGGGCCGGCTGGGGCGCGATCCTGGCTTCGGGGGTCGATTACTTCAACGGCTCGCTGCTGACCAATATGGCCCGGTTCATCGGCTACGACCGCTATGGCCGCGCCGGGTTCAGTCTCAGGGCCACGTACAGCGTCACGCCCGCGTTCTCTGTGTACAGCATCGTGAGCCCGACGTGGACCGCTGAAAAGGTCGATACCGACACTGGCGCCAACCCGGGTCTTGCCACGAGTTCCATCAGCCGGACGATTGTGGACGATAAAAGCTTTGTAAAGGGCGACTCCCGCTACATCGGTACCGAGGCGAACGCGGGACTCACGTGGCGGTTTGCCCCGAACACTGCGTTCGACCTCGAGGGCTCGTACCTGTTCGCAGGCGCGGCATTGGGAAGCGCGGAAGTGCTGAACGGGGTGCACACGCGCCGCGATCCCCACGATGCCTACCAGGTGGCCGCGCGCGTGCGGTTGGCCTTCTGAGTGACGGCGGCCAAGGTGATGATCACCGGGCGTCACTGTGGTTGGAGTTGTTGGTGATGTCGGCGTTGAGTTTCGGCAACGAGCTGATTGCTGCTCACCACATCTGAGGAGGCAGTGATGAGGAGATGGCTTGTCACCGCAGTATTCGCCTTCGTCATCCTGGCGATGCTGGCGCCGCCTGTGCTTGCACAGGCGCCGCCGCCGGCGCCGAAGGTGACGATCACGGGGACGTTCGACCAGGTCACGACCGCTGGTCGGAACTTCTACGACGGCAACTTCGCCCGCGACAACGATCGTGAATGGTACGCCCGGACTCGGTTCCGTCCCGACTTCGAGTTCGCGGTCGGGCGCACCAAGGCCGTGCTCGGCATCGAGCTCGACCTCAACTACGGCCAGACCGGCTCGAACGACGGCGGGTTCCCGGGCAACAGCGCCGGGACGGCCTGCGGCTTTGTGGGAGGCTGCAAAGGCGCCGGGTCCGCCGGCGGCGGCCTGGACCTGAACACCGACGTCGCCGGGCTGTTCGAGATCAAGTGGATCTATACGGAGTTCGACCTGACCGGCAAAGACAGTCTCCTGCCGTTCATTCCGTTCTTGACCGTAGCCCGTGCGGGCGGTCAGCCGTTCGCGACGATCGCCAACTACAAGGTCTACTACGCCAACGGTGACTTCGCGGGCTTGGACCTCTACTCGACGTTCACGCCGGACATCAAGAATCACCTCGCGTTTGTCATCGTCGAGGATCAACTCGCCGGCGGTAACCGGTCGACGGCCACGACGCGGACGAGCCGCGGTGAGGACTATGCCTTCATCATCAGCCCCGAGCTCACGCCATTCAAGGGGCTGGATCTCAAGCCGATGTTCTCGTGGTTCCACGCCGATGGCTTGACGGCCGGCGCCGCCCGGCGCAACGCGAGCAACCCCCGCACGATCGGCGGCTCGATGAACGTCGCGGCCGCGGTCGGCGGCGGTGCTCCCGCCGGTGACTCGGCCGATCACGAGGATCGCTACACTGTGGGCCTCGATGCGCGTTTGCGCATCGGGCCTTTCGGTCTGGATCCTACGGTCTCCTACCAGTGGGGTAACTACGACACCCAGGCGACCAGGACGAACGGAACGGTAGGGAAAGTTCACGGTGAAGCCGCGGCCTGGCTGCTCGACGTCATCGCCAGCTACCAGCTAGGTCCGCTACTCATTGAGGCTCGCGGTGCGTACAGCACCGGTAACAAGGCTCGGGACAACCTGTCCCGGAGCAAGCGGTACTACGAGCCGCTCGATCTGGACACCGGCTACTGGAGCGGTGGCTGGCTCGGGATCCTCGGCCTCGGCGTCGATTACTTCAACGGCGGCGGTCCTACCAACCAGGGCATGGACACCAACATCGGCTACGATCGCTACGGGCGCATTCAGGGCGCGCTTCGGGTGACGTACAGCATCACGCCGGCCCTGAGCGTCTATGGAGTTGTCGCTCCGACGTGGTCGGCGGAGAAGGTCGACACGGACACCGGATGCCCGCAGCCCTTGAACGTCGCGAACAGCGCCACAGGCTGCCCGGCCCGGGTCGTGGTGAGCGACAAGAGCTTTGTCACGGGTGATTCCCGCTACATCGGGACTGAAATCAACGGTGGGTTCACCTGGCGGTTTGCCGCGAACACAGCGTTCGACCTCGCCGGTTACTACCTGGCGGCAGGTCCCGCGTTGAAAACGTCGGAGCTTCTGAACGGCACTCCCGTGAAACGGGATCAGCACGACGGTTACTACGCGTCAGCGCGCGTGCGGTTGTCCTTCTAGTCGTTGCAGTTGGGACGGGGCATGGGTGGATCGCCCATGCCCCGTTTCATTTTCTCCATTCCTTGACTCTCCTTACCCCCTGGGCTAGCCTCGGGCTGATGCTGGCGTCAGTACCCGCATGAGCCCGTCCGCGGCTCGTATCGTCGCCCTCGGTGTCCTCGTCGCTCTCTGGGGTTCCGGGACGTCGGGAGCCCAGACAGCCGCGCCCACCCTCGGTGTGCTCGTCGATCAAGTCCAAGCTCTCTTTCCGAAGGTCGACGGTGAGGTGATCGAGGTCCAGAACGGTACGGTCACGCTCGCGCTCGGCAGTCGGGACGGCCTCGTCGCCGGCGTCGAGCTGGCCCTCTACCGGCAAGGGCGCGAGCTCCGTCACCCGAAGACTGGTGAGGTTCTGGGCCGGACCGAGCAGCAAATGGGTCGGCTCGCCGTCCAGCAGGTGTTCGAAGCCTACTCGACCGGCACGGTGAGCCCGGGCAGCGAGGTGCAGCCGGGTGACCGGGCCAGGATCTCGGCCGGGAAGATCAAGCTGAGCGTCGTGCCCCTCGTCGAGACTGGGGTCAGGGACACGCTGGTGGACGCCGCGATCCATGAGGTAATGGATGCTCTGAATCGGACCGGGCGCTTCCAGATCGGCCTGGGAGACGCCATCGGGGTCTGGCTCACACAGCAGGGCATCAAGCGTGACGACGTGCTCGCCGGAAAGGGTGTCGATGCGATCGCCGAGCGTTTCAAGGTCGACAATCTGCTGGTGGTCGCGTTCTCGCGTGTCCAGAGCAAGGCGTACATGGACGTCCGCCTCTTCAGCTTCCCGGGGATGAGCTCTCGTCTGAGCACGGCGCTCTTCGTGCCCGCCTCGATCAGGCCGGTGACCAAGGGCGATTATTCAGCGGGTGGCCGGCGCGACAGCCAGACGCCGAATCCGCAGCGGTCGTTCCTCGCTCGGCTCCTCTACGGGGAGCTCGACGCCGGCACGTACTCGAGTGGGGAGTCGGCGATCCCGTTGAAAGAGGTCGCGAAGTTCCCGTTCCTGGTCCAATCGATGGACATCGCGGTCGGGTCGAAGGACAAGGTCACACGGATGGTCATCACGGACGGCGAGCGCGTATTCCTCTACCGGATCACGCCGGAGCGCGCCCTGGAGCCCGAGTGGACCTATCGCACCGATAGCCGGGCGCGTGTCTTTGCCGTGCAGCTCGCGGAGCTGGCGGGCGACGGCGCCATCCACGTCGTTGTCAACCGCTACAGCCAGATCCCGGCGATCCTGATCAATTCGCTGATCTTGACGACCAAGGATCAGAAGGCGGTCGTGGCCGTCGACGAGGTGACCGACATCCTGCTGGCCGTCGACGCGAACGGCGATGGCGTCAAGAAGACGTTGTGGTCCCAGGGATTCGCCCAGACCGGCTTCTTCAAGCAGGGCGACGCCACACGCGTGAGTCTCCGGAACGGCAAGCTCGTGTCCGAGGGACGGGTGCGGGTGCCCGGCAACTTCCGGGCGACTGGCGCCGTCTACAGCAACATCGCGGGTAAGGGCGTGCGTGCGCTGGCCTTCATCGACGAGTTCAACCGGCTGCGGATCGCGATCGATACCGAGGACACGTTCCGGTCGGCGGCGCCCGTCGGGACCGGCATGGCCAAGCTGGGAGTCGAGTCGCAGATCGAGAGGGGTGGCCGAACCTACGTCTATTATCCGGAGCCGATGCCGCTGTCGGTGGACCTGGACGGAGACGGGATCGAGGAAATCATCGTGCCGCAGAATCAGATCCCGGGTCGGTTGGCGGTGGTCTACAAAGGTCCGGCCGGCTACCGCTTCCAGACCGTGAACTCCGGCTTCGAGGGTACCGTGATCGCCCTCGGCGCGGTTCCGGGCGACGTGACGCCGACCCTCGTCGCCGCGGTGGTCCGCTACACGAACTTTCGCAACACCGAGGGTGAGACGCAGATCATCATGACGACCTCGGAGTGACCCCGGCACGCGTCCGTCCGTCGGCCTGATCCCGTCGCGCCTGTCCCCATGATCCCGCGTCACCAGACCGCGCTCGCGAAGGCTTGCCCGTGGCCGTGAAGCTCGACACCGCGCCGCCCCGCGGAATGAAGGATCTGCTTCCAGCCGAGGTAGAGCTTCGCGATCAGGCCGCCGCGACGATCCTGGCGACGTACAAGCGTTACGGATTCCGTCGCGTGGAGACGCCGGCCCTCGAGAACCTGAAGCTCTTGCTGGGCAGCGGCGGGGGCGAGAACGAGAAGCTGATCTACAAGGTCCTCAAGCGCGGCGCGAAGCTCGACGCGGTAACGATGCAGCGGGAGGAAGACCTCGCGGACCTCGGTCTCCGCTTCGATCTCACGGTGCCGCTCGCGCGCTACTACGCCCACAATCGGGCGACCTTGCCGGATCCGTTCAAGGCGATCCAGATCGGGCCGGTCTGGCGAGCCGAGCGACCGCAGAAGGGCCGTTTCCGGCAGTTCACCCAGTGCGACATCGACATCCTCGGCGTCGCGTCGGAGATCGCCGAGATCGAGCTGATCCTGGCGACCTCGTCGGCGCTGGTCGCGCTCGGCCTCGAGCAGCCGCGAATCCGCGTGAACGATCGACGAGTCCTCTCGGCGATGGCCAGCCACTGCGGTGTGGATGCCGCTCGCCACGGCGAGTTCTTCATCACGCTGGACAAGCTCGACAAGATCGGCCGCGACGGAGTCGAGCGTGAGCTGCGCGAGGCCGGCTACGACGAGGGGGCCATCGGGAAACTATTCGAGCTGTTCCTGTCAGCGGACGACGGTTCGGCCGACGGGAGGCTCGAGCGACTGGCTCGCGTCATTCCGGCGGCCGCCGAGGCCGTCCAGAGCCTGCGCACGATCGTGCAGGCCGTCGCACGGGAGGCCGGCGATCGCACGACCCTGGAGTTCGACCCGAGTCTGGTACGCGGCATGGGCTACTACACCGGCCCCATCTTCGAGGCGGTCTACGGCGGCGGGACCTCGGCGATCGCCGGAGGCGGCCGATACGATCGCATGGTCGGCCGACTGCTCGGTCACGACGTCCCGGCGTGCGGTTTCTCGATCGGCTTCGAGCGAGTCGTGTCCATCCTCGAAGAGCGCGGCGGCAGCGCAGGCTCTCCGCGCGAGCGCATCGCATTGCTTTTCGATCGTGACGATCCGATGACCGATGTCGTGGCCTCCGCCGGTCGGCTGCGGAGTGGCGATCGTGTCGTGTCGCTGACGCTCAAGCGAAAGAATCTCGCCAAGCAGCTCGATGACCTGGCCGGCGAGGGGTTCGGCTCGTACGGCGTGTTTCGCCCGGGCCCCGCGGCGCCCGAGATCAAGCCGCTGGCACGGCGGGCCTCGAGCGAGGGTGGCGCCGATGGCTAGCCTAAGGACTCACACCTGCGGCGAGCTCAGACGCGAGCACGCGGAGCAAACCGTCCGGCTCTCGGGCTGGCTTCATCGCAAGCGCGATCACGGCAATCTCCTGTTCATCGATCTGCGCGACCACTACGGGATCACGCAGTGCGTGCTCGACAGCTCGAGCCCGCTGTTCAAGACCGCCGAGCCCCTGCGACTCGAGAGCGTGATCACGGTGGGCGGCCAGGTCGTCCCACGCGCGCCGGCCGCGATCAACCCGAAGCTGCCCACCGGCGAGATCGAGCTGGCGGTTACCGAGCTCATCGTGCAGTCCTCGGCGGATCCGCTGCCGCTCCAGGTTAACAGCGACGCCGAGTTTCCCGAAGAGACGCGACTGCGCTACCGATTCCTCGACCTCCGCCGCGAGACGCTCCATCGTAACATCGTGCTCCGAAGCCGCGTGATCGCGTCGATTCGCCGGCGCATGATCGAGGCGGGCTTCACCGAATTCCAGACGCCCATCCTCACCTCGAGCTCGCCGGAAGGGGCGCGCGACTACCTGGTGCCGAGCCGTGTGCACCCCGGCAAGTTCTACGCCCTACCGCAGGCGCCGCAGCAGTTCAAGCAGCTCCTGATGACGGCGGGATTCGATCGCTATTTCCAGATCGCGCCGTGCTTCCGCGACGAGGACGGCCGGGCGGATCGCTCGCCGGGAGAGTTCTACCAGCTCGATTTCGAGATGGCCTTCGTCACGCAGGAGGACGTCTTCGCCACGATCGAGCCGGTTCTGCGCGGGGTCTTCGACGAGTTCGCCGGGGGCGCCACGGTGACGCCGGCGCCGTTCCCGCGTATCCCGTTCGACGAGGCGATGACGAAGTACGGGAGCGACAAGCCCGATCTCCGCAATCCACTGCTGATCGCCGACGTCACCGACGTTTTCCGCGACTCGGGCTTCGCGGCGTTCGCCACCGCCGTCTCGGCGGGCGCGGTGGTGCGGGCGGTGCCGGCCACCGGCGCGTCGACGCAGCCGCGGAGCTTTTTCGATAAGCTCGGGCAGTGGGCGCGCGAGCAGGGCGCGCCGGGGCTCGGCTACGTTGTCCTCGGGGACGGCGGTGCCAAGGGACCGCTCGCGAAGTTCCTGGATGGTGATCGGCTCGGCCGACTCGTCGCCGCGACCGGCGCCCGCGAGGGCGACGCGGTGTTCTTCGTGTGCGACAAGAAGGTGAGCGCCGAGAAGCTCGCCGGCCGCGTCCGGGTCCGGCTCGGCGAGGAGCTCGGACTCATCGAGGGCAACGCGTTCCGTTTCTGCTGGGTGACGGACTTTCCGATGTACGAGCTGAACGAGGACACCAAGAAGATCGAGTTCAGCCACAATCCGTTCTCGATGCCGCAGGGTGGGCTCGAGGCGCTGGAGCGAGCCGATCCGCTGACGATCAAGGCCTATCAGTACGACATCGTCTGCAACGGGGTGGAGCTCTCGAGCGGCGCGATCCGCAACCACCGCCCGGATATCATGTTCAAGGCGTTCGCGATCGCCGGGTATGCGCGCGAGGACGTCGAGGCCCGGTTCGGCGGCATGCTGAACGCGTTCCGGTACGGCGCGCCACCCCACGGCGGCTCGGCCCCCGGGATCGACCGCATCGTGATGCTGCTCGCGGGCGAGACGAACATCCGCGAGGTCATCGCGTTTCCGATGAA
>Ga0209160_1000659_pt1 | contig 28640 bp, 21 predicted proteins | sample GraSoiAngelo_153_FD_186167 | JGI IMG/M metagenome (GOLD analysis project Ga0209160, IMG submission 186167) | Grasslands soil microbial communities from the Angelo Coastal Reserve, California, USA - 14_1009_12_40cm (SPAdes) (version 2) | ecosystem: Environmental > Terrestrial > Soil > Grasslands ...
ATGATCTATCGGCGAGTTTAGACGTTCTTCCAAACTGCGCTTCGATTCAGCAAACTCAATTTGTAAATCTGCGTCGGGCAGGTACGCCATGTTGGGATGTGTCATGGTATGCGAACCCAAGATATGACCCCTTCGTGTGAGTCCGCACAGTTGGTCCCAGGTCATCATGGGGTTCTCGGCAGAGCGAAACTCCGCATCCAGGTCACGCTCGATCCCGCTCACGAATTGTTCCTGCCTTGCGCCCGCCAGTTGGCAACAGTCATCGCAGGCCTTCAGAAAGGCGCCGTCCCGCTGCTCGAAACTCTTCAACGGCCAGAGAGTTCCATTCGATTCCGCCCAAGTGCTCTTCTTTGTGGTGTAGAACGCATAACGCAGTCGCGCAGGCCAGGGCAGTCTCGCGTTTTCGACACAGTCCACCACCACGTAGAAAGCGGCGGGTACGCCAGTTTGATCGAGCACCGGCATAGCGACTTCGAAGTTGTCAGCGTACCCATCGTCAAAGGTAATTGCCACCGACCGGGTCGGAGGTTCCTTTTCCCCTTGCACAAAAAGCAAAACATCAGCCAAAGTCAGGGTATTGTAATCGCGAGCAATCAGTTCCATTTGCTCGCGAAAAACCTTCGTCGAATGGACGATACCGCCTAGAGTGCTGGCGGCTTGCAACGGATCGTCCATCACCGAGTGATACATAAGGATGGCGACTCCTGGTCCTGCCAGCCGTCCTGCCAACCGTGTGACCCCGCTACCGACTAAGCCCCGTTGCATCCAATTTTTAAGCATCAATTATTCAGTAACCTGGCACTGAGTCGGAACCGGCATCCCGCGGCCACCTTACTTCCAATCCAGAATACTATGGGAGGAACTGGTCTCTGGTGACATCCACAACCGGGTGTCATCTTGGTACCGCCCGTGCTGAGTTGCAAAAATTGGCATCATCCGTTAACCCCCCTCGAGGCAATCCGACCAACTTTAACGCAAACTTTTTCACCTGGTCTCACCTGCACAACGCCAGGCGATGATAAAATCTACAAATCCTTAGTTCTTAGCACGATAACTCGAACGCGAACTCCTCTGAAGGTATCTGAATTGCAGTCCATTTGACTTAACGCAGTCCAACCAAGCAAAATTCTGTTCGCCGGCGTTGGAAGCAGCACTTTGGCAGGAAAAAACGCCTTCCCCTCAGTTCTGCAAGTTAAACCATTCGTATCGTCTGGAATTTATCCAGGCAAAAATAGAAGTCTGGAACACAACCGAACCCAGGAGGTTCACGGATTTGATCGCTTCAACCAGCCATCTGATTGCACCACACGGTAATGAACTAGTAAATCTTATAGCCCCTGCCGAACGCAGCGCGGAACTTAAAGCGCACTCACGCGAGTGGCCTTCGTGGGACCTTACCCCACGCCAACTTTGCGATCTGGAACTTCTCATCAGCGGCGGGTTTTCACCGCTGCACGGATTTATGACGCGTGCTGATTACGAGGGCGTCTGCCACAAGATGCGGCTCGCCAACAATACCCTTTGGCCAATGCCCATCAATCTCGATGTCAGCGAAGAATTCGCCAAAAAGCTGACCCCAGGCACCAGCAAGATTGCGCTGCGCGATCCCGAAGGCGTGATGCTCGCCGTCCTGCACGTCGAGGATGTGTGGCAACCCGACCGCAAGGCGGAAGCCAAGGCGGTCTTTGGTACCACCAGCATGGTTCACCCCGGCGTGGATTATGTGCTGAATAAAGGCAATCCCTGGTATGTAGGTGGCCGAGTCGAAGGCGTGCAAATGCCTTCGCACTATGATTTCCGCGCATTGCGTCTGACACCGGCCGAATTGCGAGCGGAGTTTGCGCGCTTAGGCTGGCGTCGCGTGGTGGCATTCCAGACTCGCAATCCCATGCACCGCGCTCACCAGGAGCTGACCTTCCGCGCTGCCAAGCAGGTGGAGGCGAATCTGCTGCTGCATCCCTCCGTCGGCATGACCAAACCCGGCGACGTGGACTATTACACCCGCGTCCGCTGCTATCAGTTGCTGCTCTCGAAGTACCCGCCAGGAACAGTGAAGCTTGCCATGCTTCCGCTGGCCATGCGTATGGGAGGGCCGCGCGAAGCAATCTGGCACGGAATCATCCGCAAGAACCATGGTTGCACCCATCAGATCGTGGGACGCGATCACGCTGGCCCGGGCAACGACAGTGACGGCAAACCGTTTTACGGCCCTTACGAAGCTCAGGAACTTTTCCGCAAGCACGAAGCGGATATCGGCGTCGCTATGGTGCCTTTCAACATGATGGTGTACCTCGAGGATCAGGATCAGTATGTGCCCGACAACGAAGTACCGAAGGGCGCACGCGTTCTTAACCTTTCGGGCACCGATTTGCGCCAGCGCTTGAATGAAGGCCGCGAAATCCCAAGCTGGTTCACTTATCCCGAAGTGGTTCAAGAACTGCGCCGTAGCTATCCGCCACGGCACAAGCAGGGGGTAACCATTTTCTTCACCGGGCTTTCAGGATCGGGCAAATCGACCATCGCCAATGTGCTGCTCACCAAGTTCTTGGAGACCGGCGGGCGCCCAGTTACGTTGCTTGATGGCGACCTTGTCCGCAAACACTTATCGTCAGAGCTGGGTTTTTCCAAGGAGCATCGCGACATCAATATCCGCCGCATCGGCTATGTCGCCTCGGAGATTACCAAGAACGGCGGCATCGCCATCTGCGCCCCCATCGCTCCCTACAATGCGGTCCGCAAGGCGGTGCGTCAGATGATCGAGCCCTTCGGCGGCTTCGTCCTGGTTCATATCGCTACCCCCCTGGAGGTCTGTGAGCAACGCGACCGTAAAGGACTGTATGCCAAGGCGCGGGCGGGAATCGTCAAGGAATTCACTGGTATTTCCGACCCCTACGAAACTCCGGCAGACGCGGAAGTGGTGATCAACACCGCCGACCTGTCGCCTGAGGAGGCCGCTCAGGAAATTATTCTTCACCTTGAACAACAGGGCTTTATCGGGGTAAATGGACAGGGGAAATAGCGGACGACATCTGGCGACGGCCTTCCATTTGTCCGTCGTGGATCGAGACTATGCTGACGCTGGGCTGCGGCGACAGGACCATGAGCTTCGGGATTAAGGCTACGGCGCGTCTTTCATGCCTGCAATAACACTCAAGATCTTGATCGGATTTCTGGTAGGCACCCTCATCGGCCTCACCGGACTGGGCGGCGGTGTGCTCCTGTTGCCGCTGCTCATTTTCGTTCTTAAGGTGCCGGCCATCATGGCGGTCGGATCCGATGCTTTGTTCAATTTCGTCACGAAGATTGGCGCGGGTTGGCTGCACCTGAGCAAAGGTACTGTCCGCCGCAAAGTGGTGCTGGCGCTTGCGGTGGGCAGCATTCCTGGCTCGATCGCTGGGGTTGGCTTTCTTACTCATTTGCGGACAATTTATGGAACCGGGGTCAACGACTTCATCAAGTCGGCCGTCGGGCTCTTACTGGTCTGCATTCCCACACTGCTACTGTTTCAGCAACGCATCGAAGACCGTGTCACCAACCGCCCTCCAACCATGAAATCATTCTTGGGGATGGCCATCATTGGGCTTCTGGCGGGCTTCCTGGTGGGCATGACCTCTGTAGGTTCCGGCAGCATCATCATGATGTTATTGTTACTTTTTTATAGTTTTCCGCCGAAGGTAATGGTGGGCACTGACATTGTTCATGCAATCATATTGACCGGGGTTACCAGTTTTTTGCATTTCCGCCTGGGAAACGTTGATCCCAAGCTGGTCGGGGCTTTGCTGATTGGATCGATTCCCGGCGGATTGTTGGGTTCTCATCTGAGCACGCGGGTCCCGGTACTCTGGCTTCGTCGCATTCTCTGCACTGTGCTTCTGGCTACCGGCGCCAGGATGCTTTGGGCTTGACTGGAACAAAACTTTTCTTAAGGACATCATGAATCGTTCCTCAAACTCGGAAACACTGCAACGCATCCATGCGGGTTTGGAGGCTGCGCGCAAGGTTCTCAGCCGCTTTACCCCCGGTGCTATCGAGATCGAGTACAAAATTGGGCATGACCCGGTCACCGAGGCTGACCGCCAGGTTGACGCAGTTCTCCGTGAACACCTGTTGCGGGATGGCGAGGGCTGGCTCTCAGAAGAAAGTGTGGATGACGCCTCGCGTCTCTCCAAGAACAGAGTTTGGGTAGTCGATCCGCTGGATGGCACCCGCGAATTTGTTGCGGGAATTCCTGAGTTTTGCGTATCGATTGCGATGGTGGAGAATGGCTGTCCCGTGGCTGGCGGAATTTGCAATCCCGCAACCAACGAGATTTTTATTGGCTCGTTAGAAAATGGGGTTACGTACAACGGCAATCGGGCACAGCCCAGCCAGAAGAAAACCCTCGATGGCGCCCTGGTGCTCGCCAGCCGCAGCGAAGTAAAGCGCGGTGAATGGCGGCAGTTCACTGACACCGCCTTCAAAATCAAACCGATGGGTTCGGTTGCATACAAGCTTGCTCTTGTGTCGGCAGGATTGGCCGATGCCACCTTCACCCTGACGCCGAAAAATGAATGGGACGTTGCTGCCGGTGCGGCGCTGGTACTGAGTGCTGGCGGAGTGGTGCGCACATTGGACGATACCCCACTGCGGTGTAACAATAAATCTCCACTGCTCTCCGGTTTATTGGCTTGCGGGCCTCATCTTCAGGGTGCATTGGTTGCATTGGTAAATAACCACCTGCCAGAGAGCGCCCGCCGCTCCTAGCAGCTCGCACTTAGTCGGTGGGCGGAGCATATTTCTGTGCAGCCTTCCGGCGGAACGCCAGCAGCGAACCCGCGCCCGTCAGCCAGCTTTCGAACTCAATCGGAGTTCGGCCGGAAACATCCACGACTCGCGGCAATAACAGTTTCTCGGTTTGCGCCGTTGCGAGGCCAGCATCACAGGTTGTCGCGGAGATCACGCGCTCCGCTTTGAGCCAATCAAGAAACGGCACGGCGTAGACACCACTCGGATAGCAGAAGTGTAGAGCAATAGATCCTGTTATTTCCTGAATACGTTTTCGATTGTCACTGATTTCTTTGCGAAACAATAACTCATCTTGAGGAGTACGGTGGCGATGAGTATGAAGCTCGAAATCGACTCCCTGGGTCGCCAGTTCAGCCACTTCCGTTGGATTCATGAGCTGGAGCATGCGTCTACTCACCAATTCGCAGTAATCAATATTGAGAAGTTTCGCGAGACCAGCGGCAATCTCATCTTTCTTCTTCCCATCCAAATTGTCGCGAAGAGCATTCTGAACCAGTTGGCGTTCCACCAGAAAACGACTGTGTGAGGTCGTCAGATCAAGTGGCGAATCTAGTCCCAATTCTTTTCCTGCATCCACTATGCTTCCCCGCCGTTTCCACAGCATGTAAGAACAAATCAAATTAAAGATTGGGCGGGAATAGTCTGTGTAGTAGGTGGTCTGGTATACCGTGACTGGGAAGCCATAGCTTTTCAGAAGAGGATATCCATGCTTATAGAAATCATACGTCCCATCGTCGAACGTGATGGCAACACTGCGTGGCGGCAAATCGTTTTCATAGAGCCGGTGAACTGCCTCTCCGAAAGGCAGGACAGCATAGCCGCCATCCTTGAGCATCTTGAGCCGTTGCTCAAGCGTCTTCGGCTCAAGGTACAAAGCCGGCCGCCACAGGTGTTCATCCTGCTGTGAAATACCGTGATAGCAAAGAATCAAAAGCCGTCTTTGGCGCCACTCGCTGTCACGAACCAGCCCGAATACCCCCGCGGCTTTGATCATGTGCAAGGCTGTGCGCTTGATTACCCTTAGCATTATTGGTTTGGAATGCAGGCTCGGATTGTTTGTTCCGAATAATTGTCGGCCGTTGTCTCGCTCAGACTCAAGCTCCCGGAACCACAGGAGGGGCCGCCACAGAAACCAGGTTCTGCTGTAACTCTCGCTCTTGCGCGGGCATTTCACCGTCAATGAAGACGCGCTGCCAAAGCTCAAGATTCAGCAGCCGCCAGATGCGATTGCCATGATCAGCGCGCCCGGCGCGATGTTCCGCAAACAGACGCTTCATTACTTCCGGCTTGAACAGCCCTCGTTCCAGGCTTCGTGGCTCCAGCAGAATTCGTTCGAGATCTCCGAGTTGTGGTCCTTCCAACCAGTATGCCCATGGGGTCGGGAATCCTGCTTTCTTCCGGTCGATAATCGATTTCGGCAACAGGTCTTTCACGGCGGACTTGAGAATGCATTTCCCCGCCTGTCCCTTGATGGAAAATTGCGTGGGAATCCTGGCCGCAAACTCGAGCAAAACGTGATCCAGAAAAGGCACACGGCTCTCAATGGATGCCGCCATGCTCATCTGGTCCTGCTTCATCAGCAGCTCCACGAGATAGGTCTTGATGTCGGTGTAGAGCAGCCGGTGCAATAAATCGCCAGAAGATGATTCCCAGTATTCCATGGAACCGGAATACGCGTCGCCCGCGGTGCTCTTAGCGTCCTCCGTCAGCAGCTCGTCCTGCTCCGCGCCGCTGAAGGCCGAGTAGAAGTTATCGAAGTAGAAGGACGACCACGATACTCCGTCCCGTCCCAGAAAAGTATGGCCTAATTTGCGGCGCGCCGTTGCCCCCAGCGGACCTGCATTGATTCCCTGCCGCACCAATTTCCGCAGCCTATCCGGCGTGAGCGTGCGATAGGCTCGATCCATGCGCGAATTCATCATCGTCCACGCATATCTTGTGTATCCGCCCAGGGTCTCGTCACTGCCTTCGCCGGTTAACACTACAGTGACGCGCTCGCGTGCCAGCCGTGCCACGAAATAAAGTGAGACACTTGATGGCCACACGATCGGCTCATCCTCGTGCCAGATCAACCTGGGAAGCGCATCAAAAAATTCCTCGCGGCGCATTCGTATTTCGTGATGCCTCGATCCCAAATGCTGCGCGACCTGTCGCGCATAAGGAAGTTCGCTGTAGGCTTCTTCGCCATACCCGACCGAGAATGTCTCAATCGGCGCGCGACGAATCTTCGTAGTCAGGGCGGCAACCGCGCTCGAATCCAGTCCGCCGCTGAGAAATACGCCCAGCGGGACGTCGCTCATCAAGTGGCTGGAAACACATTCTTCCAGCATTTCGCGATAAGTTCTTACGTAGTAAGTTTGGGGACGACCACCGCTATCCGCGGCAACGGAGAGGTCCCAGTAGGAGTTGATTTCTGGTTCGCCATTCTCGTCAAGTTGCAAGGTGTGGGCAGGTAGGAGCTTTTGAATGCCGCTGAACATTGTGTGCGGGCCAGCGATGTAGCCGAAGGCCAAATACTCCGCCAGTACGCTCTGGTTGAACTCAGCCTTCATCCCGAAATATGTCAGGATGGTCTTGATCTCCGAGCCGAAGAGAAATGTTTTGCCGTTCCAGTAGTAGTAGAGAGGTTTGATACCGAGGCGATCGCGAGCCACAAAGAGGCGCCGCTTTCGCGCATCCCAAATGGCAAAAGCAAACATGCCGCGCAAATACTTAACACAGTCGGCGCCGTATTCCTCATACAAGTGGATGATGGTTTCAGTGTCGCTCTTCGTACGATAGCGGTGACCGCGATTTTCCAGATCAACTCGCAACTGTCCATGGTTGTAGATCTCGCCGTTGAAGACAATCCAGATATTCGCGTCTTCATTCGAAATCGGCTGATGCCCAGTCTTGAGATCGACGATGCTCAGCCGGCGCATGGCCAGGCCAACATTCCCTTCCACAAAGAAACCATCGTCATCAGGTCCCCGATGCACGATCTGCTGGTTCATCCTGGCCAGCGTGCTGCGCTCTGCCCGCTGCTGAGGATCGGTATGTAAGATTCCGCAGATCCCGCACATGTCTAAACGCCTGTCCTGCCGGAGGGCATCTCTTGCGACCCTGTCTTTGAATCGGGTAAGGTGCTCACCAGTGACACTGCTTCCAACTCTGACGGAATGGCCTCTAACGAATCATGCACCACAATTGATTCCTTTTCTGAAGAGTGCACCGTCGTCTCTTTGCCTTTGCCCATTAGCTCACACCTTGTGATCCGCTGCTTTGAAGAAACGATGCGTCGCCCGCTGTTCTCGACATAAGTTCCGTTACAGAAGATTAGAGTACGAGTCAGGCCGTCCCGTTCCACTCCCCAATACATAAATTCCGCATCACTACGCCAGGGTCCTAGTGTCCAATGCTCACCTGCGGTCCCGAAGACGATGCAATGCTCTTCTTCCGACGATGTTCGATACCGGTATCCACAGACCTTCGCAATGCTGCTGCCTTCAATCCGCACGATCTTACCCAGTTCCTGCTCCCCCTTCTCAACCCCCGGAACCAATAAAGTTACAAATTCCGTGGGCAGTTCTGCCACAGTACCAAAGTGCGCAACCGGCGCCGGTTCTTTACGCCCGTAAGCGGGAGACCACCAGCCCTCGGAAACTTCTTGGGACCAATCATGCCCGTGGGCAGTTAGCAATCCCAATCCTTGCCCGCCATTCTCAGCGTGGAAAATCTCCCTGCCGTTGCGGCCCTGTCTTAGACCGGGGTCCAAGTGCCAGAAAAGATCCAAGCGATGCTGCCCTCTTCCCATCGCGACATCTCGAACCAGCCAGAAACGGGACTTCAAACCGAATATCCATCGGCAATGAATCACCGGATGTTCCAGGTGTGCATATCCATCCTGAGTGCCCGCAAACAGATCGAAGTGGTCACCATTGATCCAGCGCTCTCGCTTCACATTCGGCAATCGAACCCACGCGAACGGTCCTTTTGGCTCCGCCTGATTCAACCCATCAATCTGCAAAGTGTTGTGGGCAGCGGTGCCGCGAAACTGATCGCGGCTCGAGTCGCTTCCCACATACTCGAATGTCCCGGGATCGATGAGCAGCGGGCCCTGCTTGCAATTCACGCAGACGCTGAGTGCGTCGGCGTGCCCGTGGCCTCCAGTAATTGCCCCGTGATGTCCGGCATCCACCATGAGCTGATACCCCGCTTCCGCACTCGTCATCAGATAGATCCCGCCAGCCGGCAGCGCAACTGAATTGTTGTCTAACACTTTTTCCGATATCCGGTCGAACTCATCGATTCCATTCGAGCCGAGCAGCCAAAGTGTCTCTTCCCGCAAGCCTCCCGAAACCAGCTTGAAATCGCCACGGCCAAAAAGAACAGCGCCGGTGGCCAGAGGATCGAGCATGTGCTCGCTCCGGTTGCGGCGCGGGTCGAAAAGGCGGCCACCATCATCGTCACCAAGCTGGGCCGGTGTTCCCGGTCGGCTCAACAGCAGGAGCGCATCCAGCATCTTCTCCAACTTCAGTTCGAATTTTTTAGGAAGAGGAATTTCATTGACCGATGCCAGGATCGCCGCGTGCAGGAAGAAATCAAGCGCATACACATGGTAATAAGTCGACTGCTCAAAATGCAGCCCGTCGGCTTGCACCTGGTGCTCCGCTTCGCGCAAGACGACCTCCAGGCCTCGTTGCTTCCATCGTTCCGCAGCAGCCAGCTCTGGACACAGCACTCCCATGAAAAACAGTGCTACGCCCTCCCCCAACAGGTGAGTGTTGGCGGAGAAATACGTTGATAGATACCGTTCGATGTGCCGTCCGTTGATTTCCAATGCCCGCAACCACTCCGACCGGAAGCCGCTGGGCGTGACTGGAGCATCTGCCAGCAGAAAATATACCCACAGCCAGGAAAGGCTGCGGAAGGCCACCTCCAGACTGCTGGCCCAATTTATCCCGATCGGATAGGGATTGGCGCTGTGCCAGTGCTGCCATTGTCGGAATATTTCATTCGCGAAGCGTTCGTCGCCGCTCAAGCGATAGGCTTTGGCAAGCGTCACCCAATGTTGGTGGCGGTTAAGCTCCCAGGTAATCTTGCTGTCGCCGACTTCTTGAAAATTGAGATAGGGGACCTGAAACCACGGTTTTCCCGGAGCTCGCTTGCCGTGCACCTGATCGCAATTCCACTCGATTTCGTTCCCGTAATCGATATTTTCGTAGCCCAGTAGATCAAAGTGATGACGGCAGATGCGCTCAGCCTGGCGGACAATTTGATCCACTTGATTGGGCATGCGCTGTTTGAGCACGCCGCATAGCGACAGCACCTGTTCAGGCCGAAAAAAGAACCCGGGGTGTTTTGTCGTCGTGCCGTTATGTATTTCGGATGGAAAATCTAATCCTAGCCGGAAGCGCAACCCGTCGGCGCGGGCGGACAAGTATTGCCGCGCCCGGTCGAGAAGTTCATCTCGATTCATCGCGGCCAGCCGCGTCATTCGATGTTTCCACCGTTGCGCGAGTGCGTTGCGCCGTTGCGACCAGCGCGACGTACTGTTCATGCGGCTTGAATGGCCGCGCGACTCTAGCAGTTCGGTATAAAGAGCATCTACCTCGCGGACCAGCCGCTCAAAACTGAAATTTCGCTGAACATACTCCCGACCACTTCGGCCCAGTTTTCGGGACAGTTCAGGATCACGCAACAGCCGCGCCACCGCCCTGGCCAGAGCGTCAGAATTCTCCGGCGGAACCAGCACACCCGTGTTTCCATCCTGAATGATTTCGGTGATCCCGCCGATCTCAGTGGCCACCGTGGGCAACCCGCTCGCGAGATACTCGAGCACAGCGTTCGGTAAACCCTCAGCCCGCGAGGGCAGTACGGCAACGTCGCAGCACGCAAGAATCTCAGGAACATCCTTGCGGCGGCCGAGAAAAAGGAAATTCTGCCGCAATCCCAAGTTGGCTACCTGATTTTCGCATTTCTTTCTGTCCTGGCCATCCCCCACAAGTACAAACCGGGTTGACGGAAATTCCCGAACCACAGTTTGAGCTGCCTCGATGAGCCAAGGGTGGCCCTTTACGTCAGAATGCATATTTCCAACCAGCACCACCAGCTTGCTGTTACCGATTCCCGGGAATAGGCGTTCGCGGTCTCGCGCCGTCGTCTGAATTGTTTCCGTTTCTACGCCGTTGCGGATGACTCGTATTTTTTCTGGCGCGAATCCGTCCTCTGCAATCAAGCCCTCGCGGATGGAGTTTGCATTGGCCAGCACAATGTTCGACAGATTCTGTATGCGACGCAACCATACGCGGCGGCTTGTTTTGTACCAGGCGAATTGCGACAGGTCGCGCCGGCTGGAGACAATCACCGGAACGCGAGCCATTCGTGCCGCCGGCACACCCAGCAGGTTCGACCACAGATCGTGAGTGTGCACAACCTCGAAACGTTCCCTTCTTAAAAAAGCAGCGAGCCGTAACATCTCCCGCGCACCGCCGATCGAATCGATACCGCCCTGGGGATAAAATTCGATTACCTGAATCGAAGACTTCTGCAGCCGATCCAGTAGTGGCCCTTCCTTCTTCAGACAACCCACCGTCAGGTCGTACGCAGCCGGATCCATACGTCGCGCTAATTCCACAGCCTGGCTTTCAGTACCCCCCACATTGAATGAGTCCACCAGGAAAAAAACCTTTCGCCGCTGGAATGCCTCCGGCCTTGCCTGCGGAAGCGCCGCGGTCCCTGGTCCCTGTGGATCGGCCTGGTGGGTGATTGCAAACTCCTGATTTGAGGGGGTGACGGTCATCCCTTTGATCTACTTGACGTTAGTAATCAAGCGGGGCAGCATGTGTTGTTCCAAAAGCAAGCTCGACAGTTTAAATACTACCTGTTATTTTCCTCTATTCGGGAGGAAACCTCCTTCGCGTGTGCACCCCGGTGCTCAAGCAGTCTCGCGAGGAATGATTCTTCATATTCAGGCAGCCGATCTAAATTATTGAAAATGAGACCTGAATGAAGGCTCTTCCATGAGCCAGCACCAATCAGGTGGCGCGCAGTGATCGAGGATTAGGCGTTCGTATGAAGGGTTCAGTTAGCGTTTTCGGCCTGGGTTACGTCGGCGCGGTCACTGCGGCATGTCTCGCGCACAAGGGGAATCACGTCCTTGGCGTAGATCTGAGCTCCTCTAAAGTGGAGGCAATGGAAGCGGGCCATAGCCCAATCGTCGAGCCACGAGTCAGCGAGTTATTTGCTGATTGTCACAAGGCATGCCGATTGCACGCTACTACGGATGCAGAGGCGGCAGTCCTCAAGACTGAAATTTCCTTTTTATGTGTTGGTACGCCGAGTCTCCGCAATGGCAAGCTCGATCTGGGCCATATCGAACCGGTGTGCCGTCAAATCGGGGCCGCGCTGAAAAAGAAAAAAACTTTTCACTTGGTTGTACTGCGCAGCACTGTGCTGCCGGGGACGGCGGAATCAATTGTGATCCCAACTCTCGAAAACGCTAGCGACAAGCGCATGGGCACAGATTTCGGCGTCTGCGTGAATCCCGAGTTCATGCGCGAAGGAACTGCCGTTGCCGATTTTCTGCAGCCGGCGATTACCATTCTGGGCGCCGCCGATCCCGCTCACAGCCGCGTCCTGCGGGAACTCTACTCCTGGGCGCCGGGCCGCATTTTTGAGACCTCTTTCCGGTCTGCTGAAATGGTGAAATACGTTTGCAATGCGTGGCACGCTGTAAAAGTCGCCTTCGCCAATGAGGTTGGCACCTTGGCTAAGGAGCTTGCTGTCGACGCGGAATCCGTCGTCGAGATTTTTACTGCCGACACCAAGCTCAACATCTCCGCCAGCTACCTCAAACCGGGGTTTGCTTTTGGCGGCTCCTGCCTGCCTAAAGATGTTCGCGCCCTCAACTATCGGGCCAAGGAACTTGACCTCAAGCTGCCTCTCTTCGAGTCTTTGCTGCCAAGCAATGAAGAGCACCTGGAGCGCGCCGTGGAAATGGTTCTACGAACCGGCAAGAAGAAAATTGGGATACTTGGTCTCAGCTTCAAGGCTGCGACTGACGATCTTCGTGAGAGTCCGCAAGTACAGTTGGCCAAGCGCCTTATCGGCGAAGGACGCCAGATTCAGATTTGGGACGATAACGTTGCCCTCGGTCGTTTGATCGGCTCTAACCGTCAATATATTGAAGAAGTCATTCCTCATATCGGCTCCTTACTTTGTCCGACGCTGGAGGAAGTCCTCGTTAACGCCGAGGTGGTGGTCATCGCCACTCGCGACCTGAACAAAGCATCGCTCAGCAACCTGCGTCCTGATCAGCTGGTGATCGACCTCGTTAATCTCGAGAAAACTCGCCGTCTCCAAGGGCCAATCAAGTATGAAGGGATCTGCTGGTAAGCGGCCGCGGCCATGAAAATTCTCTGGGTCAAGGCGGGAGGCCTGGTTCCCACCGACAGCGGCGGCAAGATCCGGAGCTACAACATTCTTCGCGAGCTGGCCCGCAATCATTCAATCACCTTGTTTTCTTTTTATCCAGCTCATCCCAATGACATCCATCCCCAATTGAAGACTATCTTTCAGCAGGTAGTCTGCCTTCCACTCGATCTCCCGGCCGCCAAGAGTTTCGGCGAATTATACGATTACAGCGTTCGCCTATTCTCGCGGGAGCCTTACAACATTACAAAGTTTTGCCGACCGCAAGTCCGTCGAGCGCTGCAACACCTGCTTGCGCAGGAAACTTACGATGTCATCGTCTGTGATTTCATCATGCCCGTTGGGGTGATTCCCTGGGATTGGCCCTGCCCCAAAATATTGTTCACTCATAACGTGGAAGCCATGATCTGGCGGCGACATTACGAGGTGGCGCGAAACCCACTCTGGAAGGCACTTTCGTGGCGAGAATGGAAGACAATGGCCGCGGCGGAAAGAAGATATCTGCAAAAAGCCGATCATGTGCTAGCCGTTTCGGACAATGACCGCGACGAGTTTTTGAGGTTCCTCGATCCTTCGAAGATCACTGTGATCCCGACCGGCGTGGATGTGGAGTATTTCAAACCCAACCCGGAACCTGCGGCTCCCCATTCGCTGGTGTTTACCGGTTCCATGGATTGGCTACCCAATGAAGATGCTATTTTCTATTTCGTAAAAGAAATTCTTCCGCTCATTCGGCAGCAGGTACCAGGCGTTTCTCTCTGCGTTGTAGGACGTAAACCTTCTCCTCGTTTGCAGCAGCTTGCCGCTACGGAAACCAACATCGAGCTCACGGGGTGGGTGGAAGATATTCGTCCATTCATGGCGCGGGGTTCGATTTGCATCGTGCCTTTGCGCATCGGCGGCGGCACGCGCTTGAAGATTTTCGAAGCCATGGCCATGGCCAAACCCGTGGTTTCCACTTCAATCGGGTCAGAAGGTCTGCCGGTGCGTGACTCCGAACATTTGCTGTTGGCCGATGATCCTTCAAAATTTGCCGATGCTGTGATCACCCTGCTGCGCGACTCCGAGCGGCGCACGCGAATAAGCTTAGCCGCACGCCAGCTGGTAGAACAGAACTACAGTTGGGCGCAGGTAGCGAACAGGCTCGCTGCGATTCTCGACGACGTTGTCACCAAGTCGAATTTACAAAACTCCCCAGTAGCAGTAACCGCTCGCTGACATTACTCGCTCCTCCCGCATTGTTTCGAACCCACTGTGAGGTGCATGTACTTCTGTGTGACCTGAAGGGCCACGACCTCCGTGATCTATGCCCTCGCTGATAACGCCACTAAAGTGCCACTCAAGGACTGAACCTTCGACGTCCCCAATTTTCCGAATAAGGAATACCCGATGTCCCCAGCCTCCATCGGCCCTTGTGAGTGTGGCAAAGCGCGACCCGTTATCTCCAGATCTCCACGTTTGAACGTCACGTGGGTTGCCCTCGTTTTGCTGCTGACGTTTCTGTCCGCCGCTTGCAGCCTATCCGGAGGACCTTTCGGTCCGAACTTGATTTCGAAGTCCGGCCAGGAGTCTAACGGGCCGATCACACTTTCGACGAACCTGCCCCCGGCCACGGTTGGAACTCCCTACAACTCGATTCTTACGATTCGCGGGGGATCGGCGCCGTACAAACTCTCTGTTACTGGGGGAAAACTTCCCCGTGGATTTACCCTGGACTCCAGTACCGGCAGTCTTTCCGGGATGCCGCACTCAACCGGAAAATTTGGTTTCACCGTACTGGTGACGGACGCGGACGATGATCACGGTGAGACCACACTCAACTTGAACGTTGAACCTCCCAACGGCGGGTCGCACGTAAGCGTCGCAATATCGCCGGCTGCCATGAGGCTCGTTTCCGGAAGCACTCAGCAGTTTACCGCCACGGTTCGCGATACCAGTTATACCGCTGTGTCCTGGTCGACTACTGCTGGAACAATCTCTAATTCTGGACTATTTCGGTCGCCATCGGTAACTCGCTCGAAGCCAGTGACTGTGACTGCGACTAGTCTGGTTGACCCCAAGGCACAGGCTAGCGCCAGCCTGGTCATTACTCCGCCATCACCGCCGCCTCCGCCACCACCACCGCCCCCATCTGACGGAGCGGATAATCGCTACTGTGATCCGGGCGACGTTCCTAACTTTGGTTCCTCTGACGGTCCGGCCGCCGTGCCCACCGGTTGTTTCCACACCGCCGTGAGCGCAACTCCCTCCAGCGGAGCAGTCGTACAAGTCGGCCCTGGTAGCAGTTTACAAATAGCCATTAATAATGCGCACTGCGGCGATATCTTGGTTCTCCAAGGGGGCCAAACTTATTCCGGCTTCACCCTGCCCGCAAAAAACTGTGATGCGAGTCATTACATTACGATTCGCAGCGCTGCCATCGGTTCTGGTCTTCCCGACGAAGGCACGCGCGTGACTCCCTGCTACGCAGGGGTATCGTCGTTGCCCGGCAGGCCCGCGTTTAACTGCATCTCCACTGCCAAGGTGACGGCCACTATCACGGGCACCAAGAACCAAATCAACATCATCAACAACACCGCCGGCGCCAACTACTATCGCTTGATTGGCTTGGAAATCGCTGACACCGGCATGAAGGGCGCCTGGGGTTACTATGACCTGGTCATGCTCAAGTACGCCGACCACATCATCTTCGACCGATGTTGGGTCCACGGCACGGCCACCAACGAGGATGTCCGTGGCATAGCTTTCGACAATAGTAGTTATATAGGGATCATCGACTCCACTATCAGCGACATTCATTCCAAGACTTCCGGCTGGGGCGCTGATTCAGCGGCTGTTTCATCCCTCACGGGGCCGGGGCCGGTCAAAATCGTCAACAATTTTATCGAGGCCGCCGGCGAGAATATTCTTTGGGGCGGCGGTGCTTCTCAAACCAATGTTAGTGACGTTGAAATACGTCGCAATCACTTGTTCAAGCCGCTGATCTGGTGGCAATCCAACGGTGCCTACTTCGGAACTCTCTTTTTGGTCAAGAATCTGTTTGAGAGTAAGACCGGAGTTCGCGAATTCGTTGAGGGAAACATCTTCGAAAACAACTGGAAGATGGGGCAGAAAGGCACTGCCATCCTCTTCTATCCCAAGAACCAGTATGGAACCTGTCCGGGTTGCACAGTGCACGACATCGTCTTCCGCTACAACATTGTCCGCCACACCGTAAACGCTCTGGGAATCGGGGTCACCAAAGCGACCACCTGTCCCGGTGAGTCAGGCGGAGGTACCGGTCATTGCAGTTATCTTTCAGCTTCAGCCTACAACATCAGTATTCACGACAACCTGCTGGATGATGTCAATCAATCGGTGTACAGTCCCGGTTCCTGCTGCTCCGACGGTGCATTGATTAACCTCGACACCGACCAACAGCAAAATTGGCCTCACGATATTTCCATCGAACACAATACTGGCTTCCCGGTAGGCTCGGGCATCGGAAATGCCATACTCAATGGACCGCCACAGGTGATCAGTAATTTCAGTTTTAACAACAATTTGTTCGGCGCCGGCAACTATGGATTCCATTCCCTGGTGAACGCGATTGGCAATCCCGGATGTGCTCTGCACGGCGTCGCCGGAGCCATTGGAACCCTCGAGGGGTGTATGGGAACGACTTGGAGCTTTACCAATAACGCAATCATCGCTTCCAAGTCACCCGCACCTGCTTCGCCTTATCCCAGCACGGGCAACTGTGGCACGCTGAGCAGCTGTCTCCAGTTCTTTGCCAGCGACTGGGGCACTGTCGGTTTTGTGGACTACAACCAGGGCAACCTCGGCGACTACCACCTCTTGTCTAGCAGCCCCTACAAAAATGCGGGGACGGATGGGCGAGACCTGGGCGCCGACATCGACGGGCTGATGAACGCCACGGCTGGAGTGCTGTAGCCTAAATAGTCCGAGCGCCTCTCCGCGAACGTCCGCCGGTTTGCTGCACATCGCAGGACTGGGAAGTCAGCCTGGGTTGCGAGGTAGGTCACGGCGGCCCATCGCAAGGGGCGAGCAAATCCCGTCCGTACTCGACACTCGTGAAACCCACGTGCCTTAGTCGGGCAATTCCCCTGCCTCGACCTCATCCACGTAGCACCAGACCCAGTGTTCACCCGGCTCAATGGACCGTATGAGCGGATGACCGATCTTGCGATAATGCTTGGTGGCGTGCCGGTTCTTCGATGAGTCGCAACATCCGATGTGGCCGCAACTGAGGCATAATCGCAGGTGCACCCACGTGTCACCGAGCTTCACGCAGTCTTCACAAACGTGCGCCTTTGGGGTGGTGACCCGAATTTCATTCAAATGCTTGCATTGGATTGGCATGTCCATCCTGAGCCGTCCCTTCCCGGTGACTATCTGATGCAGCCTGGCCTTCCCTAAATACCGTAGTCCGCGTCCTCATTTTCTTTACTCATAAAATCCTATGCTGGCTCTCTTTCCGCCCTCAGCCTGCATCCCAGTAAGAAAAGCATTCTACTAAAATCCCTCTATCTAAGGAGCCTGGAGAAATGCGCACGTGTGTCATTTTACTGTCTGCTATTTTGCTCGCGCCATCAATACTACTGGCCCAGGAGACTGCCGCTCCCAAGGCGGAGATCTTTGGCGGCTACTCTTATCTCCGCAACAACAACAACGGTTTCAACGGTTGGACCGGCCAGGGCACGGTCAACCTCAGCCGCTATTTCGGGATCACCGCCCAGCTTGACGGTAACTACCGTTCGGCGATTTCCTTCTCGCCCCTTCCGGGGATAACGGCCTCCGCCAACCAGCAGTTCTATGACTTCCTGGTTGGACCGACCGCCACCGCCCGCTTCGGCAAAAATGCTGTGTTCGCACATGCCTTGTTCGGCGCAGCCCGTTCCAGCCTCAGTGGCGTTGTTGGTCTGCCCCTAATCGGTGACCTATCTACGCCCCTTAAGAGCGCGACTGGCTTTGCTATGGATTTCGGCGGCGGTGTCGATATCGGTGTGACTCCCAGATTCGCAATTCGTGCCGTCCAGATCGATTACCTGCACACCCAGTTGAGCTCGTTTGATGCATTATCCACCGGGTTCTTCAACGGCATCGGCGGACACCAGAACAGCTTCCGTTACTCTGCCGGCGTAGTCTTTCGCTTCTAACGCAATTCCGGGCACGCCTCACTTTAAAATGTCCAGCATGGATGGATCTGGCCCATCCACTTTCACAGGACGAGGTGAGTGATGGCGTGCAAACCGGAAGTGTTAAAACATGTCCCCCTCTTTGCTCTGCTCGATGAAGATGAGACCGCGGTTTTGGCGGGTCAGGTCGAGCTGCGGAATTTTGCTCCGCGCCAACGTATCTACAAGATTGGCGACCCGGGCGGCTTGGCCTACGTCATGCTCTCCGGCCGCGTCCGTGTCACCACCGTGGACCAGGACCACCAGGAGGTCCTCATCGACGAGCCCACCCATGGCGAGTTCTTTGGCTTCGCCTCCATGCTCGAGCAGACTCCCCATCAAACCAACGCCACGGCGATCGAGGAAACCGTCTGCATCGAAGTCGATCGTCAGGACATATTGGTTCTACTGCAACGCAAACCGCATGCGGGTATGGATATGCTCAGCGTGCTGGCGCGTCAGTTCCATGCCTCGCAGCAGCTCGTCCGCCTGCGTGCCAGTCGCAATCCTAACGAGGTGATCGAAGAGGAAGCCACATTCGGCGAGCGCATCGCCGACTCGGTAGCCCGCTTTGGAGGATCGTGGACGTTCATCATCGCCTTCGCGGTCGCAATCCTCATTTACACCGGCATCAATTCAACTTTGCATCGCTCGGCTTGGGACCCTTATCCATTCATTCTGCTGAACCTCTTCCTCTCCATGCTGGCCGCGATCCAGGCGCCGGTCATCATGATGAGCCAGAATCGCCAGGACACAAAAGATCGTCTGCGCGGCGAACTCGATTACCAAGTCAACCGTCGTTCTGAGTCCGAAATTCAGGGCTTGGCGCGCAAGCTGAATTCGTTGGGCGACAAGATCGGCGACGTAGAAGATTTGCTGAGGGAAAAGCAGTCGGGAGATGGGGCTTAGACAGTAAGGGGATTTCAGAATCTATTAATTCTTCGCGACGGCCGGGTCTTGGAGAGACAGGGCGGGAGTTTCCAGACGGATCATCCTGCTCTGCTTCCTCCCCTGGGTTGTCATCCTGAGCGAGCCGAACCTGAGCAAAGCGAAGGCTCGGCGACACGAAGGATCTATGCACTTTGCGGCTGATAACGATGCTGCTCGTACCATCCTTTACTCAGGTCTTTCCAAGTTGGGTTTTGCGATACGATAAGCGCAATTTTTTTGATCCGCAGCAGTCCTTTTATTTGCTTTTCTCTGGCGATGGCTGCATGCACGGCTCCGAAACGCTCGAAATATACCAGGCGATCGAGTTTGTAGCGCGAGGTAAAGCCATGCTTGCAGCCGTTTTTGTGTTCAAACACCCGTGTTTCCAGTTTGCTGGTCACTCCCGTGTATAGCGTCTTCGAGCGGTTCGTCATGATGTAAACGTAGTAGAACTTTGGCGAGGAGTACATAGATCCTTCGGTTGTTCATCGTTCTGCTTCGCAGTACGACGGACGCCTTCAGGATGACAGCAGTTCGAAATGTCTGTGACGGGCGAACCGAAATCAGAATTCCTCTGAACTGTCATCCTGAGCAAGCCGAGCCTGAGCCAAGCGAAGGCTCGGCGACACGAAGGACCTTTGCATTCTGCGTCCGATGACGATGCCGTTCGTACCACCCTCATTCCTGTCTTTCCAAGCCACAGTTCCAATGAACTGTACGCAACCCCCAAGCCTGTCATCCTGAGCGAGTCACGCCTGAGCAAAGCGAAGGTTCGGCGACCCGAAGGATCTATGCACTTTGCGGCTGATACCAACCTTCCCCTTCCGTTTGACCTCCCCTCCCCAACATGCTATAAATGCCCGTTTTGTGTGTCGCGGCCATTCAGGCTGGGCTATGCCCTGGCGTGATGATGCGGCACAATTTAGTCCGACGCGGCCAAGCTCAGCACTCCTGTTCTAGTCTTGCAGTGGAAGCGTGTTCGGAACTCCGGCAATGCGCTCCCTCCGATGCTATAAAGAAGAGTTCGGAGGCATACGTCTGCCGGATGGCAGGGCCGTAACACGCAATGAAACACGTGCTCATTCCTGATCAAGTTCTTATCCCTGGAGGATACCCATGCGCATCTGGATGGCTAATCTTGCGTCCTTAGGATGCCGGTTCGCTAAGACATTCGCGGTCGCCGCGGCGTTTCTAACGCTCGGCGCGGCCGCCGCTTTCGCCCAGCCCAGCTCGGAAGTCGGCGGGGAGGCTAACCTGAAGTTGCCTGACCTGTCGCAAGTCCAGTTTCTAGGAGTAGACGGCCACCGCCTGCTGCTCTTCGGAATCCTGTTCTGCGTTTTCGGACTGCTTTTCGGGCTCACCATCTACACTCGCCTGAAAAACCTGCCAGTGCACCGCGCCATGCGCGAGATTTCGGAATTGATTTACGAAACTTGTAAGACTTACCTCATCACCCAGGGAAAATTCCTGCTGCTGCTGTGGGCGTTCATCGCGGTCATCATCGTCCTCTACTTCGGCGTCCTCTTGAAGTATGAAGCCGTGCGAGTGATCGTCATCTTGCTGTTCAGCGTGGTGGGAATTGCGGGCAGCTATGGCGTCGCCTGGTTCGGCATTCGCGTGAACACCTTCGCTAATTCGCGCACCGCCTTCGCCGGACTCGCGGGCAAGCCATTCCCCATCTACGAAATTCCGCTTAAAGCCGGCATGAGCATTGGCATGATGCTGATCAGCGTTGAGTTGCTGATGATGCTCATCATCTTGCTCTTTATTCCGAGTGACTACGCTGGCCCCTGCTTCATCGGCTTCGCTATTGGCGAGTCGTTGGGCGCGGCAGCACTGCGTATCGCGGGAGGCATCTTTACCAAGATCGCCGACATTGGTTCCGACCTGATGAAGATTGTCTTCAAGATTAAAGAAGACGACGCCCGCAACCCGGGCGTGATTGCAGATTGTACCGGTGACAACGCGGGCGATTCCGTCGGTCCCAGCGCTGACGGCTTTGAAACTTACGGCGTCACCGGCGTGGCGCTGATTACTTTCATTCTGCTGGGCGTGAAAGATCCCACCGTGCAGGTGCAGTTGCTGGTGTGGATCTTTGTTATGCGCGTGGTGATGCTGATTGCCAGCGCCGCCTCATATTTCATCAATGCCGCTATTGCTAAGGCTAGATATGGCAATGCCATTGAAATGAATTTCGAGGCGCCACTGACTTCGCTGGTGTGGATCACGTCCATTGTTTCGATTGCGCTTACTTACGTGATCTCGTCGCTCATCATTCCTGTTCTTGGCGGCGACTCGACTCAATGGTGGAAGCTCGCCACAATTATCTCCTGCGGGACGCTCGCCGGTGCAGTCATTCCCGAACTCGTCAAGGTCTTCACCTCGACCGAATCGCGGCACGTGAGAGAAGTTGTGACTTCCGCACAAGAGGGCGGCGCTTCGCTCGGGATTCTTTCGGGTTTCGTCTCGGGCAACTTTTCCGGCTACTGGCTGGGTCTCTCGATGGTCGCGCTAATGTCGGTCGGGTACTACTTCAGCCTGATGGGCCTGAGGGGACTCATGATCGCAGCCCCAGTGTTCGCCTTCGGACTGGTCGCGTTTGGCTTCCTGGGCATGGGCCCGGTAACCATTGCGGTCGACTCTTACGGCCCGGTTACAGACAACGCGCAATCTGTTTATGAATTGTCGCTGATCGAGCAGGTTCCCAACATTACCGCCGAACTCAAGCGCGACTTCAAAATGGACGCAAACTTCGAACGCGCCAAAGACCTGCTCGAAGAAAACGACGGCGCCGGCAACACCTTCAAAGCCACCGCCAAACCAGTGCTGATCGGGACGGCAGTAGTAGGCGCGACCACCATGATCTTCTCCATCATCATGGCACTGACCCGCGGGCTCGCCACGAACGTAGACAAACTGTCGCTGCTGCACGCCCCCTTCGTGCTAGGCCTCATCACCGGCGGCGCCATGATCTATTGGTTCACCGGCGCCTCCACCCAAGCCGTGACGACAGGCGCCTACCGCGCCGTAGAATTCATCAAAGCCAACATCAAGCTGGAAGGCGTAGAAAAAGCCTCAATAGCCGACAGCAAAAAGGTAGTAGAAATCTGTACTCAGTTCGCGCAGAAGGGGATGCTGAATATCTTTATTGCGGTGTTTTTCGCTACTTTGGCGTTTGCTTTTGTGGAACCGTTTTTCTTCATTGGATACCTGATCTCGATTGCGACTTTTGGGCTTTACCAGGCAATTTTTATGGCGAATGCGGGAGCGGCTTGGGATAACGCGAAGAAAATTGTCGAGGTTGAATTGAAACAGAAAGGGACTCCGCTGCACGATGCCACCGTCATCGGCGATACGGTGGGCGATCCGTTCAAGGATACTTCTTCTGTGGCTTTGAATCCGGTCATCAAGTTCACTACGCTTTTTGGGCTGCTGGCTGTGGAGTTGGCGGTGAAATTGACGAACGAGGCAGGGGCAAACGTCAGCAATATTCTTGCCCTGGTCTTCTTTTTGGTGTCGGTGACTTTCGTGTACCGCTCGTTCTACTCGATGCGGATTGGGTCCGGAAACGTGACCAAGGTGGCGAGGGTGGCGGCGGACTGATTCCGACCAACTTCTATGACGTCCTCCGTGCCCGCGAGGCGTGTGGGCGGATAAATGCCGATAGACACTCATCAGTTCAACGTAACGACATTGGCGCCGAGTTATTTTCCTGGGGAGCGGATTTCAGTGTCCGCAAGAAAAGCACCAACTGCCAGCGCTGCATTTCCGGCAAGCGGCTGAAGGATGGCATACCGCGGTCGGGATTCCCATTGGTGATTTTCCAGAATAATGTCCCATCGCTCTGCGCCTGTACGACTGGCAATTGCAAATCGGCAGCGTGCTTCTTCGGCTTTCCACTGCCATCTTCCGCGTGACACTCGACGCAATTTCGCATGAAGAGCTTCTTGCCTCCAGTCGCAGTCTCTGGCCTTGCCGCCAGTGGATTTTTCCGGGATGCCGCCTCTGCTGGCGTTTGCCAGTTTGGATCGGGCCGATAAGACGTATTCTGTCCCAACAGCGGGCTCAGGAGAGCAATCGTGAAAGCCGCGCTCAGCCCCGCCCGGATCGCGCTCACGGCTTGCCTCCGAACATCCGTGCCAGCTTGCTGCCGAAACCTCGGATCTCGTAGCTGTATCCGAACCGCAGTAGCACAGGATTGCTTTTGTGGGTCAAACCGATTGCTGGAGAGAAGTGCAAGCTGGTGTTATTGCTGATTTGCCAGGAAAGAACCGGCGCAAAGTAATGGGCGGTGTTGTGGAATCCAAAACCGTTCGTGCTGCCCAGCCCGCCGTAAAGCTCCGCACCGGCGCTGAAATTCTCCCGGCAGAGACGGCAATTCTTCGCCGACGCCAGGGTGGCGAGCGGCCGATAGACACCGAGCGCATAGCCAAATTCAAAGCCCTCAGCCGCAGAAAGATTCTTCTCGACTATAAAGTTCTCCGCGAAATTCCAGTCGTGAACTGTGCTGGAGAGAATCAGCTTGGTCTCCAGTTCGTGAGCGTGAGTCTGAGTCAATTCGGAGTTGGGCTCGTCAAAGCCGGGTGCATTTCCTACCACTTCCTTTTGGATGCGCGTGGCCTCGTTGATGCCTTCGTATTCGATGTAAAGAATTGGATTGATGCGGTGTTCGCGCGCCAGAGGCCGGAACCTATTTTCCAATCGCCACCCGGTAAAAACTGCGCTGTCACCAGACGTCGATTGTCCTTCCAGGTAAAGTTCTGAGGTCCAACGTCCAGTCACGCCATATTCGAATTCGGCGTATGGCGCAATGAAGAAGCGCTGATCTGAACGTGGAACCCCTAGCGTGCTGGATGTCGCGATTTCCAGGTTCCCGGGCTCTTCCATGTGGTGATCGTAGGTGACGAAATACGGCGCCTCCTGACCATGGGCCGCGGGCAGCAGGAAACAGGCGCCGATTGCAAAGGCTAGGACATGTCCAAGACGCGGCAAGCGGGTTCTTCCTAGATGCAAATGAGTTGCAAGTGGCTATTACGAACTTATCACTCTAACTGCGGCAAAGGAGAATCGTCAATGTCGGAAGATATTTTCTGTTGCGATGTTCTTGCAACCAGTTGCAACGCGAGTAGGGCGACCAGCGTCGTGCCGGACCTGCTGCGCTGCCCAACGCTCAGGCAGCCCGAGCAGTTCGACAATGTGAGCAGTATCCTCCAATTTCCATTCGCGTCACCACGATGTGAAACTGGCATTCGCGCTGGATCTGACCCTTGAGACGATCGAAGAGATCACTCTCGAATTCCATTATCTTGCCGCAGCGCAAGCAGGCCATGTGCATATGATCACGCTGGGGCCGACGCTCGTAATAATGCTTCTCGCCTTCGAGATGCATCAGGTCAAGTTCGTCGACCAGGCCATAACGCTTAAGGAGGGCGAGGGTCCGGTAGACGGTCACACGGTCAATGTTCGCATCCAGTTTGCGTGACTTGCGTAGTATCTGGCTGGCATCGAGATGTTGTTTCGCGGTTTCTACGACGCTCAGTATCGTGCGACGCTGGCGAGTCATCCGCAGCCCGCGTGACATGAGTTCCGCCTGTAATCGGCCGGGTTGTTCGGTCTGGGGCAGGGGCATGATTGCAGTTCTAGTTGATAACGAGTTGCAACATGATAGCGCGACCCCTGCTACCTTGGAAAGCCAGACATTTTAGTGGATCGAGGATGACCCAGGATCGACAGCTACTTGAATCATCGCCAGACGCGCGAAGACGTTCTTTACGACACGATCGCAGCGAACTCCCATAAAGGCAAACGCATCGGCACTGCTGACGCCGGCACGCGTATAAAGCTCTCTGCGCAGCAGTGCGCGGGCTCGATGCAAGCGGACTTTTACATTCTGTTCAGTGATGTCGAGCGATTCCGCTGCTTCGGCTGTGGTCAACTCTTCAATGTCACGCATCATCAGAACAGTGCGGTAGCTCTCTGGCAACGAAAGAATCGCCTCTTCCAATATGGCGTGGCTCTGGGCAGTGGCCACTTCCTGTTCCGGGCTCGGCGCAGCAGATGCGAATTTCATGGCTTCCCCCTGGACGGCGCTGAGCCCCTCGAGCGCGTCATAACGTTTGCCGCGATGGGCTCGGGCCAGCGCCTCATGCACGGCAATGCGAGTGAGCCACGTAGAAAATTTTGCCCGTCCGGCAAACTGGCCCAAGTGCTGATAGGCGCGCACGTAGGCATCTTGCATGACATCCTCGGCCTCGCCATCATCACGCAGAATCGAGCGAGCAACCCGGTACAAACGCTGGTTGTATCGCCGCATCAGGATTTCGAACAAGGCCGTCTCGCCATTCAAGATGCGCGTAACTACTTCCTCATCCGTCAACTCGGCGGAGTTCGCGAGTTGTAGGATCGCACTGGCCTGCATGAGTTCCATATCTTAGTCAGAGTGTTGGCAAGGAGAAGGGTTACACTCGGTTGCCGGTCTCCCCGGCACTTCATCCGGGGATGAGGACTGAGTCAGTCTATGGTATCAAAGCCGCGCTCAGTTAGATCCCTTCATCTTCTCCCTAACCCGATGCGCTAGTTTTTCGATCTCCCCTGCTTTTTTTATTACTTCCACAGACAGTACATTTTCATTTGATTTATCGACGTAGTCCTTCAGCTCGGTGGACAATTTCAGGAGTTGGTCCGTGTCGTGCTTGAGGGCGGCTTGGCGTTCCTCGTTGGCCTTTTTGGCCATCTCGCGTTCCAGCTTGGCGCGCTCCTGGTCCTCGGGTGAAGTCTGCTGGTTAATCTGTGGAGGTGGCTGCTGGTCGCCCTGGGGCAGGCTGCGGGCTTGTGACAGAGGTCCGCAAATGCCAGTGACCGGCAAGGTCAATGCCATCAGCGTGGCGGAAAATAGCGAGAGACATTTGGGGAACACGCTGACCTCGAGGGTACGAAGATAAGTCCATTATAAGTGGCGGCGATGTGCTGGTCGAAAGCCCCCCTGCTCTGGCTTGCTCAACGTTGTGAAAAGCCCCCTCTGTCTCTCCCAAGAACCAGACGACGAGCACGGGCACCCTCCGCACTTACGTCTATTCTTCATTCATGACCCCGGCGTGGGCGTGGCGACGCTATCGCTAGGGCACACTTGTTATAATCGCGCTCAAAATATGAACTGGAGTTCTTACATCGCGGCTTACCTGTCTAACAGATGGGAGGTGCCTGCGCTATTGCGGGATTGGCACGAAGACACCATGAACTTCCTGCGCCATGACGCTCCGAAGATTGTTTTGGTGGTGATCGTTTCCTTCGTCCTGATCCGGCTGCTGCGTGCCATCACCCGAAGGACAGCGTCATTGCAGGCCAAGCGGTTGCCTTCCGGATTGCGTGCCCAGCAGGTGCGGACGCTGGCTTCGGTGATCAACAGCGTGGGCGTCTTTGCGATCATCTTCGTGGCCACGCTGACGGTGCTGGCACAACTAAACCTCCACCTGGAACCGCTGCTGGCCAGTGCCGGCATTGCGGGGCTGGCGATTGGTTTCGGCGCGCAAACCATGGTCCGCGACTTTATCAACGGCTTCTTCATCCTGCTGGAAAATCAATATGACCTCACTGACAGCGTGCGCGTCGCGGGAGTGAAAGGTACAGTCGAGGAGATGAGCTTGCGCCGCACCGTACTGCGCGACGACGACGGCACCTTGCACATGGTGCCGAACGGTGAAATCAAGATCGTTTCAAATATGACGCGCGACTGGGCGCAGGTATCTCTGCGCGTCGCAGTTGCCTATAGCGAGCCCAGCGAGCGCGTAGTTAATCTGCTACAGCAGGTCGGCGAGGAAGTACGCAATGACCCCGCTTTCGCCGACGATATTGTGGCTGACATCCAAGTGCCCGGCATCGAGCGCGTGGGCAACGGAGAAGCAGATTATCTAATGCTGGTGAAGACTCGACCCAACCGCCAGTACGCGGTGAGCCGTGAGCTGCGGCGACGCATCAAGGAGAGCTTCCAGAAAAATAATATCCAGCCGGGCGCGCCGGGGCGGGTGTATGTGGTTGATCAGGGATCGGGCGGGGGACCGTGAAACCTCAAGAGTTCCGTTAAGATATCCATCCCGGGGAAAACTCGAAACGAATGTACCAGGAGGAATGCGCGATGATAGCGAACGACGTGATGAAGAATATATGTTTGAAGGTGGCACTGATTCTGGCAGTGAGCATGTGGGCTTTGCCAGCGCCCTCACAGGACACAGCCAAGAAAGACACTGCTGCCAAGCCCCCACTAAGCCCGTCGGAGGCTGTCCTGGAAACGTGGAATGATATTGGGCGGAAACTGCTTGCGATGGCCGAGGACTTTCCCGAAGACAAGTATGACTTCAAGCCCACACCTGCGCAGCGTAGCTTCGCCGAACAACTGCTGCACGCCGCAGGCGCCAACTACTTCTTCATCAACCTGGCGCACGGACAAAAACTGCCCGCCGAGGAAGATCCGAAGCGTGAGCAGTACAAGACCAAGGCGGACGTGGCCGCGTTCGTCAAGAAGTCATTTGCCGACGGCGCGGCAGTCATCAAGGCCAAGGGCGACAAGGGCATGGACGACCTGTTAACGGATCCTAACACCCATCGTCCTGTCCGGGTTGCGGATGCGGCTTATAGTTTCATCGAGCACTCAGGCGAGCACTACGGGCAGCTCGCTGTCTACTACCGCGTAGCGGGACTAGTGCCTCCGGAATCGCGGCCGAAGAAGTAGACGGGGTGGATAATCGCGCCGATAGCGCCAAGCGGATGACCTTCCCCGAGCTAGATTCAGGTACTTTTCTCGACGGCCAGGCCTGCTTCCATCCATCCCTGCTTACCTTCGGGATAATGAGCGACGTTGGTGTAACCCTGTGCCGCCAGTTCACGGGCGGCATATTCGCTGGCGTGTCAATGAAGGCTGGCGCAATAGGTCACGATCTCTGCGGATTTGTCGGGCAGCACTGACGGTACCAACTCTTTAAGTCGGTCGGGCGGAAGATTGATCGCGCCCGGCAGGTGCGCTTCACGGTAGCGCTCCGGGGCAAGAGTTTCGACCAATTTGAAATTGGGCGGTTTCTCCTTCACTTTCTGCTTCAATTCATCGGTAGTAATCACGTCGGACATGTCATAGACCTCTGTGCGAATTTGCTGTCGTAGAATATGATTTCCTAATACGGTGGGAGTTGCTCCACTTTCAAAAATAAATAGGCCCGATAAACAGATCGTTACGAAACTTGCGGGGGGATAAGCAGAGAGAAAGCGGTGTTCCGAGTCCGGAGCGCCGCTTTTGCTTTGGGGCAGCTTTGAGTACCGTTCGAGGACAGGATAGTTATTGAGCCCACT
>Ga0209160_1000660_pt1 | contig 28620 bp, 24 predicted proteins | sample GraSoiAngelo_153_FD_186167 | JGI IMG/M metagenome (GOLD analysis project Ga0209160, IMG submission 186167) | Grasslands soil microbial communities from the Angelo Coastal Reserve, California, USA - 14_1009_12_40cm (SPAdes) (version 2) | ecosystem: Environmental > Terrestrial > Soil > Grasslands ...
GGCGACGTCGCGAGGAACCATTCCCACTGCTTCGTCAGCCCATCGCGTAACGAGACGCGCGGTTCCCACCCCAGGCGCTCGCGCGCGAGGTTGATCGAGGCTCCTGTGTGGCGCGGCTCGCCTGGCGCGGCGGGGAGGTGCCGCCGCCGCGGCTTGATCCCGCTGATCTCGCCCAGCGTGTCGAGGACGCGGTTGACGGTGACCCGGCTGCCGCCGCCGAGGTTGATGATCTGGCCGACGACTTCGGCCGACGCCGCCTTGATGGTTCCGTCGACGGCGTCTGAGACGTAAGTGAACTCACGAGTCTGCTCGCCGTCGCCGAAGATCTCGATCTCCTGGTTTTCGGCCATCGCCTCCATGAACCTGGAGAAGGCCATGTCAGGGCGCTGGCGCGGGCCGTAGACGGTGAAGTAGCGCAGCGACGTCGTCGGGACGCCGAAGTTGCGCGAGTAGACGAAGGCAAGATGCTCCGCCGCCAGCTTCGTCATGCCATAGGGGGACACCGGTCTTGGCAGCGCCGTCTCCTTGGTGGGAAACATTTCAGCGTCGCCGTAGACCGAAGAGCTGGACGCGAAGACGAGCCGGTCGATTGGCACCGCGCGCACTGCCTCGAGCAGCCTTTGGGTGGCGACGATGTTGTCGTGGACGTAGCGATCGAAGTGGTCGCCCCAGCTGGGGCGCACGCCGGGCTGGCCGGCGAGGTGGAAGATAACCTTCGCACCGGTGAGGGCTCGGCTCAGATCTGCGTCGACCAGGTCCGCGTGCACGAGCGTGAACCTCGGATCCGTCAGCGCGTGGCGAAGACTCTGGTCCTTGACCCTGCGCTCGTAGTAATCGCTGAAGCTGTCGATTCCGACCACCTCGTGCCCGTCGGCGAGCAGCCGGTCGCACAGGTGCGAGCCGATGAAACCGGCCGCGCCGGTGACCACAACCCGCGTCGGGCGGTTGAGCATCGGACAAGGGTGCCGCCCGCGGGCTGCGGATTGCAACCTATCTTTGATCCCGATGAATCGTTTCGAGTCGTGGCTCGCCGCCACGGAGGTCGGGCTGACGGTCAGAGAGTTTCCACAAGGCACGCGCACGGCGGTCGACGCGGCGCGCGCGGTGGGGTGCGACGTCGGCCAGATCGTCAAGTCGCTGGTGTTCGTCGCCGGGGGCAACCCTGTTGTGGCTCTGGTCAGCGGCGCGAACCGGCTCGACGAGCACCGGCTGGCGTCCGTGGCGGGCGAACCGGTGGTCAAGGCCGACGCCGACACCGCCCGCGCGGCCACCGGCTACGCCATCGGGGGCGTCCCGCCCTTCGGGCACGCCACGGACGTGCCCGTCTACATGGACCGCGACCTGTTCGGTTATGGAGTCGTGTGGGCGGCGGCCGGGAGGCCGGACTCGGTGTTCGAGATTCAACCCGAGCGTTTAAGGGAATTGTGTAGCGCGGTGGTTGCGGATATCGCGTCCCCATCAGACCGCCCGCTTCGCGGGGGGTCAGCTTGCGGGCAAGCCCGTTAAGGACGCGGGAGGCGCGCCAACTGATCGCCCCAGCAAGTGGGGAAGCGTGAGCAGTCTTGTGCTGCTGTGCCGCGAGTGCGGCAGGCAGGTGGCTAGCTCGCAGACCAGGAACGGCCTGTGCATCGACTGCCAGGTGAGACATTCGGTCGCCGATCTGCGCGACGAGCACGCGCGCCTCTGGCGCAAGCGCGAGAGGTATCGCAGCCAGAACGCTAACGTGGCGCAGATCGGCCATCAGATCGCGCGCGTCGAGGACCGCATGGCGCAGCGGATCAAGGAGCTGGTCTCGAACGAGCGCGAGGCGGCCGACCATCTGCGCCGCGAGCTGGAGGCGGCTCGAGGCCAGCGCTACACCATCAAAGGCGTATGACTGCGTTGCAGGCATTCCGGCACCTGTATGTCCACATTCCCTTTTGCAAGCACAAGTGCGGGTACTGCGACTTCAACGCTTACGCGGGGATGGACCGGCTCATGCCCGACTACGTCGACGCGCTGGAGCGCGAGCTCGTCTTCGCGCGGGAGCGCTATCCGTTTCAGCAGCTGGAGACCGTCTACCTGGGCGGCGGCACGCCGAGCCTCCTGCCGGCGCCGCTCATCTCGCGGCTGCTCGACTTCATACGCGGCAACTTCAACGTCGCGCCCGACGCCGAGGTGACACTCGAGGCAAACCCTGCCAGCACAGACGAGTCAAGGCTCGCCGCCTGGCTGGAGGGCGGCGTGAGCCGCTTGAGCCTCGGCGTGCAGGGGTTCGACCCTCGCGCACTGGCGGTGCTCGAGCGCAAGACAGACGCGGCGCAGGCGACGAGGGCATTTGGCCTGGCCCGCGAGATGGGAGTGCCCAACATCAGCATCGACCTCATCTACGCGGTGCCATATCAGAACCTCGACACGTGGCTGGACACACTTCGCCGCGCGATCGCGCTGGGGCCGGACCACGTCTCGACTTACTGCCTCTCTTTCGAGGAGGGCACGCTCCTTTATCGCAGGCGGGCCGAAGGCCGGGTGCCTGAGGTCGAGACCGACCTGCAGTGGGACCAGCTCGACGCCGCGTGTGTGGAGCTCGAGGCTGCCGGCTATCACCGCTATGAGGTTTCGAACTGGGCGAGAGCGGGCGGTTTCGAGTCGCGCCACAACCAGTCGTACTGGCGATGCAGGCCCGTCTACGGCGCGGGCGCGGGGGCACATTCCTACGCCACCGACGGCACCTCGGCGTGGCGGTGGTGGAACATCGCCAGGCCGCGAGAGTACATCGCGGCGACGCCGGCGCCAAAAGCCGATGGGGAGGAGCTCGACGCCCGCAAGGCCGCTGCGGAGTCGCTGATGCTCGGGCTCCGCACCGCCGAAGGCATGGCGGTCCCTGCGGGCTTCGAAACCGAGCTCAAACACCTGCAGCGGGCCGGATTGGTCCACCGGGTCGACGGCCGGGTCGTCCCGACGCGGCGGGGGCTCGACCTGCACAACCAGATCGCCCTCGCTGTACTCTGAATTGGCACTCTCGATGGGAGAGTGCTGAAAGGAATGGAGAACAGAAAACAGGCAATCCTGCGCGCGGTGGTGCACGAGTTCACGACCAGCGCCGTGCCGGTCGGATCGCAGGCGCTCCAGAGCCGCTACTTCGTCAACCTCTCCTCGGCCACGATTCGTAGCGAGCTGGCCGAGCTATCGGACCTCGGCTACCTCGCCCAGCCACACACCTCGGCCGGCCGCGTGCCCACCGACTCCGGCTACCGCTACTTCGTCGACTTTCTCATGGACCTCGAGCCGATCCCCGACAAGATCAAGACCTACATCCACGACGAGCTGCGCGCGGCCCCGGCGGACGTCGAGGGGATGGTGGAGCGCGTGGCGATGACGATCGCGGCGGTCACGCAGAACGCTTCGGTCGCCAGCGCACCGCAGGGTTCGCTCGCAAGGATCAAGCACGTCGACCTGGTCTCGCTCGAACCCAAAGAGGTCCTGCTCATCCTGCTGCTCGAGGGCAATTTGCTCCGTCAGCAGGTGGTGAGCACGACCGAGCCCGCGACACAGGCCCAGCTGACGAAGCTGGCGGAAAGCCTCAATACATCACTCGGAGGTCGGGCCAGCGACGAGGCGCGTCACCGCTATGACGACGCACCGCTGGGCCTGGAGAAGGAGCTGTTGGGACGCGTCATCGCTGTGCTGGACCTGTACGAGAAAGGATCGGAGAGCCTCGTAGTGCACGACGGCGTGCGCAACCTGCTCCGGCATCCGGAGTTTGCCGAATCGTCTCGCCTGACCCAGGTGCTCGAGGTCCTGGAGGAGACGCGCTATCTGACCGTCCTGCTGCGCCAGCTCATCGGCGAGTCCGATCTCCAGATCGTCATCGGCTCGGAGAACACGTCGAGCCAGCTGCAGGGCTGCACCGTAGTGCTGACGACCTACGGTCCTTCCGACCGGCTGAAAGGCGTGGTGGGAGTCATCGGCCCGACGCGCATGGCGTACAGCCAGACGGTGGCGCGCTTGCAGGCCGTGGCTCGCGGAGCAAGCGACCGGATGGCGGAGCTCGGCGTTTGAGCCCCAAGGCGTACGCGGTATCTAGAGACCGATGACAACTCGCAAGCATCCGCACGATCCTGCCGACCCCGAGCAGGCTGAGGCGACCACTGCTCTGTACCAGGGCAAGATCGCCGAGCTGGAATCGGCGGTGGCGGAGCTGAAAGACAAATACCTCCGCACGGCGGCGGACTTCGACAACTACAAGAAGCGAATGCGCCAGGAGCAGCTCGAGACCATCCAGCACGCTTCGGCGGAGCTGATCGCGCGGTTGCTGCCGGTGCTCGACGACCTGGAAAAGGTGCTGGAGCACAGGCCTGCCGGCATCGACGAGTCGTGGGTCAAGGGCCTGCAGCTCAGCGTGCGCAAGCTCGAAGAGGTCCTCGGCACACATGGCTTGCAGCCGATCGATTCGGTCGGTACGCGTTTCGACCCCAAGCTGCACGAGGCGGTCGGCCACGAGGAGTCGACTGAGCACCCGGAGGACACCGTGGTCTCCGAGCTGCGCCGCGGCTATCGGATCCGCGACCGCGTGGTGCGGCCGGCGCTCGTCAAGCTCGCGCGGCCCCCGGCGCGCTCGGAAGACGACTCCTAACAACCAGTGGCGGTCAAGCGCGACTACTACGAGGTGCTCGGCGTCGGCCGGCAGGCTTCGCCTGACGAGCTGAAGCGAGCCTTTCGCAAGATCGCGATGGACTCGCACCCCGACCGCTACCCGGACGATATGGAGGCGCACACGCGCTTCAAAGAGGCGAGCGAGGCCTACTCCGTACTGTCCGATCCCGAGCGCCGGCGCAGCTACGACATGTTCGGTCACGCTGCGGCGGGCGCGGCCGGACCGGCCGTCGATTTCACTGACATGCCCTTCGCGGACATCTTCGACACGTTCTTCGGCGGCGGCTTCGGCGCCCGAGCGCGGCGCGAGCGCTCGAACAGGGGTGACGACCTTCGCTACGACCTGACGATCACGTTCGAGGAAGCTTTCACAGGAATCGAGAAGCAGATCGAGGTGGCGCGACCCTTCACATGCGACCGATGCACGGGCAGCGGGGCGGAACCCGGCTCCGGCCAGGAGACCTGTCCGGGATGCGGTGGCTCGGGCCAGATCCGGCGCGCTGCGCAGTCGTTCTTCGGCCAGGTCGTCACAACGGCGATATGCCCGACCTGCGGTGGCGCGGGGCGGATCTTGAAGAACCCCTGCACTCAGTGCCGCGGCCAGGGCAGGGTCCAGAAGACCAAGCGACTGGCGGTCAAGATCCCTGCCGGCGTCGACACCGGGTCACAGATCCGGATCAGCGGGGAAGGGGAGGCCGGCCTCCGCGGCGGTTCGGCCGGCGACCTCTATGTGGTGCTTCGTGTCAAGGCCCATCCCGAGCTTGCGCGCCACGACCAGGACATCATCTTCGAGCTGCGTGTGAACATGGTCCAGGCGGCGCTTGGGGACCGGATCCAGATCCCGACCCTCGAGGGGCCGGTCGAGATCGCGATCCCCGCCGGTACCCAGAACGGGCAGTCCTTCAGGCTGCAGGGCCGGGGCATGCCGGACGTGCGAGGTGGGCGGCGCGGCGACCAGTACGTCGTCGTGCAAGTCGTCATCCCGAAAGACCTGGACCCTGAGCAGAGGGCTCTGCTGCGCAAGGTCGGGGGCCTGACCGGCAAGCCCGAAAAGGTCCCGAAGAGCTTTTTCGACAAGCTGCGCAACGCGATCTCGTTGGACTGAGCTGGCTCCTGTTTTTGGCTCCGTTGGGGCGACCGCTCAGCGGAGCTGAATTTCCACAGTCAAAATGGACCGTTGGATACAGCGAGGCGAATTCCGGTGTCGTGCCTGGCTGGGCCGGCGTGCCACCTGCTGAAATCGACAACAGAAGGCCCGATTAGTTTCGTCAAGTTCTGTTTAGACTTCCCATCCGCATTACGTGCGCGGTGAAGTCGTGAGAGGAAGGTGTCGGTCACGGATCAGGGCTTTTGGGCTCCTTCGACGTACTGCAGCTCACTCAGGCGACCGTCGTAATCGGGGTCCAGTGCGGATCAAGGCATAACTTGGCGACTTGCGGGGTAGTTATTGGGTTCAGTAGCTTTGAAACGTATATAAGAGGATGACAGTGTCCAAAACGATCGATCTCGAACTGACAAGGGCCGAAGTTGAGGTCCTGGAGCTGGAAGCGCGGCTGCGGGTCGTCCCGATGAACGACACCCAGCTTTCCGAGGCTCTCAAGACCGCCCTGGCGGCCAAAAAGGAGCGCCTGGCGAAGCTGCGCACCCTCCACGCTACCGCGGGGCGGGCCAGCCGCGCGGGCAAAGACGGTGACGGCGACAAGGTGAACCCCCTCCACGCCGGCCGCAGGCCACCCCTCAAGCGAACTGTTCCCCAAAGACCTCAGACCAAGGGCGGCAAGTAACCCGGCTGACGGTCGGCCGCCGCTCGATTTTGAACTCAAATCAGGGTCCCGACCGTTATCGTTCTCTGAGTTGGCTAAAGAGCTGAGCGTGTCCCCGGCGCCGGCTGCCGATCCTCTGTTCGGCGCGGCCTGGGCTGCGATCGGCCTGGCACGGCCCTCCCGGCCCTGGACCCTGCCTCTGGTCAACGGAGTGGCCGTCGCCGCAGTCATAGGCGCGGTCGCCTACCGGATCTGGGAGGCCAGCCCACCAGCCGGCGTGGTCCGCCAGGAGGCGATCCTCATCGGCATCGGGGTGGTTTTTGCCGCCTTTGCGGTGTGGATAAAGGCTTCGCCCATAGGCTCGAGCCTGCGGGTCCAGATCCCGGTCATGGTCATAGCCACAGTCTTAACCGTCCTCGTGATGGGGACGGCGGGGCGCTGGCTAGGTGACGACCTCCCCCCGCTGGCCGCCGTGAGCTTTGCGACCGTGTTCCTCCATTTCGAGGTCGGAATGCACTCCCGTCACTTCGGTTACGTGTTCGGCATCGCCATCCTCGGCCTGGGAGCGCTGTGGGTCTACGCCGTCACCCAGCTCATGACCTCTCTGAGCGCTGTGGTCATCTGGACCCTCCTGCTGATCGGCCTCGGAATTCTCGCAATGCTGACCAGCCGGTCGGTAGAGCGTGACCTCGGCGTCCAGGTCGAGCGCCAGAGCTCGCTGCTCGCCACGCTCAGCGAAATCGGCGAGGGCATCATGATCACCGAGAACGGGCGCTTTGTCGTGGGCAACGACGCTTACGTCGAGCTCACCGGCTACACGCGCGAGGAGCTGGCCGCAATGCCGTCCATGATCGAGCTCGCCGCGCCCGAGGACCAGGACATGTATCGCGCCAACCTCGCCCGACGCATCGCCGGTGAGGAGGCTCCCGCACGCTACACGTCGACGATGGTGACGAAGTCGGGCCGCCGCGTGTCGCTCGATGTGGCCATTCATCGGTTGACCACCAGGCGCAACCAACAGCTGACGCTCGTCACCGATATCAGCGAGAAGCTGCGCGCCGAGGCGGCCGAGCACGAAAGCGAGACCCGCTTCCGTACCCTTTTCGAGCAGGCGCAGGCCGGCATGGCGTTCACCGGTCTCGATGGCCGGATCACGACGGTCAACCCCGCGTTCTGCGACCTCGTCGGTTACAGCGACGTCGAGCTGCGCACGCTCGCGCTCCTCGACATCACGCACCCCGACGACGCCGCTGCGCTGCGCGACGCGATGCACAGCATGCTCGCGGGCGAGGAGGAGGGCCGCCGCATCGAGAAGCGCTACACGCGCAAAGACGGTGAGCACGTGTGGGTCGACCTGACGATGCGCCTTGTCCGTGACTTCGCCAACAAGCCGCAGTATTTCCAGACCGTCGCCGTGGACATTCGCGACAGGAAACGCGCTGAGGTCCTTCAGGCTGCGCGGTTCGCCGTCACCCAGGCGCTCGTCACATCTCCTGGATGGGACAAGGCTGCACCCGGAGTCCTCGAGGGTCTGTGCAGGACGCTCGACTGGGAGCTCGCCGAGTACTGGGAGGTCGACAACGAACGCGAGGCGATGCACTTCGTGACTGCATGGAAGAGGCCAGGCCGCGACACGACGGCCTATGAGGCCACCGCGGCACAGGTCAACTACCGTCGCGGCGAGGGGCTTGCTGGGCGCGTTTGGGAATCGGGCGCGCCGGTCGCCATGCCCGACCTGTCGGGCGATCCATCGGCCCGCTCCGCAGCCGCTGTCGCCGTCGGACTGCACGGCATCGTCGGCTTCCCGGTGCGCAGCGGCCGCCGCGTCGTCGGCATGATCTCCCTCCATACGTGGGCGGCGCGCGAGCTCGACGATGGCCTTGTCGCGGTGATGAACGACGTCGGCTCGCAGATCGGCGAGTTCGTCGAGCGCAAGCGCGCCGAGGTCGCGCTGCAGGAAAGCGAAAAGCGGATGCGTTCGGTGCTCGACAACGTCTCGGACGGCCTGGCCACCATCGACCCGACCGGCATAATCGAGTCCGCCAATCCAGCCGTCACGAGGCTGTTCGGATATTCGGAAGAAGACCTGATCGGGGAGCAGGCCGCGATCCTCATCGCGACGACGCATCGCAGCGCGTTCGACAACTACCTCCAGCGCCGGCTGAACGTCGACATGCCTGTGAGCGGCGCCCACGAGACGATGGGCAAGCGGAAGAACGGAAGTCTCTTCCCGCTCGAGTTCGTGGTCAGCTCGATGCAGATCGGCTCACGTCATATGTTCATCGCGACGCTGCGCGACATCTCGGAGCGCAAGGCGCACACCGACGCGCTCGAATACCAGGCCCTCCACGACGCACTCACCGGCCTGCCCAACCGAAGCCTGTTCGGTGACCGCCTGCGCCAGGCTCTGCTGGCGGCCCGGCGCAATCAAAAGATGTTCGGCGTCTTGCTGCTCGACCTCGATCGCTTCAAGGACATCAACGACGCCCTTGGCCACGACCGCGGCGACAGTCTCCTGCAGGAGGTGACGGCGCGCCTGCGCGGCGTCCTGCGCGCGACCGACACGATCGCGCGGCTGGGTGGCGACGAATTTGCCGTGCTGACCACGGACGCCCGGCACCCGGAGGACGTCGTTGCCTCGGCACGCAAGATCCTGGCCTCTCTCGAGGGTCCATTTGCCATCGCTGACCAGATGGTCGAGACCGGCGCTTCGATCGGGATCGCGATGTACCCGGTGCACGGTGATGATCCGGGCACGCTGCTGCGCCGGGCGGATGTTGCGATGTACGTCGCCAAGCGATCAGGCGGCGGATACGCGATCTACCAGCCTGAGCAGGAGGCCCAGACATTACGGCGGTCAGGCCTTGCCGGCGAGCTGCGCCGCGCCATCCCCCAGGGCGAGCTGGTGCTCCACTACCAGCCGCAGGTGACTCTGGCGACCGGCGCCGTCCACACCGTCGAGGCGCTCGTCAGGTGGAATCATCCGCGTGACGGCCTTATGCCGCCGGACCGCTTCATACCGATGGCCGAAGAAACGGGCATCATCCATCCGCTCACGGCATGGGTCATCGATTCTGCGCTCGCCCAGCTTTGCAAATGGCTCGAAGAAGGAATCGATGTCGGCGTGTCGCTCAACGTATCGCCGCGGAACATCGAGGACCACTCGCTGGAGGAGATGGTCGCGCGCGCACTCGGCAACTTCAAAGTCGACCCGGGCCGCCTCACCCTCGAGATCACCGAAGGTGTGGCGATGGCCGCCGCTGCCGCGAAGGCCCTGCAGCGACTGCATGAGATCGGTGTCCGCCTCGCCCTCGACGATTTCGGCACCGGCTACTCGTCGCTGCTCTACCTGATGCGCCTGCCTGTCAACGAGATCAAGATCGACCGCTCGTTCGTTTCCGCTCTGGGGAGCGACGCGGACTCAGGCGCCATCGTTCGTTCGGCCGTCGGCCTTGGTCACAACCTGGGGCTGCGGGTGGTGGCGGAAGGGCTCCAGGACCGGATGGCGGAGGCCGTGCTGATCGAAGCCGGCTGTGACGCGGCGCAAGGTTTCCTGGTCGGCAGGCCCGCTCCAGAGTCCGAGATCACGGCGCTGCTTTCGGAGCAGACCGCGCCGCAGGCTGACGAAGCCACACTCTGAAAGCTCTCGTCTTCGGCGCCAACGGACAGCTTGGCCTGGAGCTCGTGCACGTTCTCGGGCCGGATAGCGGCGTCGGTCATGCCCAGGCTTCGATCACCGACGCGATCGAGGTGGAGCGACTGATCGGAAAGCGCAAACCAGAAGTGGTCTTCAACTGCGCCGCCTACAACGCGGTCGACCGCGCCGAGTCCGAGTCAGACGCAGCGTACGCAGCCAACGCCGAAGGCCCGCGGATCCTGGCCGCCGCCTGCCGCCGCCATGGCGCGGCGCTGGTCCACTTCTCGACCAACTTCGTCTTCGACGGCAAACATGACCAGCCCTATACCGAGGCCGACGAACCGTCGCCTCTCTCCGTTTATGCGAGCTCCAAGCTGGCGGGGGAGCGCCACGTGCTCGAGGTAGGCGCCCAGGTCCTGGTGATGCGCACGGCGGCGGTGTTTGGCGGGCCGCAGAGCTTTCCCATCCGGATCCTGGAGCGAGCGCGATCGGGTCAACCGCTTCGCGTCGTTTCTGACCAGATGGTCAACCCGACCTACGCCAAAGACCTCGCCGCCGCTGCGCTCGAGCTCGCCGAGCAGGGCGCGGCGGGCATCGTCCACACCGTAAATGAAGGCTGCTCTGGTTTTGACCGTTTCGCGCGGGCTACGCTCGAGGAGTTCGGCCGCTCCGAGACGGTGGAGTCGGTGAGCAGCGAGGCTTATCCGACCCCGGCGCGCAGGCCGCTCAACGGCTGCCTCGCGACCATTCGGTACCGCCCGCTGCGACCGTGGCGAGAGGCTTTGCATGAGTGGGCGGACGGCCTCAAATAGGCTCGCTACTCCCCATCCGGCCCGGCCGCTGCGCGGCGGGGCCACCTTCCCCAGCGAGTGGGGAAGGGATCAAATACCCATAAAAAAGGCTCGGGCCGGGCGATTTCTCGACACCGGCTCCGAGCTTGGCTGCGGGGGGTGAGGTTCTAAGTGAAGATGAAGTCGCTAATTCCTTTCTGAAGGCCAGCGCGCACAGCTGCGCAGTCAAAAGTCTGGCACGAAATCCCCGAAGGGGTTGGTCGATCTTTGCACATTTTCAACGACGAAGTGCCTGCGCCATCCTTGAAATCCCAAGCCCTTAGCCGGCTGCAGGGGACTGCGATCCGCATATGATGCGTTGCTCCAGCAACGTCTTGCACAGATTGATCAGTTCGAAGGATGTAGCAGCCCGCCTGGGCGTAAGCCAGGCGACAGTTTCCCGTGCCGTGGCCAAAGGCCTCCTTCACCCGGCGCTCATCACCCCGGGCGGCCACCGGCGCTTTCGCTCTGAAGACATCGAGGCCTTCGCGGCCGGCCTGCTCGACGAACCTGACGGCGCCCGCCTTCTGACCACCGGGGAGGCGGCCCGCCTGCTCGGCGTCAGCCAGCCCACGCTCAACCGGGCCGTCCGCCGCGGCCGCCTTCACGCCACGGTCACGACGCCTGGTGGACACCGGCGATTCGACAGCGCGGAGCTCAGCGCCGACCTGTATTTCGAGGGCACGGACTGATGGCGTCGGGAGAAGATCCGGGGCGGCATATCGGGCCGCGGCCGGACCGCGGCTCAGGCCTCACCTCTCTTCTCTGGAGCTTCCTCCTCAACACCGTGCTCATCCTCGCCTTCGTGGTGGGCGTCATCCCGCTCATCGCCATCGTCCACGGCTTCTCCGACCTCGTCGTTCAGTCCAAGATCCGCAGCGGCGCGGACTGGGTCGCCTATGGGTTTGCCTTCACCGGCCTGTTCCTCGGAGCGATCTTCTTCGCTTACGCGGTCAAGTACTACCTGAGCACCGCGATGGTGCTGCTCACTACGCTCGTCGGCGCGGGACCCCGGGGTGGCGGCAGCAAGGCCAACGGGAACGGGACGAACCGCATCAACGGCAACGGCAACGGCAACGGGTATCACGTTGACCTCGGCTACCACCCGTTCGTCTCCGTCCACGTCGCCGCCTACAACGAAAAGCGTGTGATCGAGCGCCTGCTGAACGCGCTGGCACAGCTCGAGTATCCGGAGTACGAGGTCGTGGTCGTCGACGACTCGACCGACGAGTCAGTCCAGATCCTGGAGGGCTGGCGCAACCAGCCGCGTTTCAAGATCCTGCATCGGACGAGCCGCACCGGCTACAAGGGCGGCGCGCTCAGCGAGGCGCTGAAAGTGATGGACCCCCGCACTGAATACGTCGTCGTCTTCGACGCCGACTCCGTCCCATTTGCGGACTCGATCGAGCGCCTGCTGCCCCTCTTCTATCGCGTCAGCGACGGCACGTCGATCCGGCGATTCGAGGCCGCCTTTGGCAGAATCGAACCTCCATCGGAGCCTGGCCAGGTCAAGCGCCGCGCCGAGGTCGCCGCGGTGCAGAGCTACCAGTGGCACGTCCTGAACAAGTCGGAGAGCTGGCTCACCGAGGCGGTGCGTGCCGAGTACTCGGGCAGCTACATGATCGAACGGCCCTTCCAGGACGCGATCGGCGCGCTGAAGATGATCGCAGGCACGGCTTACATGATCCGGGCCGACGTGCTTCGCGACGTAGGTTGGGGCACGAGCATCACGGAGGACTGGGAGCTCACCCTAAAGCTCTACGCACGCGGCTACAAGGTCATCTACACGCCGTGGGCGGAGACTCCCGCGGAATGCGTGAGCACGTTCGCGCGGCTGGCGCGGCAGCGGATGCGTTGGGCAGAGGGACATACGCATAACGTCCGCAAGTGGTTCCTGCCGATCATGGGATCGCCGCTGGTCACGCCCATCGAGAAGCTCGAGTTCGTCTACGACTCGACCTATTACCTGCAGGCCGCCCTGTTCGTCGCCGGCTCGATCAGCTGGCTCATCTCGGAGCTCGTGTTTCGGACCCACGTTCCGGGATGGACCGCGCTTCTCGGATGGTCGCTGATCTTCTCCAATGTGTTCGCCCTTCCGCTCATGAACCTCGGTGGGCTGATCCTGGAGGAGGCGCCGCTGCGCGACGTGCAGGGAGTTTTCGGTGCGCTGGTCCTGTCCTTCGCGCTCGTCCCGTTCCAGGGCTGGGCCGCGCTGAAGGGACTGATCAGCAAGGATGAGGGGCCCTGGTTCCGCACGCCCAAGACGGGCCACGTCACGGACCAGGTGCGCCACCTGCGCCGGTTGTACCTGCTGCGTCGCTGGCTGAGGGGCCGGCGCCCCAGCGAGCAGCGATGGAGCCCGCCTGCAGCGCGGCTGCCGGCATCTCCGACCGTGCGGCCGATGGCGCGCCGGCGCTGGCTGGGTTGGCTCATCGTCGGTCTGCTCGGTCTGATGTTGGGCGGCCTGGCGCTGGCTTCCACGCATGCGCCCGTGGTCAGCGCGGCCGGCAACCCCCTCTACCTGCATGGCACAGGGACGGCCCCCGGGTGCACGGCCAGCACCATCGACCAGAACCCAGGCAGCACAAACCCCGGCTGTCAGATCCAGTCGGAGGCAGGCGGCGTCGCCACAACATGGACGTTCAGCAACCTCCCGGCGCAGACCGTAGCCGGCGGGGTGTGGACATTCACGATGTACTGGACGGGCGGCTCAGGTCAGACCAACGACACCGTGACCATCGCGGCCGGCGTCTCGCTGACCGCCAGCTGCGCCGGGTTCGTCGCCACGATTCCAAACGCCGGAACCACGTGGTCGGCCACCTACGGCGCCAACACGACAAGCCCATTCACGGTGAGCACGAGCGCCAGCCAGCTGCCGGTGGTGATCACGCCCGGCGGCTCGCTGTGCGTCACCGTGACGCTCACTCACGGCACCGGCGGCAAACCGTCGATGGTCTACGACGGCCCGGTTGGCGTGGGCGATACGCGCATCGTGCCGCCGAGCATTATCGTGCCCGAGTCTCTGCTCGGCCTCGTCGGCCTGGTCGCCGTAGTGCCCTTGCTTGTGACCCGCCTGGTCAGGCGACGCAGATGAGACCACGCGACCGAGACAACGTGAATCTCACATTGATCGCGCTCACATGCGCGCTCCTCATGGTGCTTCCGCTCGTGACCACGTTCGACGATCTGCTCACGGCATGGGCGATGCAGCTCGGCGCCAACAATCCACTGCAGTCGATCGTGCCGGCGGAGTCGCGCATGGTCGTGAGCCTGCTCGGCGTGGCGGGCATCCACGCCGCCGCATCCGGAAGTCATCTCGTCGTGTGGGATGGCGCCGGCTCCATGCACACGCTGTTCATCTCCTGGAACTGCATCGGCTGGCAGAGCCTGATCCTGTTCGGCGTGAGCCTGGTCACCGGCCTGCGTGGCGGCCACACGCTCGAAGGTCGCGTTCAGGTGGTGTGTATCGGGGTCGCGGCCACGATGCTGCTGAACCTGATGCGGGTTTCCGCGGTGGCGGCGATCGCCGCGACGATTGGGGTTGCGCCCGCTGTCTTCTTCCACGACTACGGCGGGACCATCGTGTTCGTCGGATTCCTCTTCGCCTTCTGGGCGTTCGCTCAGCGCTGGATTCTCATCGGGCAAACGTCTGAGGTTGAGGTGATCGCGTGAACCGCCGGCTCCGCCTTGCATTACAGACAGCCTTTGGCGTGGCCCTGCTCGTGCTGTGGCTCCGCACGGTCTCTCTGCCCGAGATCCTGTCTCACGCCCGGGTCCACAGCTGGTGGGCGGTCGCGCTGATGATCGTGCTGTTCCTCATCACCAGCGCGATCAGGGCTCGCCGCTGGCTGCTGCTCCTTCGCCCGCTCGCGCCGGTCGGCATGGTGAGGGCCTTCGCGATGAACGCGGCGGGCGGCCTGCTCAACTACGTGATGCCGATCCGAACCGGTGATGCGGCGAGGGCATGGTGGTTATGGCGGAGGCATCGCATTCCGGCCGGCTCGGCTCTGGCGACCATCGTCATCGACAAGGCATGCGACCTGGCCGCGGTGGCCGTTTTCCTGGCCGCGCTCGAAGTGGTCGCGCTGACCGGGGCGGTGCACACGCCGCGTGGCCTCGCGGGCGCCGCCTTGCTGGCCATCGCGCTGCTGGCCGCGGTCCTGGGGACCGCGCTCGCGGGACCCCGCATCGCCCGCTCCGGGCTTGCGCGACGGCTGCTGCCGGCCCGTTTCGCCTCTGGCCTGGCCGGCCAGGCCTTCGCGTTTCGCGCGGGGGCACGCGGGCTCTGGACGCCGGAGCTGGCCGTCCGACTCGCTGGCCTTACCGTGCTCGCGCTCGTGATCGACTCTTTCAACTTCACGTTGTTGTTCACGGCCGTCGCCATCGACGTGCCGCTGTTCAAGGCGATGGCGGCCTACCCCGCGCTGCTCCTGAGCTTCGCGGTCCCCGCCGGTCCTGGCTACCTGGGCAACCTGGAGGTGGCCGGGTCGCTCGTGCTCGGCGGCGGCCTCGGGCTGGCCTCGGGGGTGGCGGCCGGAGCCATCGTGCTGTACCACGCCATCACCGCCGCCAACGCGCTGGCACTGGGTGCACTGAGCTTTTTCCTGGTCGGCGGCCGGCGACGCGCTCGCGCCGGAGGACCGAGACGAATCGCGATATTCCACTGCGGTTTCACCTACTCGGGCGGCGGGGAGCGGATCGTGATCGAGGAGGTGCTCGGTTTGCGCCGGCGCGGTTACGAGGTTGAGTGCTACGCGCCGACCGTCGATCCTGCGCGTTGCTACCCGGACCTCATCGGCGAGGTGCGCGTCAGGACGTTCCTACCGCAACTGCCGCGTTGGTTCCCGTTTCGCGAGGCGATGCAGATGGCCGCCACGTCACTCCTGATGCCTCTCTATGCGTGGCGGTTCCGCGGCGTCGACGCCATAGTGGGATGCAACCAGCCCAGCGCCTGGATCGCGTGGTGGGCGGCGCGTCTCATGGACGTGCCGTACGTCGTCTACCTCAACCAGCCGAACCGCCTTGTCTATCCGCGCAGCATCGACCGGCAGACCGGCTGGGTTTCCAACGCCGACTACCGCCTTCTCGCCGCTGTCGTGGTGCGCGCGACGCGGTTCGTCGCGTGGGCCGACCGCCGTTCGATCCAGGAGGCGGACCAGCTGCTGGTCAACGGCAACTACATCGGCGACATCATCCGAAAGACATATCTGCGGGACGCGGTCGACTGTCCCGCGGGATGCCACGTCGCGGCCTCCGGCTTTCCGCTGCCCGTCGAGTCGCGGTTCGCCGGCGGTGTGACCATGAACGGCTATCCGATCCGGCGGCCGTATGTGCTGCTGACGAACCGCCACTATCCGCAAAAGAGGTTCGACCTCGCGATCCGCGCGATGGTCGAGGTGCGCAAGCGCCATCCCCGTGTGCAGCTCGTGATTCCCGGACCCGCGACGTCGCACACTGCGGTGTGGAAGGCGCTCGTCACCGAACTCGGACTCGAGGAGGCGGTGCGGTTCCTGGGCCCGATCACCGAGGACGAGCTGCAAGCCCTCTACGAGGGCGCCGCGGTCTATGTCTATCCCGCACCCGAGGAAGACTTCGGCATGGGTGTGATCGAGTCGATGGCCAAGGGCGTGCCGGTCGTCGCATGGAGCCAGGCCGGACCGACCGTCACAGTCGGCCCGGGGACTGGGCACCTCGCCGAACCGCTTGACGTGAACGACTATGCGGCCGGAATCAACAGGCTGCTCGATGACCGCAGCGAGAACCAGGTCACCGGGGAGCGAGCGTTCGAGTGGGCGCGGCGCTTCGATTGGGAAAGGCACATCGACACCATGGAGAACGCGGTGCTCGACGTGGCACGCGCGCACGAACAGATCGCGATGGAAGCGGCGACCGCTTGAAGCTCCGGCTGCCGCGGATCCTGGCCGATGAAGACGATGACGCCGAGGAACCCCTTCCTGTCGAGGATGTCGAGTCGAGGCCGCGTCCCACCCCTTTCCAGTGGGCCTGGATCGGGGCGATCGCGGTCGGCGCCGCGATCCCTCGTGTTCTATATCTGTTCGTCTTCAGCGATGCCCAGAACGCCGGCGACGGGTTCACCGACGCCTATCACCACTGGCAGATCGCCTACCTAACGAAAGAGATAGGCCTGTCGCATGGCCCTCGTTTGTGGGACATGCGCGGCTGGGAGTACTTCTGGGGGCCGCTTCATCCCGCATTGATGAACGTCCTCTTCTTCGCAACCGGCTCCACGGACATCGTGGTCTCAAGGGTTCTGAGCCTGGCATTCGGCACTGCTGCGGTGGTTCTGACCTTCCTGTTGTGCCGTCGTTACTGGGGTCTTGGCGTGGCGCTTGTCGCTGCCACCTTCGCCGCGCTGTCACCGGTCGCGATCTTCAACGACACGGCAGGCATGGCCGAACCGATTGCGATTGCCTTGCTCCTGTTTGGCATCTGGCTCACGCCGAACCATGGTTTCTTTGGGGGACTCGCGTGGGCCGTCGCGGCCATGGCACGAGTCGAAGCCTGGTTATTCGGACTCGGCCTGGTCGTCACGTGGCTGGCAGGCGGCAGGAAAAGGACCGCGTCTCGCGCCCCGCTCGTCATTGGTTGGCTCCTGGGGATGGGGTTCTACGCCAAGTTCCTGCTCGACCAGACCGGCAACCCGATCTACCCGCTTTACATCAACTTCCAGTTCGTCGGCCTTTCAGCGGGAGGAACCAGCGGCCAGACGTCGGGCACAGCGCTGCTCTGGTTGGCTTTCGGACTTGCGTCGGTCCTGTGCATGGCCGGCGTTGCCTGGTCCCTGTGGAAACGGCCGCCGGGGCATCTGCTGCTCACGTTTGGCTTCGGATACTCGGCGCTGACCCTCGCGACCTATCTTCGATACGCGACCGAGTGGAAGGAGCGCCGGTTCGAGTTTCCGCTCGACTTTGCGGCCATTGGCATCTCGGTCGCGATAGTCAGGTGGTGGCCGGCGCGAGCCGTAACTCCGCGTGCGTTGACCTGGTCCGCTGCCGCGGTCTGTCTGCTCGCCGTTCAGCTTCTCTGGGTCCCGATCGAGACGACGTACGCTTCAACGGAGCCGCTGTTTCGTTATGAGGTGAGCCTCGCACACCAGGTCGGGGCGGTCTACAACCGGCCCGAGTATCGCGGAGGCGTCCTCAACATGCCGGGCGACGAGCCAACTCTGCTCTACCTGATGGTCCGCGATGACGGGCTGCGCGGCGATCGTGTCACGAGCCAGTTCTACGATCCGTTCTATTACCTTCCATCCGGCTATCACTACGCCGACCATCCGAATGTAGTGGGACCACTGCTCCAGTGCTGGCTCGCCACGAGCAAGACCCGCCTCTTCCTGGTCTCGCCGCCTGGCCCTCTCAGCGGTTCCGTGCCCGACTACAAGGCATACATGGCAGACCACAAGCAGTGGTTCGAGGACACGGGGGCGAACCTTCCCAACGGCTGGAGCTTGATGGCTGTCGCCGTGCCGACTCCAACCGACGCTGAATGCGCGCAGGCGTCGCGGGCGGCCGCACCGTGAACGTCCAGCCGTCCGGCCAACCCCAGCCGTCGTTTGATTACGAGGCCAAGCGGTGGGGTGCTGCTCCTCTGCGTCCGAAGCCGTGGTACATGAACGGTCTCAAGCTCCGCTACCTGCTCGAAGACCTGGCCCGCGTTCAGGGCCGGGTGCTCGATGTGGGCTGTGGCGCGGGCTCGGTCGCCAAGGCGGTGAAGCGTGAACGGCCGGACCTCGACGTTCTCGCCTGCGACGTCAGCCGCTCGGCGCTCGACGCGGCAAGCGCGTCAGCGGGGGGCGTCGATTTCCGGCTCGCCACGGCGGAACGCCTGCCGTTCGGCGACGGTGAGCTCGACTTCGTCTGGATCTTCGATGTGCTCGAGCATGTCGAAGACCCCGAACTGGTCCTCAGTGAGGTGGCCCGCGTCCTGAAACCAGGCGGCGGGTTCCACATCGTTCTGCCGCTCGAAGGCCAGCCGCGCACGCTCTACCGCCTGGTGGGATGCGGCACGCGGTGGAAGGCCAAGGTGCGTCACGGTGGCCACATCCAGATCTTTTCCGCTGGACGCTTTCGCGCCATGGCCGCTGCATGCCATCTTCCGGTGAGCCGGACTCGGTGGAGCTACCACCTCACGCTGCAAGTCCTGGACCTTCTCTATTTCTCATGGCTCGACTTGCGCGGGCCGGTGAGCGGCTCGGTGGAAGACATGTCCGTCGCGCGCCGTGGAGTTGCCGGCGGCGTGATGCGCGGAGTGAGCAGGGTCGTTGCCACGACCGCGTGGGGAGAGGCTCGGCTGCTGGGTGGGCTGCCCGGCGGCTGCGGTCACTTCACCTGCCGGCGCGCGGTCAGCTGATGGACTGAGCCCAGGAGATGAGGTCGCGCAGGCCGTTGTCGAACGTTACGAGCGGCACCCACCCGAGGTCGCGCTTCGCTTTCGCGATGTCGCTCACGTAGTACTTCTGGTCGCCCTCGCGCCATTCCGCGAAGCTGTACTCGGGCTTGCGACCGGTGAGCTCGCCGATCTGGTCGATGACCTCGATCAGGTTGCGCTGGTTTTCCGGTCCGCCGCCGACGTTGTAGATCTCGCCGCGCGTGATGCCGATCTTGTCGATCGCGAGCGCGTAGAGAGCGCTGAGGTCGCGCGCGTCGAGGAGGTCGCGCACCTGCGTACCGTCGCCGTAGATGGTCAGCGGCCGGCTCTTGAGGATCGAGTGGACGAAGTGGGCGACCCAGCCCTGGTCTTCGGTGCCGTACTGGTGCGAACCGTAGATGCAGCTCTGGCGAAGCACGACAGTGTTCATCTGGAAACAGCGCGCGTAATCCCTTACGTACTGGTCCGCCGACCCCTTGCTGCAGCCGTATGGGCTGTGGAAGTCGATCGGCTGCGCTTCGGTGCATGGGCCGTTGTTGTGGTCGAGCTTGCCATAGACCTTGTTGGTGGATGCAAACACGAGCGGCGCGTCGTGGTTGTGGAGGCGGACCGCTTCGAGCACGTTGAGCGTGCCGCGGGCGTTGATGTCGAAGTCGGTGTTGGGGTCGACCAGCGAGGTCGTCACCGCGACCTGCCCGGCAAGGTGCAGGATCGCGTCCTGATGGATCACATGCTCGGGCAGCGCGCTCGCGTTCCTCACGTCCTCTTTGATGAATGCGATTCGGTTGGGATAGCGCGTGAGCAGCCACTTGAGGTTGCGTTCGGTGCCGGGGCGGCTCAGGTTGTCGAGCAGCGTCACGTACCACCCGTCCTTGATCAGACGAATGGCGGCGTTGACGCCGAGAAAGCCGGCTCCGCCCGTGATGAGGATCCGGCGCTCGGGCTCCGCCGGGACAGGCGGCCGCGACCTGGTCTTGCTGACGCGTTCGGACGGATCCATCGGCCCGCCTACGTTACCCGGTGGCGATGCCCCTGTAGAACGCGATGGCCACAATCCACGACGCCCCGGCGAGGATGAGCGTCTCGCGGCGGACGCTTCCACGGCGCGAGTAGAGGTATGCGCCTGGCAGGAAGACCACTGAGAAAACGCCATAGACCATGTGCAGCAGTCCCGCTCGAGGTTGGCCACCGGCGGCGAGGGCCGCAAGGCCGATAAGACCTTGCACCGGGGCCAGGCCGGCCATGATCACATAGCCCGAGCGAAAGCCGCCGCTCAGCGGCTGGTTGCGGAAATAGTGGTACGTGCCCCAAACGCCCAGCACCAATGCGTAGATGAGGAGCACTTGGGCACCGTAGCCGTGGAGGAAGGTGAGGGCGTTGTTCACGTTGCAGAGCGGAGCCGGGCGATCTGCTCGCGGAAGTAATCGACCGTGAGGCGGAGTCCCTCCTCGAGCTGGATGCGGGGCTCCCAGGCCAATCGCTCCTTGGCGCGAGTGTTGTCGAGGGCGATCCGGTAGACGTCGCCCTTGCGGCCCGGCCCGAAACGGGGCTCCAGCTTGTACTCGGTGAGGATGGACAGCTTGCGGAACAGGTCGTTGACCGTCACCGGGTAGCCGGAGCTGATGTGGAAGGTTCCTCCGTCACCTCTCTCCAGGGCGGCGAGGTTCGCTGTTGCGATGTCGCCGACGTGGAGCATGTCGCGCGACTGGTTGCCGTCGCCGTCGATCGTCACCGGCCTGCCCTCGATCATCCGGCCGGCGAAGATCGCGACGACCCGACCCTCTTCGGCGAAGAAGTCCTGACGCGCGCCGTACACGTTGGCGTAGCGAAGCACCGTGTAGTTCAAGTGAAAGGTTCGTTCGAAGGTCCCGAGGTACTGCTCGAACGCGAACTTGCTCGTCCCGTATGGCGACAGCGGGCGGATCGGGTGGTCCTCGCCGGCGGGGACGACGTCGGGCTCACCGTAAAGCGCTCCGCCTGTGGAGCTGAAGATCACCTTCCGGACCGAGTTGTCGACGCACGCCCGCAGCACGTTCAGGCCGCCGACGACGTTGACCTGTGCGTCGTAGCCGGGATCAGCGACTGATTTGGGCACCTCTGATTGGGCGGCGTGGTGATTCACGACGTCCGGCTTGAACGACGCGATCGCGTCGTTGACCTTGGCGAGATCCCTGATGTCGACGCGGTGCAGCGCCGCTTGCGCGTTGACGTTCTCTTCGCGGCCGGTGCTGAGGTTGTCGAGCACAGCGACCTCGTGGCCTGCGGCGAGGTAGGCATCAGCCACGTGCGACCCGATGAAACCGGCGCCGCCGGTGACGAGAATCTTCATCGAGGGTGACTGTACTGGAAGCTGAAGTCGTGAAGGCGGTGCCGGCAGACGTGCCTCCTGCGTTCGTCCGCAAGGTCCTGGCCCGCGCGTCAGCCTTGCCGGAGGTCGCTGCTCGTATGCCCGAGGGCAGACCAACGCTCGCGGTGCGGATCACAAGCGACGAGGAGATGCGCGCCCTCAATCGGACCTACGCCGCGGATGATCACGCGACCGACGTGCTTTCTTTCGCCGGGTCACGTGAGCACGTCGGCGACATCGCGATCTCGTGGCCGGCGGTGATTCGCCAGGCTGGGCAGTTCGGACACGACGAACGGGCCGAGGTTGCGCTGCTCTCGGTGCACGGCCTGCTGCACCTGCTCGGCTGGGACCACGCAACCGCGAGCGAGCGGAAGGAGATGAACCGGCTCACACTCGAGGCGCTGAAGGCGTCGCGGATCAGGCTTGCCCCACGGCGGCTTTAGACTCGTAACCAGGCTCGGCCGGAAGACCTCGACGAGAGATTCGGCGATCCAGGTGGCTGAGATTCGGGTGAAGCGCCGAGCAGCGCAGCGAGCGCATCGGAGATGCGTGAGCGAGCAGCGCAGAAACTGAACCCGAAGATCGGCCGCATGGGCGCCGAAGATCCGTCGAGGGCCTTTCGGCCGGGCCTGTCGGTCTGCGGCGCTCGCCGCGGGCCTTGCCGTGTCTGCATGCAAGAAGAAAAGAAGGAAGAGCGGCTGATCGTCGGGCTCGGCAACCCCGAGTCGGAGTTCGCCGACACGCGCCACAACCTGGGCTTCACGTGCGTGCGCGAGCTTGCCCGCCGGCTTGGCGCGCCGATCAACAAGAAACGCTGGCGCTCGCTCGCCGGCCGCGCGGAGTCACATGGTGTGTGGTTCGTGCTGCCCCAGACCTACATGAACCTCTCCGGGCAGGCGGTCGCGAAGGCGCTGAAGGACACCGGACTCACGCCGGCGCAGACGTGGGTCGTCTACGACGAGCTGGACCTTCCGCTGTGCAGGATGCGCATCCGGCGTGGCGGCTCGGGCGCGGGGCACAACGGAGTCTTGTCGATCATCGAGTCTCTCGGCACCGACGACTTCGTCCGCTTCCGCGTGGGCATCGGCAAGCCCGCACGCAAGGGGTCGCAGTCGGGCGTGCACTACGTGCTGGGGCGATTCAGCAAAGCGGAGGCGGAGCGAATCCCCAGCATCGTCGGCGGCGTGGCCGACGCCCTCGAGCTGGCCCTCCACGCGGGCGTCGAGCGCGCCATGGACCGCTACAACCGGCCGGGCGCCCTGGGGTGCGAGGAGCTGGCGTGAGCAAGTTGTGGGAGGGCGTCATCGCGGCAGCGCCGAGGCTCGAGGGGTGGATCGCGCGCGGTTCGTCGGAGATTCAAGTGGCGCGGCTGCCGCGCCCGGCCTGGCCGATCGTCGCCGGCGCCGTCGCCCGAGCCTGCAGCGAGCGCGGCAAGACGGTGCTCATCCTCGCGCCGGCGCCGGAGCGCTTCGCGGACGAGATGCGGCTCTGGCTCGCCGGGCAGCCCACCACCAACGTCTTTGCCGAGGTCGCCATTTCCTTCCTGGACCGGCCGCCCGCCTTCGACGAGGCGATCAACCGACGGCTCGAGGCGCTGACCGTCCTCGCTGAGACCCAGCCGGCTGTCGTCGTTTCGTCTCGCCGCGCGATCACGCGCCAGACGATCTCCCGCACTGACCTTGTCGAGAGCACCGTCGCGCTGAAGCCCGGACAGGGTCCGGACCCGGTCGTGGTTGCCGCCCGCCTGGTCGAGCTCGGTTACACCCGCGAGCCGCTGGTCGAGGAGCGAGGCCAGTTCTCCTTGCGCGGTGGAATCCTGGATGTCTTTCCGTCGGGCGCGGACGCGCCGGTGCGCGCCGAGTGGTCAGGCGAGGTCGTTGAGACACTGCGCTTGTTCGATCCCGAGAACCAACGTTCCGTGATGCCGGTCCGCGATGTGACGATCCGCACCGGCCGCGAGCTCTTGATCGGGCCGGAGCGTGGCCGGACAGCTGTCGAGCGGCTTCGCCACTCGGTGACGCTGAGCCGGCTGCGCGGCGATGTGCGCTCGGAGTGGGAGGACGACCTGACGCGCCTGGAGGCCGGTGCGGCCTTTGCCGGCGTCGAGTTCTATGCGGCCTACCTCGACCCGTCGCGGCCATCGCTGCTCGATCACCTACCCTCGGCCGCGGTGGTCGTCGATTTCGAGCCGGGGCGCCAGCTGGCCGAGGCGCGCACGCTGCTCGACGAGGCCGCGATGCTGGCCGCGGCCGAGGCAGGAGGCGGCGAGCTTCCCCCTGAGTTCATGCTGCCCACCGTCCACCGCCTCGACGAGCTCGGCGCGAGGCCGCGCCTCACCGTCACATCGGGCGAAGGTGACGGGGAAGCGATCGATCTCGGGTGGTTTGGGGGGGAGCCGCTGATCGGCCAGCCCCGCGCCCTCGCCGGGCTCGCCGCACGCAGTGAGGGCGCAGCGATCGTCTTCGCCACCGAGCAGGGCGAACGGGTTCGCGCGCTGCTCGATGAGGCCGGCGTGAAGACCCCGCCGACCGAAGTCGACCTCGACCTGGACCTCGAGGTCAAGCCGGCGCTTCTCCACGCCGAGGTGGACATCACCGCAGGCTGCTCCCAGCCGGAGATCGGGTTCCACCTCGCCACCGACGCCGAGCTGTTCGGGAGGGTCAGGCGTCCTTCGCGGGCGAGTCGCGGAAGGACGAAGGCCGGGGACATGACCCGCGAGTTCACGCTCGACTTCGAACCGGACGAGCTCGTCGTGCACGTCGATCACGGGATCGCGCGCTTCAAGGGCATGCGCCTCATCGAGTCGGATGGCGCGCACCGCGAGTACCTCGAGCTCGAGTACGCGGAGGGCGACCGCCTCTTCGTGCCAGTTGAAAACCTCGACCGCGTGCAGAAATATCTGGGCGGGGCGGAGGGGACTCCGGCGCTGCACCGGCTGGGCACCTCGGACTGGACGCGCGCGCGAGGGCGCGCGCGCAAGGTCGTGCAGGACGTGGCAGAGGACCTGTTGAAGATCTACTCCATGCGCGAGGCGCGTCCCGGCATCGCGTTCGCGCCCGACACCGCGTGGCAGCAAGAGCTCGAGTCCTCCTTTCCTTATGAAGAGACGCCCGACCAGGTCGCCGCGCTGGCCGAGATCAAGGCGGACATGGAGTCAGACAAGCCGATGGACCGGCTGCTGTGCGGCGACGTGGGCTTTGGCAAGACGGAGCTGGCCCTGCGGGCGGCGTTCAAGGCCGCGATGAGCGGCAAGCAGGTCGCGCTCCTTGCGCCCACCACCGTGCTCGCGCAGCAGCATTTCCACGTCTTCCGTGAGCGGCTGAAGAATTTCCCGGTCGTGGTCGAGATGCTGTCTCGATTCGTCGATGACGAGACGCAGGCGCGGACGGTGGAGGGTCTGAAGTCGGGCCACGTCGACATCGTGGTCGGCACGCATCGGCTGCTGCAGCGCGACGTCCGTTTCAAGCGGTTGGGACTTCTGGTCATCGACGAGGAGCACCGCTTCGGCGTGATGCAGAAAGAGCGCTTGAAGAAGTTGCGGACCCAGCTCGACGTGCTTTCGCTTTCGGCGACGCCGATCCCACGCACGCTGCACATGGCCGTCGGCGGAATCCGCGACATGAGCGTGATCCAGACCCCGCCCGAAGAGCGCCAGCCGATCAAGACCTATGTGACGGCCGAGGATGACGAGCTCATCGCCGAGGCGATCGGCCGCGAGCTGCAGCGCAAGGGCCAGGTCTATTTCGTGCACAACCGCGTGCGTACGATCCAGAAGGCGGCCGAGCGGGTCCGTGGATTGCTTCCCGAGGCGCGCGTGGCGATCGGTCACGGCCAGATGTCGGAGGACGAGCTGGCGTCGGTGATGGTCGACTTCGAATCCGGGGAGTACGACGTCCTCGTCTGCACGACGATCATCGAGTCGGGCCTCGACATCCCAAACGTGAACACGATTCTGGTCGAGCGCTCGGACCGTTTTGGCCTGGCCCAGCTGTATCAGCTGCGCGGTCGCGTCGGCCGTTCGGGCCGCCGTGCCTACGCCTATTTCCTTTATGACCCGAGGCGCTCGCTCACAGAACAGGCGGACAAGCGACTGGACGTAATCTCAGGCCTTCACGAGCTCGGCCAGGGGTTCAAGATCGCGCTGCGCGACCTCGAGATCCGCGGCGCGGGCAACCTGCTTGGCACCGAGCAGCACGGCGCGATCACGTCCGTCGGTTTCGAGATGTACCTCCAGATGCTGCAGAGCGCGGTCGCGAAGCTGCGCGGCGGAGCTGATGAAACGGCTGTCTCGGATGTGCTGTCCACAGAGGAGATGAACCTCGACCTGCCCCTCGACCACTTCATCCCTCGCTCCTACATCCGGGACGAGAAGCTGCGGCTCGGCGCGTACCGTCAGCTGGCGAACGCGGAGGACGAGGAAGAGCTCGATTCGATGCTGCGCTCGCTCAGGGATCGCTACGGCAACCCACCGGAGCAGCTCGACAACCTCGCGTACTCGCTGCGCGTGAAGCTGCGAGGGCAGCGCATGGGCCTGCGCGGCGTCATCGCCGAGGGACACGACATCCTGGTCCGCGTCGACCCGCAGCGCCTGCTCGACGTCGAAGAGCTTTCCCGGCGCATGCCCGGGCGCATCGCGGTGGGCCCGAACCGGATCAAGATGCGCCGCCAGGGCGAGGGCTGGCAGGCGGACCTTTTGAGCCTGCTCGACGAGATGGCGCGGCTGTACGAGTCGGCTCAACCGGCGGCCGTGCCGTCGCCTTCATAGAATCACTCATCGTGGAGAAGCCTTACTCGGAAGGTATCGCCGCCATCTTCGAGGTCGTGCACCGGCTTCGTGCGCCAGGCGGGTGCCCGTGGGACCGCGAGCAGACGCACGAATCGCTGCGCCCATACCTCCTCGAGGAGACGTATGAGCTGCTCGAGGCGATCGACGCGGGCGACGACGACAAGATGATGGAAGAGCTTGGCGACCTGCTCCTCCAGGTGGCGATGCACGCGGAGATCGCGGCCGAGGAAGGGCGCTTCGATGCGTCTCAGGTTTCCGAGGCGGTGGCCGCAAAGATGGTCAAGCGCCACCCGCACGTTTTCGGAGACGTGTCCGTCGCGAACGCGGACGAGGTCCTGCGTAACTGGGAGCACCAGAAGATCCACGAGTCGCGCGAGGCCGGCAGCGACCAGTCGGTCGTCGACCGCGTGCCGGCTTCTCTGCCCGCGCTCGCGTGGGCGCTCGGGCTCCAGAAGCGCGCGGCGCGCGTGGGGTTCGAGTTCAGCTCGCCGGCCGCGGCAGCCGAGTCGGTGGCGGAGGAGGCGAAGGAGCTGGCCGAGGTGACGGACCGCGAGCGGGCATTCGATGAGCTCGGCGACATGCTGTTCGCGATCGTTTCGCTGGCCCGTTCGATGAAGCTGAACCCTGAGGACGCGCTGCGCGTCGCGGGGCAGAGGTTTCGCCAGCGCTTCGCGGCGGCCGAGGCGTCGCTGCGCAGCGAGGGCAAGACCTTCACCGACGTCGACCAGGAAGAGCTCTTGCGGCGGTGGGAGGAAGCGCGGTAGCGGCGCCCGCGGATTACGTGCTTCCTGCGCAGAAGGGTCTATTGGTGGCGCTCGCAAAGGCGCGTTTTACGCAAAGCGTGCGGAACCCTTTGATATAGTCGGCTTCCCGTTCGACTTTCCAGAAAACGTCGCAGCATGAGACAGAACAGAGCATTGAGTGTCGCGGGAAGTGTGCGCACCAGCTCCTTGGGCGTGCGCAACCTGGTGGTGCTGGTCGCCATCGGCATCGTCCTCGTGTGGGCCGGGATCGCCTTCGCCCAGGAGGCTTACATCAGCCACAAGCTGAGCCAGCAGGTGTCGGACCTCCGCCGGCAGAACGCCGAGATCACCGCCCAGAACGCCGGCTATCACAAGGACGTGCAGGCGCTCACGTCGGGCACGGCCGACGAGGAGGAGGCGCGGTTGAACGGCTACGCGAAGCCGAACGAAAGGCTGTACCTGGTCACTACTCCGAGCCCGGTCCCGTCACCGTCGCCGAAGGCCTCTCCGGCGCATCCTTCCCCGCGCACGTCTCCTTAGAGAGGCGGCGCCGGGCGAGGATTCGGCCCCTTTTGTGCAGACGGGTCTTTTCGCTCGCAATCCATAGGCCCGCTTTGCGCAAAAGGTGCGGAATCCCCTGACTCGGGGCACGGAAAAGGCCGGGGTATAATTCAAATCGCGGAGTGGAGCAGCGGCAGCTCGTCGGGCTCATAACCCGAAGGTCCTTGGTTCGAATCCAAGCTCCGCAACCAATTCCTCGAATGCAGGAAGGGCACCCCGCGGGTGGGTGCCCTTCCTCTTTGTACGACTCGATTTTGAATACAATGAGTGACCCGTTTTTGACTCCACCCTGGCGGCCCGTCGTGCCCCATGGAACCCGAGAGAAGGTATGAACAAGCGCAAGCGAGTGGCGATCGACAAGCACCGGCGGAAGAAGAAGAAGCTCAAGGCGCGCGCCCAAGCCTCTCGCTAGCATCTCTTACGCGGTGCCGTAGCTCAGGTGGTAGAGCGCGCGACTCATAATCGCGTTGTCGGTGGTTCGAGTCCACCCGGCACCACCATGGCTGAGCTTCCATTCGGACGGGTCCTTGTGGCCGTCTCTGGCGGCCCAGATTCGACCGCGCTCCTGATCGCTCTGCACGAGGCCAGACGTGACGTCGTGGCCGCTCACTACGACCACGCGCTGCGCGAGGGCTCGGATGCGGTGGCCCTTCAGGTGGAACAGCTCTGCGCGCGCCTGGGCATCCGCTTCGTCACCGAGCGCCGCACTGCGCCCCTTCCCAAAGGCTCGCTGCAGGCGGGCGCACGAACGCTGCGCTATGAATTTCTCGAGCGGGCTCGCGCGGATGCAGGCGCGGATTTCGTCGCGCTCGCGCATACCGCCGACGACGTCGTAGAAGGCGTTGTCCTTCATCTGTTGCGAGGATGTGGTCTGGCCGGCTTTCGCGGCATGCCGGCCCGGCGCGGCCATTACGTGCGTCCATTCCTCGA
>Ga0209160_1000668_pt1 | contig 28540 bp, 26 predicted proteins | sample GraSoiAngelo_153_FD_186167 | JGI IMG/M metagenome (GOLD analysis project Ga0209160, IMG submission 186167) | Grasslands soil microbial communities from the Angelo Coastal Reserve, California, USA - 14_1009_12_40cm (SPAdes) (version 2) | ecosystem: Environmental > Terrestrial > Soil > Grasslands ...
CGTTGAGCCACATGCTGTGATCGCCGTTCGCTCCCCAGGAGCCTTCCGCCAGGCGCAGCCCCACGCGAGGAGGATGGGCGGCGAGGTGCTGTGACCCCGTGACCGCGCAGACCCGCTGCTGTGGACGATCCCGCAGCGCGCGGTACGCCGCGGCAAGGAAGTCCGCCCCTTCGAACCACCAGTGCCCGAACAGCTCGGTGTCGAACGGCGCCACGATGACGCCTTCACCGCTCGGTGCACCTGCGCGCTGGTCCACCGCGATGCCCTCGAGCAGCTGGACGAAGTGGGAGGCATGGCCCCGAGCGCGCTCGAGCGCGGCCGCAGGCTCGTAGGGGCGCTTGGCGCCGAGGTCCACGTTCCCGCCGCTCACGCGCCACAGCTTGAGGCCGCCCGGCCAGCGGATCTTGTGGAACTCGAGGTACGATTCGTCGCCCGGGTAGCCATGGTGCCGGCTCCAGATCTGCGTGGAGGAGCGGGGGTCCCGCACGAGCGTCGCGACTTGGCCGCGCGCGCTACGACCCGAGACCCGATACGCGCGATAGGGCGAGCGCGTCGCTTTGCCGGCGCGGGGGGGCGAAACAGGGCCGTGGCGGTCCGCGTCGAACCGCTCCATGCCCAAGGGAACGTCCTCGTATGCACCGAGCGGGCTACCAGCGTAGGCGAGATGCGCGTCGGTGAAGAAGAACCGGAACCCGGCGTCCGCGAGGTGCTCCTCGGTGCCGGGGCGAGTCCGGCCCCGACCGCCCAACGGGGCCCACCGGCCGCGCGGCCGATAGGCGCACTCCGGCAGCCAGCAACCCGCCGGGGTCGCGCCGAACAGGCGACGGTGTTCCTCCCGGCCCACCGCCAACTGCAGCCGGATGCTTTCGTCGCGGCCGAGGAGGGGCAGGTAGCCGTGGGTCGCCGCCGATCCGATGATCTCGAGGCGCCCTTGCTCCTCGAGGCGGCGGAACGCCGAGATCAAGTCCCGGTCGATCGACCGGAACAACGCCTGCAGCCGATTGAGGCGCGCCCTCCAGAATTCCACGAGCGGCACCAGGGCGGAGTCGCCGCCCGACGCCAGCGAGGCCGCAGCCTCGTCGCACGCGGTCAGCCGCTGGGCGAAGAACGCGTCCATCTCGCGCGCGAACGCGGGGCTCGCCAGCTGGTTCGCGAGCACCGGCGTGAATCCGATCGTCACGGGCGCCGTCGTGCCTTCGGCGGCGAGCTCCGTGAGCCGCTCCAGCAGCGGGAGGTACGTATCGAGCGCGGCCTCACACAGCCAGTCACTGCCGTGCGGCCAGCGGCCGTGATTGAGGACGTACGGGAGGTGACTGTGGAGCGCGAGGACGAAGTCCATCACCGCAGCGCGAGCGCCCGACGATACAGCGCCAGGTACTGCTCGCCGGAGCGATCCCACCCGAACTGCTGCGCCATCGCCGCCCGCACCAGCTTGCGCCACGCAGTGCGGTCGGCGTAGGCGTCCACCGCACGCCGCACCGCCTGCGCCAGCGCCGCAGGCTCGTATTCGTCGAACAGAAAGCCGGTGGCGCCGTCCACGATACTGTCGGTGAGGCCGCCCACTCGGCGGGCGACGGGCACGGTACCGTAATGCTGGGCGCGCATCTGCGTGAGCCCGCACGGCTCGTACAACGACGGCATGAGCAGCGTGTCGGCACCGGCCAGCAGGCAGTGCTCGAGGTGATCGGTGAACATGAACTCGACCGCCAGGCGATCGGGGGCGGCCGCGGCGAGGTTCCCCAGCGCCTCATGATAGCGGTGCTCCCCGGCGCCCAGGAAGATGAACTGCGCATCCGGGATAGAGAGCAGATCGGCGCCGAGGATCAAATCGAGTCCCTTCTGGGCCACCATCCGCGCGCTCATGGCGAAGAGCGGCGCGTGCCCGCCCGCCCGCTGGGCCAGGCCGTACGCCTTCTGCAGCGCCGCCTTGCAGCGCCGCTTCCCGGACAGATCGTCAGGCGAATAGGTGTCGCTGATCTCCCGATCGGCCTCCGGGTTCCAGAGATCGGGATCGATGCCGTTCAGGATCCCCGCCAGGCGATCGCCCAGCCCGATGAACGTGTCGTGCAGGCCGAAGCCGCCGTCGGGCGTGCGCAGCTCCCTGGCATGCGTCGGGCTCACGGTCACGGCGACGTCCGAGAACGCCAATCCCCCTTTGAGCATGTTCATCCGGCCGTACCACTCGAACGCGTCGACGTTGTACAGCTCGGGGGGAAGCCCCAGGTCCGCCATCGTCTCCGGCGGGAAGTGCCCCTGGAACCCGGCGTTGTGCACCGACAGCACGCTCGCCAGCCGGCTGTAGAACGGCTGCTCGGCGAACGCCGTGCGCAGGTACACGGGCGCCAGGGCGGTGTGCCAGTCGTGCGCGTGGAGCAGCCGCGCTTCCGGAGCGATATCCGGAAGCGCGGTGAGCGCAGCCAAGCAGAAGAACGCGAACCGCCGGGCGTTGTCCGGGTAGTCGGCCCCGTTGTCGCCGTAGATGCCCGCGCGATCGAAAAAGTCCGGGTGCTCGATGAAAAACACGCGGGGCCCGGGCCTGGGGGGTCGGGCCTCGTACAGCCAGGCCCGCTCGGCGTGCCCTCCCAACATGACCGTGAACGTGTGCCCCGTGCGCTCGAGGGACGGCGTCGTCTCATGCACCAGCTGATACAGCGGCATCACGACCGTCGTCGGGTGGCCGGCGGCCGCCTGGGTGGTCGCCAAACCGCTCACCGCCTCACCCAGGCCGCCGGTGCGGGCGTAGGGCCAGTACTCCGCCGTGAGGTGGACGACGCCGACCCGCTCGGCCGGGGGGACGGGCGGCCGTGGCAGCGCGCTGCCGGCGGCGGGTCGGCGCGGAGCGGCGCGGCGGTGAGACTTCGGCGCTGGTGTCGTCGCGCCCATGGCCCTCTCTTGTCAAGCCGTCGGCGGATCGTCCGCCGACGGCTCGCCCCGCATCGCGGGGAGGTAGTACTGGGTGAGGTATTCCCTCACCATCCGCTGGGCGGTGAACCGCGCGCCCGCCGCGCGGACCGCATGTTTCATCTTCTCCGCCCAGCCGCGCGGGACACTTTCGGCATCGCGGTCGTAGAACAGCGGCACCACCTCGGTTTCGAGCAGGCGGTACAGCTGCTCGGCATCGGCCGCATCGCCGTCCTGACCCGCCGGCACGGCAGGAATCGCCCAGCCGTTCGGCCCATCGTAACCCTCGGCCCACCACCCGTCCAGCGTGCTGAGCTGCGGCACGCCGTTCAAGGCCGCCTTCATGCCACTCGTGCCGCATGCCTCGAGCGGTGGGCGCGGCACGTTGAGCCACACGTCCACGCCCTGCACCAGGCTGTGGGCGAGATGCATGTCGTAGTCCTCGATGAACGCGATCCTGCCCTCGAACCGGGCTTCCCGCGTGTGGGCGTACACGCGCTGGAGGACCTGCTTGCCGGGCTCGTCGCCCGGATGCGCCTTGCCGGAGAACACGATCTGAACCGGACGCCAGGTGTTCACGAGCAGCCGCTGCAGCCGGTCGGGATCGCGGAAGATCAGGTCGGCCCGCTTGTAGGTCGCGAACCGGCGGCCGAAGCCGATCGTGAGGGCTTCCTGATCGAGCAGGGTCCCCGCGCCCACGAGGTGTAGGGCCTCCTTCCATTGGTCGGCCCAGCGGCGCCGCGCCTGCTCCCGGATACTCCGCATCAGATGGGACTTGAGCTCCTTGTGCACGGCCCACAGGGCGGCGCCGTCCAGCTCGAGGACCCCGTCCCAGAACGCGGGGTCGTCCACGCGCGCCAGCCAATCCGGCCCGAAATGCGAGTCGAACAGTGTCAGGATCCGGTTCGCCATCCAGGTGGCAACATGGACGCCGTTCGTGACGTGGCCGATCGGCACGCGCGCGACTGCGCGGTCGGGCCACAGCGGGGCCCAGATGCGGCGGGACTCTTCCCCATGGCGGCGCGACACGGCGGTGACCCGCGCCGAAAGGCGGATAGCCGCGACGGGCATATGAAAGCGGTCGTGGTCGACCACCGGATGATGGCCGAGGCGGAAGAAGGCCTCGCGACTGATCGCCATCTCCTGCCACACCGGACCGATGCACTGCTCGACCTGCTCGAGCGAGAACGTGTCGTGCCCCGCGGGTACCGGCGTGTGGGTCGTGAAGACGCTCGTCGCGCGCACCCGGCGCACGGCGTCCGTGAACGAGGTCCCTCGGGTCACGAGCTCTCGCACCCGCTCGACCAGCATGAAGGCGGCGTGTCCTTCGTTCGCGTGCCAGGCGGCCGGGTCGTATCCCAGGGCATGCAGCACTCGCACGCCGCCCACGCCGAGGATCCATTCCTGCCGCAGCCGCAGCTCGGGCCCGCCGGCGTAGAGCCGATGGCAGAGCCCGCGGTCCGCGGGATCATTTTGCTCGAGGTCGGTATCCAGAAGAAAGATCGGGACGCGGCCCACCATCACGCGCCAGGCGCCGACGCTCACGTGGCGCCCGGACATTTGGACCGCGGCGAGGCACGGATCGCCCTTCGGCCCGCGCACCGGCTGCAACGGGGTCGCCGCCCGGTCGAAGCGCTCCTCCGCATCCTCCTGCCATCCGTCGAGCCGTAGTCGCTGGTCCGCGTATCCCTTCGTGTAGAACAGCCCGACACCCACGAGGGGGACGCCCAGGTCAGACGCCGCCTTGCACTGGTCGCCGGCGAGGACGCCGAGGCCCCCGGAATAGATGGGCACCGAGGCGTGCAGGCCGAACTCGGCGCAGAAATACGCGATCGGCCGGTTGACGAACTCGGGATACGCGGTGGCAAACCAGGTGCCGGCGGACGTCGCGTCACGCGCGGCGGCGGCGGCGACGGCGTCGTACAGGCGCAGGAACTCGGGGTCCGCTGCGCAGGCGGCGAGCCGCGCCGGGGCCACGCGTCGCAGCAGCTCGATGGGATTGTGCCGGGTGAGGTGCCACAGCGCCGCATCGAGCAGGCGGAACAGCGCCCGCGCGTTGCGGTTCCAGCTCCAGGACAGGTTGGCGGCGACGCCGGCCAGTCCCCCGATCCGTTCGGGCAGGGCTAGGCCGCTGGGGGGAGGGTGGGTCATCCCGCCTGCAAGCTAAGGCGGGGCGGATGGGCCTGGGAAGCGCGCCACGCAGGCGCGCGCTCGAATGACCCGATCCAATGGTCACAGGTTGAGACGTCGGCACGTTACGCGGGCGCGCCACTCAACGTCTTTACGAAGGACGCAGTCCCAGCCTCCCCCAACTGAACGGCACATACAACGTTGCTTGCGAGCCCAGCGCGCCCCCGCCCCCGGCTGTACCGCCCCCTGGCCGGCACCGACGTGACGGTCATCGTGCCTGCCTACAACGAGGCGACGAGCCTGGCCGACACGGTGCGGAGCCTCCAGGCCCAGACCGAACGGGCGTACGAAATCATCGTGGTGGACGACTGCTCCACGGACGGCACCGGCGACCTGGCCCGAGCGCTGGGCGTGACGGTGGTCCGTCCCCCGCGCAACACCGGGTCCAAGGCGGGCGCGCAGAGCTACGGGTTGCGCCACGTCCGGACGCCACTCACCGTCGCACTCGACGCCGACACCGTGCTCGCGCCGGACGGCCTCGAGCGGCTGCTCCCGATGTTCGAGCAGCCTGAGGTCGCGGCGGCGTGCGGGTTCGTGGTGCCGCAACGCGTCCGCAGCGTGTGGGAGCGGGGGCGCTACATCGAGTACCTGTTCGCCTTCACCTTCTACAAGCGGCTGCAGGAGTACTACGGCAAGCCGCTCATCTCCTCAGGGTGCTTCTCGATGTACCGCACGACGATCCTGCGGGAGCACGGCGGCTGGTCGGACCGCACCATGGCCGAGGACATGGACCTGACGTGGAGCCTGTATCAGAGTGGCCACGCGGTGCGCTTCGTGCCCGAGGCAGTGTGCTACCCGATCGAGCCCCGCACGTTCACGTTGATGGGGAAGCAGCTGCGCCGCTGGTCGCACGGGTTCGTCCAGAACGTGCGGCTGCACTGGCGCGGCCTGCTCGGCGTGCCGTATCTCCGCTCCGCCGTGGCCGTGGCGTTCTGGGACGCGACGATCGCCGCCGCGGTGTACCTGCTCCTGCTGCCGCTCCTCGCCGTGCTGCTGGCGCGCCCCTGGATCCTGCTCGGGTATGTGATCGACGCGCCCGCGGTGCTCGTCCCGGTGCTCGCCGGCGCGGCCCGCCGCCGCGAGATCGGCCGTGCGCTGGCGAGCGTCCCCGCATTCTTCGTGCTGCGCACCGTCAATGCCGCGTTCTTCTTGCGAGCGGTGTGCGCCGAGCTCGTGCTCGGCCGCTCGCTGCACGTGTACGAGAAGGGGCACTGACGATGTCGGTCGGGATGCCGGGGACAGGGATCGGTGGGATGTTCTACCTGCTGAGTGCGCTCGCGACGCCACTCTCCGAGGCGTACCGCCGGGTGCGGCGTGGGGCCAGGGGTGGGCTCGGCACCAGGGGCTGGCGCCCGGTGGCCGGGCAGCTGGCGCTCGCCGGCGGCATCCTCGCGGGGATGTGGGCGACGGGCTGGCTCCTCGGCGTCGCGCTGCACGCGGCACATTCGATCGCACGGTTGCCGGCCGCACCGCCCGCGGGCAACGCGCTCCGCACGGCGGCGCTGGTGCTGTCGTTCGGCACGCTCGCCACCGTCCTGCTCGGCGTCGAGCTGCTGCGGCTCTGGCTCCACCGCGGCTCGGACGAGCCCAAGGGTGCAGCCGAACCGATCGTGCCGACCAAGCGGCGGCTGGTCGCGGCGGGCGGGTGGCGAGGGACGGGTCGCCGGCGGGCGCGGACGTTCGTCGGCCTAGTGCTGCTCGAGGCGCTCGCCGCAGCCAATCCTCGCCGCGCGATCGGGCAGAGCGGCAGCGCGGGCGCCGTCGCGCTGGCCCGGGCCGACTCGGCGTTCGCCGCTGGGAGCACGCGCAGCGCCGTGCGGCGCTATGGGGCCGTGCTTGCGGTCGACCCCGACAACTCCCGCGCCGTGTTTCGTCTGGCACAGCTGTCGCGCGGCGACCCCGCCATGGCGCTGCAGCTGTTCCAGCGCTACGTGAGACTCGAGCCCGCCGACCCATGGGGCTATATGGCGGTCGGCGACGTGCTGGCGCGCACGGGGCGTTACGACGACGCATTGCGGTGGTACGACCACGCCCTGCGCCTCGCGCCCGCCGAGCGCGACGCGATCGTGGGGCGGGCGCGCGTCCTCGCCCGCGCGCGGCGGACCGACGCCGCCATCGCGGCCTACGAGCTGTGGCTCGCCGCGCACCCCACGGACGCGGAGGCGTGGCGCGACCTGGGGCGGGAGCGGACGCGCGCCGGCCTTCCCGCCGCAGCCGCCCAGGCCTTCGAGCGTGCTCAAGCGCTTTCGCCCGACGAGGCGACGGCCCGTCTGCTCGTCGTGGCGCGAGCCGCGGCAGCGCCCGCCCTCGGGCCCCAGGTGAGCGGGAGCCACGACTCGGACGGCAACACGACGCTCCGGCTGGGCGGCGCGGCCGAGCTCGCCGCCTCGGGACCGCTGCGGCTCGGCGTGGCGGCGGGCCGCGAGCAGGTGGAGGGGGACGGCGGCGCCACCACCACCGCTCTCACGGACGTCGCGCTCCACGCGACCTGGAGACCGCGGGCGACGCTCCAGGTCGAGGCCGCTGCGGGCGCCACGGCGCTCGACGCGATCACCGGGGCGAGCGCGACCACGACCCCGACGGGCCAGCTCCGCGCCCGCTGGCGCGCTCCCGCGGGCGGACCGGCGCTCGATGTGCGGGCGCAGCGCGGCGTATTCGACGCGTCCCCGCGCCTCGTGGTGAATCGCGTGACGCGGACCGACCTGCGGGGAATCGTCGAGCTCCCGCTCGCGCCGGCGCTGAAGCTGCGGGGGATCGGGCGCACCACGGCGTTGAGCGACCCGACCGAGCTGAATCACCGCACCGCGCTCGGCGGCGTGGTGGCGTTCGCCGCGACGCCGAGCGTCGAGCTGTCGGGGCAGTTCCACGAGATCCGCTTCGACCACCCCGACACCGTCGGGTACTTCGCGCCGCGGCGCGCCCAGCTGATCGAAGTCGGGTCCTATGTCGAGGTCGAGACCGCGGGGTCCGCGCTGCTCGCCTTCGATATCGGCGCCGGTGTGCAGCGGGTTGCAGACTGGAGCTCGCCCGCGGGGCCCCCGCCCGCCAGGCCCTCGGTGATGGGACCCTGGCGGCGCGCGTTGAGCCTGTATTCCCTCATGGTGCTGCCGCTCGCGCCGGGGCGCGATCTCAAGGTCGAGCTCGACCTCGAGGACTCGCCCATCGCGAGCGCCGCCGCCACGAGTGCCCAGTGGCGCTATGCGTCCGCAGTCGTGTCGTTGCGGTGGGCTCTGCGCTGATCAACTGGCCCGCTTCTGCACCACGGCCGTCATCAACCCCCACACTCTGCTGATCTTGTAGCGCTCCGTTCGGACCGGGCCGATCGCGAGCCCCTCGAGCAACGCACCGCACTCGCGCTCCCGGTACGCCCGGTAGTAGGCCCGGTTGAACACCCGCAGGACGTGGTCGCACGCGCGGCAGGCGAGATAGTCGTCGCACCAGTCGGTGATGACCAGTCGCCCCCCCGGCGCGAGCACGCGGGCCATCTCTCTCAGCGCCGCCATCGGTTGGCGCAGATAGTGAAACACGCTGCAGGAGACGACCACATCGAACGTCGCGGCGCCGTAGGGGATCTCCTCCGCCCAGGCGAGCCGGAGCTCGACCGTCGGCGCAAGCTTGCCGCGCGCGACCGCGAGCATCTCGGACGACGGATCGATCCCGGCGAGCCGGACCCCGGCGGGGGGTGCCGCCTCGGCCAACGCCGCGAGCAGGGCGCCGGTGCCGCACCCCACGTCCAGCACCCGGTCGTTGGGACGGGCGTCGAGGCGCCGCAGCGTCTCACGCACGCCGGCCAGGATGTAGGACGCCCAGCGCCGGTCGTAGCGAGGCGCGAGCCGCGCGTACTCCCGCAGGATCGCTTGGCGCCAGGGGGTCGGGAGCCCAGCTCCGGTCATCGCGCCGCGTAAGATGAGGCGCGCCGGTGAAAACGCAAAGCCCCGCGAGCGCGGCAGCGCCCGCGGGGCTTCATCCGTCGGCGGTCGGACCTAAGAGCGGGTGACCGTGTACTGCCCGCAGGCGGTGAACTGGATCGTCACGGTCGACATGGCGCCGTTGCGCGTGACGCTCAGGTGGAGCGTCCCGGAGTCGAACTTCGGCCGGACTGCGCAGCTCGCGTTGTAGTGCAGCACCGGATCGGTGGAGGCGGTGACCGAGAAGGTGTTCGCGTCGCGGGTCCACGTGGCCGTGCCGGCGATGTTGAGCGTGCCGCTGGGCAGCGGCTGGTCGGGTTGGATCGAGCCCGGCACATCCGCGGTGAACGTGACGTCCCAGGTGCGATCGGAGCTCGCCGTGTGGCCGTCGGGGAAGGTGTACACCGTTTGGAAGTGGGTCTCGCGCTGCGAGATCATGTTCGCGTCGCGCAAGGCTTCGCGCGTACCGTTCAGGACGATGGAACGCCTCTGGCCGTTCTCCACCGCGATGCGCGTGAAGTCCGTGAAGCGAGTCCGCAGCGCGCGATCGGTGACGGTCGGCGTGGGGTCGACGACGTCGATCGTGCCGCGAATCGTGTCGGCCTCGTCGCCCTCGACGAAGGCGCAGCCGGGGAACGAGATCTGGACCGAGTCGGGCACGCGGTCGCCATCCGAGTTCGTGACGGGCTGCGGGCTGATGGTGGGCGAGCAGGTCGCCGGGTCCGCACCCAATGCGCCGGCCGCCGCCACCGCCGGGCCGAGCCCGAACGAGCCGCCGCCCGACAGCGTGAGGCCCTCGAGCTCGCTTTGCGCGTCGGCCGTGGTCGCCTCGCCGAGGGACTGGGCCTGGGCGGCGCTGAGCGCGGGGTTCTGGGGCGTGGGAGCGGTGGTGTCGGTGTGGCATGCGGCCACGATTGCGAGTGCACCGGCCGCGAGGCCGGCCGCGATGCGGTAGCGAGAGCGAGAGACAGGCATGACATTTCCTCCTGAGGCTCGTCTGGTGAGAGGCCCTCTTACCCTAAAGACTGGAGACCGGCCCCGCCTGGTAACGTTAAAGGCGCAAAATGAGACACCGGAGGATTCATGCGCGTCTCCCTCGTCCTGATCGCCGCCGTCTTCGTCTCCGTGGCCCGGGCCCAGCAGCCCGCCCCCCCGGCGGCCGACTCGGACTACGCCCAGAGCGACGTCATGATCCCGATGCGCGACGGCGTGCGGCTCCACGCCGTGATCGTGACCTCCAAGAACGCCACGGGACCGCTGCCGATCCTGCTGGAGCGCACGCCGTACGGGACCGAGGGCTTCGCGACGCGCATCGCGCGCAGTGCCAAGCGCCTCGGCCTCGACGGGTACATCTACGCCCAGCAGGACATCCGCGGCCGGTTCGGCTCCGAGGGAGCGTTCGACATGAACCGCCCGCCGCACTCGGGCCACGCCGGCACCGACGAGAGCAGCGACACGTACGACACGATCGACTGGCTCGTGAAGAACGTGCCGAACAACAACGGCCGCGTGGGGATCTTCGGGATCTCGTATCCCGGCTGGCTCACCGCGGTGGCGGGGATCGGCGCGCATCCCGCGCTCAAGGCGATCAGCCCCCAGGCGCCGATGGGCGACGCCTGGATGGGCGACGACTTCTTCCATCAGGGCGCGTTTCGGGTGAGCTACGGCCTCGAGTACTCTTGGATGATGGAGGCGTCGTCCGACCTGAGCGTGACGCCGTCACCGGCGCGCTACGACACCTACGAGTGGTACCTGTCGTTCGCGACCCTCGGGGCGCTGGCCCAGGCCGTCGGCGCGGACCGTTGGCCCACGTGGCGTCGCTTCGTCGAGCATCCCGCGTACGACTCGGTGTGGCAGGCCCACGCCCTGCCCCGTTACTTCACCCATACCACCGTCCCGACGCTCACCGTGGGCGGGTGGTGGGACCAGGAGGACGAGTTCGGACCGCTCGCGAGCTACGCGGCGCTCGAGCGCACCGACAGCACCGGGCTGAGTCATCTGGTGATGGGTCCGTGGTATCACGGACAGTGGTTCGCGGACTCCGGCGTCGCCCTCGGCAACGTGCGGTTCGGCCGGGCGACCGGCTTCGACTTCCGCGAGCTGCAAGCGCGCTGGTTCGCCTACTGGTTGAGGGGTGAGGGCGACGGCAAGTTCGCCCAGGCGACGGTGTACGACGCCGGCGCGAACGAATGGCGCAGCTACGATCGGTGGCCTCCCAAGGAAGCGGAGCACCGCCGTCTGTACTTCCGCGCGGGCGGCGGGCTGTCGTTCGACCCGCCGAGCACCGAGGCGGGAGCCGACTCGTTCGTCTCCAATCCCGCGCACCCCGTTCCCTACCGGCCCCGGCCGGTCGAGCGGACGTATTCCCCCACGTCGCGCTGGCGCCGCTGGGAGACCGAGGACCAGCGCTTCGTGGACGGCCGGCCCGACGTGCTCACCTGGCAGACGGGGCCGCTCGCGCAGGACGTCACGCTCGCGGGCGACGTGGTCGCCCACCTCTATGCCGCGACCACCGGCTCCGACGCCGACTGGGTGGTGAAACTCATCGACGTGTACCCGGACACCGTGTCCGACCGCCCGGCGATGGGCGGCTACGAGCTGATGGTCACGGGCGACATCCTGCGTGGACGCTACCGCTCGAGCTGGGAGCACCCGGCGCCGATCCCGCCCAACGCGCTGCAGCCGTACACGGTGGACCTGCACCAGCAGGCGTACACCTTCAAGCAGGGCCACCGCATCATGGTGCAGCTGCAGAGCACCTGGTTTCCGTTGTACGACCGGAATCCCCAGACCTTCGTGCCCAACATCTTCAAGGCGCGGGCGGCGGACTACCGGGCCCGGACCCACCGGGTGTATCGCACGGTGCGGTACCCGTCGCACGTCGAGATCGATGTGGTGAAGTGAGCTAGAACGGATCGTCCCAGGCGACCTCGAACACCCCGTTGCACTTGGGACACCGCATCTCCGTCGGCTGTCCCCGCAGCGGCGCGCGGTGCCGGCAGGCGGGGCAGACCGCGTAGGTGGCACCCCAGCTGAGTGGCAGGTTCACGGCATCGGCGGGCCGGGCCACCACCGACCAGCGCTCCGGCCGCAGCGGCACGATCTGCAGCAGCGAGCGAGCGACGCTCAGCTGCTGCTCGTTGAGGTCGATGACGACTTGCTCCGGTGTGAGGCTCGCGACCTCATACCATGCACCCCGCCGCAGGCGGACGTTGACGTCGCCGCGCACACGAGCCCATTGCGGCGCTTCAGGCATCGAGGGCTCCCGTGAAGCGCATCTCGTTCGTCGGCTCGAAGCCTAGCTCCTGGTACAGCGGTCGCCCTTCGGCGCTGGCGTGCAGGACGAGCCGGCCCACCCGCTGCTCGCGGGCCCAACGGATCACGTGGTCCATCAGGGCGCGCGCCGCGCCCTTCCGGCGCCAGGCGGGCTCAGTGTAGACGTTGAGCACGATCGCCTCCGGACCCTGCCGGATCGCCCGCCGGCCCTCCATGGGCCGGGGCAAAAGCGTCCGGAGCTGGACCCCGGCGCCGGCTACCACCTCGACGCCTCCCGCGGGAGCGGCGAGCCAGGCGACGTATTCGCCCGCCGGGATCATGCGGGTGAGGAGCTGGCGCGTCGCCTCCACGAGCGACGCATACAGGTCGTCATCGAGCCGGCCCATGTCCCGGAACATCGCGGCCCGGTGTCGCGCGATCGTGGGGACATCGGCGAGCCCGGCCCGACGAATCGTGAACGACTCGCCCATGCGCTTCAGCGGCGCCGCTCGAAGGGGGGGGCGACCGCATGCTCCCGCTCCTTGAGCATGCGGCGCAGAATCTTCCCCGACGGCGACTTGGGAATCGCGTCGATGAACTCGACGGCGCGGATCTTCTTGTAGGGCGCGACCCGCTCCGCCACGTAGGCCATGAGGTCGGCCGCCGTGATGTCGCGTCGCGGAACTACGAAGGCCTTAGGAACCTCCCCGCACTCCTCGTCGGGGAGCGGGACCACCGCCGCGTCGGCGACGGCGGGATGGGAGCGCAACACGGCCTCCAGCTCGGCGGGCGGCACCTGGAGGCCCTTATACTTGATCAGCTCCTTCGCCCGGTCGACGATCGTAAAGTAGCCGTCTTCGTCGGCGTGGCCGATGTCGCCGGTGTGGAGCCAGCCGTCGGCATCGAGCGTGGCCGCGGTCGCCTCCGGGTTGTTCAGGTACCCGCGCATCACCTGCGGGCCGCGGATCAAGAGCTCTCCGTCCTGCTCGGGCCCCAAGTCTTGGCCGCTCGCGACGTTCACGATGCGGCACTCGGTGCTCGGCAACAGCTGGCCGACCGTCCCGGGCTTAGTCATCGCCGCCGCTCCGCCCCGCACGTGGGTCACCGGGCTGGCCTCGGTGAGGCCGTAGCCCTGGACGAAGGCGCAGCCCACGCGCCGGGCGCACGCGGTCTCGAGCGGAGCCTCGAGCGGGGCGGCGCCGCTCATCATCATCCGCACGGAGGATAAGTCGTAACCGTCCACCGCCGGATGCCTGGCCAAAGCGAGCACCAGTGGCGGGACCACGAACGCCTGCGTGATCCGCTGCGTCTCGAGCAGCGACAGGAACGGCTCGAGCTCGAATTTGGGCATCGTCACGAGCGTCGCCCCTCGCCATAGGGCCAAGTTCATCACGACCTCGAGCCCGTAGATGTGGAAGAAGGGCAGGACGGCGATGACGCGATCGTGCTCGGCGAGGGGGTGCACGACCCCCGTCTGGACGAGGTTCGCCACCAGGTTGCGATGCGTCAGCATCACGCCCTTCGGGAATCCGGTGGTCCCACTCGAGTACGGCAACGCGGCGAGGTCCCGTGCGGGCTCGATACACATGGCAGGCGCCGGCGCATCGGTCTCGAGCAGCGCAGGGAATGGGGTCGTCCCCGCCGCCTCGCCCAGGGTGAACACTTCCGCGACGCCCGCTCCCTGCGCCGCCGGCGCGGCGCGGTCGAGGAACGGCGCGACCGTGACGAGCAGCCGCGCGGCCGCGTTGCGCAGCTGATACTCGACGTCCTGCTCGGTCGCGAGGGAATTGACGGTGGTGACGACGCCGCCCGCGGCCACCGCGCCGAAAAAGGCGAGGGCGAACTCGGGGCAGTTGGGCATGAACAGGCCGAGCACGTCGCCCTTGCCGAAGCCGCGGGCCGCGAGGCCCGCCGCTACTCGCGCGACGCCCCGGGCGAGCTGCCCGTACGTCAGCGCCCGGCCGCTCGTCCCGTCGATCAAGGCGGGCTTGTCGCCGAGTCCGGTCGCCCGCTGCAACACCAGGTCATGCAAGGCGACGTCGGGCACCGCGATGTCGGGATACGGACTCCGGAAGATCATGGAGAACCTCTCCGCGGGTTATACTACCGCACCTTTCACCTCGGGGGAACGCCCGTGCGTTTCCGCACCACCGCCCTGCTGGCCGCGATCGCCGCGGGACCGCTGTCTGCCCAGGCTCCCCGCTTCGAGATCACGGTGAGTCCGGCGCTCCGCAGCACCGCCGTCACGGGCCGCGTGTACGTGTTCGTGAGCCGCCGTAACGACGAGGAGCCCCGGCTCCAGGTGCATCACGAGAGCGACTGCACGCCCTTCTTCGGCGTGGACGTGAGCGCGCTCGCCCCCGGCGCGGTGGCCGCGATCGACGGCGCGACGCTCGGCTATCCCGTTGCGAGCCTCAAGGACATCCCCGCGGGCGACTATTACGTCCAAGCGCTGGTGAGCGTGTACACCGAGTTCCACCGCGCCGACGGGCGCACGCTTTGGCTGCACGACGACCAGTGGGAAGGCCAGCAGTTCAACAAGTCACCGGGGAACTTGGTGAGCGACGTGCAGCGGGTCCGCCTCGACCCGCTGGCGGGGTACGCGGTTCGCCTCGCACTGGTGCGCGCGCTGCCGCCGATCGAGCTGCCGCCCGACACCCGCTGGGTGAAGCACATCAAGATCCAAAGCAAAATGCTCTCCGACTGGTGGGGCCATCCGATCTACCTCGGTGCCACCGTGCTGCTGCCGCGCGATTACGAGAACGACACGACGCGCCGCTACCCGACGGTGTACCAGCAGGGCCACTTCAGTCTCAACCCGCCGTTCGGCTTCTCGACGGACAGTGTGCCGGAGACGCCGGAGCAGCGCGCGGCGCGCCTGGCGCGCACTCTGCGGGAGCCCGGATTCGAGTTCTCCCGCGCGTGGCGGTCGGCCGGCTTCCCGCAGATGATCGCGGTCACGTTCCAGCGTCCCACCCCGTACTTCGACGACTCCTACGCCGTGAACTCGGCCAATAACGGCCCCTACGGCGACGCGATCATGCAGGAGCTGATCCCGTATCTCGAGGAGCATTTCCGCATGATCCGCCAATCGGGCGCGCGGTTTCTCACCGGGGGCTCGACGGGCGGGTGGGAGGCGCTCGCCCTGCAGGTATACCACCCGGACTTCTTCGCTGGCACGTGGGTGCTGTATCCCGACCCGGTCGATTTCCGGAGCTACGAGCTGGTGAACGTGTACAGCGACACGAACGCGTTCGTGTACCCGGTGAGCGAGTGGCTGAGCTACGAGATCCCCGCCGAGCAAGAGGTCACGGGTCAGGGGCGCATCAGCGTGCGGATGGAGAGTCAGTTCGAGGCAGTGCTCGGCAGTCACGCGCGCTCGGGCGAGCAGTTCGCGATCTGGGAGGCGACCTACGGTCCGGTCGGGGAGGACGGCTATCCCGCGGAGCTGTGGGACCTCGCCACCGGACACATCCGGCGCGACGTGGCCGAGTACTTCAAGGCCCACGACTACGACCTGCGGGACTATCTCGAGCGCAATGGGCGACGCTCGGGCCCAAGCTGCGCGGCAAGATCCACGTGTTCACGGGTGACATGGACACGTTCTACCTGAATCTCGCGGTGTACCGCCTGGAGGAGTTCCTCACCCCCGCACGGCCGGCGGCGGACGCCGAGTTCGCGTACGGGCGGCCGATGAAGCCCCACGGCTGGCAACCGTGGACCAACGCCGCGCTCATCCGGATCATGGCGGCGCAGGCGGCCAAGGGCTCACGGCAGAACCGCTAGGACCGGTTAAGGCCGATGCGCCGCGCGAGGTCCTGGAACCTCGCGTCGGCGTGCAAGGCGTCAAACACGGGATCGGCAAGGAGGTAAATGAGCGCGGGATCGCGTTGCCGGTACGCCCGCTGCAACCAGAGGAGCGCCCGGTCCGGCTCGCCCAGCCGCATGTACGTGGCTGCCGTCCCGTACAGGGCTCCCTGAGATTGGCCGAGGCCGGAGTCCGGTCCGACCAGGGACCGCACTGCCGCACGGTAGGTCTTCAGGTCGGCGACCTGCACCCGCGGCGAGAGAGGAGCGGTCCCAGTGTTCAGAGCCCGATTCCTGTAGAGCTCCGCGAAAGCCTGCCGATACCAGGCCTTTTGCTCATACGCGAGAAACAGGAAGTAGTGTGCCGGAACGAAGCCCGCGTCGCGCTGGAGCACGCTGTCGTACTCCGCAATCGCGCTGTCATACGCACGGCCGAGATAATCCAGCCATCCCAGGTCGGTTTGGATGATCAAGGATTGCCGATCAAGCTGGCGGGCTCTGGCGACCTGCGCCCAGGCTTCGTCGAAGCGCCCCTTCGGGACCCAGTAGGCGACGCCGTACCAGTGGTGTGCGAGCGGATATGACGGATCGAGCTCGAGGGCACGTCGGAACTCGCGTTGGGCGCCAGGCCAGTCCCATTCGTAGAACGCAAGCACGCCGGCCAGCGCCGTGTGGGCCGCGGCAGACGTGCTGTCGAGCGCGAGGGCCCTAAGCGCCGCTCGCTTGGCCTTGGGAAGCACTTCCTGCGCCGGAGCGTCATACAGGCCGAGCAACGTGTAGCACTCGGCCAGGGCGGCGTAGGCCGAAGCGTAATCCGGATCCTGTTCGACGGCTCGCTCGAAGTAGTAGACGGCCGCCCGGAGAGTCGCGTCGCTGCGCCGATTCATGGCGCCGAGCCCGTACACATACTCCCAGTACGCGGGGATCGAGACGGTCTGGGCGCGCTCTACGACCCCAGCCCGCGCTCCCGACTGGCGCACCATCCCGAACGTGTCCCACCAACCCTGGCGGAGGCCCAAGACTGCCCCGGCCACGAGGCAGAGGCCCAGGACTCCCAAGAGGACGGGAAGCCCCGACCCGGTGCCGGCCCTCACCGGCAGCGCCGCGACGACCGTCGCCATGCCCGCGAGCTCGCGGTCTGTCATTCGGATCGGAGCAACGAAGCGATACCCCTGCTTCGGCACCGTTTCGATGTACTCGGCGCTGTGGCCGGTCCCTCCCAAGGATTTCCGGATGGCGCAATGGCTTGCGTGAGGTTGTTCTCTTCGACGACCGAGTCCGGCCAGATCAGCTCGAGCAGCTCCCGCTTGGGCAGCAAGCGGCCGCTGTTTTGAACGAGCACCACCAACGTGTCGAACGCCTTGGGAGTCAGGTGGATACCCTGGCTGTCGCGCAGCAGGAGGCGCTCTTCGGGCACCAGGCGGAACGGGCCGAACGCGTAAGCGTGCGGAGAGCGGGTCGACACCACGGCACTCACAGATTTTTCAGCGGACTCTCACTCTTCCCTAATGACATGCCCTTCGGCACGCAAGAATATGGAGGCCGGACAGGAACAAGGGCAGATCAACGGGGAGGCCCATCATGCGGGCGGCGAGATCGGGCCGGCGTGCGGCGCTGCTCATCAGCTTGCTTGGCGGCTCGACGCTGGGGGTAAGTCATTTCCCGACAGCGCACAAGAGTCGTGCGTCAAGTCAGGCCGCCGACACCTTTGCCGCGAGAGAGCATGCCGTATGGCAAGCAATTCAAGATAGGAAGTTCGATACCTTCGCCGCCGCTCTCGATCGCAGCTTCGTCGGCCTCTACGCCGACGGCGTCCACACCCGTGACGCTGAAATCGCAGCGGTCCACCAGGTAAACCAACGGAGTTTTCACCTCACGGATCTCGTCATCCATCCCCTCGACGCTCAGACGACACTGCTCACGTACAAGGCAGCCTTCACGGGAGATGCGTCCGGGGCGGACATCTCTGGTACCTACTGGGCATCGAGCCTCTGGCGGAAGACCGCGAGCCAATGGCACACGGTTTTTCACACGGAGGTTAAGGCTCCGTGAGCGCGCGGCCGCGGAACGGCCGGACGCCTCTGATCTCCTCTCCGAGCTGGAAGGTCACAATGAGAAAGCTTGTTGCCTTGCTGGGCACCTTCGCCTTCGCCTGGCACATCACGCCGCAGCGCTGTGACGCTCAAACGCTCGCGAACGACGAGGCTCAAATCCGCGCAGCGTACCAGCACTTCATGGAGGCGTTCAACCGCAAGGACGTCGCGGCGGTCATGTCGCTGTATGTGCGCGGCTCGGAGCTATTCGTCTTTGATGTCACCCCGCCGCGGCAACACGTCGGCTGGGAGGACTACAAGAAGGACTGGGAAGATCTGTTTGCCGCGTTTCCAGGCCCGCTTCACCAAGAAATGAACGATCTGAGCATTGCAGTCGATGGAAACCTCGCCTACTCGCACTGCATCGTGAGTGGCTTTTTCACCGGGCGCGACGGCAGCAGGCTCACCGTCGCGGTGCGGACAACCGATGTTCTGCGCAAGCAGAATGGCAAGTGGCTAATCGTGCAAGAGCATGTCTCGGTGCCCGTGGACCTCGATACGGGCAAGGCAGACTTGACGTCGAAACTCTAAACCGCTCTGAGGCGCACCTATGACACGTACAGGCAAGTGGTCCATCACAGGGGCCGGCATTGTCAGTCTGTTCCTCCTCGGAGGCTGGTCGCTCACTGGAACCCGCACGGCGGAACGTAAGGCGCAGGCTGGGGCTCCGGACGCGGTCAAGGTGGACCCCAAGCATTACAAGGTCGAGTTGGAGAATGATCGCGTGCGCGTGGTTCGGATCAGCTACGGGCCTCACGAGAAGTCGGTGATGCACGGTCATCGAGCCGGCATTGGCGTTTTTCTGACCGACTCTCACTTCAAGTTCACGTATCCCGACGCCAAGACCGAAGAGATCAACGGGGAGAAGGGAAAGTTCCTGTGGTTTGGGAAAGAGTGGGCACACCTGCCTGAGAATCTGAGCGGCGCACCATTCGAGGCCGTGTACGTCGAGTTGAAAAGATAGGCGACCATGCCGCTCCTATCCCTCGCACTTCGCGCAGGGGCGCTCCTCGTCACAAGCGCGGCCTGCAATCCGCGCACGCCTGCGGCCGGTGGCCTCTCGCAGCAGGACCAAGCCGCTATCCGTGCGCTGATCGCCAAGCTCCCGGAGATCGTGCGGGCGCGGAACTGGGACGCCTTGACGGCCGAGTACACCGAGGACGGATGGAAGATGCCGCCGAACCAGCCGCTCGTCCAAGGCAGGGCGTCGATCCGTCGGGAGTTCGAACAGCTTCCACCGATTCCCAGCTTCGATTTCCGCATCATCGACCTCGATGGGCGAGCCGACCTCGCCGTCCTGCGGGGCGCTTACCACATCACCTACGCGCCGCCCGGCGCGTCTCGCGCGATCAGCGATTCGGGCAAGGAAGTGGTGGTGCTTCGCAGGCAGGCTGATGGTTCCTGGCTTCGCGTGGGAGACATCTGGAACTCGGACCTCCCACTCCGGAAATAGCAAACTCGGCTACCCCGTCCCAGCAGACCGCTGGTGCAGCTCGCGCACCGTGACGATGGTGTCGGCCATGTCCGGCCGTTTGTCGGGACGGTAGCGCTTGACGCGCGCGAACCGCAGCGCCAGCCCGCCGGGATACTGCGGGCTCGCCTGGACGTCGTTGAACGCGACCTCGACGACCAGCTCGGGGCGCACGTACACCGTGTGCCCCTCACGCCCAACCTCGAGCTGCAGCAGCTGCTCCGTCTGCCACCCGAGCATCTCGTCCGTCATCCCCTTGAACGTTTTGCCGAGCATCACGAAGCGGCCCGTCTCCGGGTCGCGGGCGCCCAGGTGGAGGTTCGAGAGCCGGCCGCGGCGGCGCCCGTGGCCCCACTCGGCGGCGAGCACCACGAGGTCGAGCGTCTGAGCGGGCTTCACCTTGAGCCACGCCGCGCCGCGCGCCCCCGCCTCGTAGCGCGCGCCGAGCGCTTTGGCCATCAACCCCTCGTGGCCGGCCGCGAGCGCCCGCTGGAGGAACGCGGCCGCTTCTCCCGAGTCCGCGGTCACGATCCGCGAAACCCGTTGCTCGGCGGGCACCACCCCGGCGAGCACCGTGAAGCGCCGGGTGTACGGGTCGTCCAGGAGCGCTGATCCGTCGGCGTAGAGGATGTCGAAGAAGAACGAAGCGAGCGGCAGCTCGGCCTTGAGCCGGTCCACGTCGAGCTTGCGGCCGAAGCGGCGCATCGTCCGCTGGAACGGCAGCGGCTTGCCGTCGGACCGGAGCGCGATCGCCTCGCCGTCGAGAATCGTCTCGCGCACGGGGAGGCGCCGCACCGCTGCCACCACCTCCGGCGCGGCGACGGTGACGTCGTTCAGCTGGCGCGAGAAGACCCGCACCTCATCACCCGCCTTGTGGACCTGGATGCGGGCGCCATCGAGCTTGTACTCGAACGCGGCCTCGCCGAGCTGCGTCAACGCGTCCGCGACGTCGCTCGCCGCCTGGGCGAGCATCGGCTGGATCGGCCGAAAGAGCTCCACCTGATAGCGCGCCAGTCCCGCGGCGCCCTCGGTGAGCGCCGCGCGCGCCACGGCCACCAGGTCGCCCGCGAGCATCGCGGCGCGCCGCACCACGTCGGCCTCGAGCCCCGCAGCGCGCGCCACGGCTTCGGTCACCAGTCCCTCGAGCGCCCCCTGGCGCAGCTCGCCGATCAGCAGTCGGAACAGGAATTCCTGCTCATCCTGGGTGGCGCGCGCGAACAAGTCCCGGAGCAGCCGGTTTTTCTCCTGGGCCGAGCCCTTGCCGGTGGTCCGAGCGAGACGCTCGAGCGCGGCGTCCGCTTGGACGACCTCGAGCGTCGCGGCCTCGGCTGCGGGCTCAGCCCGCGCGGCCTCGAGGGAGGCGTACCCGACCCCGATCCGGCCCTGCCGCGGGGCGCCCGAGAGAAAAGCGATCGCTGTCTCGATCTCCGCCGGCGCGGCGCGCTTCAGCAAGGCAGCGAGCAGCTCGATCTTGGCGAGCCGGCCACTCGTCTGGGCGACGCGGCGCGAGGTCTGGACGAGGTCGTTGAGGCGCATGTGGAGGAGACATGCAGACGGGCACAACAATGGCTCCTGACGCGCGTTTTAGATACCGGCCACTTGCTCCCTCGCGCGGAATCTCGTACTCTCTCCTCGCCCGAATGGCAGCGGCAGAGCGCTACATCATACAGGTCGAGCGCCCCGGTGAGCGCATCGACATGGCTTCGATTCGTGTCCTGCTCGGGGACACGGGCGTCGAGCTCGACACCGACTACGGGCCGGTCCCGGTCAACCCAAGGCTCGGCCGCTACGTGGTGCGCGGGCTGGCCTCTCCCGACGCCCGTGCCCGAGCTGAGGCGATCCCGGGCGTGCGCTTCTTCGCCGACGTCCGTCAGGAGCCAGCGTGATGACGGCGTGCTAGGCGCGCGGCCCTCGCTCCCTTCCGGGCCGCCGGCTGCAGCCCGAGCGCCTTTACGGCCGCGGCCGCGTCGACCACACCGTAACCCAGATCGTAGTCCCAGCCGTCGCCCCCCAGGTCCCGCGCCGTGCGCTGCAACAACCCCCGCAACTGAGCCGGGCCGAGCCGGTCGGCGGGAAACCGCTGCCGCAGTGCGGCCGCCACGCCCGCGGCTACTGGGCTCGCCGCCGAGGTGCCGGAGTCGGCCTCGTAGATTCCCGATCCCGCGAACTGACTCAGCCCGGCGACGTCCGGTTTGCGGGAATCGAGGCCCCCGGGACCCTGCGACGAAAACCCCAGGCGGCGGTCGGTCACGGTCACCGCGGCCACGGTGACCACGTCGGGATGCGAGTTCGCTCCGTGGATGCTTTGCCCGGGACCGGTGTCACCCGCACCGCACCGCGCGTCCGGACACGGGAGGCCGCAGTTTCCGGCCGCGAAGAACACGTCTGCCCCGGCGGCGACGAGGCTGCCGGTGATCTGGTTGAAGGGGTGGTCGGGGTTGGCGCTATAGTTCTCGGACGAGCCGATCGGCGCGTCGTTCGATCGGTCGAACAGGCCCCAACTGTTGTTCACCACCCAGCGTCCCGGCAGCGCGTGCACCCGCTCGATCAGATCCGCGAACGCGCTGATCGCATCCGACAGGAACGCGGACCACGTGCCGCCGCGCGACCTGAGGAGCGCGTAGTCGAAGATCTCCGCCTGCGGCGCCGCGATCCGTGCGTCATAAGCCGTCATCGTCCCGTGATCGGGCCGGGTCGAACCCGGCACGTACCCCGGCGTGGCCGCCCAGCCGCCGGCGACGGGGATCCGGGACCCATCGATGCCCGTGTCTACGACCGCGACGTGCACTCCGCGGCCGGTGAGCCCGACCCGCTGCAGCGCCGCCACGCCGAGACGCCGGGCGACGTCTCGCGTGTCGCCGACCGGCGCCTGCCCGCAATACGGAGCCGGGCACACCGAGACCGACGGGTCCGCGAACACGCCGAACAGCGCGCCGGCGCGGTCGTGCCGCAGCCGGGCGATGGCGTCTTCGTTCTCGAACTCCACCCGCACGGCGTAGGTGTCGATCATTCCGCGGCGGGCATAGCTGAAGCCACTCGCGGCGGGCCGGTCGCCGAGGGCGAGGGGCCCGAGGCGCGCCGCCACCAGCACGGGGTGATACGCCTCATCGAACATCGCCCCCGCCACCCTGATCTGACTGTCCAACAGCGCGCCCGCCGGTCCGAACGCGCGCCGGCGCCAGCCTTCCTGGAGGGGCTCCTCACCGCGGATCAGCACGATGCGGCGAACCATGGGGGCCTCCTCAGCTCTCTCGCGGATCGACAAGCGCCGCGACCAGCGTGTACAGGATCAAGAGGAGCGACCCGTACAGCTTCTGGCCCGGCACGTGCTCGAACGGCCCACCCAGAGCGTAGACCCACACAGCGAAGGCGCCCGTGGATACGATCGCCTGCGTGGCCGCCGGGCGCCTCCCCGGTGCCGCGGCCTGCCGCAACGTCCACCACGCGGTGAGGATCAAGCCGACGACGAACGCGACCCACAGGATGGTCTGCCGGGGCGCACCACTCGTGCCCGTCACCAGGCCGGTGACGGCGACCCACGCCCCGACGATGTCCGCCGGGATGTATTTGACCACCTTATCGAAGTAGGTATCGACCGGACCGGCGGCGGCGGCGGCCGCGGGCCCGGCAACACGAATTCTGCGGCTCATAGGGCCTCCTTGGCTTGGCCGGGCGCAAAGCCAATGACCGTGGTACACGGGCAGCACGCGTCCGGTTCGCGGCGGGACCCGTTGCGTGGCGAAACGCTCGCGAACGGCGCCCAGCCCACGAGGTTCTCTCGCGGAACCAAGGCGGCGAGATTACCGACGATGGCCACGTACCCTGTTCAGGTCACGGTCGCGCTGTGCGGGTCGATCCTCCTTCCGTGCGCGCTGAGCGGCCAGACGTGCCGCGAGCCACACTATCGCTGGACCGAAAAGGTCGACACCACGCTCGCCACGCGCCCGGTGGCACCTACGGATGTCGCCACGATCCTGTCGAGTTGGGCGCCCCCGAGCCTCGCGCGGGATGACATGTGCGCTCCGCGCGCGGGGCGCGAAGACAGCGTCTTCGTGCTCACGGCGTGGGTGCGGCGCGTCGAGCTCCACGAGAGCGACGGTGACTGGCACATCGAGCTGACCGAAACGGCGAGCGCACCGGTCACGGAGTGCATCATCGCCGAGATCCCCGCGGAGCGTTACGGCGCGGCGTACCGCGCGGCGCGAGCCGCATTTGCCGCCCTGGTGGATACCACCCGTTTGAACGGGCGCGGCGCCGTCACTCCACCGGTGCAGGTCCGGTTTACCGGCGCTGCCTTCTTCGACGGGTACCACCAGGTGCCATTGCCCGGCGGCGCTCCGCGCCCGGTCCTGCACGGCCGCTGCAATTCCTCGCTGCGCGCGCTGTGGGAGCTCCACCCCGTTTACAAGGTGGAGGGCCCACAGCGGCCGAGGTAGCGCCCCGAGGTAGGGGCGCAGCGTGCTGCGCCCCTACTGCCTGCGTCGCTACCGCGCCCGACCCAACTCGATTTTCCCCAATCGCTGCGTGCCGCTCAGCGCGAGCCACAGCCGCGCGCGCGCCGAATCGACCGCCATGTTGCGCACCACCGCCACCCGCGTGGGGATCGCGACCGTCTCGGTGTGCTCGGTGGGCGGGTCGAACGCCACGATTTGGTTCTTCCCGGATTCGTCGTACCAGATGCGGCCGTCGCTGCCGATCGCGATGCCGTACGGCTGGCTGCCGCTGCCCCCGGGGCACGGGAATTCGCGCACCTGTCCTGTCACGGGATCGAGCCGGCCGAGCCGGTCGCGGGCGTAGTCCGAGTACCACACGATGCCCTGCGCGTCCACCGCGAGGCGCCGGGGACGGGAGCCGGAAGCAGGGAGCGGGAAGATGCGCAGGTCGCCGTTCGCTGGGTCGATCTTGCCGATCTGATTCGTGCCGAACAACGCCATCCAGATCGAGCCGTTTGGACCCGCGACGAGCCCGTACGGTCGGGCGTCCGGCGTCGCGACCGGGAAGAGCTTCGCTGCGCCCGACGCCGGGTCGAGCCAGCCGTATAGGTTCGACCCCTGGGCCGTGAACCAGATCTTGCCGTCGTGATACAGCGGCGTATGCGGGTCGCGCGCCTCGGCGGGCAAGAGGTATTCCTTGATCGCGCCGGTCGCGGGGTCGAGCCGGCCCAGCCGTCCCTTGAAATTGGCGGTGTACCACACCGCGCCATCTGGCGCGACGATGATCCCGTGCGGGCCGGAGACGGCGGTCGGCGTGGGGTAGTCCGTGACCTTGCCCGTTTCGGGGTCGAGCCGTCCGATGTAGCTGTTCGCCTGGTCGGTGTACCACACGATCCCATCGCGGCCGACGGCCGGGTCGTGCGGGAACGCCTTGGGCCGGGGCAGCGGGTACTCGACGACGGCCAAGGCCCCCGGTGCCAAAGCAGCGATACCACTGAGCAGCACGAAGCCGAGAATGAGCCCGGTGAATCTCTGGGTCATGATGCCCTCCCCTCTCGGGTTGATATTACCTTTGCGCCTGACCCCTCACGCAAGGAGTCCCTGGTGAAGGCGAGCGCGACGGTCCTCACCCTCTTGGTCGCCGCGGGTTGCGGCGGCGGCGGGCATACGGTGCTCGTGGCGCCGCGGCTCAATCTGCTGCCGTACGGCAGCGTCGGCCTCGTCACCTTCTCGATCGAAAAGGCCAAAGGCTCGTTGAACGAGTTCGCCACGCGGCGGTTCGAGGAGTACGTGCTGGCCGCGCAGAGCGGCATCGAAGTGCAGGAGTTCTCCCTTCCCGACTCGGCGCAAGCGTTGGGCGGGGCGCGCGGCGTGCCCGTGGTGTTTCTCGGGCATCTCAAGGTGTCCGACGTGAAGCCGAGCGGCGGGATGATCGGGTTGACGCTGCCCCACGTCGAGGCGACGGTGACCGCGACGCTGTCGGTGGAGCTGCGCTCCACCAAGAGCGGCGGCACCCTGTGGCGGTCCAGCGCGGTGGCCACGGAGAAGGTCGGCCAGCTCGCGATCGTGGACGGCCAGCCCGAGTTCGCCGCACGCGACCCCAACGACGCGTACGGGCATCTGATCAATCGGTTGGTCTACGACGTGACCTACGACCTGCGGTCGACGTGGGTGAAGCAGTAGCGGAGCGCTGAGGCCGTCACCGTCGCACCGCGGACCGGAGCCTCAGCGCGCCGTTCAGCCAGCGGACCAGCGGCAGCAGCCGCGCAAAGTCCGTCTCGAGCAGCGCGGGCAACCGCGCGCCCATCGCCTGCGCTTGGCGGAGCTGCCGCCCGGCGGTGAACGACTGGTAGCGGAGCCAGCGCGCCGCGGGGTGAGTCTCCGGGAAGCCCCGCGGTATGCGCTTCAGCACCGCCTCGTCATCGAGGCCGCCGAATCGTCGGATAAAGGTCGGGCTGCGCACGACGCGATCGAAGCCTTTCCAATCCTCGGCGAGGGCGTCGCGGAGGCGGTTCAGGACCGGGCGCGGCGGCATCCAGATGCCGCCGCCGACGAACGAGCCGCCGGGCGCGATGTGAAAGTAGAACCCTGCCCCACCGCCCTCGGCGTCACTCCCGACGCGAGCGTCCCCGTCACGGTGATAGAACCAGCACGCGGCGTGCGTCTTGTAAGGAGACTTGTCCTTGGAGAACCGGATGTCCCGGTAGATCCGGAACAGCGATCGCTTGGGATCTCCGGTGATCTCGGGCGCGAACCGGGCGAGGCGCACATCCATTTCCTCGATGAGGGCGCGCATCGGCGCGCGGACGTGGTCCTCGTAGTCGGCGCGATGGGCCTCGAACCAAGGCTTCGCATTGTTGCGTGCCAGCTCCCGGAAGAATCGGAACGTGGCGGTAGTGAAGGGCACGGAGGCCTCTCGGCGCGGTGCCGTGAAGATAGCTTGACACGCGGTCTCCGGTGACGTATTCGAGTTGCCACACTCCATAGGAGACCCCATGATCGTCACGATCAAGCGCCTCGGCCTCGCCCTGTCTCTCGCCCTGGTCTTCCCGATCCTAGGCTTCGCGCAGTCCGATCCAGCCCTCAAGAAAGCCGCCGACGCCCGACAGGCCGCGCAGTGGGCCGGAAACGCGGAGCAATGGGGCACGTACACGACGGACGACTTCCTGGTGACGGGCGCCGACGGCGTGGTCAAGACGAAGCAACAGCGGATGACGGAGATCGCCGGGCACCCGATCACGACGCCGGCCGTCGCGCCGACCGACGACCAGTGGCGCAGCTACGGCAGCACCGCGATCAGGACCTCCGCGGTGACCATCAACGGCAAACCGACCCGGTTGACGACCGTGTGGGTCAAACAGCAGGGAGGGTGGAAGGTCGCGGCGGTTCAGCTCACGAACGTCGCGCAGCCCTAGCCGGTCGGATCGCTGGCAGACGACGACGGCGGGGCGCGTCCCAGTCTGCAACCCCTTGCGGGCCCGGTGTTGGGCTGGATATTGGAAAGCAACTCAGATGCTATGAACCCCGGGGCGCGATGTCGTGCGGATCGCCGATGCCTCGAGGGGAGCAAATCGCGAGACCGGCTGAGTGGGGCACCCACTTGGCCGGTTGCTTTTTTTCCGGCAGGAGCGCCGTATGACGCGGATGCGAAACTGGATCGTCATCAGTACGGGCCTGATGCTCGCGGCCTGCAGCGGAAAAACGGCGACGGCGCCATCCAGCGGGCCTACGGGCTCGTTCAAGGGCACGCTGGTGGGGGCCGACGTGAGCGCCGTGTTGACCATCGCCTTTCCCAGTAGCGCGGCGTCGTTGCCGTCCCGCAAAGCGCACTTCTCCATCGTCCCCGCCGCGAACGCGGCCGCTGCTCCCATCTCGGTCACCGGCACGCTCGCGATCGTCGGGGACGGCGCCTTCTCATTGAGCGGCACCTACGATGGGTCGGCCAACCCGCAGCTCACCGTCACCACGGTCACCGGCGGCGGCTACACGATCACCGGCAACTACACGGCCACGAACGGCGTGTTCTCCGGGAGCTTCAGCGGCCCCGGCGGTACCAGCGGGCAGTGGACGGTGTCCACGGGCGGCACCGCGGTCAGCGTGTACTGCGGCACGTACGGCGGGAGCGCGAGTGGCACGTGGAACATGGTCCTGGACGCCTCGAATCGACTGACCGGCGTCGTGAACACGGCGAACGGCGCGCGAATCATGCAGGGCTCCTATAGTCCGGGGAGCAATCCCAACGTCAGCGTCACGTTCTCGGGCGGCTCCGCCTCCGGAAATGTCGACCCGGCGACCGGGGCGAGCACCGGTACCTGGTCCAATAACAAAGGCGGCGGCGGCACCTGGACCGGGAGCACCGCCCTGTGTTCCCCGCCGCCGGCGAGCGCCAAACTGTTCGGCGACTGGGCCATAGACGCGAGCGACGTGCTCGCGGTCGGCGAAGCGGGGACGATTCTTTTCTACGATGGCACGAGCTGGAGTTTCCGAGCCGGCGGGACGACAAACGCGCTGTATGCCATGGGCCCCGGCGTCGTTGCAGTCGGTGCGGGGGGGACCATCCTGCGATACAACCCCGCCACCGACGCGTGGAGTCCTCAGGCGAGCGGGACCACGAACGCGTTGTACGGAGTCACGCGAACCCCTCCGGGCGGGACCTTCGTCGTGGTTGGCGCTGTCGGGACGATCCTGCACTACGACGGCACGAGCTGGATTCCCCAGACCAGCGGCACGACGGCCACGCTCTATGGCGTCGATAAGGTGCCCATGGTCGCGGCCAATTTTGCGGTCGGCGCGGGAGGGACCATCCTCTATTACGATGGCACCAGTTGGAGCTCCCAGACCAGTGGCACCGCGAATGACCTCTTCTTCGTAGGCGCCCTCTCCGGAGCCGACGTCTACGCGCTCGGCGCCGGGGGGACGATCCTGCACTACGACGGCACGACGTGGACGGCTCGGACCAGCGGCACCACCAACGCGCTGCGC
>Ga0209160_1000669_pt1 | contig 28517 bp, 24 predicted proteins | sample GraSoiAngelo_153_FD_186167 | JGI IMG/M metagenome (GOLD analysis project Ga0209160, IMG submission 186167) | Grasslands soil microbial communities from the Angelo Coastal Reserve, California, USA - 14_1009_12_40cm (SPAdes) (version 2) | ecosystem: Environmental > Terrestrial > Soil > Grasslands ...
CCCCGCCCGCCCCGCCCACGCCCGGGCGCCCGGCAGCACCGCCTTCCCAGGCCGCGCCGCCCCAGGCGCCCGCCCCGCGCCCCGGGTCCGCGCCCACGCTGCGACCCGCGCCGCCCGCGCCGTCGGCACCAGCTTCGCCGCCCGCCGCGGCGCCGGGCCAGCGCATGACGGGACCGCTTCGCCCGGTGAATCCGTTCATGGTGCAGGACCCGAAACAGAAAGCGCGGCGCCTGGCCCGTGCCCTCATCTCTGACCTCGTGGTGTACCATCCCGAGAAGCGTCAGCAGGGCCTGCGCGACGGTACCTTGGGCCAGCTCTTCAAGGACGAGATCGAAAAGAGCTGGCAGGAGTACGTGGAGCAGGTCGGGCCAGAGCTTGCCAAGACCACGCCCTTTTGGACCGAGGCGCTGAACGAGATCCTCGCGGGAGGCAACAAGATGTTTTGAGGCTGGTGCTGGGCATTCTAACCCATTATTTTTCCTAGGACTTAGAGCCGCCCTCCGGAGCTCCGGTGGCGGCTCATTTCTCGAGAATCACCGTGGCCCTATCCGATCGCTTGAACGAGTTCGACCGCCGTCTCACCGAGCTGCGGAGCTTCCTTTGACGTAGAAGGGAAGACCAAGCGGCTGGGCGAGCTGGAACACACCATGGCCGAAGGCAGCGTCTGGGCCGACCAGGGACGGGCGCGCCAGGTGGTCCAGGAAGTGAAGGAGCTGAAGCGCTGGCTCGAGCCCTACCTCGGGCTGCGCAAGCGGCTGGACGACGCGCAAGCCCTGAGCGAGCTGGCCGAGTCCGACGGCGACGACGGTCTGGCGCCCGAGCTCGACGCCGAGGCGGAGCAGATCGCCGCGCAGCTCGAGGCGCTCGAGCTGCAGAACATGCTGCGGGGCCCCGACGACGCGCGCGACGCGCTGCTCACCATCCACCCCGGCGCGGGGGGAACCGAGTCTCAGGATTGGGCCGAGATGCTGATGCGCATGTACGTGCGCTGGGCGGAGCGCCACGGCTTCACGGTGGAGGTCCTCGACTTGCTCGCGGGTGAGGAAGCGGGGATCAAGTCGGCCGAGATCCAGATCAGCGGGCGGTACGCCTACGGGCTGCTCAAGGCGGAGAAGGGCGTGCACCGCTTGGTGCGCATCTCGCCCTTCGACGCCCAGTCGCGCCGCCACACGTCATTCGCGTCGGTGTTCGTTTACCCGGTGGTGGACGAAGACATCGAGATCGAGATCAATCCGGACGACCTGCGCATCGACACGTTCCGTGCCTCGGGCAAGGGCGGTCAGCACGTCAACAAGACGTCGTCGGCGGTGCGCATCACCCATCTTCCCTCGGGCATCGTGGTCTCCTGCCAGCAGGAGCGCAGTCAGTACAAGAACAAGGCGACGGCGCTCAAGATGCTGAAGGCGCGCCTGTACGAGCGTGCCGTCGAAGAGCGCGAGGCGAAGAAGGCCGAGGTCGACAAGCAGAAGACCGACATCTCGTGGGGCAACCAAATCCGCTCTTACGTGTTCCAGCCCTACACGATGGTGAACGACCATCGGACCGAGCTCAAGGTCGCGGACGTCCAGAAGGTGATGGACGGCGACATCGATCCCTTCATCGAAGCCTACCTGAAGCGCTTCGGAGGCAAGGCGGCGTGACGAGCTTCGTCGAGGTGGCGCGGCGCGAGAAGCTGGCAGAGCTCGTGAAGCGCGGGGTCGTGCCGTTCGCGTACCGGTTCGACCGCACGGCCACGGCGCGCGCGACGCTCGAGGGCTTTCGTGAAGGCGACGCGGTCGGGCGACGGTTGGCCGGGCGCCTCGTCGCGCTGCGCCCGCACGGCAAGACGACGTTCGGCCACCTCGCCGATCAGTCCGGCAAGATCCAGCTGTACTTCAAGCGTGACACGCTGGGTGACGCCGTCTATGAGCTCGTGGGGCTGCTGGACCTGGGCGACTTCATCGGGGTGGAGGGCCCGCTGTTCCGCACCAAGACGGGTGAGGTCACGCTGCGCGTCGACCAGCTCACGCTGCTCGCCAAGTCGCTGCGCCCGCTGCCGCTTGGCAAGGAGGATGCCAGCGGGGTGCGGCACGGAGAGCTCGCGGACCCCGAGCTGCGGGCCCGACAGCGCTACGCCGACCTCGCGGTACACCCCGAGGTGCGCGAGCTGTTCCGGTTGCGCGCGCGGGTGGTGAGCTACATTCGAAGTTTCCTGGACGCCCGCGGCTACCTCGAGGTCGAGACGCCGGTGCTGCAGCCGCTGTACGGCGGCGCCACGGCGCGCCCGTTCCGGACCCACTACGATGCGCTCGACGCCACGTTTTATCTCCGGATCGCGGACGAATTGTACCTCAAGCGCTGCATCGTGGGCGGACTCGAGAAAGTGTACGAGATCGCGCACGACTTCCGGAACGAGGGGATGTCGCGGTTTCACAATCCCGAGTTCACAATGGCCGAGTGGTACGAAGCGTACGCCGATTACGAGGTCATGCTGCAGCTGACCGAGGAGCTGGTCGGCGGCATGGTCCAGGCGCTGTTCGGCACGGCGACGCTCGAGCGTCACGGCGCCACCCTGGCGTTCGACCGGCCGTTCGCGCGTCGTGACTTCTACACGCTCGTGCGGGAGACCGCCGGGGTGGATCTGGCCCGCGCGAGCGAGGGTGAGCTGCGCGCCGCGCTCAAGCGCAAGGACGTGCCCGAGGCCGAGCAGCTCGCGGGGGCGAAGCTCGTGGACGAGGTGTTCAAGAATTACGTCGAGCCGACTCTGGTGCAGCCAACCTTCGTACTCGATTATCCGGTGGCGCTGTCGCCGCTCGCGAAGCTCAAGCGAGGCGATGCCACGCGCGTGGAGCGCTGGGAGCTCTTCATCCAGAAGCGCGAGATCGCGAACGCGTTCAGCGAGCTGAACGACCCGGAGGAGCAGCGGCACCGCTTCGAGCAGCAAGTGCGGCTGAGCGCCACCGGGGACCAGGAGGCCCAGCTGCTCGACGAGGATTTTCTGCGGGCGCTCGAGTACGGCATGCCGCCCACGGGCGGGGTGGGGATGGGGATCGATCGGCTGCTGATGATCCTCGCCGACCAAACGAACATCCGCGACGTCATTCTGTTCCCCATGCTCCGACCCGAATGAAGCTCCGGCGCGGCCTGCTCGGCGTTCTCATCGCGCTCGGGGTCAGCCTGCAGCTGCTGGCAGCGCTGCGTGTCGTGCGCCTGGGAACCCCCACGTACGTCGCGGCCGCGGTGACGCTGCTGCTCGTGGTCGGGCTCGTCGTCGACGTCGTACGGCTCGACCGCCTGGAGCTCCTGATCACGCTGCGCTATCTGCGCAGCCGCCGCGCGTCGCGCCTGTTGTCGCTGATCACGGTGATCGCGGTGGGAGGGGTGACGGTGGGCGTGATGGCGCTCGTCGTCGTGCTGGGCGTGATGAACGGCCTGCAGGCGGATCTGCGCGACAAGATCCTCGTCGCCAATCCCCATCTGCGCGTCCTCACGTACGGCGAGGGCCTCCGGCTCGACGACTGGCGCAAGATCCTCGACTCGGTGCGCCGTACGCCCGGCGTCGAGGCCGCGGCGCCGTTCGTGCTGACCCAGGGGCTCATCTCCGCCGGCCACGACTACGCGGAGGGCGTCGTGGTGTACGGCGTCGAGCCCGATACCGGGCGCCGCGCCGTGACGAGCTTCGCGGGGCACTTTACGAAAGGCGATCTCCGCTTCCAGGTTACCCGCCCGGATGTCGAGGGCGGGATCGCCCTCGGTACCCGGCTCGCCAACAAGCTGTCGGCCTTCCCCGGCGACCCGGGCGACATCGTGACGCTGGTGGCGCCCGCCGGCGCGCGCTTCAACCCGAGTCTCGGAACCTACGTGCCACAGTTCCACCGTTATGAGGTCACCGGGATCTTCGATACCGGGATGTTCGAGTACGACAACAGCTACGTGGCGCTCGACCGGCGCGTCGCCCAGCGGTTCGCAGGGCTCGACACGGCGGTGACCGGTGTCGAGGTCCGGCTGCACGATCCGTGGGAGGCGCGTCCCTTCGCGGGACGCCTCGAGGCCCGGCTCGGCTACCCCTACCGCGCGCTCGACTGGCAGTCCCAGAACGCGTCGCTCTTCTCGGCGCTCAAGCTCGAGAAGCTCGCGATGGCGCTCGTGGTGTTCCTGATCTGCGTGGTCGCCGCGTTCAACGTCGTCGGCACGCTCACCATGGTGGTGCGCGACAAGACACGGGAGATCGGTATCCTCCTCGCGATGGGCCTCAAGCAGGCGGCGATCCGCCGCATCTTCCTCGCGCAGGGGATCCTCATCGGCCTCACGGGCACCGCGCTCGGCGTGGCGCTCGGCCTCGTGCTGGGCGGCATGGTGAACCGCGGGCACTGGATTCCGATCGATCCCTCGATCTACTTCGTCGACCATCTCCCGGTGCACACGCAGCCGCTCGATGTGCTGGTCGTCATCGCGGCGAGCCTGGTGGTGGCCGCGCTCGCGCCGCTCTATCCTTCGCTCCAGGCCGCGCGGCTCGATCCCGTGACGGCGATCCGCTACGAATGAGCGCGCTGCTCGAGGCCCGCGGGCTCCGCAAGGTGTTCGCCGGCGGCGACGGCCAACCGCTCGACGTGTTGCGGGGGGTGGAGGTGGACGTGCACCGCGGCGAGTTCGTCGCGATCGTGGGGGCGTCCGGCGCCGGCAAGAGCACCCTGTTGCACCTGCTGGGGGCGCTGGACCGGCCCACCGGCGGGGACGTGTGGCTCGACGGCTCGCGTTATGCCGACCTGGACGGCACGGCCTTGGCCGAGCTGCGGAATCGTAAGTTGGGGTTCGTCTTTCAGTTCCATCATCTCTTGCGGGAATTCTCCGCGCTTGAGAATGTCATGATGCCCCTCCTGATCGGCGGCACGGCGGCGCGCCCGGCGCGCTCGCGCGCGGAGGAAGTGCTTTCCCTCGTGGGGCTCGCGGGGCGCATGACCCATCGGCCGAGCGAGCTGTCGGGCGGGGAACAACAGCGCTGCGCGGTGGCGCGGGCCCTGGTGCACGACCCGGGTGTGGTGCTCGCGGACGAGCCGTCGGGCAACTTGGACCACGCCAACGCGGACCGGCTGCACGACGTGTTCTTCCGGCTGGCGCGGGAGTACGAGACGGCGGTCGTCGTGGTCACGCACAACCGCCAGTTGGCGGGCCGGGCGGACCGGATCCTGATGCTGGAGGACGGCCGGGTGACGGCCGTCGGCTCGGTGGACGCGATACCCTGATGCTGTGCGACAACTGCAAGGAACGCGAGGCGGTCATCAATCTGACCCAGGTGGAGCACGACTCAAAGGTCACCCTCCATCTGTGCGAGCAGTGCGCCCAGCAGAAGGGAGTCGAGACGGCGGTGACGGTGTCGAAGTCGCCCGTGGGCGCCTTCGTGACGGCACTGGGGAAGGGCGGGGCGGGGGGGACCGTGCTGCCGAGCGCCGCCGACGGCCTCCGCTGCGCCGCGTGCGGCGCCACGCTCAAGGATTTCCGCGAGTCCGGCCGCCTCGGCTGTGCCCAGTGCTACCAGGCGTTCGAGGGCCACCTGCGCGACCTGCTGCGTCGGCTGCACGGGTCCAGCCAGCACGTCGGCGAGCGGTACGCGGCGCCGGGCGAGGCCGGCGCCGCCGACCCGCGGCTGCAGCTGCTCGATCTGCGGGAGCAACTGCGGCGCGCCGTGGAAAGCGAGAACTTCGAGCTCGCGGCCGAGCTGCGCGACCGCATCCGGGTACTCGAATGATCGACCTGTCGCTCTTGCCCGACGGTGGGATCGCCTGGCTCGACGCCTCCGGGCCGAAGGCGAGCATCGTGCTCTCGACCCGCATCCGGCTGGCCCGCAACCTGCAGGGCTACGTGTTCAGCCAGCGAGCGCGCGATGCAGACCGGACTGCCGTGCTGACCCGCGTGGAGGAAGCGGGGGCGGCGAGCGACCGGCTCCGGGGAGCGGTCACGTTCCGGCTCGACCAGCTGGAGCGCGGCGAGCGCCAGCTGCTGCACGAGCGGCATCTTGTCTCCAAGGAGCTAGCGGGCCTGGACCGGGAGGCGCGGCCCCGCCCCGGCGCGGCGCTGCTGGTCCAGAGCGGGCTAGGGGTGATGGTCAATGAGGAAGACCACTTGCGATTACACGGAATGCGTTCGGGATTCGCCCTCGAGGACGCCTACGCCGATCTGGAGGCGCTGGACGCGGACCTCGGGCAGCTGCTTCCCTTCGCGTTTCACCCGGAATTTGGCTATCTTACCTCGTGCCCGACCAACGCGGGGACCGGGCTCCGGGCGAGTGTCCTTATCCACTTGCCCGGCCTCGTCTTGACGAAGGAGATCGGGAAGGTACTTCAAGGACTGGCTCAGGTGGGGCTCACCTTCCGGGGTCTGTACGGGGAGGGGAGCGAGGTCGTCGGCAACTTCTTTCAGCTCTCGAACCAGACGACCCTGGGCAAGTCCGAAGACGAGCTGCTCGATCACCTCGGCAAGATCGTGCGGCAGGTGATCGAGTACGAAGAGCAGGCGCGCGAGGTGTTGTTGCGGGACGCGCCGACGATCATCGCGGACAAGGTGTGGCGCGCCTACGGGCTGCTTAAGTACGCACGCAGCTTGACGTTTGAAGAGACGATGAACCTGTTGAGCGGGGTGCGGCTGGGCGTGGGTTTGAATCTGATCCCGGGCTTGAGTGTATACACGCTCAACAAGCTCTTGATCTTCACCCAGCCCGCGCACCTGGCGGCGCTCGAGGGTCGCCAGACGGGGGACCCGGAGTTGCCCGCGGTGCGCGCGACGTATGTACGGCGGGTGTTGGAGACCGAGCTGGCGTGAGGTAGGGGGGGAGATGAACGGCTACAACTTCACGGATCGGGTGCGCAAGGTCTTGCAGATGGCGCGGGAGGAAGCCGCGCGGCTGCACCACGAGTACGTCGGGACCGAGCACATCCTGCTGGGCCTGATCCGCGAAGGCGAGGGAGTGGCCGCCGCGGTGCTCACCAACCTGAACGTCGACCTCGAGGAAATCCAGCAGAAGATCGAGGAGACGGTGAAGAAGGGCAAAGCGGCGGCCGCCGCAGGGCCCGATCTCCCGTATACCTCACGGGCCAAGAAGGTGCTCGAGCTCGCGATGAGCGAGGCGCGGGAGCTCAACCACTCCTACGTGGGCACCGAGCACTTGCTGCTCGGCCTGTTGCGCGAGGAGAAAGGCATCGCCGCGCAGGTGCTCACCGACGCCGGCGTCAACCTGGAGCAGGCGCGGGCGGAGACGCTGCGGCTGCTGGGCAGCGAGATGCCGTCTGGGCCGGCGCCGGCGGGCGCGGGCGCGCAGCCGGCGAGCCCCAAGAGCGAGAAGAAATCGAAGACCCCGGCGCTCGATCATTTCTGCCGCGACCTGACGCAGCTCGCGGCCGAGGGGGCGCTCGACCCCACCATCGGGCGCCAGAAGGAAATCGAGCGCGTGATGGAGATCCTGTCGCGCCGCAAGAAGAACAACCCGGTGTTGATCGGCGAGCCCGGGGTGGGCAAGACGGCGATCGTGGAAGGCCTGGCCCAGCTGATCGCCAGCGGCCAGTGCCCGGACGTGCTCAAGGATCACCGGGTGCTGTCGCTCGACATGGCGGCCGTCATCGCCGGGACGAAGTACCGCGGCCAGTTCGAAGAGCGGCTCAAGGCGATCATCAACGAGATCGCACAGAACCGGAGCATCATCCTGTTCATCGACGAGCTGCACACGCTGGTGGGCGCCGGCGCGGCCGAGGGGGCGGTGGACGCCTCCAACATGCTGAAGCCGGCGCTGGCGCGCGGCGAGTTGCAGTGCGTGGGCGCCTCCACGCTGAACGAGTACCGCAAGTACATCGAGAAGGACGGTGCGCTCGAGCGGCGCTTCCAGACGGTGATCGTCGATCCCCCGACGGTCGAGGAGACGATCGCGATCCTCAAAGGGCTGCGCAAGCGCTATGAGGAGCACCATCGGGTGATCATCCCGGACGACACGCTCGACGCGGCGGCGAAGCTGTCGGAGCGCTACATCACCGACCGCTTCCTGCCCGACAAGGCGATCGACGTCATCGACGAGGCGGGCGCGCGGGCCCGGCTGGCGACGCAGGTGCCGCCCCCCGAGGTCGCGGCGCTCAAGGAGAAGCTGGAGCGCATCAACGGTGACAAGGAGAACGCCGTCCGGGACCAGAACTTCGAGAAGGCGGCGAGCCTGCGCGACCAGGAGCGCGAGCTGCAGGCGGAGATTCGCCGCAAGCAGGAGGCCTGGGAGAAGGAGCGGGCCACCCACCGCCCCACGATCAACGAGGAGGGCGTGGCCTTCATCGTGTCGCGCTGGACCGGCATCCCCGTGACCCGGCTCCAGGAGGCGGAGACGGCACGGCTGCTCCGGATGGAAGAGGAGATGCACCAGACGGTCGTCGGCCAGGACGAGGCGATCGCGGTGATCTCGCGGGCCATCCGGCGGAGCCGGGCCGGTCTCAAGGACCCGAAGCGGCCGATCGGCTCGTTCATCTTCTCGGGGCCGACGGGAGTCGGCAAGACGGAGCTGGCCCGGGCGCTCGCTCGCTTCCTGTTCGCCGACGCCAACGCGCTGATCCGCGTCGACATGTCGGAGTACATGGAGAAGTTTTCCGTGAGCCGGCTGATCGGCGCGCCGCCCGGCTACGTCGGCTATGAAGACTCGGGCACGCTCACCAAGGCGGTGCGGCGCAAGCCCTACTCGGTGGTGCTGCTCGATGAGATCGAGAAGGCGCACCCCGACGTGTTCAATATCCTGCTGCAGGTGCTCGACGAGGGTCACCTCACCGACAATTACGGCCGCGTGATCGACTTCAAGAACACCGTCGTCATCATGACGTCGAACGTCGGCGCCCGCGACATGGTGAAGGGCAAGGCGCTCGGGTTCGCGCAGTCGGACGCGCGGGCCACGTTCGAGAAGCTGGCGGAGAAGGTCAAAGAGGAGATCAACAAGACCTTCAACCCCGAGTTTCTGAACCGGTTGGACGACGCGATCGTGTTCCACCCGCTCACCCGCGAGCACATCGCCCAGATCGTGGCGATTCTCCTCAAGGAAGTGCAAAAGCGGCTGGGCGACGAGGAGCTCACGCTCCGCTTGACGCCGGCGGCCACGGACTTCCTGGTGGACCACGGTTACGATGAGCACTTCGGCGCGCGCCCGCTGAAGCGAGCGATCCAGAAGTACGTCGAGGATCCGTTGTCGGAGAAGATCCTGGTCGGCGAGTTCGCGCGGGGCGACGAGGTCGAAGTCGACGTGGCCCCGGACAAGGAACGGTTGGCGTTCCGCGCGCTCTCCGGCTCGAAGGCGTGATCCGCCAGCTTCCCGTCGTCATCTTCGTCGTTCTGGCCCTGCCCGCCCCGCGCGCCGCGTGCGCGCAGGGCGGGCCGGCCGCGCCGCCGACCGTGGCGCCCGACTCCATCGTCGTGCTCGGCCTGCGTCGGCTCGAGCGCGCGCAGGTGCTGGGGCAGACCGGGCTCAGCCCGGGCCGGCCCCTCGGCTACCGCGACGTGCAGCGCGCCGTCCAGGCCCTCTACGCCACCGGCCAGTACGACGACGTCCGCATCGGCGAAGCCGTGGCGGACGGCCGCAAGCTGCTGATCGTGCGGCTGCGCGAGCGACCGATCCTGATCAAGTGGGCGGTGCGCGGCGTCAACAAGCTGTCCGAGGGCAGCGTCAAGGACAAAGTGCAGCTCGCCGAGGGCCGGCCCATCGACCCCGCGGCCGTGGCGCGGGCGCGCGGGCGCATCGACTCGCTGTACCGGGCCCAGGGCTACTACCTCGCCCAGGTGAAAACGCTGCACGTGTATGAAGCGGACTCCGCGCGGGTGCGGGTGATCTTCGACGTCGACGAGGGCCGCCGCGTGGCGATCGCCCGCGTGGCGTTCGAGGGCAACACGCACTTCCCGACCGGCGTCGTGGTCGGCGCGATGAAGACGCGGCCCGAGGGCTTCTGGTGGTTCCGCTCGGGCGAGTACGACGACGAGAAGCTGCGGGCGGACCTCCAGGAGCGGCTCCCGCGGTTCTACGGCGACCGGGGCTACGTCGACTTCCAGGTGCTTGGCGACACGCTGGTGGTGGACGACACGACGGGGAAAGCCACGCTGCTGGTGCGGGTGAGCGAGGGGGAGCCGTATCGAGTCGGCACGTTCGAGATCGTGGGAAACCGCCGGTTCTCGACCGAGGAGCTGGAGCAGCTGTTCCCGTTCAAGGGCGAGACGCGCACCGGGGTGCTGGGGTTGGGCGGCGTGCAGCGCGGGCCGGCGTACTTCGACCAGCAGAAGTGGGACGACGCGACGCAGCAGATGCGGACGCTGTACTATAACAACGGCTACATCTACATGCAGCCGCGGGCCGACGTGATCCGGCGCACCGGCGCGGACGGCAAGCCGGTGGTGGACCTGCGGTGGGTGATCAACGAGGGGCAGCCGGCGATCGTGAACAAGATCGAGATCGTGGGCAACGACGTCACCCATGAGCGCGTGATCCGCGAAGCGATCATCCTGCTTCCGGGCGACGTGTTCCGCCAAGACGCGCTGCTGCGCTCCTACCAGAACATCTCCAACCTGGGCTTCTTCCAGCAGCCGCTCCCGTTCCCCGACACGCGGCCGGCGAACGACCAAGGGGACGTGGACGTCATCTTCCGGGTGACCGAGAAGCACACCGGCAACATCAACTTCGGCGCGTCCGTGGGACAGGGTACCGGCGTGGGCGGGTTCCTCGGCCTCGACGAGCCGAACCTGTTCGGCCAGGGGAAGCGGGGCCACTTCCAGTGGCAGTTCGGGCAGAACATCAACGACTTCGACCTGTCCTTCACGGATCCGGCGATCCGCGAATCGCGCATCTCGGGAACGGTGGGCGTGCACAACACACGGCTACGGTACACGATCGCCGACCTGGGCACGCTGCGACGTCGCGGGGCCAACGTACAGTTCGGCTTCCCGGTGTTCAACGACCGCTACACGCGGCTGTTCGTGTCCTACGCGATCGACGACCAGACCTTCACCGGCGGCAGCGCCAGCGTGGCCAGCCTCAGCTGCAACAACTGCGTGCGCTCGACCCTCGGCTTCTCGATCCTGCGCGACACGCGCATCGACCTCCCGTTCCCGACGGCGGGCACGCTGCACTCGATCGGCCTGTCCCAGAGCGGTGGGGTGCTCGGCGGGACCGGCGATTTCCAGCGCCTCGACCTCGAGGGCCGCTGGTACGCCCCCCTCGGCCAGCTGGGAAGCCGCACCAGCACGGCGCCGATCCGGTTCGTCATGGGTCTGTCGGCGCGGTCGGGGCTCGTGTTCGGCAACTCGCCGTTCTTCGACCAGCTGTTCACCATGGGCGGGACGCAGTACGGCATCCCGCTGCGCGGCTACGACGAGTTCTCCATCACGCCGCAGGGATACGACCCGAGCGCGTCCAACGGCCAGGCGAAGGCGAGCGCGTTCGGCAAGGCGTACCTGGCGATGACGGGCGAGATCGGGGCCCGCCTGTCGCAGATGTTCTACGTGAGCACGTTCGTGGACGCCGGCAACGTGTGGGCCCGCGCCGGGGAATTCAACCCGACGCGACTGTTCCGCGGCGCCGGCATCGGTCTCAACATCATTTCGCCCCTCGGGCCGATCGGCATCGACTGGGCGTACGGCTTCGACCGCACCGATGCCTTCGGGCGGCCGGCGCCGGGCTTCAAGCTGCACTTCAAGCTCGGCAACTTCTTCTGATCCAGCCCCGCGTCCGCGGGGTCACCGGTACCAGTTCCTTCGGGGAGATGTGTCATGAGGCGTGCAGTGATGGTGTGGGCGTGGGTCGGCCTCGCGCTGGTCGCACCGGGCGCGGCCCGGGCCCAAGCGCAATCCGGGCTCAAAATCGCGTTCGTCAGCTACCAGTCGATCCTGCAGCAGACCCCGGGTTACACGGCGGCGGAGTCGACCTTCAACAAGGAAGTCCAGGGGTACCGCGACGAGGTGCAGAAGCTGCAGCAACAGCTTGACTCCGCCGTGCGGACGTTTGACCAGCAAGCGGTCGCCCTCTCCCCCGCGGCAAAGAAAGCGAAGCAGCTCGACCTGCAGCAGATGCAACAGCGCTTCGAGCAGCGCAACACCGAGCTCCAGGACAAGGCGCAGCAGCGCCAGCGCGAGCTGCTCCAGCCGATTCAGGCGCGCGTCACCGGCGTCATCCAAGGAATCCGTGCGGAGGGGAACTACCAGTTCATCTTCGACGCCGACGCGCCCGGCGTCATCGTCGCCGCCGACCCGACCCTCGACATCACGTCCAAGGTGATCGCGCGGCTGAAGCAGTCCCAGTAGGGACGGCGCGGTCCCGTGGCTGCGGAGGGGAGCGCCCGCCGGCTCAGCGCCCGGGAAATCGCCGCCCTCACCAACGGGCAGCTGGCCGGCGCTCCCGATGTGTCGGTGAGTGGCGTCGCTCCGCTCGACCGCGCCGGGCCGGACGATCTGTCGTTTCTTGCCAGCAAGCGCTATCTCCCGTATTTTCAACAGTCTAGCGCGGCTATCGTACTCTGCAAGCCGGACCTGGTAGAGCCCGGCTCGCCGGGACCGGGGTGCCGCGTGCTGGTGCGTGACCCCCACGTCGCGCTGTTGTCGGTCATCCCGGTGCTGTACCCGGAGGCCACGTGGGAGCCGGGCGTGCACCGCACGGCGATCGTCGGAGCCGGGACCGAGTGGCAGGAACCGGTGGCGATCGGACCCTACGCCGTGCTGGGTCGCGGCGTGCGGCTCGGCAAGAACACGCGCATCGGTGCCGGGTGCGTGCTGGGGGACGGCGTGGTGCTGGGCGACGACGTCCAGCTGTTCCCGCACGTGGTGTGCTACAGCGGGACGCTGGTCGGCAGCCGCGTGATCCTCCACGCGGGCGTGCGGCTCGGCTCCGACGGCTTTGGGTACGTGCCCGGGCGGAACAGCGAGCTGCCGCGCAAGATCCCCCAGGTCGGGCGTTGTATCGTCGGCGACGACGTGGAGATCGGCGCCAACACGACCATCGACCGGGGCAGCGTGGACGATACGGTGATCGGCCCCGGCACCAAGATCGACAACCTCGTGCAGATCGGGCACAACTGCCGCATCGGGGCGCGCTGTCTCATCGCCGGGCAGGCGGGGATCGCGGGGAGCACGCACGTCGAGGACGACGTGTTCTTGGCCGGGCAGGCTGGCCTCGCGGACCACATCACGATCGGACGCGGGGCGCGGGTGACGGTGCAGGGCGGGGTGATCGGTGACATCGAGCCGGGGGCGACGGTGACCGGCTACCCGGCGCGCAACCATCGTGAGTTCCTCCGCGCCCAGGCCGCGCTGTATCGACTGGCGGAGATCGTGGACGACCTCGAGGCGCTCGTGCGACGCGGGGGGGACAAGGGGGGAGGGGGGAGCCATGAGCCGCAACGCTAGGCGCGGCATCCGGCAGAAGGCCTCCGTGTCCGGCACCGGCCTCCATACCGGGGCGCGGACCGAGGCCACGTTTCTCCCCGCGCCGGCGGGTCAGGGGATCGTGTTCCGGCGCGTGGACCTGAAGGGGAAGCCCGAGGTTCCCGCCCTGCTTTCCGAGGTGGAGGCGATCGAGCGGCGCACCGCGATCGGCAAGGGCGACACGACCATCCATACCGTCGAGCATCTGCTTGCGGCGGTCGCGGCGCACGAGATCGACGACCTCATCGTGGAGCTCTCCGGCCCCGAGCCGCCCATTCTCGACGGTAGCGTGCAGCCGTATTTCGAGGCGCTCGAGCACGCCGGCCCCACGGAGACGAGCGGCGAGCCCGTGATCCTCAGCGTGCCCGCGCCCTTCACCGTCACCGAAGGCGACGCCAGCTATGTGGTGGCGCCCGCCAAGGAGCTGCGGCTGACGGTCACCATCGAATGGCCGCACCCCCTCATCGGGCGGCAGGCCGGGACCTACACGGTGACGCCGCAGGCGTTCGCGCGCGAGCTCGCGCCGGCGCGCACCTTCGGGTTCACGAGCGAGGTGACGGCGCTGCAGGCGAAGGGCCTGATCAAGGGAGCGTCGAGCGCCAACGCGATCGTGCTGGACGAGCGCGGTCTCGCGGACGGCGGTCAGCTGCGGTGGCCGGACGAATTCGTCCGTCACAAGGCGGCGGATATCCTCGGCGACCTCGCCCTTACCGGGGGCCGCGTCCGGGCGCACATCGTCGCCACGCGGCCGAGCCACCGCGGCAACATCGCGCTGGCGCACGCCGTCGCCCGGGCGGCGCGTCGCACGGGGGGGGGCGCGCCGAAGATGGACATCGGACGCATCATGGACGTCCTGCCGCACCGCTACCCCTTCCTGCTCGTCGACCGGATCATCGAAGTCGAGGGGCGGCAGCGCATCGTCGGGATCAAGAACGTCACGATCAACGAGCCGTTCTTCCAGGGGCACTTCCCGGGACATCCCGTCATGCCCGGCGTGCTGATCATCGAGGCCATGGCCCAGGTCGGCGGGATGCTGCTGCTGAGCTATTTCGAGGGGCAGAACATCGACGACAAGGTCGTGTACTTCATGTCGCTCGACAAGGTGAAGTTCCGGCGACCGGTGATCCCGGGGGATCAGATCCGGTTCGAGCTCGAGATGCTGAGCTTCCGCGGGAAGACGTGCAAAATGAAGGGGGAAGGCTACGTCGACGGGCAGCTGGTCGTGGAGGCGGAAATGATGGCGTCGGTGGTGGACAAGTGATTCATCGCACCGCCCTGGTCGACCCCACGGCCCACGTGAGCGGGGACGTCACCGTGGGACCCTATGCCATTATCGGGCCGCGGGTCACGGTGGGTGATCGCTGCCACATCGCCGCGCACGCCGTGCTCGAGCGCAACGTGAAGCTCGGCACCGGGGTGAAAGTGGGCTACGGCAGCGTGCTCGGCAACGACCCGCAGGACCTGAAGTACCTGGGCGAAGACACCTGGGTGGAAGTGGGCGACGCCACCGTCATCCGGGAGTACTGCACGATCAACCGCGGGACCGCGGCGACGGGGAAGACCGCGGTAGGGCGGCGCTGCTTCCTCATGTCCTACGTCCATCTGGCGCACGACTGCGTGGTGGGCGACGACGTGATCATCGCGAACGCCGTCCAGATGGCGGGGCACGTCACCATCGAAGACCGCGCCGTCATTTCGGGGCTCGTGCCGATCCACCAATTCGTGCGGATCGGCACGTTCGCGTTCGTGGGCGGCGGGTCGCGCGTGAATCAGGACGTGCCGCCCTACACGAAAGCGGTGGGCAACCCGGTGCACCTGTACGGCCTCAATTCGGTGGGGCTGCAACGCGCGAGCTTCACGCCCGAGGTGAAGCTCGCGCTGAAGCGGGCCTACCGCCTGCTGTTCAACTCGGACATGACCGTGAGCCAGGGGATCGCGAAGGCAAGGGCCGAGCTGCCGGCGGTCGCGGAGGTCGAGCACTTCCTCAAGTTCATCGAAGGATCGCAGCGGGGAGTGCTGGTGTGAGCGCGGGGCGGGGGCCGGGGAGGCCGGTGCGCGTGGGCGTCGTCGGCACCGGAGCCCTGGGCTTCCACCACGCGCGGCTGTTGCGGCGCATGCCGGGAGTCGCGTTCGCCGGCATCTACGACAAGAATCCGGCGCGTGCGGCTGAGGTGGCGCAGCAGCTGGAGACGACGGCGCACCCGTCGCTCGGTGCCCTGCTCGCCGGGGTGGAGGCGGTGACGGTCGCGGTGCCGACCCCGGCGCACGCGGCCGTGGGGCTCGAAGTGCTCGAGCAGGGGCTCGCGCTGTTGATGGAGAAACCGCTCGCGGACACGGTGGCGGCCGCGGAGCGGCTGGTGCGCCGCGCGGTGGAGCGAGCGACCGTGCTGCAGGTGGGGCACGTGGAGCGGTTCAACCGCGCGGTGCGGGCGGCGGCCCCGTACCTGGACGAGCCGCGCTTCTTGCAGATCGACCGCCTGGCGCCGTTCCAGCCGCGCGGCACCGACGTCGCCGTGATTCTCGACCTGATGATTCACGACCTCGACCTCGTGCTCGAGCTCGTGGGCGCCGAGGTGAGTGACGTGCGGGCGACCGGCATCCCGATCCTCACACCGCACGTGGACATCGCGAACGCGCGCATCGAGTTCACGAACGGCGCCATCGCCAACGTCACCGCCAGCCGCGTGTCCCGGGAGCGCACGCGCAAGCTTCGCATCTTCCAGCAGACCGGCTATTTCTCCCTCGACCTCGCGCAGGGGAGCGGCGATTTCTTCCGGCTGCGGCCGGGGTGGCAGGGGTTCGGCGCCACGAAGCTCGAGCAGATCGTCGAGCATGTGCGGCTCGACGCCCCCGAAGCGGAGCCGCTCAGGCTCGAGCTCGAGAGCTTCGTGCGCGCGGTGCGCGGTGACGAACCCGTCGTGGTGTCGGGTGCCGCGGGCGCGCAGGCCCTGGCGCTCGCCTGCCGCGTCGCGGACGCCGTCCAAGCCTCGCCCCTCGCCAGCGCGCGGCCGTGAGGCGCGCGCCGCGCATCTACGTCTCCGCGGGGGAGCCGTCGGGGGACGCCCACGCCGCCGCCGTGGTGACCGCGTTGCGACAGCGCCTCCCGGCGGCCGCGTTCGAGGCGTTTGGCGGCGCGAGCCTCGAGGCGGCCGGTGCCACCGTGCTCGACCGCATGGAGCGGATGTCCGTGGTGGGATTCGTCGAGGCGCTGTGGCAGCTTCCCGCGCACCTCCGGCTGCTGACGCGGGTGCGCGCGGCGTTCCAGGCCGGGCGCTATGATCTCGTCATCTTGGTGGACTACCCCGGCTACCATCTGCGGGCGGCGGCCGCGGCGCACGCGGCCGGCGTTCCGGTGCTGTACTACATCGCCCCGCAGATGTGGGCCTGGGCGCCGGGGCGGGTGCGTCGCCTGGCCGCGGTGAATCGCCTCGCCGTGATCCTGCCGTTCGAGGAGACGTTCTTCCGTGACCGCGGCGTGGCGGCGACGTTCGTCGGGCATCCCCTGCGGGACCGACCGCAGCTCCCCACCCGGGCCGAGGCCCGCCGGGCACTCGGGCTCGATCCCGAGCGCCCCGTGCTCGGGTTGTTTCCCGGAAGTCGGGCGCAAGAAGTGCGGCGACTCTGGCCCGCGTTCCGCGGCGCGGCGGCGCGGGTGTTGGCCGAGCGACCGGCGATCCAGGTCGTCGTCGCGGGCACGCCCCACGGCCGCTATCCGCACCCCGGTGCCATTCGCATTCATTGGGGCGATCCGCAGCCCGTGTTCGCCGCCGCCGACGCCGGACTGTGCAAGTCGGGGACGACCACGCTGGAGGCCGCGTTGGCCGACGTCCCGATGGCCATCGCCTATCGGCTCAACCCGGTGTCGTTCGCGATCGCGATCCGGGTGCTCCGGGTGCCGCACGTCGGGCTCGTGAACTTGATCGCGGGGCAGGAGGTGGCGCCCGAGTTCCTGCAGGGTGCGGTGACCCCGCAGGCCCTAGCGGAGGCGGTCCTGCCGCTGCTCGATCCGGCGGGCGCCGGGGCGCGGCGCCAGCGCCAGGGTCTCGCCCTGGTGCGCGACCGGCTCGGTCCGCCTGGGGCCGCCGACCGTGTGGCGGCGCTCGCCGCGGAGCTCGTCGGGTGAGCATGGGGGTCGGGGTCGGGAGGGGGTGGGGAAGGGGCGTGGCGGCGGGCCTGATGCGGCTGCTTGCGACGACGTGGCGTTACCGCGTGGTCGGCTGGGAGCATGTGGCGGCGGCGCGCGCCACCGGCCGGCCCATCGTGTACGTCCTGTGGCACAGCCGCATCCTCCCGCTGTTGTATCATCGCCGCGACGAAGGCCTGGCGCTCCTCATCAGCCGGCACCGCGACGGCGGCTATTTGGCCGAGCTGTCGGAGCGGTGGGGCTATCGCGTGGTGCGGGGGTCGTCCCGGCGCGGCGGCGAGGTAGGGCTGCTCGGCCTGGTGCGCGCACTCGAGCACGGCGCGGAGGTCGCGATCACTCCCGACGGCCCGCGCGGGCCGGCCGAGCGGATGAAACCGGGCGCGCTTGCGGCGGCGCAGCACGCCAACGCGCTGGTGATCGCCGCCGGGGCGCGCGCCTCGGCGCGGGGAGCGTGGTGGCTCCGGTCCTGGGACCGGTTCTGCATCCCCAAACCCTTCGCCGCGGTCGAGATCGTCTACAGCGCTCCGCTCTCGGTTGGCGCGGGGAAAGACGCGCTGCGTCACGGGATGGCGGCGGCCGAGCGAGCCCTGCAGGCCGTCACCTACGGGGAAGCGGGTGGAGGGCAACGGGAGGGGTGAACCGCACCCGCGTGGTGCAGTGGCTGTGGAGCGGCGCGCCGCTCGCGCGCGTGGCGCGGCTGCCGCTCGTGCCGCTGGCGGCGCTCTACTGGGGCGCGACCAGGGTGCGTGCGGCGGCGTATCGCGCCGGGTGGCGGCGCGTGGCGCGGCTGCCGTTCCCGACTGTGGCGGTCGGCAACCTGTCGGTGGGTGGCACGGGGAAAACACCGCTCGCGGCCTGGATCGCGCGCTACTACGCACAGCGGGGCCGGCGGCCCGCCATCCTGTTGCGTGGTTACGGCGGCGACGAGCCCCTGGTGCACCGGCGGCTCGCGCCCGAGGCCGTGATCGTGGCGGACCGGGATCGCGTCGCCGGCGCTCGAGCGGCGCAGCTGCGCGGCGCCGACCTCGCCGTCCTCGACGACGCCTACCAGCTGCTGGGCGTGGCGCGTGACCTGAATATCGCGGTGGTGAGTGCGGAAAGCGTCGGCCTGTCGGTGTGGCCGCTGCCGGCGGGCCCGTGGCGTGAGGGGCCGGCCGCCCTCGAGCGGGCGGACGTGATCATTGTCACCCGGAAGCGCGTGGCGCTCGACGCGGCGGCGGCGTTCGCCGCGTGGCTCGCGCGCGGGCGGCGCGACACGCCCGTGTGCGTGGCCCACCTCGCCCTGACCCACCTCGAGGGCATGCGCTCAGGGGCGGTCGTCGCGCTCGAGGCGCTCGCCGGGCGGCGCGTCCTCGCGGCCGCGGGGATCGCCGATCCGGCGAGCTTTGCCGCGCAGCTCCGGGCCATTGGGGCGACGGTGCAACTCGAAGCGTATCAAGATCATCACGCCTATGGCCCGAGCGAGGTGGGGCGGCTCGCGCGGGCCTCCGGTGAGGGCCATTATGTTGTAGTCACCGAGAAGGACGCGGTGAAGCTCCGCGGCCGATGGCCGGAGGCTGTCCCTGAGCCATTGGTCGCGGTCCTCGCCGTCCGGTGGGAACAGAATGGCCAGGCGCTGGGAGGCGCCTTGGAATCAGTCCTTCACTGACGACCCATGAGCGAACCTGCGATCAAGCCGCCGACGGCGCCCGTCATCATCGGGCCGGACAAGGACACCTTCCTGGCTGAGGAGAATCCGTTCGAAGCCATGATGGAGCGCTTCGACCACGCCGCCCAGCTGTTGAACCTCGATCCCGGCCTCTACAAAGTCCTGCGGAACCCCGAAAAGCAGATCATCGTGTCGGTCCCCGTGCTCCGTGACTCGGGGGAGGTCGAGGTTTTCACCGGCTACCGGGTGCTCTACAACACGTCGCGCGGGCCGGCCAAGGGGGGCATCCGCTTCGACCTGAATGTGACGCTCGAGGAGGTGAAGGCGCTCGCGGCATGGATGACGTGGAAGTGCGCCCTCGTGAACATCCCCTTCGGGGGGTCGAAGGGCGGGGTGGTGTGCGATCCGACCACGATGTCGATGATCGAGCTCGAGCGGCTCACGCGGCGCTACACGGCGAGCATCATCGAGACGCTCGGCCCCGACTCCGACGTGCCCGCGCCCGACGTGAACACGAACGAACGGGTCATGGCCTGGATTATGGACACCTACTCCATGCACCATCGCCACACGGTGACGGCCGTCGTGACGGGCAAGCCGGTCGAGATGGGGGGCTCGCTCGGCCGGCGCGAGGCGACCGGCCGCGGCTGCATGATCGTGACGCGCGAGGCGCTGGCGAAGCTCGGCATCAGCTTGAAGGGCGCGCGCGTGGCCGTGCAAGGGTTCGGCAACGTCGGCTCGGTGGCGGCGGAGCTGATGGCGCAGGAGGGCGCCGCGATCGTCGCGGTGTCCGACAAGTCGGGGGCGGTCTACGCGCCCGGCGGCCTCGATGTGCCCGACGTGCTCAAGTGGGTCCGCGAGCGACGCCAGCTCGCCGGGTATCCGCGCGCTGACGCAATGAACAAAGACCAGCTGCTGACCGTGGACTGCGACGTGCTGGTACCGGCCGCGACCGAGAACGTCATCACCCGCAAGAACGCGCCCCACATCAAGGCGAAGGTCATCTGCGAGGGCGCGAACGGCCCCACCACCGCGGCGGCCGACGAGATCCTCGAGAAGAAAGGGGTCTTCATCATCCCCGACATCCTCGCCAACGCGGGCGGGGTCACGGTCAGCTACTTCGAGTGGGTGCAGGACCGTGGCGGGTATTTCTGGGACGAAGAGACCGTGAACCGGCGGCTCGAGTCGATCATGACCCGCTCGTTCCACGAGGTCATGGCGCTGGTCGACAAGCACAAGGTGAGCACCCGCATCGCCTGCTACATGCTCGCGGTGGGCCGTGTGGCGGCGATGCACCGGCTGCGTGGGATGTATGCCTGATGCGCTACCGCGTCGCCGCGGTGGGCCGCGTGAAGCACGCGGCGCTCCGCGCGGCCTGTGACGATTACCTCGAGCGGCTGCGGCGCTACACGCGGATCGACGAGCGAGAGGTGAAGGATGAGGCGCGGCTGCTCGAGGCCATCCCCGAGGGGTCGCGCTTCGTGGCACTGTCGCGGGCGGGGGAGCAGTGGACGTCGGAGCAGCTGGCGGACTGGACGGCCCGCTGGGAGCTCGATGCCCGGGATGTGACGTTCGCCATCGGTGGCGCCGACGGGCTGTCCCCGGCGACGATCGGCGCCGCGGAGCGGGTGTGGAGCTTTTCCACGCTGACCCTGCCGCATGAGCTCGCGCGCGTCCTCCTATACGAGCAACTGTACCGAGCCTACACGATCCGCCGCGGAGAGCCGTACCATCGAGGACCCTGAGCTGACGGCGGCGGACCGCGCGGCGCTGCTCGGCTTGGCGCGGGGGACGCTCGAGGCGCACCTCGCGGGGCGGCCGCTGCCGCCGGTGCCCCCGGTCGGAGGGGCGGGGGCGGGAGTGAAACGCGGCGCGTTCGTCACCATCTCGGAGCGCGGCGCGCTGCGCGGCTGCATCGGGCACATCGCGGCCGATCGCGACCTGGGCGCCGTGGTGCGCGAGATGACGGTCGCCGCCGCGCAGGACGACCCCCGCTTCCCCCCGGTCGCCGCTGGCGAGCTGCCGCACGTCGCGCTGGAGATCTCCGTGCTGTCGGACCCCGTGCCGGTGCCGCCACCCGTGGAGCCGGCGCGCGTCGTGGTCGGCCGCGACGGAGTCATCGTGCGGCGCGGGCGTCACATCGGGCTGCTATTGCCTCAGGTCGCGCGGGACTACGGCTGGAGTGCCGAGGCGTTCCTGATCGCGGCCTGTCGCAAGGCGGGGCTGCCTCCGCAAGGGTGGCGGGAACCGGGGACGGAAGTGTTCACGTTTCAAGCCGACGTGTTCGGGGAACCCGGGGAACGAGCCGGGGAAGCGGGAAGGGGGAACAGCGAAACGTGATGCCGCGGATCGTCACGACGCCCATCGCGCCGCTGGTGCTGCCGGACCTGCGGCTCGAGCCGCGCCGCGTCGCGCCCGACGTGATCGCCGCGGCGCTCCCGGGGCCGGGACGCGATCGGTTGGCGACCGGCCCGGTGCTGGCCGTCACCACCGGTCAGCAGCCCGGCCTCTTCACGGGGCCGCTGTTCACGGTCTACAAGGGGCTGTCGGCCGTCGCCCTGGCGCGGCGGCTGGAGCGGAGCGGCGGCACCCCCGTCGTGCCGGTGTTTTGGGTGGCGGGGGACGATCACGATTTTGCCGAGGCGAACCACGCGGCGTTCCTGGACGGCGGCGGGGATCTCGCCTCCGTCGTGCTGCGCGAGCGTCCGGCGGACGCGCCGCTGCGGCCGCTTTCCCGCGAGCCGTGCGGCCCGGAGATCCGTCGCGCCTTGGACGAGCTGCGGGCGGGCACGCCGGAGACGGAGTTCAAGGCGGGGATGCTCGAGTGGCTGGAGCGGTGCTATCGCCCCGACGCCACGCTCGCCGACGCGTTCGCCGCGGCACTGCATGCGCTGCTCGGGTCGCGCGGCCTCGTGGTGCTCCGCGCCTACGACGCGCAGGCGAAGCGGGCGGCGGCGCCCTGGACTCTGAAGGGCCTCGACGTGACGCTGCCCGATGGCTACACCCCGGTGTTCGTCGAGGCGGCGCAGGGACGCGACCGGCTCGAGCGCGCGGAGCAGGGAGGTGGCTTCGTGACGCGGCGGAGCGGCGAGCGTTTTACGCGGGCCGATCTAGAGCGCATTGCGCGGGAGTCGCCCGAGCGCCTCTCGCCCAACGTGCTGCTGCGGCCCGCGATCGAGGCGGCCCTCCTGCCGACCGTGGCCTACGCCGCCGGGCCGGCGGAGCTCAAGTACCTGCCCGACGCCGCGGCGTTGTACCAGGTGCTCGGGGAGGGAGAGGGAGAGGGAGGCGGCGTCACGCCCCAGCGTCCGGTGCCCCGCTGGGCCGGCGTGATCGTCGAGAGCCGGGTCGAGAAGGTGATGGAGCGCTACGGGTTCGGCCTCGAGGCGTTGGACGGCAAGCCGGGCGAGCTCGAGGCGCGGCTGCTGCGCGAGGCCCTACCGCCCGCGACGCTGGAGGCGCTCGCCGCCCTGCGGCGCGAGCTCGCCGAGGGTTACGAGCGGCTGGGGCGCGACGTCGCGGCGCTCGACCCTACGCTCGAGCGCACCGTGCAGTCGGCGCGCAACGCCGCGCTCGCCGGCACGCAAGAAATCGAGAAGAAGCTCGTCGCGAGCTTGAAGCGCGAGAATGAGACGCTGGTGCGACAGATCGCGCGCGCGCGCGTCGCCGTCTACCCGCAGGGCCAGCCGCAGGAGCGCGTGCTCACGCTCGCGTCGTTTCTGGTGCGCTACGGACCCGATCTCGTGGACGCGCTCGACCACGAGGTGGCGCGCTGGGCGGGCGCTTCGTAGAATCCCCTCATGTGGCTCCTCGTGGTCGTGCTGATCGTGGCGTTGATGGTTCCCATCACCGCGATTCTGCTCGATTCGCCGCTCGGTCGCTCGATCGCCCGGCGGCTGGAGGGAGAGGCGTCGGGAGACGGCCGCACCGGCGGCCTGCGCGAGCTCGAGCGTCGCGTCGACGTGCTCGAGACCGACCTCGAGGACCTGAATCGCTCGATCACGGGCATGCGGGAAGAGCTGCAGTTCGTGCAGCGCCTGCTGGAAGACCCCAACAAGAAGCCGCGCGCCTCCTGACGGTGCCCCAGCCCAGCGCCGGCGGAGGTCGCCAGGCGGCCCGTGTCGCCGCCGGGATTCTCCTCACCCGCGTGCTCGGCTACGTGCGCGAGCGCGTCTTCGCCTACTACTTCGGCAACGAGAGCATCCCGGCCGACGCCTTCCGCGCCGCGCTCCGCATCCCCAACACCATCCGCAACCTGCTCGGCGAAGGCACGCTCTCCGCGTCGTTCATCCCGGTCTACGCAGCCCTGAACGAGCGCACCGACAAGCGTGCCGCGCGTGCGCTCGCCGGTGCGGTCCTGGGGCTCCTGCTGCTCGGCTCGGGGGTGCTCGCCTTGCTGGGAATCGCCCTCGCGCCTGCCATCACCACCGTTGTCGCGAAGGGATTCGACGAGCCCCGCCGTCAGCTCACTGTCAGCCTCGTGCGGATCCTGTTTCCCATGACGGGACTCATGGTGATCTCGGCCTGGTGCCTCGGCGTCCTCAACACGCACCGCCGCTTCTTCCTGCCGTACGCGGCCCCAGCGCTCTGGAACGTCGCGGGGATCGCCGCGATGGTGGCTGGCGGCACGTGGCTCGCGGGCCGCGCCCTGCCACTCGACGCCCAACTCCACCGGCTGTCGCTCGCGCTCGCGTGGGGGACCGTGGCCGGAAGCGTGCTGCAGGTCGTCGTGCAACTCCCGGCGTGCTGGCGGCTGTTACGGGGCATCCCGCTCCGGCTCTCGACAACGCCCGAGGGGGTGCGCAACGTGATTGTCGCCTGGCTGCCACTGCTCGTCGGGGCGGGGGTGGCGCAGCTTTCGGGGCTGATCGACACGCTGCTCGGCTCGTTCACGGGTCCCGGCGGAGTGTCGGCGCTCGGCTACGCCCAGCTCGTGCAGGTGCTGCCGATCAGCCTGTTCGGCGTGTCCGTCACGGCGGTGTCGCTCCCCGAGCTATCACGCGAGGCCACGGGCGCCGCGCCGAACGAGCAGCTGCGGGCGCGGATCGCCGTGGGATTCCGTCGCATCGTGTACTTCGTGGTGCCGTCTTCGCTCGCGTTCATCGCCCTCAACCGGGAGATCATCGGCGCGCTGTACCAGACGGGACGGTTCACCGCGGATGCGACCGCGCTCGTGGGAAACGTGCTCGCGGCGTACGGCGTCGGGCTCGTGGGGCAGGCGACGGTGAAGCTCTTTGCTTCAGGGTTCTACGCGATGCGCGACACCCGCACGCCGGTGAAGATCGCGGCCTCGTCGCTGGTCGTGTCCACGGGCCTCGCCTGGCTGCTGATGCGCTGGCTCGGGGCCCCCGGGATCGCCCTCGGCTCGTCGCTCGGCGCCTTCCTGAACACGTCGCTCCACCTGTACGACCTGAGCGGCCGCATCGGCACCGTGCTGCGCGGGTCTGATTGGCGCGCCTTCGGCAGCGCGTTGCTCGGGGCCGCGCTCGCTGCCGCCGCCGGCGTCGGGGGGGCACAGCTCGTCACGGGCGTCGGACCGGTCCCCCGCGGGCTTCTCGTGCTGGCTATTTTTGGGGTGGTGTATGGCGCGGTGACCCTCGCGCTCAAGCATCCCGACGCCACCCGGACATGGCAATCCCTGACCGCCTTTCGCGCCAACTAGCAGCCCTCCCCGACAAGCCCGGCGTGTATCTCTGGAAGAACGCGGGCGGGGAGATCTTGTACGTGGGCAAGGCGAAGAGCCTGCGCTCGCGCGTGCCCAGCTACTTCGGGCCCGATGCCCAGGGCACGCCCGAGCGGGCGGCGCTCATCGGCCAGATCGCGGACCTCGAGACGATCATCGTTGCCAACGAGGCCCAGGCCCTGCTGCTCGAGAACAACCTCATCAAGGAGCACAAGCCCCGCTTCAACATCCGCCTCACCGACGACAAGAGCTACCCGCGCATCGCGGTGACGCTCGCGGAGCCGTTCCCGCGGGTGCTGGTGGTGCGGCGCGTGAACCTGCCCGGGGCACGCTATTTCGGGCCCTACACCGACGTCGCCACGCTGCGCCAGACCCTGAAGATCATCCGCCGCATCTTCACCGTGCGGTCGTGCCACTGGGACCTGCCGCGGGATGCGCCGCCGCGGCCGTGCCTCGACTACCACATCGAGCGCTGTAAAGCACCGTGCGTCGGCTACCAGAGCGAGGCCGACTACCGTCGCATGATCGACGACGTGCTCGTCTTCCTCGAGGGAAAGACGGTGGACGTGCGCCAGCGGCTGCGCGAGCGGATGCTCGAAGCGAGCCGGGGGCTCGATTTCGAGCGCGCGGCGCAGCTGCGGGACGCGCTCCAATGGCTCGACCAGCTGGAGCAGCCGCAAATGGTCGAATTGGTGGGGGGAGGAGACGCCGATGCGATGGGGTTGGCGCGCGACGGCGACGACGCCTGCGGCGTCGTGCTGCGGGTGCGAGACGGCAAGCTGATCGCGCGCGATCACTGGTTCCTCGAGAACGCCGAGCACGAGACCGAAGGGGCAGTGCTGTCGGCGTTCCTCGTCCGCTGTTACCTGCCGCTCGAAGTACGGGCGCGGAAGGCCCTGCTCCCATTCCCGCCCGACGACTTGGACGCGCTCGAGCAGCTCGCGCCCGACGTGGAGTGGCACGTGCCCCAGCGGGGCACGAACGCGAAGCTCGCCCAGCTCGCCGATCAGAATGCCCGCTATCTCCTGGACGGACTCAAGATCGAGAGTTTCGACATCGACGAGCGCTCGGCGGACCCGGTGTTCGCACTGGGACGCGATCTGGGCCTCGCGGCCGTACCACGCGCGTTCGTGTGCATCGACATTTCGACCAATCAAGGGCGCGACACGGTCGGATCGTTGGTCTGGTTCGAGGCCGGCCGCCCCAAGAAGGCCGAGTACCGGCGATTTCGCATCACGGGAGCGCCCCAGGACGACTTCGCGGCGGTCCACGAGGTGGTCACCCGGTACCTCGCGCGGCGGATCGCCGAGGCGAAGCCCCTCCCCGACCTGATGGTGATCGACGGGGGCAAGGGTCAGCTCGGCGCCGCCCTCGACGCGGCGCGCGCGCTCGGCCAGGAGTCGCTACCGATCGTGAGCCTCGCGAAGCGCGAGGAAGAGGTGTTCCTGCCAGCGCAGGCCGAGCCGTTGCGCTTATCGCGCCGCAGCCCGTCGCTCAAGCTGTTGCAGCGCGCGCGCGACGAGGCCCATCGCTTCGCGGTGAGCTACAGCCGCAAGCGGCGCGCCCAGCGAACCATCACGTCCGAGCTGCTGGCGATTCCCGGGATCGGGCCGAGCCGGCGCCGGGCACTGCTCGAGCGGTTCGGCTCGCTGGCGGGTGTGAAGACCGCGACCCCGGCCGAGATCGCCGCCGTGCCCGGCTTCTCGACGACGCTGGCGGAGCGGATCCTCGACCGGTTGAAGGCGCGCGCGTGAGCCTTCCCTGGTCCCTCCAATGCTCCGCCTGCGGCAAGACCCGCGACGCGGAGGGCTTGCCCGCTGTGTGCGAGTGCGGTCAGCCCTATCTCGTGCGCTATCGCGCCATACCGTCCCCGGAAGCGAAGCGGCTGCTGCGCGAGCGCCGCTGGACGATGTGGCGCTATCGCGAGTGGCTGCCGCTCGTCGACGGCGAAGCGCCCACCACGCTGGGGGAGGGCGGCACCCCGCTGCTCGCCGTGCCGCGACTCGCGGCGCGCTACGGGCTGCCCGGCCTGCGCGTCAAGGACGAGGCGACGAACCCCACGGGCTCCTTCAAAGCGCGCGGCCTCGCCGCGGCCGTCACGCGTGCCGGGCACGCGGGGGCGCGGGCATTCGTCGTCCCCACGGCGGGGAACGCTGGGGTGGCGCTCGCCGCCTACGCCGCCCGCGCCGGCGTTCCGGCCCGCGTGTACGCGCCGGCCAGTACGCCGGCTACCATTCTCTCCCAGATCAAGAGCTACGGCGGCGACCTCGTGCTGCTCGATGGTCACATCGGCGACTGCGGCGCGGCGGCCCGCGGCTACGCCGTCGAGACCGGCGCCGTAGATGTGTCGACGCTGCGAGAGCCGTACCGCATCGAGGGGAAGAAGACGCTCGGGCTCGAGCTGGCCGAGCAGCTCGGCTGGACCCTGCCGGACGCGGTCGTGTACCCGACGGGTGGAGGCACGGGACTCATCGGCCTGTGGAAGGCATTCAACGAGCTGATCGCCGCCGGCTGGGTGCGGGGGAAGCTACCGCGGCTGTACACGGTACAGGCTGCCGGGTGCGCGCCCGTCGTGCGGGCGTTCGAGACGGGCGCCGCCGCCTGTGAACCGTGGGTCGGCCCGCAGACGGTGGCCGCCGGACTCCGCGTCCCCGGTCCGTTGGGCGACCGGCTGATGCTTCGGGCGTTGCGTGACAGCGCGGGCGGCGCGGTCGCCGTCACGGACGCCGAGCTTGCCGCGGCCGCACAGGAGTTGCAGACGCTCGAAGGGATCGACGCGTCGCCGGAAGGTGGAGCGGCGTTGGCCGGCGCGCTCGCCCTCAAGCGGCGCGGCGCCGTGGCGTCGCAGGATCACATCGTCATCTTCAACACCGGCGCCGGGTGGCTCTACCGGGGCTAAGCCGTTTATATTGGGCCACTTCGGCGAACATGCGCATCGCGATCCTCGACCCCGCCGCCGGCATCTCGGGCGACATGACCCTGGGGGCGCTCCTCTCCCTCGGCGCCCCCGCGGCGTGGCTCGAAGCGTTGCCGCGCCGTCTCGGGATGGACCGGGTCGGCGTGACGATCCGTGAGGTCCCGCGCTCCGGGGTCGCGTGCACGCAGGTCGCGTTCGCGATCCCCGCGCAGCCGCACGGTCGGCACGTCGGAGAGCTGGTGCGGCTGGTCGAGCGCGCGCCCCTCTCCGACTGGGTGAAGGAGCGGGCCGTACGCGCGTTCCGACTGATCGGCGAGGCCGAGGGCCGGGTGCACGGCGTGGCGCCGGAGCGGGTGCACCTGCACGAAGTCGGCGCCGTGGACGCCGTGCTCGACATCGTGGGCGGGATCGAGGGGTTCGAGCAGCTCGGCGTGGACGCGATCTACAACTGGCCAGTCGCCGTGGGCAATGGCTGGGTGGAAGCGGTGCACGGCCGGCTGCCGGTGCCGGCGCCGGCGACCGCGCTGCTGCTCGAGGGCCTCGAGCTCGCCACCGGTGGTCCGGTGGAGGGCGAGGCGACGACGCCCACGGGGGCCGCGCTGGTGCGCGTGCTCTCGGCCGGGCCGCCGCCGGCCCACTGGCGCCTGATGAAGGGTGGGTGGGGCGCGGGCCAGCGAGATCCGCAGCACTACCCCAACGCGCTGCGGATTCTGCTCGCCGAGGGGAGGGCGGCAGA
>Ga0209160_1000671_pt1 | contig 28487 bp, 34 predicted proteins | sample GraSoiAngelo_153_FD_186167 | JGI IMG/M metagenome (GOLD analysis project Ga0209160, IMG submission 186167) | Grasslands soil microbial communities from the Angelo Coastal Reserve, California, USA - 14_1009_12_40cm (SPAdes) (version 2) | ecosystem: Environmental > Terrestrial > Soil > Grasslands ...
TTGTGCTTGCGCGCTCTCCGTCGAACCGGGAGGTCGCGAGGTCGTGCCAGATCGTTTTAGGGGGCGGTGTGCACCCGAGGATGCCCTGGCTAACCAGAAGAAGAAACGCGCCAACTAGACGCCGTCGCACGGCCTTGGATAGGTGGGTGAACATGATTTCCTCGTAAAGGCGCTGGGAACCCCCGTCCCCCATTCGTTGTTGTTGCGAGCGGATCAGATCATCGCTGGGGTACGGTCCACGAGTAGGATGGCGCACTTACCGACGAGGGCCAATAGAACGGCCAGAGAGTTGGCAGTCCAAAGCGCGGCTTGGAGGCGCCCGCGTCAACGACTGTCTACACTGATGCACATGGCTTACGCCTCTCGTCGTTCCACAGCTCGAAGCAGAGAACGTGGAATTGGATAGGGTTCACGCCCTTAGCCTTCTTGGTCGTGGCCTCCATCACGAGCTGTTCGGCAGCGACGACGGTTCCACACGCGGCGCAGACCTCTCCCGCCGCAGGGCTCCCTGATACTTTCGACACGCTGTCATACGGGAGTCGGCCACTCCGGAGCAACGTGCGGATGAGGAGACGAACACTTTTCTCGTCCATGTCGAATCTCCCTCGACGCTATGTTCGGGCTGACGGCTACGCGAAGCCCGAAGCCAACCGCAGCCCTGTTTTGAAGTTGCTGCTCAAAGGTTCCGGCAGGGAGACGTTGCTGTCTATCGGGGGATTACCTCAGTAGACCCGCTGATGCGACGTGCGACGCAACTCGTTCGGAAGCGGCCTAACTGAGAGCGGTCCCGCCCTTGGTGCGCTCGAACTCCCAGGCTGCGAAGCAGCGAATGTGGACGTGGAACTCGTCCACCCCCGGATAGTCGCTATCACGTGCGAACTCAATCTCAAACTCAAGCTGATCCTGCGTGCCCTTCATAGCCCACCCCCGGTAATCCTCGTCTCAGGGAGTCTGCTTGCGGAGGCGGAGGAAGAGGCTCTCGCCAATGGGGCGTTCGCCTTTATCCCCAAACCGGTCAACCTGGCCGAACTCGACCGTTTCGTGCTACTTGCTCTGGAGAGCCGAAAAGGCAATCGATGATGGACTCGCACTGAGCACATCACTGCTCGTTCCCTTCACTGATCGCCTCTGGATTGTAGACAGGCGCGCGACGCAGCGGACGGCGCGAGGCGTTGAAGAAGGCGCTCAAGCCCTGAGATCGCCGGGCCGCGCGACGGCCGCGCCGACGTGCGGCCCGTGGCGGCGCGACCCTATTCCGACGACGCGACCGACCCTGTACAACGCCGCGCTCGGGGGCGCCGCGCGCTAACCGCCGGCTTCGGTCTCCGGCGAACCTACCGGCCGCGCCGACCCTCAAACATCCCGAGCAGGAGGAGGACGCCGAGGGCGGCGTCCCTTTCACGGTCCTCGAGGACGCTGCGTTGGACTTCAGGGCGCGAGCGTGCAACAACCGGCGTGGCGTCCGCAGCGGGCGCTGGACCGGCGTTCGCCGGGCCGATGGGGGGGCCCACAGTAGCCACGCCGGAGGATACGAGCAGTACGCCCACGATGGCGAGGATCACAGCGACGCCGAGGAACCTCATTTGCGAGCCTCCAGGTAGAGCGGCACTGCCACTCAGCGCTGCTTAACGCTACCGATGCTCAGCCCCTCTGCAAATCAGGCCAATCCAGTAAATCGTGAGGGGAGATCCCAAGGGGGGCCCGACGCCACGGCGGGCGATCCCAGGACGCCACGGCGGGCGATCCCAGGACGCCACGGCGGGCGATCCCAGACGCCACGGCGGGCGATCCCAGGATGCGGCGAGGGGACCTGATGAGACAGGCGAGCGTCGATGACTAGGTGGCGCGCCTCTCGTGATCCCAAATGTGGAAGCAGCGGACAGTGGAACTGAAAGGGCCTACTTGCCGGGCGCCAGGGTGGCTCCCCTCCACTAGCACCTGCTCCTTTGAAAGAGTCGTGTCGCAGGCGTCGCGGCGCTAGTGATGATGTCGTAAGCTCGAAACTAATGCCGAACCCGGCTAGTCTCAGAAATCTGCGGCCCTGGAGACCAGGTCAGTCCGGCAACCCGAAGGGGCGGCCGAGGGCTCCGAGATTCACGGAGCGCGACAGCATGCGATCCTTGCTGCACTTGCTGGGGTCTTCGACGCGGCCACTCAGCGGGCGGCGATCAAGGTATTTCGGGCCGCTCTGACGACTCCTCGAACCGTTCTTAGCGCGCTGGAGGAATAGTCCCATGACCATAACCCAGCTTGTGGACGTGGGACTTGTGCTGGTGGGCCTCGTGGTGGCCATCCTGCTCGCCGTGTTCCTCGGGTTCGGGATAAAGGGCGACACCCGACACAGCGGGCGGCGTGGGCGGCGTTGAAGAAAGCGGAAACAAGCTAACTGTGGGGGTGGCCGTCCCGTTCGCCGGCGCGCTCGAACTCCCCACTGGACTTCGAACTCAGGTGATCCTTCGTGGCGGCCTCGCCGTACACCGTGCAGGGCGCACCGACTCCCGGCCCGCCCCAAGTACGATCGGGTCGCCGGGATGGCAGCTTTCCAGTGCTTCTCGGGCTTTCGCTCGAAGGGCAGTCTCGTCGGGCATGGTGGCTCTCCGGGGTCCGGCGGGGGGTCATGCCAGATGCCAGGAGGCCGGACGCCTGTTTGCGTCACCCTGGGAGCCCGATGGAAGGCAGCCACTCGTTTAGATCTTTAAGGATCGGCGCGGCGGCTGAATGGCTGCGGTATCATTCACCCTGTTCGCGGCGCTCATCTTCCGACGGCGACGATCCCGATTCGTCATGGTCGTCGGCAGCGTTCCTGTCGCCGAGGGGTGGGTGGCGAGCCTCGCACGACTAGGCGGGAATATCACCCGCGTGACGACCGTCGCCGAGACCGCATGGGCGACCCGCAAATGAATGACCAGAGTCGCGAACCGCTGTACCACGCGTTTGTACAGGAACTTTTCTATGGCGGTGATGAGTCCGAGGAAGACGCGGCCGACGACCCAGAAATCTAGTCCTCGTCTCAGAAAGGAGTTCGTGCGCGACGCATCGCCGACCTGGAGTCCCGACGCGTAGCCATGCGCAGTTGGCTGACCACGTGGAGGCCGTAGCGGCCGAATTCCGGGCAAGGACCAACGACGGTCGGCCGCGAGCGTGGCGATTGCTCCAACGGGTCCTGAATGGGAAAGCCCGCGGAGGCCGGCCGTGGCAATGGTCTGCGGGAATACATGGCTAACTCAGTGTCAGTAAAGGTGGTGGCTTCGCCCTCTCAAGGCTGTGAAATCCACATCCGCGGCGTTTACGAGGTCGCCTCACCCGTCGAGGCTTGCGAGCTGATCCGCGCGGCGATCGCACGGGCGTGCCTCACGATCTCGGCGGCGAGCATCGGCGTGGCGGCGGTCTTGAACGCCACCTCCTTGCGGGCGATCGATGTGCCCTCCGGCCTCGCGTAGAAGCGGGCCAGCGCGTGGAGCTCTGGAATCGAAAAGTGTTCCACCAGCGCGGGCCCAAGGAGCCGACGCCAGACACGAGCTCGGCCACACAAGCGGGGGTGCGCCCGGCCGGCGGCGCGCCGAGGACCTCGAGCATCGCGTGCGCCCACTCGGAGATCGGCATCGTGTCCACGTACCGCCGCGCCGCGCCGCTTCGCGGTGAAGGTCAGCGACTAGCATCGGCGGGCTTCTCCTCGCGTGCCCTTCGCGGCCGAGGCGAGGCGGCCGCATCATCGAGCACCTGGTTGACGGGCGGCGCGTAGTGATCGAGCAGCGCCGAGATCTCGCGCATGCTGAAGACCATCCGTCGGAAGCGGCGCCCGCCTGGTCCCAGGTCGTGAGCTGTTATCGTGGCCGCTAACGCACGCCAGCACAATGCGGGCCCGCTGCGCGAGAGCCTGCGCGGTCGTCGGACGGCGCACCCAGCGCTCCAGCGTCTCGCGTTCGTCGTCGGTGAGCGTCAACGGGGCCTTCGGTCGTCCTCGCGCATCGGCGTCCTCCTCGTGTACACGGAGAACACCTCGCGGCACCTCGCGGCGCCATTTAGTTTCACGATCTCTAACTCAGGACACTAGTGGTGTCCGACCACAACGGGCACCACGAAGTCGTGGCTGTGGTGCCCATGCTCGTCACGCCATGCCAGTTCGAGTCGGCAATTGCCAGTCCAAGGCAACCTTACCGTCCCATGGAATCGGCCGTCGCCGTCTGGTGACAGCCCAATAGTGGCTGACTCGACTGGTGGGCCGGGTCGTGCTGCGATCAAGACGACGTCGCTGACTTCCGATGGTCCAGCAGAGGGACGCAACTCGAGGACGACATCGTTGGCGCCCAGGAGCAGCTTGCCACCCTCCACCAGGACCTGAACGGTTACACCGTCGATCCTCTCTGTCGCAATCGGTTGAGGCGCGGCCCCCGCGATTCCTCGCAGCAGCTCGACACCAACGATCGCGGCGCAGGCTATCGTGCCAAGCTTCATGGAATCTCGTTATCTCCTTACTCTCGATAGTAGACACGGCTGGCAACAGGTCTCAACGTGTGCTCAGCGTCATCAGGGTCGAACCCCTCGTCCTTCATGGTTGCGGGGGCCCGCAATCACTTGCCGGCAAATCAGTCTCTAGAGTTTCGCTTCGAGATCCGAGTCTTTAGCGTTTCTGCTCCGAATTTAAGGACATTCACGGCGACGAGGGTTCCGACGTACCGCGTCAGCTTCTCGGTGCGGAGCACCTCGGCGCTGCCCACGGCGTCGCAGAGGCGGTCGCTACATTGCGGGCCTGAATCCTCTCAGAGTTCAGCGCGCCCGCATCGCCGAAATCCGACCGTCAGGAGTGGGCCCCCGGGCACCCTATTGACTAGGTGTCGCTTCCACGGACAATCCCGGCATGGCATCCGAGGAGCCCGGACGGTGGGCACGGGTCGGGGCGGTGTTCAGGCGCCGGTGGGTCCTCGTCACCCTCGGGGTGCTGGTCGTGCTGTTCGTCGCCTACACGCTGGCCGGGTTCTTCCTCGTGCCGCGGCTCGTCGCCAGCTACGTGCCGCGATACGTCCAGGAGCAGCTCAAGCGGCGAGCCCAGATCGGCGAGATCCGGGTGAACCCGTTGCTGCTGAAGGTCGACATCAAGAACTTCCGGCTGACGGAGGCGGACGGGAGCCCGCTGCTCGGCTTCGATCGCCTCTTCGTCGACCTCGAGCTCGCGAAGAGCATCATCCGCGCGGCGTGGACGTTCGCCGAGATCCGCCTCGAGACGCCGCGCGTCGACGCGGTCATGTTCCCCGACGGGCGCCTGAACATCGCCGACCTGCTGGACGCCTTCCCGAAGGGCGAGCCGGCCAAGCAGCGGTCGGCGCCGCCGCGGCTCCTGGTGCAGCACGCCGTCGTGCAGCACGGCCGCGTGTCGTTCACCGATCAATCGCGCCGTGCGACGCAGCAGGCCGGCGTGCAGCCGATCGACATCGAGCTCCACGACATCACGACGCTGCCTGAGCACCGCGGTCCATACACGATCTCGGCGACACTGACGGGCGGCGGTGTCGTGAGCTGGGACGGCCAGGTGTCGCTCGTGCCGGTGGCATCCACCGGCCGCTTCGACCTGCGCGGCTTCCCGCTGGCCACCCCGTGGCGCTTCGTGCAGGACGACTTCGCCATCGGCGAGCCGAAGGGCGCGCTCGACGCAAAGGTGCGCTATGACTTCGCGTATCGCGACGGCGCGACGTCCCTGAAGATCGACAGGGTCGAGGTCACCGCCACGGGTCTCGTCCTGACGGAGCGTGCGAGCACGGCGCCGCTGCTCGCCCTGGACGCGGTAAACGTGGCCGGCGTGTCCGGCGACGTCGTCGCGCGGGAGCTGACGGTGCCGGAGATAGGGGTGAAGCGGGGCCGCATCGCGGCGACGCTAGCGCGCGATGGGACCGTGAACTGGCAGCGACTGGTCACGACGCCGGCGAGCCCCGCGCCGCCCGCGCCGAAGACGGCTGCGCGCCCGGCCACGGCCGGCGAGACGCGCCCGCCGGCTGCCGAGACGCGCCCGTGGCGCGTGGCCGTCGAGAAGGTGCGCGTGGACGAGGTGGCGCTGTCCGTCGTCGACGAGAGCCGCGCAGCGCCGCTCGCGGTCGACGTCGCCGGTCTGAATCTGGGGCTGTCGGCGCGGCTCGAGAGCGGACCGTCGGGCCTGGCCGGCGTGGCGGACAATCTCGGTGTCACCCTCTCGCGTGTCGCGGTTCGATCCGAGAGCAAGACGCCGCTGGTCGCGCTCGAGCGCATCGCCGTGGACGGCGGCCGCGTAGATCTCGGCGCGCGCCAGGTCGCCATCGCACGCGTCGCCGTGAACGGCGGCGCTACCACCGTCGAGCGCGACGCTTCCGGCGCGATACCGTTGCTCGCGGCGCTGCGCCCCGCCGAGCCGCGGGAGCCCGCCCGCGTGACGGCGTCTCGGCCGCCGCCCGCCAAGGCTGCGCCGGCCGCGAAAGTGAGATCAACCGGGAACGCGCCGCCGACGAACGCCGCGCCCCCGGAAAAGCCGTGGAGCATCGCGCTCGACAAGCTCGAGCTGGCCGACCATCGCGTCGGCATCACGGACCGCGGCACCACGCCCGCCGTCGAGCTCGGCCTCGCGGACCTGAAGGCCAGCGTCCGTGACGTGCGCACCGACGGCAAGAAGCCGTGGCCCTTCGATGCGAGCTTCCGTGTGGTGCAGGGCGGCCGCTTCACTGCGCGGGGCCGCGTCGCGCCCGACGGACGCACGGCCGACGCGATGCTGAAGCTTACGCAGCTCGCCCTCACGCCCGCGCAGCCCTACGTGGCCCGTTCGGCCGACGTCGTGTTGCGCTCCGGCGAGGTGTCGAGCACGGGGAAACTGACGTATCGCGCCGGCGCGGAGAGTCCCTCGGTGACCTACACCGGTTCGGCCGACGTCGAGCGTCTGGTCGTGATGGAAGCCGACATCGCCGATCCGGTGCTCGCCTGGAAGTCGCTGCACGCCGAGACGATCCGGTTCGGCTTGGGAGCCGATCGGCTGGAGATCGACGAGGTTCGCGTGGGCGATCTCGATGGGCGCCTCGTGATCTTTCAGGACAAGACCTTAAATCTCGCGAAGCTCATGAAACCGGGCGCGACGGCGCAGAACACGGCGCCAGCGCCGCCCACGCCGAGCGCGCTGCCGACGACCACGACCGGCCGCGAGCCGAGCCCGGCGTTTCCGGTGCGCATCGGTCGCGTGCGGCTCGACAACAGCTCGATGAACTTCGCCGACCTGAGCCTCGTGCTGCCCTTCGCGACGCGCATCCATACGCTCAATGGCGCCGTCGCCGGGCTCGGCTCCGACCCGAACGGCCGCGCGACGGTGAAGCTCGACGGACAGGTCGACGAGTTCGGGTCGGTCAAGGTTGACGGATCGATGAGCGCGCTGCAGCCGAAGGTGTTCACGGATATCGCGGTGATCTTCCGCAACGTGCCGATGTCGACGCTGTCGCCGTACAGCGCCACCTTCGCCGGCCGGCGGATAGAGGCCGGCACGATGAACCTCGACCTCGAGTACAAGGTCGACCGCAGTGAGCTGCAGGGTGAGAACAAGGTCGTCCTGGAGCGCTTCAAGCTCGGCGCGCGCGTCGAGAGTGCCGGCGCGATGAAGCTGCCGCTCGACCTCGCCATCGCCATCCTGACCGACTCCGACGGCCGCATCAACGTCGCCGTGCCGGTGCGCGGCAACGTCGACCATCCCGAGTTCAGCTATGGTCACGTGCTCTGGCAGGCGCTCGTCACGGTCATCACCAAAGTCGCGACGGCGCCGTTCCGGGCGCTCGGCGCGCTGTTCGGAGGAAGCGGCGAAGAGAGGATGGAGGCCGTCGCGTTCGAGCCGGGCCGCGACGTCGTGCCGCCGCCCGAGAGAGAGAAGCTCAAGCGCGTCGGCGAGGTGCTCGGCAAGCGGCCGCAGCTCAAGGTGACCGTGCACGGCGGCTACGACGCGAAGCTGGACGGCGAGGCGCTGCGCGCCCGGCACGTGCGCGAGGATCTCGCGCGGCGCCTGGGCGTGACGCTGAAGCCGGGCGAGGATCCCGGCCCGGTCGCGTTCGACGACGTCAAAACGCAGCGCGCGCTCGAGGCGATGCTGCGCGAGCGCGGCCGCGACAAGGCCGTCGACGAGGCCATGGCGCGGTACGAGAAGAGCAGCGGCAAGAAAGCGGAGCGCGCCAGCGCGGTGCTGGCACTCGTGGGGCGCGGCTCGGGCGACCGCGCGCTCTACGAGGCGTTCTACCGGCAGCTGGTGGAGATGGCGCCGCTGGCCGAGTCTGAGGTGACAGAGCTCGCTAAGCGCCGCGGGGAAGCGACCGTCCGCGCGCTCAACGAGAGCAGCGGCGCGGCGGCGGGGCGGGCCGAGGTCGGCGCCCCCGAGGCCGCGGGCGGCGCGGATCGCAAGGGCATCTCGTCGCGTCTGGAGCTCGGTGCCGTCGGCTCCTGAGTCAGTGGTAGAACAACCGACGTTCAGCCGGTCTTCGACTGTATCGTTCGCAGTGCCACCCACCTATGCGCCGCCCGGGATGCTAGTCTCGTCCGGTTCGACGGTGAGCTTGTGCATCTCGCAGCGACCAGCGCGGTCGAGTCCGAGCGACTCGCTGCGCTACAAAGGCACTTCCCGACGCCGCCAGGCCGGACCCGGGCCTTATGTCGTGCGATCGTCGACGGTGCGGTGATCCACATCGCGGACGTGGCGCGAGATCCGGAGTATCCGCAGGATCACGCGCGGGCGGTCGGACTCGCCAGCATTCTCGTGGTGCCCATGTTGCGCGAGAGCACCCCGATCGGTGCGCTCGGGGTGTCGCGATCGGTGCCCGAGCCCTTCTCCCACAATCAGATCACGTTGCTCGAGACGTTTGCCGACCAGGCCGTGATCGCGATCGAGAACGTCCGCTTGCTGACCGACCTTCAGGCACGCACGCAGGAGTTGACTCGCTCGGTAGACCAACTCACGGCGCTCGGTGAGGTCGGGCGGGCGATGAGCTCCACGCTTGGTCTCGAGGGTGTAGGCGCTCTGGCGATGGCACCAGCGTGAGGAAGAGAATGACGCGATTCGGGTATTGAAGGATTGGTCCGACAACCGGAGGATTGCCCTCGTCGTCTCAGCCGTGCATGATCGAGAGCGGCCGCTGCCTGAGCAATACCGTAGCGCTCACGCCGCGATGTCCGCCGCCCTTCCGCGGGTGGAGTTCGCCGACGACCACCAGCTGCGCGGCTTCAACACGGTCTACGCCCGGTCCTGGCGGAAGAGGCGGGTTCGTCACTTACCCGCTGATCGAGGACGACTCGGTCGCGCGCCGGCTTCGCGAGATCGGCCTCGACCGGCTCGACGCGCACCACGTCATGCTCGCGATCAAGCGTGAGTGCGCCGCGTTCGTCACCTGCCACGAGGCCACGATCTTGAAGTACCGCACGCTGGTCGAGGCAGAGTTCCCGGTTCGGCTGATGCTGCCGTCCGAGTTTATTCAGCGTTACCGCGACACCGTGGACCCGCGCGGGCCGAAGGTGAAGTGAACGACACCGACGCCCGTATCTGGCACCCTGGCTCCGCATCAACCGCGTCCTGCGCGTGATGCTGCACACGCGTCGGAGCGCGGAGGTGTGGTGTCAGGTCCGAGTCGAGCTCAAGCGAGCGCTCGCGCTGCGGAGTCAGATTCGGCGCGCGGGGTGGTTCAAACTGAGTGTCACCGGGCGATCCGGCGGCTTGTCGTTGCCCGGGAGAAGTCGCACGTTATTCCTCGTCAAAGATCCCTGCCTGTTACGATCACCACGTGAACGTCTACAACACCCTGTCCGGCGCGGTCGAGACAATCGAGCCCTCGGGTCGCGCTATCACCCTGTACGTGTGTGGCATCACGCCTTACGACACCACGCACCTCGGCCACGCCTTTACGTACACGGTCGCCGACGTGTTCGTGCGGCACCTCGAGAGCCGGGGGTTGACCGTGCGCTACGTCCAGAATGTCACGGACATCGATGATGACATCCTGCGCAAGGCAGCCGAGGTCGGTGTGGACTGGCGCGCCTCGGCAATCGCTGGACCTCGCACTTCATCCGCGACATGCAGGTCCTGAACGTCCGCCCGCCGGACGAGTACCCGCGCGCCACCGACGTCATCCCCGACATCGTTACCGCCGTCGGCGCGCTGATCGAGCGCGGCCTCGCCTACGTGTCCGGCGGCAGCGTGTACTATCGCGTCAATGCCTGGCCCGCCTTCGGACTGCTCAGTCATCTGCCCCGGTCCGAAATGCTGGCGGTCGCCAATGAGCGCGGCAACCGGCCCGACGATCCGCACAAGCGCGATCCTCTCGACTTCGTGTTGTGGCAGGGGGCGGCACCAGGCGAACCGACCTGGGACAGTCCGTGGGGTCCGGGCCGTCCCGGCTGGCACCTCGAGTGCTCGGTGATGAGTACGCGCTTTCTGGGACCCACGCTCGACGTTCACGGGGGCGGCGGCGACCTGGTCTTCCCGCATCACGAGTGCGAGATCGCCCAGGCCGAGCCCGTCACGGGCTGCTCCCCATTCGCCCGCGTCTGGTTGCACACGGCCATGGTCGAGCACGAAGGCGCCAAGATGAGCAAGTCACTGGGCAACCTGGTCATGGTGCGCAACCTGCTGAAGCATTGGTCGCCGGACGCGCTCCGCCTCTACCTCGGACAGCATTACTATCGCCTCAAATGGAACCACGATCCTGACCAGCTCGCTGACGCAGCACAGCTCGCGGAGAAGCTGCGCGCCGCGGTCACGGTATCAGGGGGCGAGGGCGATCCGCTGCACGTGGCCGGTGCCGAGGCCGACTTCACCGCGGCGATGAACGACGACCTAAGCACACCGTCGGCGCTCGGCACGCTCGCATCCCTAGCCGACGACGTGCTCGCCGCAGCACGGGCCGGCCGTCGTGTGGAGGCCGGTCAGGCCCTCGTGCGACGGCTCGCTCACGTATTCGGACTGCGCCTAGACCGGCTAGACACCGAGGACCGGGTGACGCGCGGTTGGGACGCGCATCTCCGGCGCTTTCCTTCTCTCTGAGCCAGGGCTCCGCCAGCGAGCTCGGCTTCGGGAGCCCAGTTCATGCGAGCAGCCGCGGACCTTGGTTCTCCATGGCCACGTGCTTCTCGCTGGCGTCTTCATGTTGATGGCGCAGGGCGAAATCCCCGCCATCGCGGCGCCCATGAGTACATCGGTGAGGCGTACCTCATGGCCAACAACCTGAACAAGGCCGAGGAGCATCTCGCCGCCCGGCAGCGGATCTGCCTCATCCCCTGTGAGGAGTACGAGGACCTCAAGAAGGCCGTCGCCGACTATCGCCCCGCGAAACTCGTAACGTATTAGTTTATAAGGACGCGCCTGTAGCTCAGTTGGATAGAGCATCGGACTTCTAAGCGGACAGAGGCGATTGCGGAGGCGCTAGCGTCCTGAGTCAGAAGTGACGGAACTACTCACTCCTCTGATGCTGCACGGGGGGAGACGCCAATGAAAATTGCCATCATCGGTGCAGGAAACGTTGGCGCGACGCTTGGCGCAGCCTGGGCCAACCGTGGACATAACGTCCTCTTCGGTGTGCGCGACGCCGCCGACCCGAAGCTCAAGGAACTGCTGGCCCGTGCGGGCGGCAAGGCGCGCGCCGCCAGCGTGAACGCTGCAGCAGCGGCTGCGGACGTCGTCGCGCTGACGGTGCCCTGGCCCGCCGCGCAGGACGCCCTCCGCAGCGCGGGAGACCTGCGAGGGAAAATCTTGCTCGACTGCACCAATCCGCTGAAGCCCGACCTCTCCGACCTCACCCTCGGCTACACGGCGTCCGGAGGCGAACAAGTTGCCGCATGGGCGCAGGACGCGCGCGTCGTCAAGATTTTCAACACCACCGGGTTCTCCAATATGGCGAATCCCGCGTATCGCGAAGGCCAGTCGATGATGCTCTATTGCGGCGACGACGCGCAGGCAAAGAAAGTGGCAGCGCAACTGGAGGCCGAACTCGGCTTGAGCCCTACGACGTCGGCCCCCTGAAGGAGGCGCGCTTGCTTGAGCCCTTTGCTTTGGTTTGGATTCATTTGGCCGTGCTGCAGAAAATGGGCACGGGCTTCGCGTTTCGGCTGATGCGCCGTTAAAAAGCATCGCGCGCTTTTGTGATCGAATCTCTAACTTAACTTGGGACACTAGCCCGTATCGCCTTCAAGCTACGCCCTGGTTGTGAACGAAGGTGACTATGAGCGCCCCGGATACCCTCATGCTCACGATCTCTCACCAGTATGGGAGCGGTGGCAGTCAAATTGCGCGCGACCTCGGCGTTCGTTTGCAGTGGTCGGTGTAGGACAAGGAAATCGTGCGCAAGATCGCAACAGAGTATCAGCTGGCGGAAACGGATGTTGAGGCCAAAGACGAACGGGTCGCGTCGTTCATCGAAAGGCTGGTCGAGCTTCTAGGGATGGGCGGCTTCACAACAGCCTACAGTATCCTTCCACCCCGGGGGCTGGATGACGCCAAACTTATGCACATGACGCGGGCCATCGTCGAAGACATTGCCCAAGAGGGCGGAGCGATCATCGTTAATCGAGGAGGGAACCATATCCTAGCCAAACGACTGGAGTTGCCCCGGTTCGGTGGACGGTGAACTGCTTTCGAGAGCGTCACTGTACCGCCCCCCCCGAGGGGGATAGTGAGGTAGCACCCCGCTGGTCGATCGTGGCTCCTGAGGTCACTGTGCGATCGTCTCTCTCCTTCGACCGCTCGAAAATCACGACCGGTAATCGAGCGCGGAATGGCGACGCCGCGGGTTGTACCAGCCTTCGATGAAATCGAAGACCGCGAGCCGGGCCTCCACCTGCGTCCGGAACCGATGCCGGTCCAGGAGCTCGCACTCGAGCGTCGCGAAGAAGCTTTCGCAGAGCGCGTTGTCGTAGGCATCCCCGACGCTGCCCATCGACGGCCGGACCCCGGCCTCTGCACAGCGCTGGCCGAAGGCGATCGACGTGCACTGGCAGCGTCGGTCGGAGTGATGAATCACCGCTGTCGGGCGGCGCTGCGCCACGGCCATGTTCAGCGCGGCGAGGACGAGCTCGGTGCGCAGATGCGTTTCCATCACCGAGCTCGCGGAACGTGGGATCCTGTCGGGCGCAAGCGGGTCGCGCGGCTCATGCGGGGCGCTGGCCTGCAGGGCGTGAGCCGTCGGAAGGCGTTTCGCCCAGCCAATTACGCGGCGACTCCACGCATCGACGACGACGGCCAGATACAGGAACCCCGCCCACGTCGGCACGTACGTGATATCGGCGACCCACAACTGGTCCGGTCCGGCGGCCGTGAAGTGCCGCTCGATTCGTGGCACGCCGTAGGTGCCGCGCGATTCGCGGTGGATCGCCTGGATCTCCGCGCTCAGCTTCACATCGGCCCGCGCCCGCCGCGACAGCGGGCGCGAGCGCCACGCGTAGTACCCGCTGGGGGAGACACCCAAGACGCGGCACATGGTGGCGATCGGGGCCCCAGGGACTTCGGTGTAGCTCAAGATGGCGCCCACCGACGGAAACCTATCAGATCCCGATCGTGCGCCGGCCACTACCGAGACGGACCGGCATGGCCCTCTTCAATCGGCTCCCGAGCGGGCGAGAACGAGATGGTCGCAAACCGTGCGGACGGAACACCGATTGTCCGCGACAGCGCCGCGATGCCGGTCGCTGGATTCACGGGCAACATCGAGGCACTGGCCAACTATGCGGGGCAAGGCGCCCGCCTCGTGCGGGACATTCTGCCGGCAGCGAATCCGCGAGCCCATCGCACAAGGCAGTCGCATAGTCACGGAGGAACTCTCTCGCTCAGCCTGTCGAGATCGAGTGGTCGCTTCGGCGTGAATCGCACAACAGTGTAGCCGAGCGACGAAACGTCGCCTTGCCGAATCCGCCGCGTTCTCACCAGTCGGCGCTCGTCGGCCACGGGGCGCTGCGCCGCTCGGCGATCCCCCACCCGTCGCTCCATGATCACCTTCACACCACGCAAGCCAGCGAAAGCCCGCTGAAGATAGTCGTGGAGCGCCGTGTCGTTTGGGCGCACGACGATGAGCACTCCGGCATCCGGAAACGACTTCGATGGAAGGAATTCCAAGAGCCGTTTTCGGTGATACAGGCAGATTCAGTGTGTCGTCGCATGGTTGTAGAACGGCTCGCGCTCCCCGAGATCGCTAGGCCGGCCCTCGCTCTCGCACCACGCGCAGAATAGGCGGTGATGCGCAGCAGCCACTGGCGGAGCGGGATGCGGACGACGGGACGGTCGCCGCGCTCCGAGCGGCCCCTGATGACCTCCTCGTCGGCGAGCACCGTGCCGAGCGCCTCGCACCAGTTCACAGGCGACCTCGATCCGGCCACCCACGGGCGTGAACTGCGTCGGTCGTCGACGAAATCCGCGTCAGAGCGCGGTGAGGCGGAGCTGCCGCAGGGCCGAGTGGGGGAGCGCGCGGATGAGCTCTTCGAGGTTCGTGCGGCCCTGACCCAGCTTTTCGGCGACGTCATCCGCCATCGGCAGGGTCGTCTTCTCCGCGCTCTGCCGGATCTCCTCGAACGTCGCGCCTCGGTTGATCAGCATCACGTCGGCGTCGTTAGGGGACCAGAACTCGGCGAGGATCATGCGGCCGCGGTATCCGGTGTAGTGGCAGCCGGCGCATCCCTGGCCCCGGTACCAGCGGAAGTCGGCAGAGGGCACACCGACGAGCTCCGCCAGAAGCTCCGCGGGGGGCGGGCAGGGCTCGCGACACTCCGCGCACACTGCTCGCACCAGACGCTGCGCGAGCACGCCCAGGAGCGACGACGCGATGAGGTTCGAGTCGACGCCGAGGTCCTGGAGCCGTGGGAGCGCGCTGATCGCGTCGTTCGTGTGGAGCGTGCTCAGCACGAGGTGGCCGGTCTGGGCCGCGCGGAAGGCGAGCTCCGCCGTCTCGCTGTCCCGGATCTCGCCGACCATGATCACGTCGGGGTCATGCCGGAGGAACGAGCGGAGGTACTTCGCGAATGTGTTCCCCAGGCGCTCGTCGACCTCGTGCTGTCGGAAGACGTCGCAGACGTACTCGATCGGGTTCTCGGCGGTCAGCACCTTGATGCCCGGCTGGTAGACGCTCTTGAGCGCGCCGAAGAGCGTGGTGCTCTTGCCCGAGCCGGTAGGGCCGGTGACCAGGATGATCCCGGTGGACGATCTGAGGAGCTGGCGCAGCCGCAGCGCCACGGGCGTGCGCAGGCCGAGCGCCTCCACCGATTGCGGGAGCCCGCGGGGGTCGAGGATGCGGATCACGGCGCTCTCGCCGTAGTAGCCGGGGATGATCGAGATCCGGAAGTCGACGGTGGTGGTCTGCCCGTCGCGGGACAGGCGCGCGCGGAAGCTTCCGTCCTGGGGCCGTCGCCGTTCCGCGATGTCGAGTTTGCTGAGGATCTTGAGCCGCGACATCAGCTTGCCCCGGTTCAGATTCAGCATTTCGTCGAGGTCGTCGCGTTTGAGCTCCTGCAGCACGCCGTCGACGCGGAACCGCGTCTTGATGCCTCGCTCTACGGCCTCGAGGTGAATGTCGGAGGCGCCCTGCTCGACGGCCAGGCTCAGAAGCCGGCGGACCACGCCCGAGGTGCCCTCGGAGCCGCGCTGCACGTCGAGGTAGGTCGTGCGGTCCTCGGAGAGGCGGTCGATCTCCTCGAAGCTCAGGATGTTCGGCTCACCCACGATCGCCGGTACCTCGTGCCCGCTTTGGGAAAGCGCGGGCTCCTCTGCACCGGACGCCACGAGACTGGGGTACATCTGCCCGAGCGCCCGACGGATGCTGGCGGTCGTGGACGTGATCACCTCGATGTCGAGGCCTGTGCTCGACTTGAGGTCGTCGACGAGCGCCGTCCGCGTCGGGTCGTCCATCGCGACGACCAAGGTCTGGCCGACCCGCGCGACCGGGACGACGAGGCGCTTCTGGGCGAACCGCGGGTTAATCAGCCCGCTCAGCGACCGGTCCAGAACGATCGGGGCGAGGTCGAAGAAATTGATGTGGAGCTGGAGGCACAACGCCCGCCGCATCTGCTCCTCGGTGACAAACTTCAATCGGATGACGACCTCGCCGAGGGACTGCTTCCATCGCCGCTGCTCGGCGAGGGCCGTCGCGAGCTGCTCCGACGTGAGCAAATGAGTCTTGACCAGGAGCTCGCCGAGCTTCGACCGGCGCCGGTAGCGCTCGAGGACCGACTGGAGCTGGCTGCGCGTGATGACCTTCTGGGCGACGAGGATGTGGCCGAGCGGCAGGTAGGTCTTGGACTGGCTCTGCACGCGCAGCGCCGTCTGCACTTGGGACTGGGTCGCGAAATCCTCGGCGACGAGAAGGTCACCGAGCCGGAGGACGCCCGCTTGGCGGCGCGAGGGGCTGTTGCGGACAGCCTGCAGCCCAGCGCTGTCCGACGGGGTCAGGTGAGGCGATTCAATCTCGGGCCGGGACTCAGCATTCACTGGCTATTTCAGGGAGCAACGAGTCTGCCAACCCAGGATGGGCGCTAAGCCCGCGAAAGGCGAGGACGGCTTCTACCGCGCGCGCCTGATGCACAAGGAGTGGTGATCCGGATTCTACCGGGCAGGCACGTTTCGTTACGCCGAGCGATGCGTCTCGAACTCCTCTCGCGTATAGTGCGCTCGGGTTCGGCAGAGCATGAACCGGCCTGGGGAGGTCATGGACCAGGCGCGCATAGAGTCATTCTTCACCCTGTTCCGACCCGTTCAGGGTCCTTCCGGATTTAGAAAGCCGTAACCCAGTCGGAGGGGCTGGAGAGCCGCCGGTGGCGACACCGGTCCGGAGCAACGATGTCGCGACGATCGGGTCGGCAGACGCCGAGCGCGAACGTCGCGCTCCGGATCCGACCTCTCAACAGGGCGAGCCCGATCGGCTTGTCGGTGGTGAGCGTAATTGCGGCTGCCGGCGCCGGAACTGCCACGGCACGCGCGTGACTGATCGCCTCGCCCGGCTGAACTAATGAGTCTCGTGAAATAGAGTAAAGATCATATCAGAACGACAGCCCCGCGTGTCGCAAGAAGCCGACGGCCAGAGTCGACCGCCGACGGATGCGTGCGAAGCCCGCGCGCAGGGGCCCGCGGAGCTCAAGAATATCGGCCGGGCACAGGTTGGCGAGCTCGCGCCCTTTGATGTTGCCCCAAATCGGGCGTAGCCGGGCAGGCGTTTCGACCGTGAGTCCGGGCGTGCGCGAGATACCGCAGCATCACTTGGCTCTTGTGCCCTCCCAGCCCGTCCCACACCAGGATGATGTGGCGCCCCGCAAAGTGACGCTTGAGCGCGCGCAGGAACGCGATCAGCGCGAGGTCGTTGTAGCTTCCGGGCCGCGTCTGGAAGTAACAGTGACGGCGGCGGCCATCCCAGCGAACGGCCAGCGCCGCCGCGATCGACAAGCGCGTCCAGTTCGCTCCGGTGTGGACCAAGACCGGCGGGTGCCCGCGCGGGGCCCAGGTACGGGACGCGTCCTCCACGCCGAACTCATGAAACCCGACGTTCTTCTCGAGCACCTCCGTGAGCGCCTTCCGCAACGCAGGGAGGCTCCACCGCCCGTTTCCCATTTCGTAGGGTGATCGTCTCCTCGGGCGTGAGCACGAACGTCTCATAGAACAACCGGCTGGCCCACGTGACACGCAGATCGGTGTCGAGGAGCACGAGCGGCACGGGCACGCTGTCCACGATCGTCTCGGCACGCTCGCGTGCCGCCGTGACTGGCTCGACGCTCAATTTGAGGGCGTTGATGTCTTCCAGCGTGATCATCGCGCCGTCGATCTGGTTGTCCGTCGTCGTGTAAGGCCGGACCCGCAGCGAATGCCAGCGGCCGTCCCGATCTCTCACCTCGCGCTCGCCGACGGTCGCGGCATCGCCGTGAAGACCAAGCTCAAGTTCGCGATGGTGCAGGACATCGTCGTGGCCTATCAGCTCATCGCCCGCCATGCTGCGCAGGGGAAGGATCTCGACGCTTACCTACGGATGATGGCCGACGAGGCCGACGAGGGGCGGACCCCGATTTCCGCGCGGTTCGTGTTTGCCCCTGACACGCCCGAGCCCCTGCGCGAGGGCGAGGAGGCGCCGGCGCGGGCGGCCGCTTCCTCGAGACCGAACCAGGGGCACCAGTCGCGGTGCTTGGCGGCGGGGCGATCATGACGCACGACGGGAAGGTGTACGAGTGAAGAGCCGATGCATCGCGTGCGGTGGTCGGTCCGAGGTTAGCGTTCAACTACTCGCTGGGTTCGGAACTCGTCGCGTAGCCGGTCGCGGAGCGCCATCGGAATGGTGACCGCATTCGGGTCGCCGTCGCTCACAAACCGCTCGCCGGGATTCTTGTCGAAGTAGGTGAGCCAGTACGCGAGCTCGCGCTCGACCGCCTGGATGCGGGGCAAATGTACCGCGTCGAACGAGCGCGAATACGGCGAGGGTGCGGCGCCGCCCGCCACCATCAGCACGGCGTCGTGGCTGTAGCTCATCCCCTTGGCCGAGCCGCGCAGCACCCAGCTCACATCCGCTGGATACGCGCCGTGCGGTAGTGCCAGGGTGCGTGTCCGGTACTCGGGAACGTGGCGCTGGATCCACACCTGGGCCTCGGCGACCTGCGCGCGGACGGTCGCTTCCGGATACTTGGCGAGGTTCGCGTGCCAGAGCGTGTGGTTGCCGATCTCGTAGCCGTGGCTCACCAGGTACTGGAGCTTTTTCCCTTCGAGGGCCGGCTGGTTGAACAGGCGGTTGGGCGGGTTCGCGCCCGGGAGCACATAGAACGTGGCGCCCCGGCCGAAGTCAGGGTGCTCGCGGGTGAACGCCTCCAGGATGCCGACGGCGGACTCGGGATCAATCTCGAGAGTGCCGTTCTGTTCGAGGTAGCGGAACTGGCCGGGCGATGAGTCGTCGAACGTGAGGACCACCGGTGTCGTCCCGGCCGGCAGCGCGATGCGCCGGTCGAGCAGATCCCTCAAGCTGATCAGCCGGTAGCTCTTGGCGTAGAGCGTCTCGAGGTCGCGCCGGAAGTTCTCGGGCGTCCGCGTCCAGCGCGCCTCGGGATAATCGATCTTGTGGTACTCGAGGATCATCACGCGGCCAAGCTCGTTGGGGGGAGCTGATCGGCCGCGGCGAACGAGACCAGCAGGAGCGCCAGACCGATGGCCAGCCCCGCATCGACAACCACTTCAACGAGCGTGGTATGGTGCCTCCTCTTTAACATTTGGGAAAGCGCACGAGCGCCTCTAACCCAACGTAAGACCGGCTCCCGAGGGATTGGGAACAGCAGGTTCGATGCCAAGCGTGGGGCGCTAATGCGGGCGCAGAGTTGTTCTTGAACGAACTGAAGCGCGCCGCATCAGGCTGCCGATTCTGTCACCGAAGCTGGTCAGCTCGTCACCGTCTCGCGAACAGACTCCAACTCACGAGCTATTACGAGAGGGGCTGGCGCGCGACGTTCTACACGACCGGGATGGAGCACTCGCCGACGAGCGCGACCGGCACCGGGTGGGAGCGTACGCCGTGGCACGCGACGCAGCGCGCGGCGTGGGACGCGTTGACGAAGAGCGAGGCGCGAGACCGATGAACAACGTAGACCCGAGTGGGGCGACGAGAAGCGGGCAATGACCATCGGCATGTTCCTGGGCATCGTGGTCGCCGTGGCGCTCGGCGTCGCGCTAGCCCCAAGGGTGCCAGCACTGCTCAGGTTCCTGCACGATCTCGTCTGGCTTCTAACTGCTGTCGGTGGCGTCCTTGGCGCGTTAGCGCTGATGCTGGTTGGCGTGATCTGGCGACAAGAAATGAGCGGGCTGGGTCTCTGGTACGTCGCCGCCATTGTCGTTCTTGGAGTGACGGGTATGAGCGCCTTCAAGCTCATGGCGTGGCGCAGCAACCGATGCCCGATCTGCAAGGTGACGTTGTTCGTTGGTGGAGGAGATCCGCTGGACCACTACGTTGCGGGCAAGGGCGGCTGGGGCGGCGTTCCACTTGCCGTGCATATTGGTTCTTGGCTCACGCTCCGGCGTCGCCAGTGGTATCACCAGACCTGCTGTGGCATCTACACGGATGGCGTTGACCGCGACGGTCGTTGGTACATATTCGGCTTCACGACGTCTGATGCCAAGCGGGAGGCGAAGAGAGAGACTCGATGACGAAGAAGCCGATCACGTTCGGCATTCCCCGAGGTGTTGTGTTTGAGATGGACATGCAGGGCGGACCTCTTCCTCAGGGTGTTCACGCGCCAACAGGGAACCTGGACGCCACGGCGTGGGTCACTTGTACAGAAGAGGAAGCACGTACGATGGCGGCGTGGCTGTCCAGTCGTCGGGAGCAGAATCCTGAGTACGAAGCCGCCGTGAGAGTGATCGACTTGACGCTTCGCCAGAGAGAGGACCGATGATCCTGACCATTCACTCATGTCTCCGCGACACCGTGGACCCGCGCGGGCCGAAGGGAATCGGGCGGTGACCGAGACGGCGAAGATCATTCTCACGGCGCTCGCGACGATCTTCGGCGGCGTGCTCGTCTACGTCGCGGGCCAGCTACTCTCGAAGCTCTTCATCGAGCCCGTCCACGAGCAGCGCAAGGTCATCGGCGAGATCGACGTGGGGCTCGTCCTGTGGGCGAGGGAGTGGGCGAATTTGGAAGACTGGCCCGCTGGTCGGACTGAGCGACGCGACAAGGCCCAGGACGCCTTCCGCGAGTACGCGAGCCGTTTGGTTGCCTCGACGAACGCAATCGGGCGGCGGTTTTATGGGGTGGGTCAACGTCTCGGCGCTCCCGCCCCGGATGATGTTCGCCTGTCTGCGCGGGACTTGGTCGGCCTCTCGAACACGATGTACTCCGACGCGGCGACTCGGTTCGACAAGGAGCAGTTCAATCGCCAGCGCGTTGAGAACATTCGGCAACATCTAGGCTTATGGGCGCACGCGGGAGAGGAGCCCATCGCAGGCCCGGGGAGCCGAGGGGGACCCAAGGCATGACAGCGGATAAAGCCCAAAGAGCAATCAGATACGCCTGGATCGCGGCGGTGGTGTCTGGAACGTGGACACTAGTCTTCTTGGTTCTAGCTGTACTGACGCGCGACCCCGGGCTGGGGCAGATATTTGATGCATGGGCGGTCGTCGATGTGCTGATCGCGTACTCACTCACGTTTGGGATCTACCACCGCAGTCGGACCTGTGCCCTCTTGATGCTCATTTACTTTGTTGGTTCTCAGCTTCTCGTACGGATCGGCAGTGGGGTGGGCTTCGGTGGCGTCGTTGTGTCGATAGTCCTCGCCGCCATCTTCGCCCGAGGGGCATATGCGGCTTTTGCGTATCACCGCGCCGCTGCTGGCGACGTAAGCACAAGCACTTCGGCCTGACATTCTCTAACTGCCTGCCATCACGACCGCGCGGGCCATCGAGCCCGTGCTGCCAACCTCGCGGCTACAATCCTCAGGGCTGTAAGATACGACGATGATCCGCCAGTACACTCCGATGGCCCCCACGCTCGTCCGCGCGCCATTCCACCGGCCCGGGGCTGCAGGGGAGATGATGCTGATCGATCGACCTCGCGTCACGACATGATGGCTGATCACATTGGCGACCGGGCGGTCTATGTGCTCGGCGCCGGATTCACAAAAGCGTTTCTTCCTGACGCACCACTGCGCGTCGATGACTTCGACGGCAACGGTCTCGAACAAAAGTTCGCCACGTTCCGTGTCGCTCTCGAACTGATCCAACTTGAGCGGCGCCGCAACGAATGTGGCAAGATCGACATCGAGCGCCTGATGAGCCGCCTCGATGGCGGAATGCCGTTCGATTCGGAGATCGACGACAGTCAAGTGCGGCTTCTTCTGGCCGAGGTGAAGCGTCGATTCTTTCGATCGAATCCGCGCCGCACGCGATGGCCAAGCGGTTCCAGACCTGCTCGTGCGCGTCGGACGCCACTGCATCGAAGCGCAGGTTGGTATCGTCACGTTTAATCACGACGACTTCCTACGATGAGGTGATGCCGTGACGAAATTTCTCGAACCGGCTCGCGGCTCCGAGATTCCGTTCGAGCGCATCGATCCCAACGGCTGGTCCGACTTGGCCTGCGCGGTCCTCCAACAGGCATTCGCCGATTGGGATCGAAGGGCCACCACCTGTCCGCGCGCAGATTTTTGCTCCACGAGCTACACCAGACGATCTGGAGCGATTACGTCGACGTGAACGAGCGGAGACTCGCGGCGCTTGTCGCCGAACGCTGCGCCCAGCCGCCGCGTGTGGGGCCGGGGTGGGCCAAGGACGGCGCGTACCCTCCTCACCCTGGATGGGCCAGGCATTTCAAGGGTGTGGGGGCGCGCCGCTCGCGGGCGAGATCAGGGCTGGCGTCGGAGGGTTAGTCTCGCGGTCGAACCGACTCCATAGCGCGTGAGTTCGACCGCGCTGTGGGAGCAAAACGACGACCGAGCCGCCGACTCTACCACCCCATGCGAAAACGGACCGGCGAAGGGTGGCGCGGGGGCGCGTCAGATCAGTTGACGTAGCGCCGTCGCCCGCGTAGCCTCGCCGCGTGCTAGATCAACGCGGGCGGCTCCGGCGATCAGCCGGGGTCTGTTAGACTCCCGCCCAGCCATCCCCAAGCGAGGTGCGTATGCGGCGGATCGGGCTAGGGGTCGTTCTAGCTACTAACCTCGCGCTGACGCCGCTTCCCGGCGGCGCCCAGCAAGTAGTCGGTCTTTTGGCGGAAGCGGAGTACGTGGCCGGGCATTCACGCAAGTCGCCACCGTCGAGCGTTGCCGTGCCTGGTCAGCGGCCTTGTACGGATTCAGACCGGTTGAGTCTCGGCCGCACCTTTGCCGTGCCTGGTGCCGTGCCTGATGCCGTGCATCCATTCGATGCATTCTTGCGGGAACTCCACAAATTGGGTTACGTAAGCGGCAAGAAACCTATCATTGAAACACGTATCGCGAACGCGACTCGGGAACTTGAGACCGCTGCTAGGGATCTGGCACAGCGTAATGTCGACTTAATCGTAACGTTCGGGACGCCGCCTACTATCGCCGCTCGGAGTGCGACGACGATTCCGATAGTGATGATCGGAGTCGCCGAGCCCGTCGAAATGGGTTTCGCCGAAAGCCTCGCGAGACCGGGCGGACAGGTCACCGGAATCTCGTTCCTTGGGCCTGAACTCCTTGCGAAAGGATTGGAACTTCTAAAAGAAGCTGCTCCCAAAGCGACCAATCTCGGAGTGCTCTTCAACCCCGCCAATCCCGCAGCGCGGCGACTGTTGGCCGGGATGGAACAAAATGCGAAGCCCTTGCGGGTGCATGTGCAACCGCTGATGACGCAGCACTGGGAGGAGGTTAAGCTCGTCTTCCGTCGGTATCCCCTTCTGCATGGTCTCGTCGTAATAAACGATCCACTCTTCCTAAATCGGAGCGAAGAACTGGTGCGTCTTATATCCGCTAAGAGATTGCCCGCGATCTTCCAACTGCCCAGCTACGTAACAATTGGCGGTCTCATGGCGTATGGCCCCGATATCCCAGAAATGTACACGCGCGCCGCCGCACTAGCTCACAAGATCTTGCTCGGCGCTAAGCCCGCTGACCTGCCCATCGAGCAGCCCACGAAGTTTGATCTGGTTATTAACATGACGACCGCGAAGGCGCTCTGCCTCACGATCCCGAAGTCTTTATTGGTTCGAGCCGATCGCGTCATCGAGTAACCCGTGGTCGACCCACGCGGCCAGCTGCTGAGAGCAGCACTCGGTTTTGCGGGGCTTCCCAGGCCATCGTATGACCGCTCGCTCTGGGCGCTGCGCTCGTGGCTCGACCCCTGGTCCGGCATCGGCCACGTCACCGTCGGGATGCACCGCCAGGGCTTCGACCTCCAAGCTCACGCAGTACGATGACCGAGGCTGGCGCGCGACCTTCTACACGACGGGGATGGAGCACTCGGCCACGAGCGCGACGGGCACCGCGTGGGAGCGCACGCCGTGGCGTGCGACGCAGCGGGCGGCGAGGGAGGCGTTGAGGAAGGCCAGCGTTGGAACGACAGACAGATGAAGCCTCCTTCTTGCTAGCGAGCGGATTTGCGAAGCCCCCGCGTACCCGCGAGTCGCTGACGAGCGAAGGCACTGGAGGCTGCGCGCTCGCAAGAAGCCTGGCGCGACCGCGACCGTGGGCGCTCTTGCTGCTGGTGTGCGTCGTGGCCTGCGCGTCACCGGCGACAACGACGCGCGATACGCTGGGCACTGGTGGAGAGCCGCTGCCGCGCTTCGCCCCGGGTGGCCCCGACGCGGAGGCGTTCGGTGCAAGCATGGGCTACCCGAAAGGCACCCCCGCGAACTACTGGCGTGCTCGATGGCGCGTGGGCTCCAACAGCCATCTCGACGAGATCTTTCGGGGCCGGCTCATTCACAAGGCGTCGACGCCCTCGCGCCTCGTGCGGGTCGCTGAGCCGCGCATCACGTACCGAGGTCTGGACCTCACCGTGGACGACTATCTCTCGCGCTATCCGACGACGGGCCTTCTGGTCGCACGCGGCGAGACGATTCTCGTCGAGCGCTACCAGTACGGTCGCACGGACCGGCATCGCTTGACCTCGTGGTCGATGGCCAAGACCGTGACGGCGATGCTCGTCGGCATCGCCATCCACGAGGGGCGCATCCGGTCGGTGGACGATCTCGCGGCCGCCTATGTGCCCGAGCTCGACGGCACCGAGTACGGGCGCACGTCGCTCCGCCACTTGCTGCAGATGTCGTCCGGTGTCCGGTTCAATGAAGACTTACCCCGGGACTACATCAGCCAGGATCTCCTACAGTTCGTCCTGGACACGTTCATGCGAGTCGGCCCGGGCGGCGTCGGCGCCGTGACGTCGTTCAACGACCGCGAGCGTCCAGCAGGGACGAAGTTTTCCTACTCGTCGGCCGAAACCTACGTGCTTGGGCTCGCACTGACGCGCGCAATCGGGCGGCCGATCGCTGAGTATCTCGAGCAGAAAATCTGGCAGCCGATCGGTGCCGAAGCGGACGCAACCTGGCTCGTCGACAACTCGGGTCAAGAGGTCACCGCCTGCTGCCTGAACGCCGTGTTGCGCGACTACGCTCGCCTTGGGCTACTGCTGGCTCACGACGGCAACTGGCGCGGCCGACAGATCATCCCCGCCGCCTGGGTTCTGGAGGCAACCAGTGTGCACGTGGATCAACCGCATGTGTGGCCCGGCACGGCCACGGCAACAGAGGGCTACGGCTATCAGACGTGGATCCTTCCCAGCGAGCGCAGGATGTTCATGCTCTGGGGCGCTCAGGGGCAGCGGATCTATGTTGATCCGAGGAGCAAGCTCGTCATGGTGAATACCGCCGTACAAGAGGGCTTCGAACCACGTGCGCTACAGGAGATGGGCTCGCTTTGGTCGGCGTTGGTGCGTCAGTTTGGTAACTGAACGCGAGCGACAGGTCTTACTGCGTGGACAGTCGTGAAGGGCCGCAGCTTGCGCCGAGCCCGATGACCGACGCCGACGCCCGCCTCTGGCACCCCTGGCTCCGCCTCAACCGCGTCCTGCGCGTGATGCTGCACACCCGCTGGAGCGCGGAGGCGTGGGCCGTGGTCAGGGTCGAGTTCAGGAAGGCGCTCGCGCTGCCGAAAGAGTGGTTCAGGCTTCCTCGAAATAGTCAGAATCAACTCGCTTGACTTGATACGTCCGCGCGGTGGCTACACCGACTTCGAAGTCGATCATGAGTTGAGCCAGGCGCTTCCCATCAATGAGCACCACCTTGGGGTCGATGTGCTCGACATAGGCAACCGCTTCGGACGAGAAAGAGCCGGTCGAAATGAAGACACCCTTTTTTGCTCGTTTGCCGTGGAGCGCGCCGACAAATTTCTGGATTTCAGGACGACCGACTGTGCCGTCCCACTTCTTGGCTTGAAGATAAACGACGTCGAGACCTAGCCGGTCTTCGCTGATGATACCGTCGATGCCTTCGTCGCCTGATTTGCCGACCGCCTGACCTGCGTCCGTTCGCGAGCCGCCGTAGCCCATCCGGAGGAGTAGTTCGACGACCAAACGCTCGAAGAATTCTGGAGAGGCCGTCTTCACGCGGCTCAGCACATCGGTTGCCAGGGTCGCGTTGATCTTCTGATGGGCGGTCTCAAGCGCCTCTTCTGGAGTATCGGAATCGGCCAACTCTTCCGGAGCGAATGCTGCCGCCGGGGTACTCGGCTCCCCCTTCGGTGTGCGAAACTCGACGAATTCGGGGTACTGCTCAAGGAACTTGATGTCGATCCTGCCAGGAGGCGACATCAAAACCTTCTCGCCACGCGGCCCAATTTGGAAGTAGCCCCGTTTCGGAGACGTCAGCAATCCTGCCTGCTGCAGGTAGGACTTCGCCCACGCCACCCGGTTCGAGAACTTCGATTGATTGCCGCTCGGTAGCGGCTCGTCGCGGTCGGCGTCGCTGAGTCCAAACTGCGTGGCGAGCGCTTCGCGAGCTTCCCCCAACGAATGGGGCTGGCCGTCAGCAGCGAGCTTCAGAAGCGGGAGCATTAGGGACTGGAAGTCTGGGACAGCCACCCGCTCTCCCTCCTTTGTCTGTCCAGCCTATGTTTCTATCCTGAACGGCGTCAAAAGGTGATGAGCAATTTTCGATACCCACGCGGTCAACTCAAGGTCGCGGTCCCAACCTGGATGTTCACCGAGTCCTCCGGTCGATTGAGATCGAACGGCCATTCCGGTCGTAGAGTTCGGACCCCCGCCCGCTAGGATTCGGTGTCGTCGTCCCGTACCCGGTTCGATTCCCGCGCGCATCGAACTGATCGACACGCCCGGTGCGCGGATCGACGATGACGTATCCGCTTCGCCGTGAGTGCTTGTCGAACAGATCAACGCGGATCTCCTGCGACTGCGCGAGCAGCGCGCAGCACACGAACGCGAGCGTGATGTTCTTCATGGAGTCTCCTTGACCCTCGCCATCAGTTGTTCCCCTCGTCTGAGCCAATCCCGAGGCTGGCCGAGCATCCGCTCCTCGCCACGGAGGTAAACGTGCTGGAGAGCGAGCCCGAGAATCTTCTCGTTCGGTGTCACGGGCTTAGTTTTCTTGTGGGTCATGGACCACCCAGCCTACTGTCGTGATTAGTATAGGCGTTCGTGATTGGTGCTCCACCGTTGCCACTCTTCCCGGCTGCTCCGACGTCGCTCTGTACGTTATGAGGTAGCGCGCACGGGTGACGGGCCGGGGTGGTCTTCTCGGCCCGTCACCGAATTTTTGTTCGCCGGAGTAACTCGACTATCCTGCATGGGTGATCGAGCGCGAAGAAGGGGAAGCCATGACGACACGGGAGCGGAGGGACTCTGCCGAAGAGCGCGCCGCGCTTGCGCTAGGTGCAGATCCAAGTCCAGCGGCGGCTCAGGAACGCGCCAACGCCAGAGCACGCAGGCGACGGCGGCTGATGGTTTGGGTTGCTTTGGGTGTCGTCTTCTGGTTTGTCGTTGTCCCGCTAGTTCCCTTTGGCGTGCGGGCTGTCTGGCGGCATATCAAGCCAGCGCCGGTGCTGATTGAAGGCTGGACGGCTTGGGTCGAAGAGGAAGATACCCGCGTCCGGATGCGGACTGACAATTATGGCGGCCAAGTTACCCCAGAGTGGGAGTGGGTGAAGAGCGACTCCAAGCCGTTCCCGACAAGCGCTCGTTTCCGCACGCTGGCGGAGTGCGAGCACTTCGGCGCGAGCGAAGAGGCGCATAAAGATGATCTCGATTCCGATAGCATCAAGACATTCTCGATCAAATACGGATGCCGCTGGGAGAAAAGTACCCAAGCACTGTGGAAGAACTACTCCGCACCACAGCCCCGCCACTGACGGCCCGGGAAGGCGGTCTTTCTGACGGAGGCCTGGCTCTTGAAGAGCCTGCGGACGGATCATCCGCCGAAGCGGGGGGAGATTCGGGAAAGGCGGCGACGGTTCGTCTGAAGAGAGCGACCTCTTAGCGCACCAACGGCTGCCCGCTCGTGTTCATGCACTTTTGAAACTCGAATCGCTGCCGTTCGTTGCCCAAAATATCGATACCGCCCTGAGGTCTGATATTGATATCGAGCCTCGATGCGCTGGCACAGGCTAGAGCAGCTTGGGTAAATTGCGCCTGCTGCGATAGTGCGGCCCCCTCTATCGCGCGTCGCCGCGCGTTCTCAGCGCTCTCTGATTCTTCCTGTCTCCGCCGTTCGGCATCACGCCGAATCGTCTCCGGACTTGCCTGGATGCCAGGAGAAACGTGCGTCTTGGCGCGATACTTCTCAGGGACCTTGTTTGGATCGTCGGTGAAGTTGCGCTGGCCCTTCTCGTCGACCCATTCGTAGAGCTGCTGCCCGAGCGCGACGCTCGAGAGTGAGAGCAGCACCACCATGATGAACGCCGTTGATCTCATTCATCCCTCTGGAACCACCTCGCCCAGATTTCAAACCTCCGTGAGAGTGTCAGACGTGTACGCCATTTTCGTCAAGGGGCGCGTGGAGGTAATTTCCGGAACTATTGGCCCTACTCTCCCTCCTGGCGGCGAAAGCGGG
>Ga0209160_1000675_pt1 | contig 28387 bp, 24 predicted proteins | sample GraSoiAngelo_153_FD_186167 | JGI IMG/M metagenome (GOLD analysis project Ga0209160, IMG submission 186167) | Grasslands soil microbial communities from the Angelo Coastal Reserve, California, USA - 14_1009_12_40cm (SPAdes) (version 2) | ecosystem: Environmental > Terrestrial > Soil > Grasslands ...
TTGCTGGCTGGGTGGGCAGCTCCAGCGCCGCGATGGGCGTGGGCACGATACGCGGGATCACCCTTGCCCTATCCCCCTTCCCCGGTTTCTCCGAACACGTCCGCTTGAAAGGCGAGCACCTCGGTACCCGGTTCCCGCCACGCGTGGGGCGGGAGCCCGGCCTTGCGGCACGTCGCCGCCAGGAACGCCTCGGGCTCCCAATGATACTCGGTCGCCACCTGGGGCAGCAGCAGGCCGACGTGGCGGCCGCGGCGCACGATCAGGCCGTCGCGGCCGACCACGATGCCGCTCGGATCCAGCGGCGTCGTCGCGAGCGGAGCAGCAGGCAGCAATACCGAGATCTCGAGCACGAGGTCGGGAAGCTCGTCCGGTGCCACCGGCGCGAAGCGCGGGTCGTCCCGCGCCGCGGCTACGGTCATCTCGCGTACGACGTCGCCGAGCGGCCGCTCGTCCGCGATGTGGCCGATGCAGCCGCGTAGCGCCCCACCCTGCGTGAGCGTGACGAACGCCCCGCGCTGCAGCGCCGCCCCGGGCACGTCCGGGATGGGCGGCAGCGGCCGGCCGGTGAGGTGGGCCACCAGGGTGGCGCGTGCCAACCGGAGCAGCGCAGCCCGGTCCGACGCCGTCAGCTCAGGGTCCCCGATGGTACGGTTCCCCCCGACGGATGGTGTAGGCTCGATACAGCTGCTCGTACAGCACGACCCGGGCCAGCTCGTGCGGGAAGGTGAGGCGCGACAAACTCCAAACCCGCTCCGCCTGGCGCAGCAGGGGTGGCGGCAGCGCCGCCGCGCCGCCGATCGCGAACGTCACGTCGCGCCCGTCCATTTCCCAGCGGGCCGTCCAGTCCGCCAGCTGGCCCGACGTCCACTGGTCCCCCTGCTCCGACAGCGCGACGAGGCGCGAGCCCTCGGGAATCGCCTCGAGGATTCGCGCCTCGTCCTTCACTTCCCGCTCCTCCACCTTCGTATAGCGTCGCAGCCGCTCGAGATAGTCGTCACACGCCGCCCGGAGTGCCGCGTCCCGCACGCGGCCCACCGCAACGACGCGATAACGCATCAGGCATACATCCCACGCAACCGGTGCATCGCCGCCACGCGACCCACCGCGACGATGTAGGAGGCGATGCGGGTGTTCACCTTGTACTTCTCCGTCGTTGCCGCGACCTCGTTGAAGGCGCGCACCATGATGCTCTCGAGCCGACGGTTCACAGTGTCTTCGTCCCAGAAATAGCCGCCGCGGTCCTGCACCCACTCGAAGTAGCTCACCGTCACGCCGCCGGCGTTGGCGAGGATGTCGGGAATGACGAAAACACCCTTCCGTTCGAGGATCTCATCGGCGGCCGCGGTGGTGGGACCGTTCGCGCCCTCGCAAATGACTTTCGCCTTGATCTGCGGGGCGTTCTTTCGGGTGATGACGTTCTCGGTAGCGGCGGGTACCAGCACGTCGCAGTCCACCGTGAGGAGCTGCTCCTTGTTGAATGGCTCGGCCTTGGGGTATCCTGTGAGCTGACGGTGCTCCTTGACCCACGCGATCAGGTCGGGGATGTCGAGCCCCTGAGGGTTGTGCAGCGCGCCCGACTTGTCCGAAACGGCCACGATGACGGCGCCCTCTTTGGCCATCAGGTCCGCGGCCACCGAACCCACGTTCCCGAACCCCTGCACGGCCACACGCGCTCCCTTGAGACTCATCCCCAGCTTGGCCAGTGCCTCCCGGGTCACGAACATGCACCCCCGCCCCGTCGCCTCGCGCCGGCCCAGTGAGCCGCCCATTTCGACCGGCTTGCCGGTCACCACCGCGGTCACCGTGTGGCGCTTGTGCATGGAGTAGGTGTCCATGATCCACGCCATGACTCGCTCGTTGGTGTTCACGTCCGGGGCCGGGACGTCCGAGTCGGGCCCCAGCGTCTCGATGATGCTCGACGTGTAGCGCCGCGTCACCCGCTCGAGCTCGGCCATCGACATGGTCGCCGGATCGCACACCACGCCACCCTTCGCGCCACCGAACGGGATGTTGACGAGGGCACACTTCCATGTCATCCAGGCGGCCAGCGCCTTCACTTCCTCGAGCGTCACATTCAAGTCGAAGCGGATGCCCCCCTTGGCCGGCCCGCGCGACGTGTTGTACAGCACCCGGTAGCCGGTGTAGACCTCGACGTCACCGCTGTCGCGCACGATGGGAACCGACGTGATGATCTGCTTCTCGGGGTTGCGGAGCACTTTATAGAGGCCGGGATCGAGCTTGAGCAGTTGGGCGGCGTGGTCGAAGCGTTCCATCATCGCTTCGAACGGGTTCTCCTCGGCCAGGAAGGTGTCCTTGTCTGGCCGGATGATGTGTGGTTCGGACTTGATCGCAGGATCGCTCATGGGTCCTTCACGGCAGTGTCTCGCCGAGCTCGGGCTTCAGCGTGGGAATCGGGGAAGCACGGCATCCAGAGCCTGCTCCAGCACCCCGCCATTGCGTTCCCACCGGACAGCAAGCCCCGCGACCAGGGGCTCGGGGGTGTCCCTCGGCCACCGGCCGCGGAGCTTCACGGCGTCCTTCTCAGTGACTACAACATAATCCGCCCCGGCGGAGGCCCGCACCAGGCGGGCGACGTCGGCCGCGCCGTAGGGGTGATGGTCTTGATACGCTTGGAGTTGCACGACGGCGCCGACGGCTGCGAGCTGCGCCGCGAAGCTCTCCGGATCCGCGATCCCCGCGGCGGCCAGGACGCGGCGGCCTGCGAGCAGGCGCAGCTCCCGCCGGGTACCGGACTCCATCCCCTCGAGCGCGCCGACCGCCAGGTGGGCCACGCAAATCGGGCTTCCCGCCCGGCGCTGCGCCAGCCGGTCGGCGAGCCGGTCCGCCACCGCCGCGGGCACGCGCTTCCGGGTCACCACGATCACGTCGGCTCGCGCCAGTGCGTCCCACCGTTCGCGCCACGGACCCGCCGGGAGGGGCCAGGGAGAGCCGGCGATGCTCTCGGCGCTGACCACCGCGATGTTCAGATCGCGCGCCACCGACAGCAGCTGGAAGGCATCGTCCAACACCAGGATGTCCGCGCCCGCCGCCCGGGCCCGCTCGGCCCCCGCGACGCGATTCGGATCCGCCACGACCACGGCGTCAGGGGCGAGCCGGCGATGCACCAGCGGCTCGTCCCCGCCGTAGCCACGCAGCAGAATGCCGGGGACGCGGCCGCGCCCAGCGTAGCGGCGGGCGATCCAAGCCGCGAGCGGCGTCTTGCCGGTCCCGCCCACCGAGAGATTCCCCACGGCGACGGCCGGCAAGGGGAGCCGCGTGGCTTTCAGCACAGCGCGGCGGTAAAGACCAGCTCGGAGCCGCATCATCGCGCCGTACACGAGTGCGAATGGCACGAGCGCGAGCCGCACCACGCGCGCGACGGAGTTGGTCCCCCACAGCCATGGCGCGACGCGAGCACCGCTCACCCTTCCCTCTCCCCGCTTCCCCCTTCCGGGCCGTACGTGACCTCGCGGAGCGCCCGCTCGGCGTCCGCGACACCGCGCCGCAGTCCGTCCTTCCCCTCCCCCACCGTGAACGGCGCGCTGTAAACGACCTCGACCGCCGCGAACGGCTTCGGAACACAGAAGCGGTCCCAGGAACGGAGCCACCACGCGGACGACGCCCGAGCACCCGCGGCGATGACCAGGGCGTCAGCGTGATGGGCAGCGGCGAGTGCGCCGGGTTTCACGCGTTCCGCCGGCCCGCGCGGGCCGTCGGGCGTGAGGGCGACTTCCGCGCCGTCGCGCAGGTGCCGCACCAGACCGAGCAGCCCGGCTTCACCGCCGCGCTTGGAGGAGCCGCGGACGACGCGATACCCCCACCGTTCAGACAGCTCGGTCAGGTGGCCACCGTCACGGTGACGACTGATGAGCAGCGCCATCCCTTCGCCGCGCCGCGAGTACAGCAGTGGCAGGATCCGGCTGTGCCACAGCACATAGACGATCGGTCGCCGGCGGCCGTGCGCCGCTTCCACGTGTTCCCAACCGCGCACCTTGTAGCGCCACGTGGCGGCGAGCAGGCCGAGCAGCGCCGCGCCCAGGTGCGCAGCCAGGGGTTCGGCCCAGCGCAGTCTCACCCCAGGAGCTCCACGGCGAGGCGGGCCACCCGGTCCGCCGCACCCGGGGGCCCGAGCCGGTCGCGCACCAGGGCGAGCCCCTCGCGCTGGCGCCGCGCCGCCGCGCTCTCCCGCTCGAGCAGCGGGAGGACGGCGGCGGCGAGAGACTGGGGCGTCGCCGCCGCTTGCAGGAATTCGGGCGCAACCTCGCGTCCGGCGATCAGGTTGACCAGCCCCACGTGGGGCACGCGGAGCAAGCGGATCGCGATTGCGAACGACACCGGGTTCAGCCGGTATGCGATGACCATCGGCAGGTCGGCGAGCGCGGCCTCGAGGGTGGTTGTTCCCGACTTGCAGAGCGCCGCGTCCGCGGCGGCGAAGACCGCGAACGCGTCGCCCGTGTGGATGCGGATCGCGCCGGGCCCGTCATAGCGGCCTCCCGCGCCTCCCCCCCCCGGCGGAGCGGCGACCACGACCTGAGCGTCCGGCCGCTCGGCCAGAACCCTCTCGGCCGCGTCCCGGAAGACCGGCCACAGCCGCACCACTTCCTGTCGGCGGCTCCCGGGAAACAGCCCGAGCACCGGGCGGCTCGGATCCAGTCCCAGCGCGGTGCGCGTCTCCGCCCTGGGCGGCAGCGGTGGCCGGTCGCGCAGGGGGTGGCCCACGAACGTGGCCGCGACGCCGCGCTCCCGAAAGAACTGCTCCTCGAACGGCAGAATGACCGCCAGGCGCTTAACGGCCGCGAGCTTGCGCACCCGACCGGGGCCCCACGCCCACATCTGGGGGGCGATGTAGTACAGCACCGGAATGCCGGCGGCGGCGGCTGCCGCTGCGGCGCGGAGGTGGTACCCGGGATAGTCGACCAGGATGACCAGGTCGTAGCGTTTGGCCCGGAACGCGGCGCGAACGCGTCCCAGCAGCCGGAAGTGCGGCGGCAGCTTCCAGAGGGCCTCGACGAATCCCACGACCGACATGCGCTCCATCCGGTCGAGCACGGTGGCGCCTGCGGCCTCGAGCGCCGGCCCGCCGAACGCCTCGAACGTGGCGCCGGGGACGCGCTGCCGGAGCGCCGTCACGACCGCCGCGGCGTGCGCGTCCCCCGACGGCTCGCCCGCCGAGACATAGATACGCGGGCCCCCCGGGGGGCTCACGGCCGCGCGGTGGCGAGGGGCGAGGCTTGGACGGCGTCGCAGACTCGGAAGGCCAGCGCGAGGGCCTGGGCGCCGGCCGCGCCCGACACGACGACCTCTTCTTCGCCGCGCACGGCCCGGAGGAAGCTCTCGAGCTCGAGCCCGAGCGGCTCCGCCTCGGGAGCCTCGAGGCGCACGTGCTCGACGATCTGCTCGAGTCGCGTGGCGGCGAGGCTCTGCCAGCCGGGCTTCAGGCGGTAGAACTCGCCGGTTCCCTGCGCCAAGTCGAGCGAAAAGTAGCCGGTGGACTGAAACACCCGCAGCTTCCGGGTACGCTCGCGCGACACGCGGCTGGCGGTCACATTGGCGATGGCCCCGTTCGCGAACTCGATGCGGGCGTTGGCGATGTCGACGTGGGTCGTGAGCAGCGGCACGCCGGTCGCCCGGACGTCCGCCACGTCGGAACGCACCAGCTCGAGGATCAAGTCGAGGTCGTGGATCATCAGGTCGAGGATCACGGCCACGTCCGTGCCGCGCGGTTGAAACGGCGCGAGCCGGTCGATTTGCAGGAAGCGCGGCTCGTCCAGATAAGGCGCGGCGGCTCGCACCGCGCGATTGAACCGCTCGACGTGCCCGACCTGAAGGACCACACCCTGCTCCGCCGCACGCCGTACCAGCTGTTCCGCACCCTGCAGCGTATCCGCCAGCGGCTTCTCCATGAGCAGCGCAATTCCGCGCTCCAGCACCGCCAGACCCACGGTCGCGTGCACGGGAGTCGGCACCGCTACGGTCACGGCGTCCACGCGCTCCAGCAGAGCCTCGAGCGACGGGTGCCCGATGGTCTCGAGCTGCTGCGCCACCTCGGCCGCGCGTGCGGGATTCTTGTCGTAGATGCCTGCAAACTCGAGCCCCGGCATCCGCCGGAGCAAGCGCGCGTGGTGGAAGCCGAGGGCCCCGGTGCCGATCACACCGACTCGCATCGGTCCGCCCCTCCCGCTCACACCAGGACGCCCCGCTGGGACCCTTCGATGAACTTGAGGAAGTTCTCCACCTCCGGCGTCTGGGGCAGCTCCGCGCGCGCCTTGGCGATCCCTTGGCTCACGGTCATGTCGGAATTGAAGAGGAGACGGTAGGCGCGCTTGAGCGCGAGCTTCACCTCCGCCGAGAAGCCCGCACGCTGCAGGCCCACCGAGTTGAGCCCGTAGAGGTGCACCGGGTTGCCGACGGCCTTGGTGTAGGGAGGCACGTCCTGGTTGACGCGCGAACCGCCGCCCACGAACGCGAACGTGCCGATCCGCACGAACTGGTGGATCGGCACCAGCCCGCTGATGATCGCCCGATCCTCGACGGTCACGTGACCGGCCATCTGGACCGCATTGGCGATGATCACGTCGTTCCCCACAACGCAGTCGTGGGCGACGTGCACGTAGGACATCAGGAAGCAACGCTCCCCCACCGCGGTCTTGCCGGTGGCCGGCGTGCCTCGGTTGATGGTGCAGTACTCGCGGATCACGGTCGCGCTGCCGACCTCGACCCACGTGTCCTCGCCCTTGTACTTCAGGTCCTGCGGGTCGTTGCCGATAATGGTGCCATACCCGACCTTCACGCCCCACCCGAGCCGCACGTTGCGCTCCAGCACCGCGTGCGCGGCGACGTGACAGCGCTCGCCGACCGTCACGTGCGGGCCGATGATCGCGTACGGGCCCACGGTCGCGTCGTGCGCCAGCTGTGCCGTAGGATCGACCAGCGCGGTCCGGTGGATCACTTCTCGGTCACCATCGCCATCATCTCGGCCTCCGCCACGACTTGCCCGTCCACGTAGCCGACGCCTTTCATCTTGCACGTCTTGCCGCGGAACTGAATCATTTCGAGCTCGAAGCGGATCTGGTCCCCCGGCACCACCGGCCGCCGGAACTTCACGTTATCGAGCGACATGAAGTAGACGACTTTGTCTGACACGTCCTGGCCCTCGAAGTGGCTCATCAGCAGCATCCCCCCGACCTGCGCCATAGCCTCGATGATCAGCACTCCGGGCATGATGGGATGGCCGGGGAAGTGCCCCTGGAAGAACGGCTCGTTGATCGTGACGTTCTTGATGCCGACGATCCGCTGCTGCCCCTCGACCTCGACGATCCGATCGACCAAGAGAAAGGGGTAGCGATGCGGCAGCACGTCCATGATGCGCCCGATGTCCATCTTCGGAGCCCCCATACGCTGTGCGGCCCGGGAGAGCGCGCGGGCGAGCGCGACGTTGCCGCCGTGGCTGGGCCGCGTGGCCACGACGTGGGCGCGGATGCGTGCGCCCGTCAACGCGAGATCGCCGACGATATCCGCCGCTTTGTGGCGCACGAACTCGTCCGGCCACCTCAGCTTGCCCCCGTTCACCAGGGCGCGATCGTCCAGCACGATCGCGCTCGTCGCCGAGGCGCCCTTGATGAGCCCCTTCGCCTGGAGCGCCTCGACCTCGCTCGCGAAGCCGAACGTCCGGGCGGGGGCCAGCTCCCGAGCGAAGGTCTGCGGCGTGAGGGTGTAGCTCCCCGACTGCCGCCCGATCAGCGGGTGCGGCCACTCGATGGTCACTGTAAGGCGATATTCCTTCGCGGGCGCGACGATGTAGCTCGAATCGCCCTCGGTCACCGTGAACGGCGCCTGCACGGTGAGGACAACCGGCTCCCCCTCGACGTCGACCGGCTCCGCCTTGGTGAGCGCTTCGAAGTACGGCTGGAAGCTCCCGTCGATGATCGGGGGCTCCGGGCCCGTCAGCTCGACCGTGAGATCGTCGATCTCCTGCGCCGCGACCGCGGCCAGGAGATGCTCAACGGTGTGAATGGTACTGCGGCCCTTGCCGATCGCCGTGCGGCGCTCCACCGCCTCGACCTCCGTGAGGCGCGCGGGAACCTCGGGCCGGTCGGGAAGGTCGGTGCGGCGAAACATGATTCCCTGACCCGCCGGCGCGGGCAGGAAAGTCGCCTCGGTTTCGGCGCCAGTATGCAGCCCCTGTCCCGCGACCGACGCCCGTCGTCGGATGGAGCGTCTACTGATGGGGCTCCTCCTTCCGCCGCACGAGCGCCTCGAGGTCGTCCACGATCTGCGCCAGCCGGTACAGCGCCCCCTGCGCCCGCAGGAACTCGCGGTGGCTGCGCGCGGGGTACCCCGACACCGTCGCTCCCGGCGCGATGTCGCCGATCACCCCCCCTTGGACCGTCACGCGCGCGCCGCGCCCGATCGTGACGTGGTCGGCGAGACCAGCCTGTCCCGCCAGGAACACATCGTCCTCGACGTGCGTGCTCCCGGCGATCCCGGCCTGCCCCGCGATCAGGCAGCGCGCCCCGATCCGGCAGTTGTGCCCGATCTGAACCAGGTTGTCGATCTTCGTGCCCACGCCGATCACCGTGTCGTCGACGCTGCCGCGGTCGATCGTGGTGTTGGCGCCGATCTCCACGTCGTCGCCGATGATGCAGCGCCCGATCTGCGGGACCTTGCGGGGGAGCTCGCCTTTGCCCGGGCCACCGGGGATGTAGCCGAAGCCGTCCGCGCCGAGCCGGGCGCCCGCGTGCAGGATCACCCGGTTGCCGATGATCGTGCCGCTGTAGCAGACGACGTGCGGATACAGCTGGACGTCATCCCCCACCTGCACCCCGCTCCCAAGCACGCACGCCGCGCCCACCCGGACGTTCCGGCCGAGCCGCACGCCCTCCCCCAGCACGACGTAGGGTCCGATCGCTACCGGTTCGTCCCACACGGCGCCGCGCCCGATCACCGCCGTCGGGTGGACGCCCGCGGCCCATGTCGGCTCGGGGTAGAGCACCGGTATGACCGACAGCAAGGCGACGTGCGGATCTCGCACGATGACGCGGCACGGCGGCCCCCCGGATTCCTGTGCAAGATCCGGTTTGCAGAGCACGACCGCGGCCCTAGACTGTTGAAAATACGGGAGATAGCGCTTGCTGGCAAGAAACGACAGATCGTCCGGCCCCGCGCGATCGATGGGAGCCACGCCGGCGACCGTGACGTCCGCCGGACCGACCAGCTGTCCCTGCGTGAGCGCCGCGATCTCGGCCGCCGAGAGCCGTCGCGGGATCCCCGGACCCGCTCCCCTCCCTTCCCCGCTACTCCCGACCCGCCCTTCCCCGCTCCCCTCCCCGGTGTTCACGGGGCGCGGTCCGTTACTGCGCTTGCTTCAGGCGCGCGAGCACCTTGCTCGTGACGTCGAGCGCGGGGTCGGCGGCGACGATGTTCGACCCGGGGGCATCGGCGTCGAAGATCAACGCGTAGTTGCCCTCGGCGCGGAGGCCCTGAATCACGGCGTTGACTCGAGCCTGAATCGGTTGGAGCAGCTCCTGCTCGCGTTGCTGGGCGCGGGTCTGGAGATCGTTGGAGCGCTGCTCGAACTTCTGCTGCAACTGCTGCAGGTCGCGCTGCTTCTGCTGCTTGGCCGCGGGTGACAGAGCGATCGACTGCTGGTCGAAGACCCGCCCCGCAGAATCAAGCTGCTGCTGCAGCTTCTGGACCTCGTCGCGGAATCCCTGCACCTCCTTGCTGAACGTCGACTCGGCCGCTGCGTATCCCGGCGTCTGCTGCAGGATCTGTCGCGAGCTGATGAACCCGATCTTGAGCGAGGGCTGCGATCCTTGCGCGTGCGCCTCCCGCGCCGCCGGCACCGTGGCGAGAACGCCGAGCCACGCCCACATCGTCACTGCACGCCTCATAACACGTCTCCCTGAGAGTATTGCGGTTGATCCTGCGCTGCCCCCCCCACCGGGCCGGGATCAGAAGAAATTGCCGAGCTTGAAGTGCAGTTTCCAGCCGGGGTTCGGCCGCCCGAGGCCGTCGGTGCGGTCGAAGCCGTACGCCCAGTCGATGCCGATCGGACCGAGCGGCGAGATGATGCTGATGCCGATGCCGGCGCCGCGGAACAGCCGGGTGGGATTGAACTGGCCGGCGCGCGCCCACACGTTCCCGGCATCGTAGAACGCCGCCACATAGAACATCTGCGACAGGCGGGCGCCCACCTCACCGGTCATGGCGAGGTAGGTCTTGCCGAACGCGCTGGCGCTGGCCTGGCCGTTGCTGGCGCTCGGGTCGAACCCGTGCGGCGTGATGGAGAACTCGTCGTAACCACGCAACGGGATGCCGTACTGCGTACCGCCCATCGTGAAGAGCTGGTCGATGAACGGCGACGCGCCGAACACGAACCCGGATCGGGTCGAAAGGCCCATGACGAACTTGACCCCGCCGCCGGTGCGGCCCCCGGACTGCCCGAGCGGCGCATACCAGCGCCCTTCGAGATCGACCCGCTGGAAGTTGCCCGTCCCCCCCAGCGGTCCGCCGCTCTGCGAGATGCCGATCGAGTGCATCGTCCCCGCGGTGGGGAACGGCAAGTCGATCCGCGTATCGCGCATCACCGAGAAGCCGATGGTGGAGCGGATGCAGTTGTTGCAGCTGAGCGAGGCGAGGCCGGTGCTGGCACCGGTGAACGTCTGGTCGTCGATCGCGTACGACACGAACAACCGGGTGTAGCGATCGTTGAACAGCGGGAAGCCGAATTGGAGATTGCCGCCGCGCCGGCGTAGCTGGCCCAGGTCCGCGATGGTGTAGCGCAGCCGCGTGTTGTGCACACCGACCGTCATGGAAACCCGCGAATCGCGAAACGCGGGGTCGGTGAACGACAGGTCGAAGTCGTTGATGTTCTTCCCAAACTGCCATTGAAACCGGCCGCGCTTGCCCTGCCCGAACAGGTTGGGCTCGTCCAGTCCCAGGAAGCCGCCCAAGCCGGTCCCCTGCCCCACCGAAGCGCCGAAGTTGATGTTCCCCGTGTTCTTCTCGGTCACGCGGAAGATGACGTCCACGTCCCCCTGGTCGTTGGCCGGTCGGGTGTCGGGGAACGGCACCGGCTGCTGAAAGAAGCCCAGGTTGGAGATGTTCTGATAGGAGCGGATCAGCGCATCCTGGCGAAACACGTCGCCAGGGAGCAGGACGATGGCTTCGCGGATCACGCGCTCGTGGGTGACGTTGTTGCCAGCGATCTCGACCTTGTTGACGATCGCGGGCTGACCCTCGGTGATCACCCAGCGCAGGTCCACCACCGGCTTGCCGTCCGCGCCGGTGCGCCGGATGACGTCGCTGTGCGGCTGCATGTAGATGTAGCCGTTATTGTAGTACAGCGTCCGCAGCTGCTGCGTGGCGTCGTCCCACTTCTGCTGGTTGAAGTAGGCCGGGCCGTGCTGAGTGCCGCCCAAGCCGAGCAACCCGGTGCGGCGCTCGGCCGAGAAGGGGAACAGCGTCTGGAGATCTTCGGTCGAGAACCGACGATTGCCCACGATCTCGAACGTGCCGACCCGATGCGGCTCACCCTCGCTCACGCGCACGACGAGCGTGGCCTTCCCTGTCGTATCGTCCACGATCAGCGTGTCGCCCAGCACCTGGAAGTCCACGTAGCCGCGATCGCCGTAGAATTTGGGGAGCCGCTCCTGCAGGTCCGCGCGCAGCTTGTCGTCGTCGTAGTCGCCCGAGCGGAACCACCAGAAGCCTTCGGGCCCGGTCTTCATCTGGCCGACGAGCTCGGCGTCGGAAAAGTGGTTGTTGCCCTCGAGCCGGACTCGGGCGATGGCCACGCGCCGTCCCTCGTCCACGTCGAAGATCACGCGGACGCGTGAGGAGTCGGCCTCGTACACGTGCAGGACCTTGACCTGGGCGAGATAATAGCCCTCGGCGCGGTACAGCGAGTCGATCCGACCGCGCGCGCGCGCCACCGCCGCTGGGTCGATCGGGCGCGCCTCCACCAGCTGCACCTTGTCCCGCACGCTGTGCTCGCCCAGCCGGCTCACGCCGCGCAGCGCCCACTTGATGAGGATGGGGCGCTCGCGCACCTGCACGATCAACAGTTGGCGGCCTGCCCGCTCGGCCTGCTCGATCCGCACGTCGTCGTACTGCCCCGTGGCGTACAGCGTCTGGACGGCCCGCTGGACGTCGCGGTAGCCTACGGGCCGGCCGGGGGCGAGTCCGCTCTGCTGGAGCACCTGCTGGCGCTCCAAGCGACGGAGCCCGAGGACCACGATCGAGTCGGGCGCAACGGCAGGCGGCGCAGGAGTCTCGCCCTGCGCGCGCGCGGCACGCGGGGCGAGCACGACCGAACCCACGAGGATGATGAAGGTGCGCTTGCGGATCACGCCTTCGAGCCGGAGAGTGCGCGGAACCCCAGCCGTTCCTTGTCCGGGGCCACGTCGACCTCGATCTCGTCGCCCCGCGCAAACTCGCCGACCAGAATCTTCTCGGAGAGCGGATCCTCGACGTATTTCTGGATCGCCCGCTTCAGCGGGCGCGCCCCGAAGTGCTCATCGTAGCCCCGATCCACCAGGAAGTCCGTACCCGCCGGCGTCAACCGGAGCGTGAGCTCCTCCTCGCCCAGGCGTTTCTGCACTTCTTTCAGCAGGATCCCCACGATCAGGGTGATGTGTTCCCGCGTGAGCGGGTGGAACACGATGACGTCGTCCAGCCGGTTCAGGAACTCCGGGTTGAAGGTCTTGTTGATCTCTTCCTTGACCTTCTCCGCCAGCTTCTCGAACGTGGCCCGCGAGTCCGGCTGCGCGAAGCCGAGCGCCTTCCCCTTGACCATATCGCGGGCCCCGACGTTCGACGTCATGATGACGACGGTGTTCTTGAAGTCGATGACGCGCCCGTAGTTGTCCGTGAGGTGGCCCTCGTCGAGCACCTGCAGCAGGATGTTGAAGACGTCCGGGTGCGCCTTCTCGATCTCGTCGAGCAGCACCACCGAGTACGGCTTGCGCCGCACCGCTTTGGTAAGGGTCCCCGAGTCCTCGTAGCCGACGTATCCCGGCGGCGCGCCGATCAGCCGGCTGACCGAGAACTTCTCCATGTACTCCGACATATCCACGCGAATCAGCGCTTGGGCATCGGCGAACAGGAAGCGCGCGAGCGCTCGGGCCAGCTCGGTCTTGCCGACGCCGGTGGGGCCGGAGAATATGAAGGAGCCGATCGGCCGCTTGGGGTCCTTCAGGCCCGCCCGGCTGCGCCGGATAGCGCGTGAGATCACCGTGATCGCCTCGTCCTGGCCGACCACCGTCTGGTGCAACTCGTCTTCCATCCGCAGCAGCCGCGCCGTCTCGGCTTCCTGCAGCCGGGTCACGGGAATCCCGGTCCAGCGAGACACGATGAAGGCTACGCCCTCTTCGCTGATCGTCGGCCGGTGCGTGGCGCGCTCCTTCTCCCACGCCTCCTGCTTGCGGCGGATGTCGGACTGGAGCTCGCGCTCCTGGTCGCGCAGCGCTGCCGCCCGCTCGAAGTTCTGGTCGCGGACCGCGCCCTCTTTCTCGCCGTTGATGTGCTCCAGCTTCTCCTTGAGCGCCGCCACCTCGGGCGGCGGCACCTGGGCCGCCAGCCGGGCACGCGCCCCTGCCTCGTCGATCACGTCGATCGCCTTGTCGGGCAGGAACCGGTCGGTGATGTAGCGCTCGGAGAGCTTGGCGGCCGCCTCGAGCGACTCATCCGGGATGATCACCCGGTGGTGCTCCTCGTAACGCTTCCGCAAGCCCTTGAGGATCTCGATGGTCTCATCGACCGTGGGAGGATCGACGATCACCGTCTGGAAGCGGCGCTCGAGCGCGCCGTCTTTCTCGATGTACTTCCGATACTCGTTCAGCGTGGACGCGCCGACGCACTGCAGCTCGCCGCGGGCCAGTGCCGGCTTGAGCATGTTCGAGGCGTCGACGGCGCCTTCCGCGGCGCCCGCGCCCACCAGCGTGTGCAACTCATCGATGAACAGGATGATGTTGCGGTTCTGGGCGATCTCGTTGATGATCGCCTTGAGCCGCTCCTCGAACTGGCCGCGGTACTTCGTTCCGGCGATCACCGCTGCCATGTCGAGGGACAGCACGCGATGATCCTTGAGCGCGTCGGGGCACTGGCCGCTGGCGATCAGCTGCGCCAGACCTTCCACGATCGCCGTCTTCCCCACCCCCGGCTCCCCGATCAACACCGGGTTGTTCTTCTTGCGGCGCGACAAGATCTCCATGACGCGCTCGATTTCCTTTTGCCGCCCGATCGTGGGGTCGAGCTGGCCCTCGGCCGCGAGCTGGGTCAAGTCGCGGCAGAAGTGATCGAGCGCCGGCGTCTTCGACTTCTTCTCGCTCTTGGGGCTCGCCGGCTGCGTGCCCGAGCCGGACGGCGCCGGTCCCGACGGCATCTCGCTGCCGAGCAGCCGCAGGGTCTCGGCACGCGCCTGCTCCAAGTTGACGCCCGCGTCGGTCAGTACCTGCGCGGCGATGCCTTTCTCCTCGCGCAACAGACCGAGCAACAGGTGCTCGGTGCCGACATAGGAATGGTTCAACTCGCGCGCCTCGCTCATCGCGAGCTCGAGCACCTTCTTGGCGCGCGAGGTATACGGCAGGTCGGGCCCGGCCGCCGCCGCCGCCTTGCCCTTCTTCACGGTCTCTTCGATTTTCTGCTGAATCTCTTCGAGGTCGACGTTGAGATTGGTCAGGACGGCCGCCGCCACGCCTTCGCCTTCGCGGATCAGCCCCAGCAGGATGTGCTCGGTCCCCACGTACTCGTGGTGCAGCCGCGCGGCTTCCTCCCGCGCCATCTGCAAGACCTTGCGCACGCGATCCGTGAAGTTGTAGCCGTTCATCGCTCGCCCACCTCAGAGGGCTTCCGTCTCAAGCACGCGCCGCACATATGTCGCGCGCACCGTCGGCAGCTCAGGGTCGCCGCTGGGCCGACCCTCGAGCGCCGCGAGGTGCGCGGGCTGGGTGAATATCAGCAGCTTGTTGAGTGTGTATACACTCAAACCCGTGATCAGATTCAACCCCACCCCCAGCCGCACGCCGCTCAGAAGATTCATCGTCTCTTCGAAGGACAGGCTACGCGCGTACTTCAGTAACCCATAGGCCCGCCAGGTCTTATCCGCCACTTCCGACGGCGCCTTCTGCAGCAGGATCTCGCGCGCCTGCTCCTCGTACTCGATCACCTGGCGGACGATCTTGCCAAGGTGATCGAGCAGCTCGTCTTCCGACTTCCCCAGGGTCGTCTGGTTAGATAACTGAAAGAAGTTCCCGACGACTTCGCTGCCCTCGCCGTACAAGCCGCGGAAGGTCAGCCCCACCTGGGCAAGCCCCTGCAGTACCTTCCCGATCTCTTTGGTCAAAACGAGGCCCGGCAAGTGGATAAGCGCGCTGGCGCGGAGCCCCGTCCCGGCGTTGGTCGGGCAGGAGGTAAGATAGCCAAACTCCGGATGAAACGCGAAAGCAAGCAGACGACCCAGATCTGCATCTATCGCCTCCACTTCGGCATACGCGTCTTCCAGCGCAAATCCCGAGCGCATTCCATGCAATCGGAGGTGGTCCTCCTCATTCACCATCACCCCCACGGGCCCCTGCACCAGCAGCGCCGCCCCCGGCCGCGGCCGTGCCTCGCGGTCCAGCCCCGCCAGCTCCTTGCTCACCAGGTGCCGCTCGTGCAGCAGCTGCCGGTCGGCCCGCTCGAGCTCGTCCAGCCGGAATGTGACCGCTCCGCCCAGGCGGTCGCTCGCCGCCCCCGCCTCGGCTACGCGGGTGAGCACCGCCGTACGGTCGGCGTCGCCGGCCCGCTGGCTGAAGACGTGGCCATGGAGGTTGCGGGCGAGCCGGATGCGGGTCGAGAGGACGATGCTGGCCTTCGGGCCAGAGGCGTCGAGCCAGCCGATCCCGCCGTCGGGGAGGAGCGAGAGGTCGATCATTCGAGCACGCGAATCCGGTCCCGCAGCTCCGCGGCGAGCTCGAAGTTCTCACTCTCCACGGCCCGGCGGAGCTGCTCCCGCAGATCGAGCAGGTGGATCCGCGGGTCAGCGGTGCCGCCGGCGCCCGGCAGGATGTAGCGCTCGCCGACGTGCTGGCTCGAGCCGTGGAGGCGGCGCAGCAGATCGCGCAGGTGAGTCTCGAACGACTCGTAGCACTGGGCGCAGCCCAGGCGCCCCGATTCGCGGAAATCCCGCAGGGTGGCGCCACATGCGCTGCAGCGCAGCCCGTCCGCCGGGGTGGGGAGCAGGCTCGCCCCCCCCTTCCCCATCGCCTGGATGAATCCGCCGAGCGGGGACTTGAGGATGGAATCGCCCGTCTCGAAGCCCTTCACCTGGGCGCACTGCTTGCACAGGTGAAGCGTCACTTTCGTGTCGTTCTCCACCTTGGTGAGGTGAATTTCCACCTCGCGTTCCTTGCAGTTGTCGCACAGCATCAGGGTATCGCGTTCACGGAGCTCACGGAGACGAGCTTTCCGTCCTCAAGCAGCAAGATTCGGTCCGCTCGAGCCGCGAGCTGCCGGTTATGGGTCACCACGGCCACCGCCGTCTCGTACTCGCGCCCCAGCCGGAAGAACACCTCGTGCAGGCGGTCCGCGTTGGCATGGTCCAGGTTCCCCGACGGCTCATCGGCGAGCACCACGCTCGGGTCGTGCACGAGGGCGCGCGCCACCGCACAGCGCTGCTGCTCCCCCCCGGACAACTCGCTGGGGCGATGCGACATTCGCCCGGCGAGCCCCACGAGGGACAGCATTTCTTCGGCGCGCGACCGGGCCCCACGCGGCGCCATCCCCCCGACCGCGAGGGGCATCATCACGTTCTCCAGCGCGGAGAATTCTCGCAAGAGATGGTGGAACTGAAAGACAAACCCCAACTTGCGGTTCCGCAGCTCGGCGAGCTCGTCGGCATCCAGGTCGGCGTAGCGCGAGCCGTCGAGCCAGACGTCCCCCGCCGTCGGGCGGTCGAGCGCGCCCACCAAGTGCAGCAGCGTGCTCTTGCCGGCTCCCGAGGCGCCCACGATGGCCACGAACTCCCCGCGGTGCACCTCCAGCTCCACACCGCGCAGCACCTCGACCGGCTGGCCGTCGCCGCCCGCGAACACCTTTCGGATCGCCCGACCCTCCAGCAACGCGCTCATTCGTACCGGATCGCGGTCACGGGATCGAGGCGGGACGCCTGCACCGCCGGATACAGCGGTGCGAGCATCGCGACGAGCAGGCTCGCCGCGATGACCGAAAGCGCATCGAGCGCCTGCATCCGTACCGGCAGGTGGTCGATGAAGTAGATGGACGGGTCGATCGGGATCCAATGCCCCCGGTTCACCATGCCGCCCACGAGCAACCCGAGGCCGACGCCGAGCGAGGTCCCGATCAGTCCGACGAGGATCCCCTGCGCGAGGAAGATCCGCCGGATCGAGCGTTGCTTGAGCCCCATCGCCAAGAGGATGCCGATCTCACGGGTCTTGTCGCGCACCACCATCGTCAGGGTTCCGACTACGTTGAACGCCGCCACGACACAGATGAGGAACACCACGAAGGCCATGGCGAGTTTCTCGAGCTTCAGCGCCGAGAACAGCGACTGGTTCTGGGTCTGCCAGTCGAGCGCCCGGTAGGGATACAACAACTGCTCCTCGAGTCGCAGGGCGAACTCCCGGGCCTTCCAGGGGTCGGCGAGGCGCACCTCGATCCCCGTCACCGCGCTGTCGAGCCCTGCAAACTTCTGCGCCGTGCGGCGCGTCAGCGCGACCCAGCTGTTGTCGTACTCGTACATCCCGGTGTCGAACAACCCCGTGACTTCGTAGCGATGAAACTGTGGGACATAGGCACCGAGGCTGGGGTTGAACTTGGTGCCCGCGAAGGCCACCAGGTTCACGACGTCCCCGGGGTACGCCGAGAGCTTGGACGCGAGCCGAGCGCCGAGGGCGATGCCACCCTCCACGTCCGATCGGGTGGTTCGGAAGCGGAGGTCCCCCTTCGTGAAATGCTGGGCGAAGCTCGTCACGGCACGCCGTCCGGTGTCGGGCTCGACCCCCAGGACGACGACCCCCTCGGCGTAGTCGTGACCGGCACTGACGCCGGCCTGAGTCAGGACGAACGGCGCTGCGGCTTCGACTCCCGGCGTCTGACGCACCCGCTCGAGCACCCGGTGCCAGTCGTCGAGCCGCAGCCCCTCGCCATAAGTAAGGACGCGCAGATGTGGGTTGGCGACCAGGATCTTATCCCGCAGGTCGGTCTGGAGACCGTTCATCACACCGAGCACGACCACCAGGGCCATCACGCCGACCGTCACGCCGCCCACCGCGATCACCGTGATGAGGGAGAGCAGTCGCGACGAGCGCCGGCTCCGGAGGTAGCGCAGGGCGATCCAGCCTTCCAGCGACGACGGCCGGTAGTGCCACAGGTACAGCGCGACCGCGACGGCGGCGGCCACCAGCAAGACGCGCTGTGGCGGGAGGGGGAACATCACTCGGGCCGTAGCATCGGGAACAGAATGACGTCGCGGATGTTGGTCTGGTCCGCGAGGATCATGACCAGCCGATCGATCCCCATCCCGACACCGCCCGTGGGGGGCATTCCGTACTCGAGGGCGCGCAGGAAGTCTTCGTCGAGCTGCTGGGCTTCCTGGTCGCCCGCGGCGCGCAGGCGTGCCTGCTGCTCGAAGCGGCGCCGCTGCTCTTCCGGATCGTTGAGCTCGCTGAACGCGTTGGCGATCTCGCGCTTCTGGATGAACAACTCCCAACGTTCCACGCGGCCGGGATCACCCCGCTTCAACTTCGCGAGGGGAGACAGCGCGATCGGGTAGTCCAGCACGAAGGTCGGCTGCACCAGCGTCGGCTCCACGTAGCTCTTGAACAACTCGTCGACGAGCTTCGCGCCCGTGAGCGCGTCGGCATCGGCGACGTCCTTGCGCTTGAGCGCCGCGCGCACGTCCGCTTCGCTCGCTCGCGTGAGATCGAGCCCCGCCGTCTCGCGCACCAGCGCGTAGTAATCCTTGCGGGCGAACGGCCGAGCGAATGAGAGCGTGGCGCCGTGTCGCTCGAGCGTGGGCGTGCCGAACAGCTCGGCCACGAGCCCCGAGAGCATCTCTTCCGTGAGCTGCAGCACGACCTCGTAGTCGGCATACGCCTGATACCACTCGGCCATCGTGAACTCGGGGTTGTGAAACCGCGACAACCCTTCGTTCCGAAAGTCGTGCCCGATCTCGTACACCTTCTCGAGCCCGCCCACGATACAGCGCTTCAGGTACAGCTCGTCGGCGATGCGGAGATAGAAGTCCGCGTCGAGCGCCTCGTAGTGCGTCTTGAACGGACGCGCGGTGGCGCCACCGTACAGCGGCTGCAGCACGGGGGTCTCCACTTCCAGATAGCCGCGCGCGTCGAGGAACCTCCGGATGTAGCTCACCACCCGAGCCCGCAGCCGGAACACCTCGCGCACCTCGGGATGCACGGCCAGGTCCGCGTAGCGCTGCCGGGCGCGCAGCTCGGGATCCGCCAGCTCCCCGTGCCGCACCCCGCTCGCGTCCTCCTTGCCGAGCGGCAGCGGCCGCAGCGACTTCGTGAGCAGGCTGAGCCGTTCGACGCGCACGGTGACTTCGCCCGTCTTGGTCCGGAATAGCGCCCCCTCGACGCCGATCACATCGCCCAGGTCCAGCAGCTTCACCACCTCGTACTGGTCCGCGCCCACGGCGTCGATCTTGAAGTACACCTGGATCTTGCCGCTCGCGTCCTCGAGGTGCCCGAAGGTGGTCTTGCCCATCGGGCGCAGCAGGATGAGTCGGCCGGCGAGGCGGTGCACGGTCGCGTCGCCCTCGCGGAATCCCTCGAGCGCCGCGCGCGCGGTGGTCGTGCGGTCGAACCGGTAGGCGAAGGCGACTACGCCGCGCTTGATCAGCTCGGCCAGCTTCTCGCGCCGCGCCGCTTCGACGAAGCTGGTCACGCCGCCTTGCTCCCGAAGCGCTTCAGGTACGCCTCGATGAACCCGTCGAGATCGCCGTCCATCACCTTCTGGACGTCCGACACCTTCAGCCCCGTGCGGTGGTCGTTCACCATGGTATAGGGCTGGAACACGTAAGAGCGGATCTGGTTGCCGAATGCGATGTCGGTCTTCTGCTTGTCGACCTCGGCCTTCTTCGCCTCGCGCTCCGCGACGGCGCGCTCGTACAGCCGCGCCTTGAGCATCTTCAGGGCCGTGGCCTTGTTCTTGAACTGGCTGCGCTCCTGCTGGCAGGAAACCACGATGCCCGTCGGCAGATGCGTGATCCGCACCGCCGAGGACGTCTTGTTGACGTGCTGCCCCCCTTTCCCCGACGCGCGGAACGTGTCGATCCGCAGGTCGTCATCACGAATCTCGATCTCGATGTCCTCCTCCACCACGGGATAGACGAACACGGATGCGAACGACGTGTGCCGCCGCGACTGCGCGTCGAACGGAGAGATCCGCACCAGTCGGTGCACGCCCTTCTCCGCCTTGAGCAGGCCGTACGCGTACTGTCCGCTGATCTGGAGTTCGGCGGATTTGACGCCGGCTTCTTCGCCCTCGAGCAGGTCGAGAATCTCGACCTTGAAGCCGTGGCGCTCCGCCCAGCGGGTGTACATCCGCATCAACATCTCGGCCCAGTCCTGCGACTCGGTGCCGCCCGCACCCGGATGAATGGTGAGGAGCGCGTCCCGGGCGTCATCCGGCCCCTGGAGCATATTCTGCAGCTCCAGCGTCTCGAGCTGTGCGGCGATCGCGTCGGCCTCCTGCTCGAGCTGGCGCTGCAGGGCGAGATCTACGTGCGACTCCGACTCGAGCAGCGCGTTGAGCTCGCGCCCCTCGTCGACACGCTTGCGGAGCGCGTGATACGGCTCGAGCCAACGCTTGAGCATCTTTGTTTCCTCGACCACCCGGCGGGCGCGTTCCTGGTCCGCCCAGATGGCGCCCTGCGCCATGGCGTGTTCGAGCTCCTCGAGCCGCTTGGTCTTCCCCTCTACGTCAAAGGAAGCTCCGTAGCTCGACGAGACGGCGATCCAAATCTTTGAAGCGTTCCGATAGCGCCACGGTGATTGCCCTCTAGAAGACCTTGTTGCCGCCCGCCAGGATCTCGTTCAGCGCCTCGGCCCAAAACGGGGTGCTCTTGGCTACCTCGGCGCCGACTTGCTCCACGTACTCCTGCCAACTCTTCGCGATTTCGTCCTTGAACAGCTGCGGCAGCGTGCCGTCGCGCAACCCCTGCTGGCGCTTCTCGGGGTGGTACACCACCAAGTCCGAGACGAGCGCGCGCGCGAGGCGGCGTGCCTTCTGCTTCGGGTCCTGGACCATGAACGGGTTGACTGGTCGCAGCGGGCCCGTCATGCGCTGACCGCTACCCGGTGCGGAGCCGGCCGGCGGCGGGGGCGCGGCTGGGGGCGCGGCGGTCGGTCGCGGCGCGACCGGCGCAGCGGGCGCGCGCGCCGCCGCACCCACGCCCGCCGCGGGAATCGGCGGCGCCGCCCGTCCCGGGGGCGGCGCGGGAGGTGCCGCCGGACGCATCACGGGCGCGGCCGGCGGAGCCGCCGGCTTCACCGGAGGCGTCGCCGGGCGCGGCGGGCCTCCTCCCGCCGGTGGCGCCACGGGTCGCGCGGCGGGTCCTGTCGGGGGGGGGCGTGGCGGCGCCGGGGCCAGGGGCGGGCGCGGTGGAGCGGGCGGCGCCGCCGCAGGTCGAGGCGCAGTTGCCGGTGCCGCAAAGGCGGGTGGCGACGTCGCGACGGCGGCTGCCGACGCCGCCGGCGCCCGTTGGGCTGCAGCAGCGGGAGCCGCCCCCGCTGCCCCGCCACCCGCAGCGTTCACCGCGAACACCGTACTGCACACCGCGCAGCGCGCACGCACGCCACCGGCGGGGACCTTGGCGGGATCCACCCGGTACACGGTTTCGCACGAAGGACAAGTGACGTTCACGCTGCGCTCCGCTCCCGCTACCGCGGGTCGCCTTCCGACAGCTCGGGGTCGTGGCGGCGGTCCACCACGAACACCGACCCCGGCTGCGTCTTGGCGTAGCTCTTCATCTCGGTCGCGAGCTCGCTCACCTGGGCCGGGTGGGCAAACCGGCGATGCTGATTCGTGACGATGCCGATCGATAGCGTCATCAGCGGCACCCGATGCAGCTGGCCGCGGCGGTCCTTCCCGAAATAGTAGCCCGCCCGGCGGTCCTGCTCGTTGTACTGGTAAGGGATGAGGGTGTCGAACACCTCCAGTACCTCACCGCACACGTCGGGGATCGCGTCGAACGGGACGATAAAGATGAAGTCGTCCCCCCCGATATGCCCGACAAACCCCCGGTTGCCGAGCATCCCCTTCACTACGTCGTGGAGGATGCGGGACAAGATATAGATCACCCGATCGCCGTCGTTGTAGCTGTAGCGATCGTTGTACTCCTTGAAATGATCCAGGTCCGCGTAGCACACGGCGAACAGCTCGCCGGTCTCCATGCGCCGGCGGATCGCGCGCTCGATCTCCGTCGTGCCGGGCAGCCGAGTGGACGGGTTCACGGCGACGTCGCGCGCCGTCCGCGCCATCAGGCCGTCCAGTCGTACCGCCTGCTCCGCCGGCTCGAACAGGGGCGTGATCACCTCGTCCGCACCGGCCGCGAACCACTGCTGCACCCGCTCGGTGGCGTGTCGGCTGGTGAGCACCGCGAGCGGCACGATCGCCGAATAGGAATCCGCCTTGAGCCGGGCGCACAGCTCCAGGCCCTGGGGTCCCCCCTCGGCGTCGATCACCACCAACCGCGGCAGCGAGCGGAGCACCATCAACTCGACCTCGCCCGGGTCGGGGATCGGTACGACCGTCAGGTCCCTCCCGTCGACCCAGTGCGCCAGAAAGTCAGGTACCGCACGACCGGTCGGCGAAAAGAAGAGAATCGTCGGGCGCGGATCGCGCACCTGGTGCCTCGCGTAAGGGTCGAGCGGGCCTAAACTTAGGCCGCCTGCCCTCGCGTGTCAAATAAACCACACCGCAAGCGCGATGAGCGCGTAGGCGGCGAGCAGCTGGACGCCCTCGAACCAGTGCGATTCGCCGTCCAGTCCGATGATAGTGACGATGAGGGCCGCCAGCCCCAGAGCGATCACCTCGAAGCCGGTGAACACGAGGTTCATCGGCTGGCCCAGCAGCGCCCCTACGCCCACCATCACCGGCGCAACGAACAGCGCCACCTGGGTGCTCGAGCCGAGCGCGATGTGGAAGGCGAGATCGGTTTGACCGCGGCGGGCTACGACGACCGCAGTCGCGTGCTCCGCGGCGTTGCCGATCAACGGGATCACGATCAGCCCGAGGAACAGCTGTGACAACCCAACCCGCGCCACGACCGCCTCGGTGGCATGGACGAGCAGCTCGCTTTCGAGCGCAACGAGCGCCGTGGCGACGCACAGCACCGCGACCGCGACGCCGCTCGAGTAGGACGCTGAGTGCGTCTGCCCCCCGGGCTGCGGACCCGCCGGCTCGCCGCCCAACAGGCGCCGGTGGGTGACGAGCGAAAACACCAGGCTCAGACCATACGTGACGGCGAGCACGACGGCGACGCCTTCGGAGAGATGGACCGTCTCCTCCGGCGCAGCGGCGGGGTGGGCCGCCGCAAACAGCGCGGGTACGACGAGCCCGATCACCGCGAGCAGCAGCATCGCGCCGCTCATGCCGGCGGCGGTGCGGTTGAAGGTGACGGTGGCGCGGCGCAGGCCCCCTGCCACCAACGCGAGCCCGAGGATGAGCAGCACGTTGCCGAGGATCGACCCGATGAGCGACGCCTTCACGAGGTCGACGAGGCCGGCCCGCAGGGCCACGATCGCGACGATCAGCTCCGCGGCGTTGCCGAAGGTGGCGTTGAGCAGACCCCCGGCGGCGGGACCGGTCCGGGCCGCGAGCACCTCCGTGGCCGCACCCAGCTCGGCGGCGAGCGGTACGACCGCCAGGCCTGCCGCGCTGAACACCGCCAGTGCCGGCGCATCGAGCCAGGCGAGCACCCACGAGAGCGGCGCGGCGAGCAGCAGCCAGCGCAGCGATCGCATTCAGAACTCCACGGACAGCCGGACGGCGGTGACGGGGCCGAGGGTCATGTGGAGGGCGGTGCGGCGGCCGGCGGCCGCCGACAGGCGGCTCGAGATGAGCGCATCGACCGCGCTCGCCACGTGGTTCGCCAGCAGCACGCCCACCACGTTCTGGGCGGTTCGGAACGCCTCGTCGCTGCGGTGGATCGTCTCCCGAAACACGCCCTGCTCGAGCGGCTTGTTGCGCCACGACCAGAGAAAGCCCGGCCCTACGGCGTGCTGCTGGTAGAACTGGACGGCGCGCAGGTATTCGGGCGACATCGGGTCCGGCGGCGTGCCGGGGTCGGACCAGAAAGTGCGTCGCGCCAGCAGCCAGACCGACCCGTTGAACGTCGCCGTGTCGGTCTCCGGGGCGAACGCCGGCCCGGGCCCGCGGTCGAACTGGCCGCTCTCGGTGAAGCGCTGCATGGTCTTGTAGTACTCGAACACCGTGTCGCGTGGCACCGCAGTAAAGCCGCGACGCGCGACGTCGAAGGCCAGCTCGCGAAACCGGTCCGCGTCCCGCCGGCCCGCGTGCGTCAGCTGGATGATGCGCGCGACCGAGTAGAGCTCGACCGCGAGGTACACCGTCCCCCGGTCCTGGCCGGCGAGCAGCTGACCCGAGCCGGGGAGCAGCAGCGAGGCCGCCGGCCGCACCCACAATCGGGCGTGCCGCGGCGGGAGAGGGGCGGGCGGTGGCGCGCCTGAGTCGGTCGCCTGCCCGACCACCGCGCCGCACCACGGCAGCAGTGCGGGCACGAGTCGCAGCGCCCGTGTCACTGCGTGCACCTCAGAACACCACGCGGAACGAAAAGAAGGTCGGATTCTGGGCGACGAGGTCGGAGCCGGTTAGGAAGGCGCGAGCGAGGTCCACGCCGATCGACCCGCTCCTCAGGCCCATGCCGACGCTCGGGCCCGAGAGCCCGTCCCGCACGAACGCATACCCGCCGCGCAGACGCAGCAGGCGCTGGTAGCCGAGGTCGATCCCGACCCGCATTTCCGAGTCACCGTAGCTGCCCCACGGACTGTCGACGTCCGCCGCGACCTTGAGGTCCAGTCGGTCCTCCCCACCCCCCAGGCCCGAGCCGCCGGGGAGCAGCACCCGATAGGCGGCACCCACCACGAGGCGCGCCGGAAGGGGATCGGCCAGCTCGCGGTTGTTCACCTGAAGCTTGAACCCGACGTTTCGCACCGCGACGCCGACCCGCAAGGCGCCGGCCCGGCCGACGGCGAACTGACCCCCGATGTCGAGCGCATGGGTGACCCCGTGGCCGTTGGGGAAGTTGGTGCAGTCGCCCGAGCAGTCGACCACGAACTCGACCAGCTTGTAGTTGATGCCGAGCGTGACCGAGCCGGCGAGCTCGGTGGCATAAGACGCGAGGAACTCGATGTTGCGCGGCGCGACGCGGGCGATCGTGTTGTTGGCCGAGTCGGTGCGCTCCAGATCGCCGTAGTCGACGAGGTACAACGCGCCGCCCAGTACCCCGAAGCCATGCGAGGGGAAGTACGCCGTGAGCGCGTGAGTCGCGCCGGCCGCGAGCGAAGCGGTGTTGAAGGCCAACTCGGCGTGGTCGATCGTCGCGAGCCCGGCGGGGTTCCAGAACGCCGCCTCACCGCGCCCCTCCAGCGCCGCCGCGGTCTGGCCCATCGCGACGGCCTGCGCGCCGACCGGAAAGAGGAGAAACAAGGCGCCGGCGTTGGTGGCGATCTCTTGGGCGGAAAGATCAAAGACGGAAAGCCGGAAAGACGGAAAGATGGAAAGACAGATGGCTGCGAGGAACGTGGCCGAGGACCACGTTCCGCCGTTCCATCGTTCCAGCGTTCCGTTAGAAGTGCTTCGCCTCATCGATCAGCATGATCGGGATATCGTCCTCGACCGCGTAGATCAGGCGGCAGGCCTGGCAGACGAGCTGTTCCTGCGGCGTGGTGCGGTACTCGAGCGGCCCCTTGCATTTGGGGCAGACGAGGATCTCCAGCAAATCGGGCGCGAGACTCATCGGGCGTACCCCAGGCGCTTGAGCGACGGCTCGTGCCGTCGCCACTTGGGTAAGACTTTGGCGTGCAGCTCCAGGTACACGCTGCCGCCGAGCAGGGCCTCGATCTTGGCGCGGGCGGCCTGGCCGAGCGCCTTGATGGTGCGCCCCGCTTCGCCGATCACGATGCCTTTTTGGCTGTCGCGCTCGACATACACCACCGCCCGAATATATACCGGGCTCGCGCCCTCCCGGAACTCGTCGATCTCGACGGCGACCGCGTACGGCAGCTCCTCGTGCAGCAGCTCGAAGGCCGCCTCGCGCACGAACTCCGCCGCGAAAAACCGCATCGGCTGCGTCGCCATCTCGTCGGGGTCGTAGTGGAACGGACCTGCGGGAACGTGCGCGCGCAGCGCGTCGAGCAGCGCATCGAGGCCGGCGCCGGTGAGGGCGGAGACGACGGCGGTGGAGGATGGTGGAGGTTGGGGGAGGTTGGTGGAGGCTGGGACGAGGTCGGCTTTCGTGTAGACGATGACGATCGGCGCGCTGGGCGGCCGGTCGAGTTTGCCGACCTGGGCGAGCGGAGGCGCCGGGAATTCCGCGAGCGGATGCAGGTAGGCGATGACCTCGGCGTCGGCGATGGCGCGCAGGGCCGCGGCGCGCATGGCTTCATGCAGCCGGTATTCGGGCTCGAGCAGCCCCGGAGAGTCGGTGAAGATGAACTGCGTGTCGCCGCGGGTGAGCAAGCCCACGACCGGGAGGCGGGTGGATTGCGGCTTGGGCGAGACGATCGCCAGGTGCTGGCCGAGCAACGCGTTCAAGAGCGTCGACTTGCCGACGTTGGGGCGGCCGGCGAGCACCACGGTGCCGCAGCGAGTCATGGGAGCAAAGCTAACGCGGAAGGTGGAACGCGGAACAGCAATGGAAGGTCGTGCACGAGCGCGACTCTCGTCCTGAGGTTCCGCGTTCAAAGCACGAAGCCCGTCCGGGTGCACCGAACGGGCTTCGAGATGAGAAGCTGGCGGCGGCCTACTCTCCCACGACCTCTCGATCGCAGTACCATCGGCGCTGACAGGCTTAACGACCGTGTTCGGGATGGGAACGGGTGTGGCCCTGTCGCGCTAGTCGCCAGCAGAAGCGTGATCCGTTTTCCGTCATCCGTCATCCGTGGTTACGGACGACGGACAACGGACGACGGATGACGAGCATGTGTTGTGATGCCGAGGCTCACCTCGAGACCGAGAAGAGATCAAGCCTCACGGGCAATTAGTACGGCTCGGCTGAAGCGCTCGCGCGCCTTGAACCTGCCGCCTATCAACCTGGTAGTCTCCCAGGGCCCTTCAGGGGTCTTGCGACCCGGGAGTGTTCATCTTGGGGAGGGTTTCCCACTTAGATGCATTCAGCGGTTATCCCCGCGCGACATCGCTAACCGGCGTTGCGCCTGGCGGCACAGCCGGGACACGAGAGGTCGCTTCGTCCGGGTCCTCTCGTACTACGGACGACGTCCCTCAACACTCCAACGCCCACACCGGATACAGACCGAACTGTCTCACGACGTTCTGAACCCAGCTCATGTGCCACTTTAACGGGCGAACAGCCCGACCCTTGGGACCTTCTCCAGCCCCAGGATGTGACAAGCCGACATCGAGGTGCCAAACCGCGCCGTCGATGTGAACTCTCGGGCGCGATAAGCCTGTTATCCCCAGCGTACCTTTTATCCGTTGAGCGATGACCCGTCCACACGGTATCACCGGATCACTAACGCCGACTTTCGTCCCAGCTCGCGCCGTCGCGCTCGCTGTCAGGCGCCCTTCTGCGTTTGCGCTCATCGTGCGATTACCGACCGCACTGAGGGCACCATTGCGCGCCTCCGTTACAATTTCGGAGGCGACCGCCCCAGTCAAACTACCCGCCAGCCACGGTCCGCGCCGTTGTGAGCGGCCGCGTGAGATCGTCAACAAAACAAGGGTGGTATTTCACTGTTGGCTCCCCCAAGGCCGAAACCCTGGGATCGTCGCCTCCCACCTATGCTACGCAAGTCATGCAGACGATCAATGGCAGGCTATAGTAAAGGTGCACGGGGTCTTTTTGTCCTGATGCGGGAAATCGGAATCCTCACCGATACTGCAGTTTCGCCGAGCTTACGGAGGAGACAGCCGTCAAGTCGTTACGCCATTCATGCAGGTCGGAACTTACCCGACAAGGAATTTCGCTACCTTAGGACCGTTATAGTTACGGCCGCCGTTTACCGGGGCTTCGGCAACGAGCTTTGCCTTGCGGCTGACAAGTTGCGTTAACCTTCCGGCACCGGGCAGGCGTCAGTGTGTATACGTCGGCTTGGAGTACGCCTTAGCACACACCTGTGTTTTTGCTAAACAGTCGCTTGACGCGATTCTCTGCGGCCGG
>Ga0209160_1000676_pt1 | contig 28380 bp, 20 predicted proteins | sample GraSoiAngelo_153_FD_186167 | JGI IMG/M metagenome (GOLD analysis project Ga0209160, IMG submission 186167) | Grasslands soil microbial communities from the Angelo Coastal Reserve, California, USA - 14_1009_12_40cm (SPAdes) (version 2) | ecosystem: Environmental > Terrestrial > Soil > Grasslands ...
GTCCGGCAGGCCCACCAAACGTTGCGGCGAGACTCGAAGAAGGCAAGCGCGCGTTCTCCGGTCTCGACTGCCTCGTTCAGTCTTCCCGCGAGGACATACACGTGCGTGAGGCAGCAGTCCGCCAAGGCGCGCATGTCGTCGAGGCCGGCGAGGTCGGCGAGGGCGACCGCCTCGTTGCAATAGACGATGGGGATATCGGGGCGCGAGCCGGTGAGGCTGTGGAGGAATCCCGCCCAGCAAAGCCAGGCGGCGCGGCGCTCCGGATCGGCGTTCGCAGCGAGCTCGCGGATCGCCTCCAGGGCCTGCACGTGCTCGGCGTGCCGGCCGAGTGCGAACATGATCTCCGACTGCTTCACCACGGCGTCGAGCCTCCGCAGCCGGTTCGGTTCGGTGTCGGCCATCGTCTCGAGACGCGTGAGGGCCGACCCGAAGTAGGCGAGGGCTTCCGTGTTGGCCCAGCGCCGCTGTGCCTTCTCGGCGGCCAGGATGGCATAATCAACCGCCTTCTCCGCTTCCGCGCTACGCCCGAAGTGATGCGCGAGGAGCTCGACCACGTCGTCGATTCGAACGGCGTACAGGTCCTCGAGCCCGTGAGCGGCCGCCGCGTGGTGCTGCCGTCGCCGGCGCTCCAGGACGCCCGTATACACGACGTCCTGGGTCAGCGCATGCTTGAAGCTGTAGAAGAACTCCGGCTCCTGCGCGCTCGGGAAGACGAAGTCGAGGCGGTGGAGCTCCCCCAGATGTCCTGCCACCTGATTCGGAGCGACCTCCAGGATACGCGCCAGCAGAGAGATTCGAAAGCGCCGTCCTAGCACCGCCGCCCCCTGAAGCGTCCGCTTGAGCGGTTCCGCGAGACGGTCGACGCGTGCTGCGATGATGTCGTGGATCGTCGCCGGGACCGTCACGTCGGGCCTTCTGAGCCGCGCTTCACCGTCCTCGACGAGGATTCCCCTCGTCTCCTGAAGCTGGCGGAGGATTTCCTCGACGTAGAGGGGATTCCCCTCGCTCTTCTCCGCGAGGATCTTGAGAAGTTGCTCGGAGACTTCCGCCGCGGCGAGCAGGGTCCGGACCATTCCCCGGACGTCGCCGGCACCGAGACCCTCGAGGGTGATCGTCTTCGCCAGCGCAGGGGCGAGCCACGACGCTGCGTAGCTCGGCCGCGTCGTCAACACCAGTAGAACGCGATGGCCGGGAAGGCCGCCCGCGAGATACGCGAGGACTTCCTCGGAGGCCGTGTCGATCCAATGGAGGTTTTCGACGATCAGAATGAGGGGCGCCGACTCGCTCGCGCGGAGCAACACGTCGCGAAGCACGCCAAAGGTACGCTCCTTGAGCTGGGCACCAGACAGACGATTGAGGAATTCCGGCGGAGCGGACACACCGAGGAAGTGGCCGAGCAGGACCGACCGCTCCTCCCCCTCCAGGCCCAGGAATTGAAGTTGTTCGGCAACATGGCTCCGGATCTCCTCCCCCGTGGCCCCGAACGAGAGACCGAGGTATCGCCGCAGCAGCTCAAGGATCGGGCGGTACGGCATGGAGCGGCCGTACGATACGCAGGTCGCCTCGAGCTCGAGTCCTCCGGCTGCATCGAGCCTGTGCAGGAACTCGTAGAGCAGCCGGGATTTGCCGACGCCCGGGTCGCCGACGATCATTGCGATGGCGCCCTGGCCGTCGGCGGCGTGGCGGTGCAGCGCGGTGAGGGACTGGAGCTCGCGCTCGCGACCGACCAGCGGCGTCAGCCCGCGCTCCTTCGACACTTCCAGCCTGGTTCGGCCACGGATCTCGCTGGTCAGGACGTAGGCGCGGACCGGCTCTGCCTTCCCCCCGACCTGGAACTCGCCGAGATCCTCGAAGACGAAGAAGCCGTCCCGTAGGTGCTGAGTGCGCCGGCCGACGACGATCTGGCCCGGCTTGGCGAGGCCGAGAAGCCGCGCCGCGAGGTTCGTGGTATCGCCGACGGCCGTGTAGTCCATGCGGAGATCCTTGCCGATGGCGCCGACCACGACGAAGCCCGTGTTGATCCCCATTCGCATCTGGAACTCGACCCCGTGCACCCGTCGGACCTCGTGGGCCAATGGCGTGAGCTCCCGCTGGATCGCGAGCGCAGCACTCAGGGCGCGATGGGCGTGGTCCTCGTGCGCGATCGGCGCCCCGAACAGTGCCATCACGCCGTCGCCCAGAAACTGATTGATCGTTCCCTCGTAGCGATGCACCGCGTCGAGCGTCACCGCGAACGCGCGATCCATGATCGCGTGGACGTCCTCGGGGTCGAGGCGCTCTGACATCGCCGTGAACCCCGACACATCGGCGAACATCACGGTCACGCCCTTCCGCTCCCCCTCGATGGCGCTCTTGGACGTGAGAATCTTTTCGGCGAGATGCTTCGGGGTATACGTCGATGGCGCGGACGCTGGTGTGAGAAGGGGGGTGCCGCACTTCCCGCAGAACCTGTTATCGGCGGCCGTTTCGGCCTGACACGCGGGACATGTGACCCTTGCGTCGCTACTCATCGGCGGGTCGATGGAGTATGGGCGCGCGAGGCCGCCGGGGTCAATACCCAATTTCCGGAAAAGCGCGCGAGGTCTCTTCGCCCGGAGCCTCAGCCCTCCAGCCCCCCGGGGTCGATCCCGTGCTCGATGAGCTTCTTCCGGAGCGTGTTCCGGTTGATGCCGAGGATCTGCGCGGCGCGCACCTGGTTGCCGCCCGTCTCGCGGAGCACGGCGCGCAGGAGCGGCTTCTCCACGAGGCCCAGCATCAGCTCGTAGAGGTTTGCGCTCGCGTGCTCGCGGAGCCCGCGGACGCACTCGACGAGCTTCTTCTCGACGATCTCCTCGAGCGTCGCGTCCACGGCGACCGACGCCGCGGCGGAGACGGGGCCGATGGGCAGATGCTCGGGCAGGATCACGCCGCCGGTCGCCATGACCATCGCGCGCTGGATGACGTTCTCGAGCTCGCGCACGTTGCCGGGCCAGTCGTGGCCGACCAGGCGGTCGAGCGCCTCGGGGGCGACGCCACGCTCGCCGAGCTCGCCCGCGTTCTTGGCCAGGAAGTGCTCGACGAGGAGCGGGATGTCGCGCCGCCGATCGCGGAGCGGCGGGAGCTGGACCGTCACGACGTTCAGGCGATAGTAGAGGTCCTCGCGGAAGCGCCCCTCCTTCATGAGCGCCTCGAGATCTCGGTTGGTCGCCGCGAGCACGCGCACGTCGATGCGGATCGTGTCGGTCCCGCCCACGCGCTCGATCGTGCGCTCCTGGAGCACGCGCAGGAGCTTCGTCTGGAGCTCGACCGGCATGTCGCCGATCTCGTCGAGGTAGAGCGTCCCCCCGTGGGCGAGCTCGAGCTTGCCGAGCTTCCGCTCCTTCGCGTCCGTGAACGCGCCGCGCTCGTGGCCGAACATCTCCGACTCGAGGAGCGTCGCCGGGATCGCGGCGCCGGACACCGCCACGAACGGGCGCCCGGCCCGGCGGCTGTAGTGGTGGACCGCGCGCGCGACCAGCTCCTTGCCCGTGCCCGACTCCCCGCGGAGGAGCACGGTGACGTCGCTCGAGGCGATGCGCCCGATCGTCTTGTAGACCTCCTGCATGCGCGGGTGTCGGCCGATGATCGCGCCGAACTCCCACACCTCCTGGAGCCCGCGCTTGAGCTGGCGCACCTCCTGCGTGAGCCGGCGCGCGGCGAGCGCCCGCTCGGCGAGGAGCACGAACTCGTCGAGGTCGAAGGGCTTCGCCAGGTAGTCGTAGGCCCCACGCTGCATCGCCTGGATCGCGGTGTCCATCGTCCCGTGGGCCGTCATCACGACCACGGTGGCGTCGGGGCGCAGCTCGCGGAGCCGCGCCAGCACGGCGAGGCCGTCCACGCCCGGCATCCGCACGTCGAGAAAGACGAGGTCGAACGGCTCGGCCTCGAAGGCCTGGAGCGCGCCGGGGCCGTCCTTGACCGACGTGACCTCGTACCCCGCCTGCCGGAGCCCCTTCTCGAGGACCCAGCGCAGGCTGTCTTCGTCGTCGGCGAGCAGGACTCTTGGGTTCACGGCGTCATTTTGGCGATCGGGAGGAAGCACGTGACGACAGTTCCGCGCCCCTCGGCGCTGTCCACCTGGATCGCGCCGCGGTGCTCCTCGAGGATCCGATGGCAGATGGCGAGCCCGAGCCCGAGGCCCTTGTCCTTGGTGGTGAAGAACGGGTCGAAGATCCGCGCCCGCGCCGCCGCGGGGATCCCGCCGCCCTCGTCCGCCACCTTGGCCTCGACCATGTTGCGCTGCCCCGCGCCGAGGTCCATCTTGCCGAAGAGAGGGTTGAGGCTCACGCGGGTCGTGAGCGTCAGGCGCCCGCCGGACGGCATCGCGTCGAACGCGTTGCGCAGGAGGTTGTGGAACACCTGCACGAGCCGGTCCTCGTCGCCGAGGATCGGCGGCAGGCTCGGGTCGTAGCTTCTCACGAGCCCGATCTTCCGCTCGCGGCACGCCTCCTCGTGGAGCGTCGCGACGCGCTCGAGAAGCTGGTGGAGGTTGAGCGGCACCAGTCGGAGCTGGACGGGCCGCGCCAGGTCGAGCAGCATCTCGATGATCCGGTTGACGCGGTCGACCTCGGTGAGGAGCACGTCCGTGTACTCGCTCCACCGCGAGTCGGTCCCGAGCTCGCGCTTCAAGAGCTGGACGGCGCCCCGGATGGCCCCGAGCGGGTTCCGGACCTCGTGGGCGAGGCCGACCGCCATCCGACCGGCAGCGGCGAGCGTCTCGCCCCGCCGCACCTCCGCCTCGAGCTGGCGGATCCGCGACAGATCGCGCAGCACGGCGACGGCGCCCTCGACGCTCCCGTCGCGCGCGAAGAGCGGCGCCGTGACGAGGCTCACGGGCACCCGCCGGCTCTCGCCGCGGTCCACGAATCCCTCCGGCTCCGAGCGGCTCTCTCCGGTCGAGACCGTCTCGCCGAGGCGGCGCACGACGGAGGCGTCGGGGGGGAAAACCTCCTTGAGGTAGCGCCCCTCCGCGCGGCGCGCCGAGCGCTCGGTGAGCACCTCGGCGGCGGAGTTCCAGAAGACGATCCTGAGGCTCGCGTCGACCGCGATCACCGCGTCGGGCAGGCCGGCGAGGACCGCCTCGTAATTCATGCCAGCTCCATGTCCGGCCGCGCGTTCATGCTGAGCGGGGCGCGCTCGCCCGCCCGGAGCCGCACCGTGCCCGCGGCGGTGATCATCGCGGCGTTGTCGGTGCAGAGCCGGGGCGGCGGGACGTGGAGCGTGATGCCGTGTAAGGTCGCCTCGGCGGCGAGCCCGGCCCTGAGCGGCCCGTTCGCCGCGACGCCCCCCGTGAGGACCACGCGCTTGACCCCCGTGCGGAGCGCGGCCCGCACGGTCTTGCGCACGAGCATCTTGACGACTGCGGCCTGGAAAGACGCGGCGATGTCGGCGACCTGCCCCTCGCCGAGCGGCGCGTGGCGCTTCACGTAGAACGACACCGATGTCTTGATGCCGCTGAACGAGAAGTCGGCGGCGCCGTCGGTCATCTGCGCGAGCGGGAACGTGATCGCCTTCGGGTCGCCCGTCGTCGCCGTGCGCTCGATGACGGGCCCGCCGGGGAATCCGAGTCCGAGCAGCTTGGCGACCTTGTCGAAGGCCTCCCCCGCGGCGTCGTCGCGGGTCTGGCCGACGAGCGCGTAGGCGAGCGGGGCGCGAGCGTGGTAGAGGGCGGTGTGCCCCCCGGAGACGACGAGGGCGAGGAACGGGTGGACCGGCGGATCGTCGGTGAGGAACGCGGCGTAGATGTGACCCTCGAGGTGGTTGACGCCGACGAGGGGCTTGTCGTGTGCGTAGGCGAGGGCCTTGGCCAGTGAGCACCCGACGAGAAGCGAGCCGACGAGCCCCGGGCCCTGGGTGACCGCGATCCCGTCGAGGTCCGCGAGCCCCACGCCCGCGTCGGCGAGCGCCTTCTCGACGACCGGCACGATCACCTCGAGGTGTCGCCGCGAGGCGAGCTCGGGGACGACGCCGCCGTACGGGGCATGGACCGCCTCCTGCGAGGCGACCACGTTCGACAAAATTCGAACGTCGTCGGCGACCACCGCGGCCGCCGTCTCGTCGCACGAGGTCTCGATCCCCAGTACTCGCATCGCATCCCTTCGGTTGGAGCCGGCCTCGCGGACCCCGCTACAAAAGCCAAGGGCGATGAGGCCGAGTCCCCCGCCCCCGGCTCGCATCGCCCTCGAGACCGTGCCGAACGCTACTGCGGCCGGACCTGACCCTGAAGGTTCTGGGGCGGACGCTGCTGCTCGATGATCCGCATGGTCTTGATCACGTCAATGGCCCGCTGGACCTGGAGGTCTTTCTTCAGATCCTCCATCGGGTCAAGGGACGGCTGCCGGTCTTTCTGCGCGTCCTTGGGGAGCTCGACCACGATGTCCGGCGTGATGCCCTTGCCGTGGATCGAGCGGCCGTTCGGCGTGAAGTACTTCGCGGTCGTCAGCCGGAGCCCCGAGCCGTCCGAGAGCGGGATGATCGTCTGGACGGAGCCCTTGCCGAAGGTCTGCGTGCCGAGAACGATCGCGCGCTTCCAGTCCTGGAGCGCCCCCGCCACGATCTCCGACGCCGACGCGCTCCCCTGGTTGACGAGCACCACCATCGGCAAGGTCGGATAGGACTTCTTGGCGTGCGCGGTGAAGCGCATGTTCTGGTTGCGCACCCGACCCTCGGTGTAGACGACGAGCTTACCGTCGTCGATGAACTCCTCCGTCACCTCGACCGCGGCCGTCAGCAGTCCGCCGGGGTTGTTCCGGAGGTCGAGGAGGAGCGCCTTCATGCCGCTCTTGGCAGCCTTCTCGAGCGTGCCGGACAGGTCGCCCGGGGTCTGTTCCTGGAACTGGCGGAGCTTCACGTAGGCGATGCCGCCGCCGAGGTCCGCGGAGCGCACCGACTGCACCCGGATCTGCTCGCGCGTGATGTCGAAGTCCTTGGACTCGGTCCAGCCCTCACGGACCACGGTGATCGTCACCTTGGTACCGGGCTTGCCGCGCATCCGCTTGACGGCGTCCGGGAGCTGCATGTCCTTGGTCGAGAGGCCGTCGATCTTGATGATCCGGTCGCCCGTCTGGAGCCCCGCGCGGTACGCGGGCGTCCCCTCGATCGGCGAGACGACCGTGAGGATGTCGTCCTTCAGCGTGATCTCGATGCCGAGGCCGCCGAAGCTCCCCGACGTTTCCACCTGCATCTCGCGGTAGCTCTCGGGGTCGAGGAAGGAGCTGTGCGGGTCGAGGCCGCGCAGCGTGCCCTTGATCGCGCTGTAGATGAGGTCCTTCGGCGGGACCTCGTCGACGTACTGGTTCTGGACGATCGAGAGCACCTCCGTGAACAGCCGGAGCTGCTCGTAGGTCGCGCCGTTGTCGGTGCCCTTGCTGGCCACGGACCCGCCGAGCGACAGGGTGAGCACGACGAGGAGCGCACCAATCACAAATGCCTTCTTCATGGATTCCCCCTCAAATCCCTCGCTAGCCCCGCTGCCGGAGCCACTCCGCCGGGTCCTGCGGCTTTCCCTGATAGCGCACCTCGAAGTATAGCCGAGGCCCCGCCAGGGAGGCCGTGTCCCCCACCGTACCAATCCGCTGCCCCTGCCGCACGTCCTCGCCCTCCTTCACCTCGATCTCGGCGATGTGGGCGTAGAGCGTGTAGTACTCGCTGCCGTGATCCACGATGATCAGATTGCCATACCCCTTGAACCAGCCCGTGTAAATCACGTGGCCGGCGTGGACCGTCGTGACGTCCGTGCCCTCGGCCGCCTCGATGTCTACCCCGTTCCGGAAAGTCCGCGTGCCGAACCGCGGGTGCACCTGGGCGCCGAACGGCACGACGATCCGCCCCTCGGCCGGCCACGGGAGCCGCCCGCGAAGGTTGCCGAACCCGACACCGGGAGGCTCGATCCCACCCTTTGGCGGCGGCACCTTGGCCAGCCTTCGCTGCCTGGCCTGCAGCTCGCTGATAAAGGCTTCGAGTCGGCGGGAAGCTTCGGTGAGCTCGCCCACCATGCGCTCGTGGTAGGCACGCTCGTCGCGCACCCTCGCGAGCAGGGTCCGCCGCTTCGCGGCCTCGCGGTCGACCTCCGCCTGCTCGGTCTGGGCTTCGGCGTGCAGAGCCGCCAACTCCTGCTGGCGCCCCTCTTCGCGACCTTTGCGATCGGCGAGCCGGTCCGATGTCCCACGATACTCTCGAATCAAACGAGCGTCCAGCACCGCCAGGCTCGCGAGGTGGCGCACCGCCATCGCGCGCGTCACCGGGTCGTCGCCACTCAGGATGAGCGGCAGCGCGCCGCCCTGCGCGTGCACCCGGTACATGACCCGGAGACGGCGGGCGAGCGCCTCCTCCTGGCCCCCGCGCTGCCCCTCGAGCCGCATGATCTCACCGCGGAGGGTGACGATGTCGGCCTGCGTCCGTTTGATCCTGGCCGCGAGCCGCCCGACCTCCGCCTGCTTCTCCGCCAGGCGTTGCTCGATCTGCTCGAGCTCGGCGAGCAGCGACGTCTCGCGGGCCCGCGCGGCCGCGGCCTTCTCGCGCTCCTCCTTCAGGCGCTTTTGCGTCTGCTGGAGCTTCTTCTGCTCGCTCTGCAACGTCTCGTCGCGCTTTTGCTGCCCCTCGACCGCCCCCGCCAGCGCCACGAGCACGACGAGCAGCAGGAGGATGCAGGGGCGGGGGCCGGCGCCCCTCCGAGACCCGTAGCTTCTGGGGGCTGTCCGCACGCGAGGCGCACTCACAGGATGATGCGGATCGACTGCTAGCGTGGTCGAGGAGGGGTTCCGGCCCCCGCCCCGTGCGCCCTCCTGCTCGCCGCCGCTCATGGCTCGCGCCCGGGACGGACGAGCCAGCCACCCATGCCCCCGAGGAGCGCGCCCGTGAGCACCAGCGCGAGGACGCTGACCGGCGGCAGGAACGCGAGGTCGGGGAGGCCGAGGGTGAGGTTGACGAGCGGCTCGAGGCGCGGCGCCACCACGGAGTGCGTCGCGACGAGCGCGGCGAGCGCCAGGACGGCGCCGATCAAGCCCTGCATCGTGCCCTGCAGCAGCAGCGGGAGCCAGATCGTCGTCTCGGTCGCGCCCACGAGGCGCATGATCTCCGTCTCCGCTCGGCGCGCGTGGAGGATCAGCGTCGTCGCCGTCGTCACGGTGAGGAACGCCGCGGCCGCCAGGACGACGCCGATCCCGAGCCCGATCGTCGTCAGGAGCCGCTGCCACTGCGAGAGCCGCTCGACCCAGTCCCCGCTCCCGGCGACCTCGTCCGCCTCGGGGAGCGTGGACAGGCGCTCGAGCAGGGCGCCCGCGCCCTCCGGCGTGGCGGCCGCCGCCGCGGGGGTCACCTCGAGCGAGGCCGGTAGCGGATTGGTCGGGAGCTGTGCGACGACGCTCGCGTCCTTGCCGAGGAGCTGTTTCAGGGACGCGAGCGCCTCGGCCTTGCCGATGTAGAGGACGCCGGCGACGCCCGGGACCGCCTGGACGCGCTCGACGAGCGCCTTGGCCTCGGCGGCCGCGGGCTCGCGCTTGAGGTAGACGATGATGCGCACGCGCTCGCGCCACCGCGCCACCGCGCGCTCCAGGTTCACCGAGAGCAGCCAGAACCCGCCGAGCGCCGCGAGTGACAGGGTGATCAGCACGATCGCGCTGACGGCGACGCGCCCGGCCCGACGGAGATCGCGCACCGCCTCGCCGATCAGGAACCCGAGCACGCGTCAGCCCTCGTCCTTCACGAGCCGCCCGCTCTGGAGCGTGAGCGTCCGGCGCCGGAGCGCCCGCGCGAGGTAGGCCTGGTGGGTCGCGAGCACGACCGTCGTGCCTCCCGCCCAGATGTCGCGCAGCACGCCCAGGATCTCGTCTTCCATCGCCTCGTCGAGGTTGCCCGTCGGCTCGTCGGCGAGGAGGAGGGGCGGCTTGCGGACGATCGCGCGCGCCAGTGACGCGCGCTGAGCCTCGCCCTGGGAGAGCTGCGCGGGGTAGGCCTGCGCGCGGGACGAGAGGCCGACGACGCGGAGCGCGTCGAAGACGCGCTGGGTGATCTCCCGCTTGGGCGTCCCCAGCACGCGCAGGACGAAGGCGACGTTCTCGTAGACGGTGCGGACCGGGAGGAGCTTCGCGTCCTGGAAGACCACGCCGATCGAGCGCCGGAGCGCCGCCACGTCGCGATGCTTCAGCCTCCCGAGCTCGTAGCCGAACACCTCGATGTCGCCGTCGGAGGGGAGATCGTCGCGGTAGAGGAGCCGCAGCAGCGTCGTCTTGCCCGCCCCGGAAGCTCCGGTGAGGACGACGAACTCGCCCTTGTTGATCCGAAGCGACACGTCGCTCAGCGCAGGGACCTTCACGGGCCCGACCGAGTAGACCTTCGAGACGCGGTGAAGCTCAATCATCGCGGGCACTTTCGATTATAGCGGCCCGTCTCAGATTTTAGAGAGCTTCTCCTCCAGGAGACGGTTGACGATGCCGGGATTGGCCTTGCCCCCCGTGGCCTTCATGACCTGGCCGACCAGGGCCTTGGCCGCGGCGGTCTTGCCACGCTTGTAGTCCTCGATCGCCCTGGGGCTCCGGGCCAGGACCTGGTCGATGACACGGCCGAGCGCCGCCTCGTCGGCGACCTGCGTGAGCCCCTCGCGGCCGACGATCGCGCGCGCGTCCTCGCCCCCGCGGCGCATCTTCTCGAAGACCTCCTTCGCGATCTTGCCGCTGATCGTCCCGTCCTCGATGAGGACCAACAGGCCGGCCAGGCGCGCGGGCGTCACCGGCGAGCTCCGGATGGCCTGCTCGTCGTCGGCCCCGAGCTCCCGCAGGAGCTCTGACATGACCCAGTTGGAGACGACCTTCGGCTGTGGGAACTCGCGCACCGCGGCCTCGAAGTACTCGGCGAGCGCCCGGCTCTGGGTGAGGATCTCCGCATCGTAAGGCGGCAGGCCGTACTGGGTGACGAAGCGCGCGCGCCGCTGGCGCGGCAGCTCCGGCAGTCCCGCGCGGATCTCCTCGATCCACGCGCGGTCGATCGTGAGCGGGACGAGGTCCGGCTCGGGGAAGTAGCGGTAGTCGTGCGCGTACTCCTTCGAGCGCATCGCGCGCGTGTAACCCCGGTCGGCGTCCCAGAGACGTGTCTCCTGCACGATGCGCTCGCCGGCCGCGAGGGCCTCGGCCTGGCGCCTCACCTCGAACTCGAGCGCCTGCTTCACGCTTCGGAACGAGTTCATGTTCTTGATCTCGACTTTCGTGCCGAGCTCGCGGGAGCCGCGCGGCCGAAGCGACACGTTCGCGTCGCAGCGCAGCGACCCCTCCTCCATGTTGCCGTTCGAGACGCCGAGGAACACCAGCACCGCACGGAACGCCTTCAGGTACGCCGCGGCCTCCTCCGCCGAGCGCAGGTCGGGCCTGGAGACGGTCTCCATGAGCGGAACGCCCGAGCGGTTGTAATCGACGAGGCTCGCCTGGGCCGTCTCGAGCGTCCCCTCGTGGAGGAGCTTGCCGACGTCCTCTTCCAGATGGAGTCGCTGGATGCCGATGGTGCGCGACGCGCCGTCGACCTCGATTTCGAGATGGCCGTCTTCGGCCAGCGGCTCCTCGTACTGGGTGATCTGGTAGTTCTTCGGCATGTCCGGGTAGTAGTAGTGTTTGCGCGCGAAGCGGCACGCCGCGTTCACGCGACAGTCGAACGCGAGCGCGGCGCGGATGCCGAACTCGACCGCGCGGCGATTGACGACGGGAAGCACGCCGGGCATTCCCTGGCAGACCGGGCACGTCTGGCTGTTCGGCGGCGCCCCGAAGGTCGTCGGACAGCCGCAGAACATCTTCGACCGCGTGAGGAGCTGCGCGTGGACCTCGAGGCCGATGACGGTTTCCATTGGAGCGGGGGCCGCGTGGTCGGTTCTCACCGTAGGTGGCCTGCCGGAGGTGCGGTATGGCACCGCGGGTGGCCTGCCGGAGGTGCGGTGTGGCACCGCGGGTGGCCTGCCGGAGGTGCGGTGTGGCACCGCGGGTGGCCTGCCGGAGGTGCGCGTACGCAGCGCGCAGGACGCTGGCCTCATCGAGCGCCTTGCCAATGAACTGGAGACCGATCGGGAGCCCCTCGGCGCTGAACCCGCACGGCACCGAGATTGCGGGGAGCCCCGTCATGTCCGCCGGGACGGCGAAGACGTCGTTCAGGTACATCGAGAGCGGGTCTTCCTTCTCCCCGTGCTTGAAGGCGACGTTCGGCGTCATGGGCGCGACGATCAGGTCCACGCGACCGAACGCGGCGTCGAAGTCGCGGCGCACGAGGGTCCGCACCTTCTGGGCGCGCCCGTAGTAGGCCTCGTAGTACCCGGACGAGAGCACATAGGTGCCGAGCATGATCCGGCGCTTGACCTCGGCGCCGAAGCCCACAGCGCGCGTGCGGCTCGACATCTCGACGAGGTCCTTCGCGCCGGCGACGCGCAGGCCGTACTTCACGCCGTCGTAGCGCGCGAGGTTCGACGAGGCCTCCGCGGGGGCGATGACATAGTAGGTCGCGAGCGCGTGCGGCGTCGCCGGGAGCGAGATGCGCTCGACCGTGGCGCCAAGCCCCCGCAGCACGTCAACCGCGGTGCGGACGGTGCGCTCGACCTCGGCGTCCATGCCCTCGATGAAGTACTCGTCGGGGAGGCCGAGCCGGAGCCCCTGCACGCCCGGCGCGAGCGCCGCGGCATAGTCGGGCACCGGCGCCGTGAGGCACGTCGCGTCGCGCGGGTCCGCGCCGGCGATCGCCCGGAGCAGGAGTGCCGCGTCCGTGACGTCCCTCGCGAACGGGCCGATGTGGTCGAGCGAGGAACCGAACGCGACGAGTCCGTAGCGCGAGACGCGCCCGTAGGTCGGCTTGAGCCCCACGACGCCGCAGAAGGCGGCGGGCTGGCGGATCGAGCCGCCCGTGTCGGTGCCGAGCCCTCCCGCGGCGAGGCCCGCGGCGACCGCGGCGGCGGGACCGCCCGACGAGCCGCCGGGGACGCGCGTGAGGTCCCACGGGTTGCGGGTCGGCTTGAACGCCGAGTGTTCGGTGGAGGACCCCATCGCGAACTCGTCCATGTTGCCCTTGCCGAGCATCACCGCCCCCGCGGCGGCGAGGCGCGCAATGACGGTCGCGTCGTATGGCGGCACGAAGCCCTCGAGCATCCTGGAGCCGCAGGTGGTCGTGACCCCGCGCGTGCAGAGGACGTCCTTGTAGACCAGCGGCGCGCCGTCGAGCGGGCCGAGCGGCTTCCCAGCCCGGTAGCGTGCGTCCGCGTCGGCGGCGGCCCGCAGCGCCTGCTCGCGTGTGACCGTGAGGTAGGCCCCGAGCTCGCCGTCGAGCCTCGCGATCCGCGCGAGGAAAGCCTCGGTCGCGGCCGTCGGTGTCGACTCGCTCCGACGATAGGCCTCGGTCAGCTCGTGGATCGGCGTCCCGGTCACGCTCAGCCCTCGATGATCCGCGGGACCCGGAAGAACTCGCCGACGCGATCGGGCGCGTTCCGGAGCATCTCGTCTTGGGGAAAGGGCGGCACGACCTCGTCGTCGCGCATCACGTTGACGAGCGGCACGGCGTGCGACGTTGGCTCGACGCCGGTGACGTCGAGCGCTCTGAGCCGGTCGATGTAGGTCAGGATCGAGTTGAGCTGCTCGCGCATGCGCTCGAGCTCCGTGTCGCTCAGCTCGAGCCGGGCGAGCCGCGCGATGTGGAGCACCTCCTCCCGGGTGATCATTGGAGTTGGGGCCGCGAGGCCGCCACACTCCGTGGGTGGCCTGAGACAAGGCGCGACCCGGCTGCGTTCCTCATGTCGCTCTCCAATCCATCAGAGTTCCTCGAGCTTGGCGTATTGGAGCGAGAGCTGTTTCCTCCCGACGGAGGCGAAGCGGACCGTGACGAGCGTGTCGGCGCCGCTCCGCTCGACGCCGACCACGAGCCCCTCGCCCCAGCGGCCGTGGCGGACGCGCGCGCCGACCTTGAGGGGCAGGTCGTCGTCGCCCGCGTCGGGGAACGGCGGCTCCGTCTCCGGCGCCGGCCGCGCCTCGGCGCGGCCCGCGGCGCCGAGGAGGGCGAGGTGCTCCGGGGGCATCTCGAGCAGGAAGCGCGAGGGCTCGCCGAGGCCGTAGCCGTGCATCCGGCGATGGAGGGCGTAGGAGATCCAGAGCCGCGCCTTCGCGCGCGTGATCCCGACGTAGCAGAGCCGCCGCTCTTCCTCGAGCTCGTCCACCGAGTCCATCGAGCGGACGTGCGGGAAGACCCCCTCCTCCATGCCCGTGAGAAAGACGACGGGGAACTCGAGCCCCTTCGCCGAGTGGAGGGTCATGAGGGTGACGCCGCGCGCGCCCTCCGGTAGCTCGTCGACGTCGCTCACGAGCGCGACGCCGTCGAGAAAGCCCTCGAGGGTCGCGGGCTCCTGGATCCGGGCGTAGTCCTCGGCCGCGGCGACCAGCTCCTCCAGGTTCTCGAGCCGCGCCTCGGCCTCCGAGGAGCGTTCTTGTCTCAGGTCTTCACGATACCCGCTCGCGTCGAGGACCTGGTCGATGAAGGCGGGCAGCGGCGCCTTCTCCCGTTCGGCCACGAGACGCGAGATCAGCGCGACGAACTCCTCGAGCGCGCGCCGGGGCTTGCCCGTGACGTCGGCCGGCGGCGCCGCCGCGAGCGCGAGGAGCGAGCGCCCCTCGCGCGCCGCCAGCTCCTCCAGGCGCGTGAGGGAGGCGCGGCCGACGCCGCGGCCGGGCGCCTGGATCGCGCGGCGGAAGGCGACGTCGTCGGCCGGGTTCACGACGAGCCGGAGGTAGGCGAGCGCGTCCTTGATCTCCTTGCGCTCGTAGAAGCGCACCGAGCCGACGATCACGTACGGGATCCCGCCGCGCCGGAGCGCGTCCTCGAGCACCCGCGACTGAGCGTTCGTACGGTAGAAGACGGCGAGGTCGTCCCAGGCGGCGCCGGCGTTGCGCGCGGCCAGGATCGTCTGGGCGACGAAGTTGGCCTCCTCGTGTTCGTCCCAGGCGCGGTAAACGGCCGCCCGCTCGCCCTCGTCGTTCTCGGTCCAGAGCGCCTTGTCCTTCCGCGAGACGTTGTGCGCGATCACCCCGGAGGCGAGCGCCAGGATCCGCTTGGTGGAGCGGTAGTTCTGCTCGAGACGGACGACGCGCGTGCCGGGATAGTCCGTCTCGAAGTCGAGGATGTTCCGGATGTCGGCGCCGCGCCAGCGGTAGATCGAGTTGTGGACGACGATCCCTCCGGCCACGTAATTGCGGAAGTCCTGGACGGTCAGGTCGTAGACGAAGCCGCGGAACCGCCGGAACTCCATGGACGCGACCCGCGCCTCCCCAATCTCACGGGCCTTCACGATGGGGATCGCCATCCCGGGACGCACGTGACTGGCAGGCATGAATTGGAATGCCTTGCCCGGTGTGAAACGAGCCCGCCGCACCACCTCCATGCCCGCGCTCACGCACAGGCTCCGGGCGAACTCGAGCCCCTTGTCGTAATCCTTGCGCGAGGTCTCGATGCGCCAGGTCCGAGCCTTGCCGCGGCGGGGCCGGACGACGAGCGAGACGGTCTCCCACAGGGCAGCGTCGGAGCTCACGAGTTGGATCCGGTGCTCGTGCCACTCGTGCGGTCTCGGATCCCCAAACATCGTGAAGTTGACGATCTTCCGCGAGATACCCTCGCGCGTAATCGCACTCGGTCGGTGATGAGGATAGTCAGGAAACAGCCGGAGGTCAGCCATGAGGCGCTCGGCCCGAACCCGCGTGTCGACGTCTTGATAGAGCCGGTCGACATGACCTTGCGTGAGGGCCATCCGACGGCCGCGGACGTGGAAGACCATCGTCGGCAGGCCGTACTGCGCCGCGAAGTAGGACTCGAGGTACCGGGCGTCGGCGAGCGAGTCGCAGGCCGCCAGGATCCACAGCCTGTCGGCAACCTCGTGGGTCGTCCGCATCTGGATGCCGGGGACGATCGCCTTCCTGTCGCCAGAGCTAGCACCCCGGGTGACTCCGACACGGTAGCCGAGCCGCGCCTGATACATCAGGTACACGGAGTAGCGTCTCGGATCCGGGTCGATGCGGGCGAAGACCATGTGATTCGGCGTCGCGACGAGCTCCTGGCCGTTGTCCGTCGTGATCGAGACGACGAGCCCGTCGTACTCGCTCCGGCGGACGGCCTCGACACGAGCCGTCCGTGCGCTACTCCAGCCAGCTCCGGCGACGATCCGATCCCCCTCGCGGACTTTCTCGACCGGCCGCACCCCTCGGGGCGTCTCGATCGGCGTCCCTCCGACAACACACTGGTCGGCATCTCCCACGACGCACACGTTCCGGTGCTCGCCGGTGAGCTGGCGGATGATCCGGTACTGGGCGCGGTTCGTGTCCTGGTACTCGTCCACGAGCACGTGCGTCCAGAGCCCCCGGTACCAGGCGAGCACCTCGGGGGCCTCGGTGAGGAGGCGCACGGTCAGGAGCAGGAGGTCGTCGAAGTCGACGGCCGCCGCCTGGGCGAGCCGCTCTTGATAGCGGCGGAACAGCGCGGCGACCCGCTCCTCGCGCGGCCCCCGCGCCGCCTGCTCGACCTCCTCGAGCGAGACCATCTGGTTCTTCGCCGCGCTGATCCGGTGGACGAGCGACGCCGGTGTCCACGTCCGGTCGATCATGTCCAGCTCGCGCATGCACTCCTTGACGAGCTGGAGGCGATCGTCCTCGTCGTAAATCGTGAAGTGCGTCGGGTAGCCGATGTGCCGGATGTGCTGGCGGAGGACCCGCACGCACGCCGAGTGGAAGGTCGCGATCAGCGGCGCTCGGATCCCGACGGGGGCCAGCAACTCCTCCACCCGCCGCGCCATCTCGCCCGCGGCCTTGTTGGTGAACGTGACGGCGAGGACGTTCCTCGGATGCACACCGCGCACGCCGAGGAGCCACGCGATCCGGTGGGCGATGACGCGCGTCTTGCCGCTGCCGGCGCCCGCGAGCACGAGGATCGGCCCGTCGTCCGCCGTGACGGCGTCGCGCTGCGGCGGATTCAGCTCGGCGAGGAGCGCGTCGCGGTCCAGCACCAGCCGATTGTACCGTAAGCGATCGCGCGTCGGCGGCTGCGAGACCGGGCAGGCCAACCTCACCTGGGGCGATCGCGCCGCGGGAGATCGCCGCCGTCCTCGAGTCCACCGAAGCGACGCATTCTCTCGGCGCTGTTGTTCCGCGCGGGTCCTTCTGCTAGCGTGAGCGACGACGGGGCAAATCGAATGGGCCACATACACCAGCCGGTGCGACTTCGAGCCGGGCGGGCGACGACCGTTCGTATGCTGGTGGATACAGGCGCGACCTTCTCCGTCATCCCTCGACGTCTGGCCCGGGCGCTGGGGATCAGGCCGCGCCGATCCGTGAGGGTACGCCTCGCCGACGGGAGGCGAGTCCGGCTAGGCGCCGACGTGGCCATAATCCAGATCGACGGCCGTGAGGCTCCGGCGACACTTCTCGTGGGGGATGTCGACGAGCCTATTCTGGGTGTGGAAGCCCTGGAAGCGCTCGGGCTGGTCGTCGATCCGCGGAAGAGGCGACTGACTCCATCCCGTCCCTACGCTGTGCGTCTCGGCGGCTACCGCTGAGGAGACCTACTCCACCGTCACCGACTTCGCGAGGTTGCGCGGCTGGTCCACGTCGCAGCCGAGGCGCACGGCGATGTGGTAGGCGAGGAGCTGGAGCGGGACGACGGTGATGAGCGGCGCCAGGAGCTCGGCGCACGGGGGCACCTCGATGACGTGCTTCGCCTTCGCCGCGACGTTCCGGTCGCCCGCGTGGGCGACGGCGACGACGAGGCCGTCGCGCGCCCGCACCTCCTCGATGTTGCCGAGCATACGCTCGTAGGAGCCGTCGCGCGGCACGAGCGCCACGACTGGGAGCGCGTCGGCGATGAGTGCGATCGGACCGTGCTTCATCTCGCCGCCGGCGTAGCCCTCGGCGTGGATATACGAGATCTCCTTGAGCTTGAGCGCGCCCTCGAGGGCGATGGGGTACTGGAGCCCGCGCCCCAGATAGAGGAAATCGCGCGCGTGCGCGAGCTCGCGGGCGAGGGCCACGATCTGGCCGTCCAGCTCGAGCGTCTTCTCGACCAGACGCGGGATCTCGACGAGGTCATGGATGCGCTTCTTGACGTCCTCGGCGGTGATGGCGTTGCGCTGACGACCGAGCCAGAGGCCGAGCAGGTACACGGCGACGACCATGGTGGCGAACGCTTTCGTCGAGGCGACGCCGATCTCCGGCCCCGCGTGCATGTAGAGGACGCCGGTCGCCTCGCGGGCGAGCGCCGAGCCCACGACGTTGGTGATCGCAAGGATCGGGCAGCCCTTGAGGCGGGCGGCCTTGACGGCGCCGAGCGTGTCGGCGGTCTCGCCCGACTGGGAGACCGCGACGACGAGCGTCTCCGGACCGACGATCGCGTCGCGATAGCGGAACTCCGACGCGAGGTCCACCTCGGCGGTGAGGCCCGCGAGGCGCTCGATCATCGTGCGGCCGAGCGTCGCGGCGTGAAACGCGGTGCCGCAGGCGACGAGCACGACGCGCTGGAGCGCACGGACCGCGGCGGGATCGAGGTTCACGTCGGGCAGGACGACGGTGCCCGTTTCCGGCGCGATGCGCCCCCTGAACGTGTCGGTGATCGCGCGCGGCTGCTCGTGGATCTCCTTGAGCATGAAGTGGCGGTAGCCCCCCTTCTCCGCCATGATCGGGTCCCAGAGGATGCGTACCGGCTCGCGCTGCACGGGCTCGTCGTCGAGCGTCGACAACTCGACGCCGTCGGCGGTGACCACCGCCACCTCGTTGTCCTCGAGGATCACGACGTCCCGCGTGTGGGAGAGGATCGCCGGGATGTCGGAGGCGATGAACATCTCGCCGCGGCCCAGCCCGACGACGACGCTCCCCGCGCCCTGCTTGGCGGCGATCAGCCGATCCGGCGCCGCGGTGGCGATGACGCCGATCGCGTAGGATCCGGTCACCTCGGCGAGGGCCGCCTTCACCGCGCGCTCGAGCCGGCCCGTCGTCGTCAGGTGATGCTCGATGAGGTGGGCGAGCACCTCGGTGTCGGTCTCGGACCGGAACGTGTGGCCCTCGCTGCGGAGGCGGTCCTTGATCTCGAGGTAGTTCTCGAGGATCCCGTTGTGGACGACGACGAGGTTGCCGCGGCAGTCGGTGTGGGGGTGGGCGTTCTCGTCCGAGGGCCGGCCGTGGGTCGCCCAGCGCGTGTGGCCGATCCCGAGCGACCCCGCCACCGGGCGCTCGCGGAGGATCCCCTCGAGCGTCTTGAGGCGCCCGGCGGCGCGGCGGACGTGGAGCGCCCCGTCGTCGAGCACCGCCACGCCGGCGGAGTCGTAGCCGCGGTACTCGAGGCGCTTGAGCCCCTCGACGATGATCGACACCGCGTTCTTGTCGCCCACGTAACCGACGATCCCGCACATGGTTAGTCCTCCGGCCCGGTGTGCTTCTTCGCCTTCCGCGCGGCCCAGCCTTCCTTCACGACCTGGTGGCCGCGGCCGACCGCGAGCGCGCCGGGTGGAACGTCCTTGGTGATCGTCGAGCCGGCGCCGATGTAGGCGCCCTCGCCGATCGTGAGCGGAGCCACGAGGCTCGAGTTTGTGCCGACGAACGCGTGGTCGCCGATCCGCGTTTCGTGCTTCGCGACGCCGTCGTAGTTGCAGGTGATGGTGCCGGCGCCGATGTTGACGCCCTCGCCCACGGTCGCGTCGCCCACGTACGAGAGGTGGGGTACCTTCGAGCCCCGCCCGATGCGCGACTTCTTCATCTCGACGAAGTTGCCGACCTTCGCCCCCGGACCCACGTGGCAGAGCGGCCGCAGGTGGCAGAACGGGCCGAGCTGGGCGCCGTCTTCGACGGTCGCCTCGGTGAGGACGCAGTAGGGCCTGAGGTGCACGCGGTCGCCGAGGCGTGAGGCGCTGATCTGGGAGCCGCTCCCGACCACGCACTCGGCCCCGAACGTCGTCACGCCCTCGATGACGACTTGGGGGTAGACGACGCTGTCGGGGCCGATCGTGACCGTGTCTTCGATGTACGTGCTCGCGGGGTCGACGATGGTGACGCCGTCGGTCATCAGGCGGTCGAGGATGCGACGGCGCAGGATCGCCGCGACGGCCGCGAGTTGCTTCCGGTCGTTGATCCCGAGGGCCTCGGCCGGATCCCCGGCCACGACGGCTTCGATCCGGCCGCCCGCCTTGGCGAGGATGCCGATGACATCCGTCAGGTAGTACTCGCCCTGCTCGTTGTCGGGACGCACCTCGGCGAGCGCCTTCCAGAGGCGCCGTGCCTCGAAGCAATAGACGCTCGTGTTGATCTCGGTGATCTTCTTCTGGTCGTCGGTGGCGTCCCGGTCCTCGACGATGCGCTTGACGCGGCCGCCCTGGCGCAGGATACGCCCGTAGCCCTGCGGCCGATCCACGACCGCGGTGAGGACCGTCGCCGCCGCGGACGTGGTCCGATGATGGCTCACGAGGCGCTCGAGCGTCTCGCTCGAGAGCAGCGGCATGTCTCCGGCCAGGACCACGACGGGCCCGTCGCCGCACGCGGCGCGGGCCTGCTCGAGCGCGTGCCCCGTGCCGAGCCGCTCGCGCTGCTCGACGAAGGTGACGCCGGCGTCCGCGGCGGCGCGCACGGCGGCCGCGTTCGGTCCGATGACGACGACGGTACGGTCGGCGACGGCGCGTGCCGTCCGGAGGGCGTAGGCGATCAGCGGGCGACCGCAGAGCGGGTGGAGCACTTTCGGCTGTCGGGAGCGCATCCGTTTCGCTTCCCCGGCGGCGAGAATGACGGCGGTCAGCTCCATGGGGCTCCTCACGTGTGTCCCTTATCCTAGCATCCCCTACGGGGGTTTGCCGTTCGAGCGCCGGCGTGGGAGTGCGAAGCCGCAGGGCGTCCGACGCCCGAGGCGAGCCTGAGTGAACCAGCGCAATTCGGTTTGCGGCGAGGGCGCCGCGAGTGACCGGGGGGAGCGGCGTCGCTCCCCCAACGTTGGTTAGTTGCGCAGGTGAGTCAGGAGCCGCTCGATCCGAGCCGGCGCCGGTGACGCGAACTCGAGGGTGCGTCCCGTCGCCGGGTGGACGAATGCCAGGCGGGCGGCGTGGAGCGCCAGGCCCTCGACCGGGGTCGGGAGCGGCTCTCGGCGCCGGCCGCCGTAGACGTCGTCGCCGGCGACCGGGTGGCCGAGTGAGGCCAGGTGCACGCGGATCTGATGCGTGCGGCCCGTCTCGAGGCTCATCTCGAGGAGCGTGAAGCCGCGCAGGCGTTCGAGCACCCGGTACCGTGTGACCGCGCGCCGGCCCTGGCCAGCGGGCCGCACCGCCATCCTCACGCGGTCTCGCGGGTGACGGCCGATCGGCCGGTCGATCACGCCCTCGTCGGCGCGGACGCGGCCGTGGACGACCGCGAGATACCGGCGCGTGACGCTCCGACGCGCGAGCTGTGCCACGAGCGCGTCGTAGGCGGCCTTGGTCTTGGCGACGACCAGCAGCCCGGAGGTGTCCTTGTCCAGGCGGTGGACGATGCCCGGGCGCCGCGGCCCGCCGACCCCCGCGACCTCGGGCGCGTGGGCCAGCAGCGCGGCGGCGAGCGTGCCGCGCGCGTGACCGGCGCCTGGATGGACGACGACACCGGCGGGCTTCTCCAGGACGAGGACCTGCGCGTCCTCGAAGACAATGGCCAGCGCGGCGGGCTCCGGAACGAGCTCCTCGGGGGCGGGGGGCGGGATTTCCACCTCGACGCGCTCGCCGCCCGCGAGCCGTGCCGCGGCCTTCCGGACCGCGCCGTCGACGCGGACGCGGCCGGCCTCGATCAACGCCCGGAGCCGCACCCGGGAGAGCTCCGGCAGCCGGTCGGCGAGCCAACGGTCGAGTCGCATGCCCGCCGCGGCACGATCGACGGCGAGCGTGGTGCGCCGTGGAGCGGCGGGCGCCTCCCTCACGAGCGCGGAGCCGACGCGCGATCCCCGAGGAGACGGATGGCGAGCAGCGTCACGCCGACGGTGATCGCGGAGTCGGCGACGTTGAACGCCGGCCAGTGCCAGCCGCGATAGTAGACGTCGACGAAGTCGACGACGGCGCCGAAGCGGGCCCGGTCGATCAGATTCCCCACGGCGCCGCCGAAGATCAGGCCGATCGCGCCGTGATCGGGCCACCTGCCGCGCGGCAGGACCCGGAGGGCCACCTGCACCAGGATCACGAGCGCGCCGACCGACAGGAGCGCCACGACCCACCGCCACTCGGCCGGGACGCTCGCGAGGAGACCGAAGGCGAGGCCCGGGTTGAGCACGAGCGTCAGCGACAGGAAGCCGTCGATCACGCGGATGGGCACGCCAGGCTCGAGCCGCCCGAGCACGATCAGCTTGGTGATCTGGTCGAGCGCGACCACGACGCCCGCGAGGACGGCGACCCGTGTGGGCGCGGCCGGCGTCATCCCTCGAACGCGGTCACCGCTCGCCTCGCGGACGCCGCTCAGCTCGCACTGCCTCTGGCGAGGACCACCGGCACGCAGCGCTCGCAGAGCCCGGGGTGCGCGCGGTGCTCGCCGACCCGCTCGCTCCACGTCCAGCAGCGCTGGCACTTGCGGCCGAGCGCCTTGTCCACGCCGATGACCAGGCCGGGGATCTCCTGGCTCTCGTACTGGACGGCCGCGCTCGTACGCGCCCCGCCGAGCTCGACCTGCGACACGATGAAGAGCGTGGGCAGGAGCGCGCGCTTGGCGCGGAGCAGCTCGGGCAGGTCCTCCGGCGCCGCCGCGACGCGCAGGCGGGCCTCGAGCCCGCTGCCGATCAGCCCCTGCGCGCGGGCCGTCTCGAGCGCCTTGGTGACCTCGCGACGCACCTCGAGCAGGCGGCCCCACTCGCGCGCGAGCGTGTCGTCGAGCCACTCGCGCGGAACCTCCGGGAACCGCTCGAGGTGGATGCTCTCGGCCTTGACGCCGGGCGTGTGCCGCCACGCCTCCTCCGCGGTGAACGTGAGGATCGGCGCCATGAGGCGGGCGAGCGCGCCGAAGATGTCGTAGGACGCCGTCTGCGCCGCCCGCCGCCGCGGGTCGTCCGCGGCCGAGGTGTAGAGGCGGTCCTTGATGATGTCCAGGTACTGCGCCGAGAGGTCCACGGCGCAGAAGTTGTGAACCGCGTGGAACACGGTATGGAGCTCGTAGGTCTCGTAGGCGCGCGTCACGCGGCCCACGAGCCGGCCCAGCCGGTCGAGGATCCACCGGTCGACCTCGTCGAGTCGCGCGGACGACTGGCGATCGCGCGCCGGGTCGAAGTCGGAGAGGTTGCCCAGGAGGAACCGGAACGTGTTGCGGATCCGGCGGTACGCGTCGGCGAGGCGGTCGAGGATCTCGCGGGAGACCCGGATGTCCTGGGTGTAGTCCTCGGCCGCCACCCACAGGCGAAGGATCTCGGCGCCGTACTTCGGCAGGAGGTCGTCGAGGCCGATGACGTTGCCGAGGGACTTCGACATCTTTCGTCCGTCGCCGTCGACGAAGAACCCGTGCGTGATGACGCTCTTATAGGGTGGCGCGCCGCGCGTGCCGACCGACTCGAGGAGCGAGGACTGGAACCACCCGCGGTGCTGGTCCGAGCCCTCGATGTACATCTCCGCCGGCCACCGGAGCTCGGGCCGCGTCTCGAGGACGGCCGCGTGGCTGCACCCCGAGTCGAACCAGACGTCGAGGATGTCGGTCTCCTTCGCGAACCGGTCGCCGCCGCACTTGGCGCAGCGCGTGCCTGGGGGAAGAAGCGCGCGGGCCTCCCGCACGTACCACTCGTCGGCACCTCGGCCGTCGCGGAAGATCCGCGCGACGTGGTCGACGATCCGCTCCTCGAGGAGCAGCGTGCCACACCCCGCGCAGTAGAACGCGACGATCGGCACCCCCCAGACCCTCTGCCGTGAGATGACCCACTCGGGCCGGTGCGCCACCATGTTGTAGATCCGCTCCTCGCCCCACGGCGGGATCCACTGCACGTCGCGCTTGATCGCCTCGAGCGCGCGCGCGCGGAACTCCTGTTTGTCGAGCTCGATGAACCACTGCTCGGTCGCGCGGAAGATCGTCGGGTTCTTGCAACGCCAGCAGTGTGGGTACGTGTGGTCGAGCGTGCGCTCGGCGATGAGCATCCCGATCGATCGGAGATAGTCGATGATCTTGGGATTCGCCTCCCAGACGGTGAGGCCGGCGAAGCGCTCCACCCCCGGGACGAAGCGGCCGTCGTCGTCCACCGGGTTGAAGATCGGGAGTCCGAGTGATCGGCCGAGCTCGTAGTCCTCCTCGCCGTGGCCGGGTGCGATGTGGACGAGGCCCGTACCCTGGTCCATCCCCACGAAGTCCGCCGCCGCGATCGTGCCCTCGCGGTCGATCCACGGATGCCGGAACGTGTGGCCGACGAGGCTGTGGCCCTCGAAGGATCCGAGCACGTCGTACTTGGGCGCCTGGAAGAGCGAAAGAAACTCGGTCACCCGCGCCCGAGCCACGAGGTAGACCTCGCCAGACAGCGCGAGCGCCTCGTAGCTCTGCGTCGGATGCACCGCGATGGCGAGATTGGCCGGCAGCGTCCACGGCGTCGTCGTCCAGACCACCGCAAACGCGCGGCGGCCGGCGAGCTTCGCCTGGAGCTCCGCCGGCACCGACGTGAGCGGAAACTTCACCCACACCGAGGGCGTCCGCTGCTCCTCGTACTCGACCTCCGCCTGCGCGAGCGCCGTTTTGCAATGCATACACCAGTGGACGGGCTTGAGCCCCTTGTGGACGAGCCCCCGGCCGACGAAGCGGCCGAACTCGCGCGCGATGATCGCCTGGTAGGCGGGGGCCATCGTGACGTAGGGGTTGTCCCAGTCCCCGAAGACGCCCAGGCGCTTGAACTCGTTGCGCTGGATGTCGATGAACCGGAGCGCGTACTCGCGGCACTTGCGGCGCTTCTCGACGGGATCCATGGCGCGGCGGATGTCCACCGAGGGGTCGTCGAGCCCGAGCTCCTTGTCCACCTGGTGCTCGATCGGCAGCCCGTGACAGTCCCAGCCCGGGACGAAGACGGCGTTGAAGCCGAGCATCGCGCGCGACTTCACGACCACGTCCTTGAGGACCTTGTTGAGGACGTGGCCCAGGTGGATGTTGCCGTTCGCGTACGGCGGGCCGTCGTGCAGGATCCAGAGCGGGCGGTCCGCGGCCACCTGGCGCAGGCGCTTGTAGATCCCGAACTGCTCCCACCAGGCGAGCATCTTCGGCTCGCTCTCCGGGAGGTTGGCCTTCATGGGGAAGGCCGTTTTCGGCAGGTTCAGCGTGGCTTTGTAGTCCATGGGTCAGATCACGAATGGTATCACGACCCTCCGGAGGCGGGGCGCGCTCCCCACTCGGCGCGACGCTCGCTCGGAGCCCGCCCAACGCTTATGGGTTCTTGGGCGCGAGGGTGGCGACGCCGCTGTCGGAGTCGATCGAGACCTTGAACTGGTCGAGGAAGTCCCGACCGAGGAGACCGTCCACGGCTGCCTGCTCGATGTCGTGCGCGATGACGAGAAGCTTGCTGACCTTCGCGCCGCCGACCTCGAGGGAGTCGAGCGCCGCCGCCTGCACGCTCGCGGTCCCGGTCGCGCCGCGGATCTGGCCGGTCGCCCCTTGCGTCAGGGCCACTCCGGCCGCCTCGAGGACGCGCGGATTGATGACGGTCCTGTCCGCGCCCGTGTCCAGGATGAGCTTTGCCGAGGCTCGGCCGTTGATCGTCGCGTCGACGACGATCGCCTGTCCCTTCGTGAACTTGATCTCGGTGCCGGCGGCGCCCGTCGCAGCGGGCGCGCGCGCCGGCACCGGGGCGTTCCGGATCACGATGGGCGCCGCCGTCGCGCGGTACCGCTCGGGGACGCTGTCGATACCCTGGGCGTAGTGGGGCACGCCCTGCTCGTCCACCCAGCGATAGATCTGGGCGTCGGCGGGTGCGGGGGAAACCAGGACCAGGAGCGCCAGGACGAGCGCTGGCACCAGGATCATTGGGCGCATCATACCGTACCCGGGAACGAAAACGGGACAACCGCCGTTGGGGATGAGATCGACGCGGTCGACCGGCCAGCCGAACGGGTTACGACGCCTTCTTTTCTTCTTCCTTCTTGGCGGCGGTCGCGTCGTCCTTCGTCGCCTCGCTGACGCCTTTCTTGAATTCCTTGACGCTCGATCCCAGCGACCGCGCCAGATCCGGCAACCGGTTGGCGCCGAAGAGGATCAGCACGATCACGAGGATGATCAGTAGCTCCTGATAGCCCAGCCCAAACATGTGAGGCTCCTTTCGGCGGCTTCACCATACTCCGCCCCTACCCGCCCCGCAAGACCCGCTTCTCGCCCGTCCGGACGGTCACCCGGCGCGCGTCCAGGTGCTCGAGGAGGGGGATGGCGTACTTCCGGGAGATCCCGAGGAGGTCCTTGATGTCTCCCGGCCCGATCTCCTTCCGCTCGCGCAGGAGGGCGACGACCTTGTCCTGGATCGTGTCGAGCGCCGCGGCGTGGAAGTAGAGCGACTCCTTGACCCGGACGAGCTTCCTGCGCTCGACGAGGAGCTGGAAGAGCTCGTGCTCGTCGCCGCCACCCACGCCGGCGCGGCCGAGCGCCTCTTCGGGACTCGGCGGCGACGCCTCGGCCTTCCTGAACTCCTGCTCGACACGATCCACGATGCGCTGCTGCTCCGGCGTCAGGCGCACCTGGTGGGACGCGAGCCGGACCTTGTCCCGGTCGCTCGCGAGGGCGCCCTCGGCCTCGAGCGCGGCGAGGAGCGTCGCGAACACCCGCTCGTCGGCGCCGCCCGTTCGCACCCGCAGCTCCTCACGCGACATCCCGGGCTTGAGTGGGTTGGCGCGGTGGAAGGCCTCCAGGGCCGCGAGGACGAGCGCCCGGAGGCGCGCCGAGCTCTCGGAATGGAGGTACCACTCGCGATCGACCACGAGCACCCGGCCCTGCGCCACGAGGCCGTCGAGCAGGCCGCGGAGCTTCTCGGGCCCGAAGGGCACGCGGCCGAGCAGGGTCGCGAGCCGCGCCCCCGAACCGCCGACGTGGCGCACGTGCTCCTCGACGACCTCCTCGGGTGAACCTCCCTGCAGCAGCTTCAAGTGCGCCAGGTGAATGGGCGCCCTGAGCTTGAAGCGCGGGGGATCCACGTCGAGGATCGTCCCACCCCCGATCGTCACGCTCGGCGAGTACGAGCGCACGACGAACCGGTCGCCGGGGAGCGCAACGAGCGGCGCCTCCAGACGGAAGCGCGCGGCGGCCGTCTGGCCCGGTCCGAGCTCGGGCATGTCCAGGAGGAGGACGCGCGCCATGATCTCGCTCGTCCCGACGTGGAAGCGGACGCGCGTGCGCGATTTGACCGGCCGCGGCGCGTCCTTGAGGAGCTCGAGCGTGCCGTCCACGAGCCGCGAGGCGACGAGCGTCCCGGCGAGACCGACGACGTCGCCGCGCTCGACCGCCGCCCGCTCCACGCCCTGGAGGTTGATGGCGGTGCGCTGGCCGGCGAACGCCTCCGTCACCGGATGGCCGTGCGTCTGCAGGCCCCGGATCTTCGCCTCCACGCCCTTCGGATAGACCTGGACGCGGTCGTCCACGGCGAGCCGGCCCGCCGTGAGCGTCCCGGTGACGACCGTGCCGAAGCCGCGCACGGTGAACACCCGGTCGACGGGCAGGCGCGGGAGCTGGCCCAGCCCGCGCGCCGCAACCGTCTCGGCGAGGCTCCGGAGCGCAGCGCGAAGCTCCAACAGCCCCTCACCCGTCTTCGACGAGACGGCAAGGAGCGGCGTGCCCTCGAGGAACGTGCCGCGCACGAGCGCCGCGACCTCGTCCTTCACGAGCTCGAGCCAGTCGCGCTCGACGAGATCGGTCTTGGTCAGCACCACGAGGCCGCTCTTGACGTGCAGGAGCGAGCAGATCGCGAGGTGCTCGCGCGTCTGGGGCATCACGCCCTCGTCGGCGGCGACGACGAGCATCGCGAGGTCGATGCCGCCGACGCCGGCGAGCATGTTCTTCACGAAGCGCTCATGCCCGGGGACGTCGACGATCTCGATGACGAGGCCCGCGGGCTCCTCGAGGAAGGCGAACCCGAGGTCGATCGTGATCCCGCGCGCCTTCTCCTCGGGCAGACGGTCGGTGTCGATGCCGGTGAGCGCCTTCACCAGCGAGGTCTTGCCGTGATCGATGTGGCCCGCCGTGCCGACGACGACGTGCTTGGTCATTGGAGCGGAGGCCGCGCGCCCGGCGCACGTCGTGGGTGGCGTGCCGTGGGCACGACGTGGCTCCGCCGGAGCGGAGGCCGCGCGCCCGGCGCACGTCGTGGGTGGCGTGCCGTGGGCACGACGTGGCTCCGCCGGAGCGGAGGCCGCGCGCCCGGCGCACGTCGTGGGTGGCGTGCCGTGGGCACGACGTGGCT
>Ga0209160_1000677_pt1 | contig 28344 bp, 23 predicted proteins | sample GraSoiAngelo_153_FD_186167 | JGI IMG/M metagenome (GOLD analysis project Ga0209160, IMG submission 186167) | Grasslands soil microbial communities from the Angelo Coastal Reserve, California, USA - 14_1009_12_40cm (SPAdes) (version 2) | ecosystem: Environmental > Terrestrial > Soil > Grasslands ...
GAGGCCTCACCACAAACGATTTCGGGCTGGCCGCCAAGATTCAGCAGATATCGGCGGGAAGTTAGCCTCTGGACCGTTGCCGCGTGCCTGGCTGAGGTGAACGCGGCATCAGATAATTTTGTATGCCGATTGCGACTCAGCCCTGAGGTTTTCTTCAATGGCCGAAGGAGCCCCGAAGACCACCGGCATTCCCTCCGAAATCTCAGAGCAGCGCGAACTGATTTTCGATAAGTTCCGCCGCTCGGGTTATCTGGCCGCCCGGCTCGATCCTCTCGGATTTCTTCCGCCGGTTTCTCCTGCGGAACTTGATGACACTACGCGCTGGTCCTCTGAAGCGCGATCCATCTACTGCGGGACAATCGGCGTTGAATTCATGCACATCGGCGATCCGCAACGACGTGAGTGGATTGCCGGCCGCATGGAACACCCGCGCGGCGCAAAGCCTGACCAGGAGCGTATTCTCGAGCGCTTGGTTCGCGCCGAACTCTTCGAGCAATCTCTGCAGGCGCGTTTTGTTGGCACAAAGCGATACTCGATCGAGGGCCTCGCCGTCTTGATTCCTTTGCTCGACCAAGTTGTGGAAGCAGGCGCGGCTTCGGGCATCGATCAAATGGTCCTGGCCATGAGCCATCGCGGACGACTCAACGTGATGGTTCACATCGTCGGCCGGCCCGCAGCGGAGATTTTTGCCGATTTTGAGGATGTGGACCCGCGAAGTGTCCTCGGCGGAGGCGACGTTAAATACCACGTGGGCGCGACCGGAACCTATCGCACGATCACCGGGCGCACGATTGAAGTTCATCTCGTGTCCAATCCCAGTCATCTGGAGGCAGTCGATCCGGTGGCCATGGGCCGCACGCGTGCCAAACAGGCGCGCATTGGCCCGCAAGGCTGGCGGCGTGTCCTGCCAGTCACGCTGCACGGCGACGCCGCCTTTGCGGGTCAAGGCGTCTGGGCGGAAACGCTCAATCTGGATACTCTTTCCGCTTATACCGTCGGCGGCACGATTCACATCATCGTAAACAATTTGCTCGGCTTCACCACGCCGCCCGTGGAACTCCACTCCTCGCGCTTCGCCTCCGATCTGGCGAAGCGGCAGTCCATTCCCATTTTTCACGTAAACGGCGAGGATCCCGATGCCGTCATTCGCGCGGGTGAAATTGCCGCCGATTATCGCGCGCAATTCACGAGTGACGTTGTGATCGATCTCATCGGATTCCGCCGCCACGGCCACAGCGAAGTCGACGATCCGACCATCACGCAGCCGCGGCTTTACGCAAAAATCAAAGATCATCCGCCGCTCTGGCAGATTTATGCCGGCCAGAATGGTTTTGACGCCGCGCCGACTGTCACGCAGGCGCGCAAAGAATTTGAGGAGTCATTCGAGACTGCCAGCAGAACAACGGAAAAGCCGGTGCACCACCACCTGCCGCCTTATTGGGAGCCCTATGAGCGCGGCTGCTATGATCCGAAATACGAGGTCAACACCGGCGCTGATGGCGCACAACTCGGCGAAATCGCTGCAGCACTTACGCGATATCCGGAAGGATTTGCCATCCACCCCAAGGTCAAGAGGCTTCTCGATCAGCGACTGGAGATGGGCCGCGGCTCGCGACCGGTGGACTACGGAATGGCCGAGGCGCTGGCGTTCGGCACGCTGCTCCTCGACGGCATACCGGTTCGGCTCACTGGGCAGGATACTCGCCGGGGAACGTTCAATCAGCGGCACGCGGCATTGATCGACACTCAAACCGAACGGGAGTATCTGCCGCTCGAGCATCTCGCTCCGGGCCAGGCGCGCTGCGAAATCTGCAATTCGCCTTTATCGGAAGTCGGCGTTTTGGGCTTCGAGTATGGTTACAGCCGCGACTATCCGGAGGCGTTGGTCGCCTGGGAAGCGCAATTCGGGGATTTCGCCAATGGCGCGCAAGTGATCATCGACCAGTTCATTTCCGCGGCGGAAGACAAATGGGACCTGCCCTCCGGAGTTGTTTTGCTGCTGCCGCACGGTTACGAGGGCCAGGGCCCGGAACACTCCAGCGCGCGCATCGAACGTTTTCTGCAATTAGCCGCGGAGGATAATCTGCAAATCTGCCAGCCTTCCACCGCGGCGCAATATTTTCATTTGTTGCGCCGCCAGGCGCTTCGCCGCTGGCGCAAGCCGCTCGTGGTGTTTACGCCGAAAGGCATGTTGCGGCGGCCGGAATCAGCGTCCGCCGTCGCTGATTTCGCCGCAGAGCGCTTCCGCAACGTTGTCCCAGAGCGCGAAGCCGAGGATGTCCGTCGAATTTTGATCTGTACCGGAAAAATCGGACATGAGCTGCGCGCCGAACGCAAGCGTCGCGGCGATACCGAGACCGCCATCGTCTTTCTCGACCAGCTTTATCCTTTTCCTAAAGCCGAACTCACCGCCGAGTTGGCGCGCCACGCTCGGGCGAGAGAACTCGTCTGGGTCCAAGAGGAGCCGGCAAATATGGGCGCGCTCTTCTATGTTTCGCCGCGCATCCGGGAACTTGCCGGCGATCTGCCGCTGCGCTCGATCAAGCGGTCAGCCAGCGCCAGCCCCGCAACCGGTTCGGCAAAGGCTCACGAACTGGAACAAAAAACCTTGCTCACTCTGGCCTTTACGACTTCCGAGAATTAATCCCGCGTGTACCTCGGCTCGCGGGCCCGCTGGACAACGCGCGGCTCTCGCTGTAGCGTATCGGTTCCATTTCCATGTCCCGACAGGTCATCAAGCGCCGCTCGCGCGGTTTCATCTGCGTCAACGCACATCCGGAAGGCTGCCGATTGAATGTCGAGCGGCAGATTACTGCTGCCGAGCAAGCGCCACCCCCGCGCGAACGCGCTCCCCGAAATGTGCTGGTCGTCGGAGCCTCCACGGGCTATGGATTGGCCTCCCGCATTGCCGCCGGATGGGGATATGGCGCGCGAACGCTGGGCATTTTTTTTGAGCGCCCCCCAGACGACGAGAAAACAGCAACAGCCGGCTATTACAATACCGTCGCCCTGGATCAGCGCGCTAAACGCGATGACCTGTTGGCTGCCCACATCAACGGCGACGCCTTTTCCGATGAGTGCAAGCGCGAGGCCATCGAAATCGTGCGACGCGAATTTTCCCCGCTCGATTTGATCATCTATAGCCTGGCCTCCCCCAAACGCATGCATCCGCGGACCGGAGTCGTACACAATTCCGTGCTCAAGCCCATTGGTCAAGCCTATTCCAATCGCACGATCGAGCTCGATTCCGAGAAAGTCGTAAATGTGACTCTCCCGCCGGCCAGTGAGAAGGAAATTGCCGACACAGTTGCAGTCATGGGAGGCGAGGACTGGCGCATTTGGATCGACGCCCTCGCGAAGGAAGGACTTCTTGCTCCCGGTGCGCGCACGCTGGCGTACTCCTACATCGGCCCGGAAATGACCTGGCCCATCTATCGGGACGGCACCATAGGCCGCGCGAAGAACGATCTGGAGCAAACCGCGCGATCGCTAGACGCGTTCCTCTCGCCTAAATTTGGGGGTCGGGCGCTGATCTGCGTGAATAAGGCGGTCGTCACGCAAGCCTCGGCTGCAATCCCTGTCGTGCCCCTGTACATAAGTTTGCTGATAAAAGTGATGAGCGAAAAGGGCCTCGAAGAGGGGCCCATCGAGCAAATGCGGCGTTTGTTCGCCAATTTTCTCACTGCTCGTGCCGATCCTAAAACGGACGACGCCAATCGGTTGCGCCTCGACGATCGGGAGATGAGTACTGATGTGCAGGCTGAAATCGCCCGCCTTTGGCCACAGGTAACTACAGAAAATCTGCGAGAAGTAACAGATTTCGCAGGATTTCAACGGCAATTCCGGAATCTTTTTGGCTTCGATGTGGAAGGAGTGGATTATGAACGCCCGGTCGAAACGGACACTGAATTGCCGCCGGAAAGATAAGCGCCGTTTGGTAGATTCAGTTTAATTCGCATTGCTGCCCGAAACTATTCTTCAGTGCGCCACAACGCCGCTGCGGTGCCTCGGTTTGCGAATCAGGAATACGAACGGAATCATCGCCATGGTTACGATCGCGAGTATGTGGAAGTTGTCGATGTAGGACAGCATAGTGCTTTGCCGCTCTAACATTCGCTGAAGCAAACCGTAGGCCTGCCTCGTCGCCTCTGGCCCGCTCGCCGCCCGTAGGGCGCCGGAGGCGCCTTGCAGCATCTGCTGAACGCGCGGATTGGCTGGGTTCAGATGCGCGGAGAGTTGGGCGCGATGAAATTGTTGGCGCCGGGCAAGCATGGTGGTCACAAACGATATGCCCACGCTGCCCCCGATGTTCCGGGCCAAATTGATCTGACCGGAAGCCACGTTATTCCGCTTCGCTCACCGCAGCCAGATCTTGGGTTCCACCGACATTCCCAACCGCAGCAGGTGTTCTCGGTTCTCGCCCGCATCGAGCACGATCTTTACCGGAACCCGCTGCACCACCTTGACGTAGTTGCCCGTGGCATTTTCCGGCGGCAGAAGGCTGAACTGCGCGCCAGTTGCACCCGCGATGCTTTCCACGCGCCCTTGGTACTCGCGTCCGTAGGCATCCACGGAGATCGTGACGCGCTGGCCGATTTTCATCCTGCGCAGTTGAGTCTCCTTGAAATTTGCAGTGATCCACACATCGTCGAGGGGCACCACCGAGAGAAGCGTCTGGCCCGGCTGGACGTTCATGCCCACTTCGACTCTCTTGTTGACCACGCCGGTTACCGGGGCGGTGATCGTGCAATACTGCAGGTCCAGCTGTGCCTTATCGAGCGCCGCCCGTTTTTGCTGCACCGTTGCAATTGCCGCACGAGCCCGCGCCTGTGTCGCGGCCACTTGCTGCGGACCTGTCTGCGAATATTGCAGCGCCGCCTGGGCGTGATTGACGCGGCTCTCCGCCTGCGCAATCTGCTGTTCGACTGCGGCTACACCGGCGTGGGCGCCTTCGACTGCAGCAGCATTCGCCTTGGCTGCGGCCTCCGCCTGATCGTAGAGTTGCTTGGAGACCTCATCTTTTGCCACGAGCGCGCTATACCGGGCGACGTCGGCCTGGGCGCGCGCGTTATTGGCCTCTGCCTGCTCAAGTTGTGCTCGGGCGGAATTGAGCTGCCCCCGTGCTGCGGCAACGCCGGCTTGGGCCGCCTGTAAATCTGCCTCTGATGAGGAAACCTGCGTCGTCGTTCCGATGGTTTCGACCGGCACGTTCAGGTTCATGGCCTGGGCCGTCGCCTCGGCGTCGGCCAGTTCGGCCTTGGCGCGCTCGAGCGCGACTTGATAATCCCGAGGGTCGATTTCCACGAGCACCGCGCCTTTTTCTACGGTTTGGTTGTCGTCCACATTCACCTTGAGCACGTACCCCGAAACACGTGCGCTGACGTTGTTGATATGGCCATCAACCTGTGCGTCATCCGTAGCTTCGTAGCTATTTAGATATCGCCGCATGAAAAAACCTGCCACAGCCAAGGCGATCGCCATTGCCACAACGATGCGGCGAACCAGAGAGCGTTTTTTTGTGGCTTGCTCTCGCTCTTTCGAGAGCTTCGGGCTCGGCATCTCGCCCGTTGCAGTGGCAGTCATATTGTCAGTCGGCACATCCGCCCGATCCACTTGCATTTGGTCGGCCATGATTTACTTTTCCTTCCAGTATTGGCGGAAACCGCGTTCCGCGGAACCCGTTGCCCGGGCAAGCTCAACTCGCGCCAGGTTGTAGGCATAAAGGCTCGAAATGTAGGATTCGTTGGCGCTCGCCACCGCCTCCTGGGCCTGAACGACTTCGATGTTATCCGTTGCGCCGCTGGCAAAGCGGTCTCGTGCTTGCGTGAGTGTCCGCCCGGCAAGGTCGACATTGCTCATGGCCACGGAAACTTGATCGGCGGCTGCCTGCAGGTCCAGAATGCCGTCGCGAACATCCTGCTCGATCTGCGCCCGCAGATTTTCGAGCTGCTGGCGGCTGCGATTCAGTTCTGCTTGGGCCACCTGAGCGTCGCCGTGGGCTCGGCCTCCCCCGAAAATGGGTATGCGAAGTGCAGCATAAGTCGTGAAGGTGCCGAGGGCGGTAGAGGGCGTTTGACCGATCGCTCCGTAATCGGCGTAAATGGAGAGGGAAGGAAGACGTTCGTAGGCGGCCGCCCGAACCATCTGTTCCGCCGCGCCAACCTGAGAGAGAGCCGCTTGAAAGTCCGGCCGGCTCTTCAAAGCTTGTTCCAGGCTCTCCTCAACCGTGATCGGCTCAGGCGGCTCATAGGGGATTTTCTCGGTGAATATGAAATCCTGTCCGAGCGGCACACCGATCACCCGGGCAAGAGCCAGCTTTTGCTTCGCAAAATCATTCCGCGCTGCAATGAGCTGCTGGCGGCGGCTCTGGAGTTCCACTTGGGCCCGCAGAACATCAATACCCGCCGAAATGCCGACGTTTCTCATATCTAACGCCTGATTGTAGAGCGCTTGCGCGCTTTGCACCTGCGCGTCTGCCGTATCCACTCGTGCTGCGGCCGCAATGGTCTCGAGGTACTTGGCGCCGACCACCAGCACCACGGCTTCGCGCATGTCCTGGTAACTCAGTTTGACGGCGGCTGCATTCTGCCGTGAGGAGCGCTCGCTGGCAAGCAGCTTGAAATCCACCAGCGACTGCGAAAACGCCACGCGCGCGTCAAAAAAACCAAACGGTCCCACAACCAGCGGGAAACCGGGGAATCGGGCGACAATTTTGGCAAATCCCTCCGCCGCGAGGTTCACTTTCTGTGCGTTCTCGGAGATTCTGGCGGAGAAGTCCGGCAAAAGCAGACTGCGCGCCTGCCAGAGCTGCCCTTGCGAGGAGAGTTGCGCATCCTCCGAGAGCAATAACCCGAGATTTTGGCGCAGGCCGCGTTCGATGGCATCGGCAAGCGATAGCGGAATCGGCTGCGGGCTCGCCGTACCCGTGGGCACGCTGCCCATGGTTTGGTTCTGAAACGAGTTTTGCCGTAATCCGGGAGAGCCTCCGGCGATGGAATTCCGGCTGGGTGCCACGGTCTGGGCGGATCCGCCGATTGCAGCCAGCGTTATGCAGAGAACTGCCGCGAATATTTTGCGTCGTCGATCCATAGGGCTCTCGTCTTTGAATTTGTCAGGCGGCTCGATTCGCCGTGCGCGCGAGCGTGTCTCGCTTAGATTACAGAAGGCCACCGGAAGGTACAAACAGAGGGCCCTGGCGCGGTAGTTATATCTCGCGTTTTGACGCATTTAATCTGCGAACTCGGAGAGCCGGGAGTCCGCAGGGAAGGCCCGGCTCACCATCACAGCAAATACTTTGCTGGCCGGCGACCGACATTTTCCCAAATTATCGGTCAAGCTGAAGAATTACTAATCCTCTTCGTTTCGGGCTTGGACGGCCGTCGCAAACGCCCCATTTTGAGCTTTCCTCTTTGCTAAAAAAGGGACACTATAGGTGCTCCTTTTTTCTTTCCTAGATTCTGGGGAGGCGAAGTTGAATAGGCGGTGGTGGCTTGTGTGGAGGGATCGGCTTACATTCATTCTTCCGGTGGCCGGAGGCTTGGTTGCGGCAGCGGTGGGAATCCGAATGCTCGTTCTCACGGACTTTTCTAATTCAGGCTGGGAATTCATGGGGCGTTGTGGAGCTGACGCGCTGGGATTCTTCCTGGTCGCCGGGATTTGCTGGCTCAAGACCCACCCGGAACTCGATCGCGAAGACTAAAATTAGGAGCGTCGCCTCCTTTTAGCGGCGCTCAGCTGGGAATTTTCCTGTAAATTTCTCCCTCACAATAGATGGGCGCGGCCGATCCGGCTCTCAGTAGGCAGCCGGGCTCTTCCTGATTTTTGATCCATTTGGGGACCTGTTTGTGCTCGAGCGTTCCGATGGTGCTGGCTGACGGCCCTTGCCCGTTAATTCGTCCGCCAGCGAGTTTGCGCCGTAGATATCCCGCAGAGCTTCCAGGATGCCGCGCGCGTCAACGTGGATGGAACGGCCGATCGAGTCATCGTAAATAAAATTCCAAGGCAGCGATTGGATATTGCCATCGAAAATAATGCCCACCAGCTCTCCGGCTCTGTTGATCACTGGACTGCCCGAATTGCCGCCGATGATATCGGCTGTCTCCACGGCATTCAGCGGACTATCGAGCTTGATCTTTGACTTCGCAGCCGTCCAGCGATCCGCCAACTTGTAGGGATCTTTGTTGCCGTGGTCGGCCGCGTGCTGGAAGGCGCCGCGGAACGTGGTGAAGTAGGGCAGTCTTGTGCCTTTCGGCGTGGTGCCCTGGCCATTTTCCGTATAGCCTCGGATCACGCCATAGCTTAGCCGCAGCGTGAACGTGGCATCGGGATAGCTGGCCGTGCCTTCCGTGGCAAAGCGGATTTTCGCGATGGCGGCGCCATCCTGCCGCACGACGGAGTCGATTTCATCGTCATATTGCTTGCGCACGGCGCGCGCCTCGGGCTCGATCTCCTGCATGAGCTTGATCAGCGGATCCGTACTCGCGTCAACGGCAGCCTTGCCGCCTTCATAAAGCTGTTTGCGCGCGGCGACCTCGTCCAGTTTGGTGTTGTCGATCAACGACCGCGCCAGCTGGGCGGGTGTTTTCCCATCCAGCGCGCGGTTGACGATGGCGTCATCTGGCATCTTTTCCTTCATCTCGGCGAGCGAATCCGCAAGCTCAGTACGCTCCAGAGACTTGTAGATTGGCGCGGTGGAGAAGAGATCCTGTTCGAGAGAAGGCAAAGCGGAATCGCGATATTCGCGCAAACGATCGCCATTGGGCTTAGGGCGCTCTTCGGCGGCGCGCACCAAAATCCGCGCAAAACCTGCCAAATCCCCGCTGAAGCCGCCGCGGCGCTCAAAATAGGTAAGCGGGAGATAGATCTGCTTTTCGGTATCCATGGCCTTGGCGATCTCGGCCCAGGGATCGCCGAACTCCGCCTTTTTGGCTGCGTCAGAGGCGATGGCCTGGCGCATCTTGCCTTCTTCGGCGGACTTCTTAGCCATGAGCGCTTTGTCGGCAAGGCCCGAGTTCTCGCCGCGAAAGGCCTTGAGCGAATTTTCGACGCTAAAGAGGTCATCATGCGCGATGCGCGCGTTCTCCTCGGATTCGGCGCCGAATTTCTTGAGCAGCTCGTCCCGGCGAGCCAGCCGACTCAGGACCAGCGGATAGCCGGTGTCGCGCAGGAATTCCAGCTGCGCCATGGTGTTCAGCCTGCTCGTGGAGCCGGGATTGCCAGAAACGAAGATCAAATCGCCATCTTTGACTCCGGCCACGGACCACTTGAGGTAATTGTCCAGATGCGCGGGCTTATCATTTTCGTAAACGCGGAAGAAGCAGACGTCCAGATCGTAGCGTGGATACTCGAAGTTATCGGGGTCGCCGCCGAAAAACGCAGCGTCGAATTCCGGCGCGAAGACCAGACGCACATCGGTGTACTTCTTGTATTTGTAGAGGTGATACATCGCGCCGGAGTAGAGGGTGATCACATCGCAGCGCAACTTTGTCTCCGTGGCGCACTGCTGCTCGATGGTGGACATGGCGGCGCGCTGGGCCTGGCCCCGATCGGCAACGGACATGCCGGGCTTTACCGCGGCGTTCACCTTGGCGGTGGCGTCTTCAATATCCTCGAGGACGTTCAGCTCCAGGTCGGGGCATTTGGCCTCTTCGGCCTCCGTCTTTGCGTAGAAGCCGGTCTTGAAGTAATCCTTTCCGCCCGTGGAGAGCTGCTGGATGCATTCGGAGCCTACGTGATGGTTCGTGAAGGTGAGGCCATCCGGCGACACGAAGGATCCCGAACCGCCATTATTGAAGCGCACCGAGGAAAGCTGGGTGTGCTGGAGCCACGACTTGGTCAGGTCGAAGCCATACTTGGCTTTGAGCTGCGCCACGGGCGGGACGTTGAACAGCCACATGCCCTCGTCGGCCGCGGCGATTCCTGCCAAGAATAGAAAAGCGAAAGAGACCAGGGTTGCGCGTCTCATGAAAGTCCACCTCCGAGCTCCGCGTGCATTCGACAAGGATACTGCCGGGCAGGTGTGGGATGAAAGCGGGTGTTGCGGGGCGCCACCGTCACAGGCGCGTCCAAAGTTGAATCACCTTAAGGCAGACGATATCCTCGGCGGCAGCGGGCCGGGTGTATAGTAGGGGCATCGCAAGGCGGTCACCAAGGCTCATCTTCTAAATCCGAGGGAAGCCTCGAGAGCGGGGATTCTTCGAACGAGGAAGCTTCGAAAGGGAGTTCACCATGGCGCAAATAACCCTGAACGTCAACAGCAAGTCCCGGATGGTCGATGTCGATCCGACGACTCCGCTTCTCTACGTTCTTCGGGACGATCTGGAGCTGAAGGGGCCGAGGTTCGGCTGCGGGCTTTCGCAATGCGGAGCCTGCACGGTGATTATCGACGGCAACACGGTCCGTTCGTGCAGCTACCCCGTGAGCTCGGCCAAGAACAAGCAGATCACAACGCTAGAGGGTTTGGGCACGGTGGCTCGTCCTCATGTCCTGCAAACGGCATTCATTGAGGAGCAGGCGGCGCAGTGCGGCTATTGCATGAACGGCATGATCATGAGCGCCAAGGTTCTGCTGGACAAGAACCCCCACCCGGGCGACGACGATATCAAGCGGGCCCTTGAAGGCAATCTCTGCCGCTGCGGCAGTCACCTGCGCGTGGTGCGCGCAGTGAAGCGGGCCGCAGGCGAGCGCGTGTAAGCGCGATTTTCAAACGGAATTTTGTAAAGAGGAGAGCGCAAAATGGAAACCAGCACAATCTCCCGCAGAGAGCTTCTGAAAGGAACCGGCGCGCTGGTCGTGAGCTTCAGTCTGTTTGGGCCCGCAGCTCGCGCCCTGGCGCAAGCGGCAGCCGGCGGCGGCGAACCAGAGGCGGCGTCGCTCGATTCCTGGCTGGCCATCGCGCAGGACGGAACCGTCACGGTCTTCACCAGCAAGGTGGAACTGGGGACGGGGACGGAAACGGCCCTGGCGCAGATCGTCGCGGAAGAACTGGACGTGCCCTTCAGCCGGATTCACATGGAGGCGGGGGACACGTCGAAGAGCGTGGACCAGGCGGTCACGGCTGCCAGCAGAACCATCGAACGAGCGGGGCCGCAGTTGCGGCAAGCCGCGGCAGTGGCACGACGCGAGCTTCTGCGGCTGGCTTCGGAGCGGCTAAATACTCCCGCTGAACAGCTCACTGTGAATGACGGGGTGATCAGCGCGAAAGGCGATGCGGCGCGAAAGATTTCTTACAGCGATCTCCTCGGCGATAAGCGCTTCAACGTGAAGATGGAGACCAGCGGGACCGGCTGGGACCTGAAGATCTCTCCAGATGTCCCGGTGAAGAACGTAAACGACTACAAAATCGTGGGAACGTCGGTGAAGCGCACCGATCTGCCGGGAAAGTTCACCGGCGAATTCACCTACGCGCAGGACGTGCGGGTTCCCGGGATGCTGCATGGCCGCGTGGTGCGTCCTGCGGTAGTGAATTCGAAGCCGTTGAGCGTGGATGAAAGTTCGATCAAGCAGATCCCCGGAGTCGTGAAGGTGGTACAGGAGGGGAATTTCGTGGGGGTGGTCGCTCAGACAGAATGGGCGGCGATTCAGGCGGCGAAGGCGCTGAAGGTAACGTGGTCAGCACCGAGCACAAGTCTGCCCGCCACTCCCGAAGAGCTCTATGCATATTTGAAAAATACGAAGAGCTTCAACGATCAAGTGACCGTCAATAAGGGCAATGCGGAAGCGTCCCTTTCCCAAACCAGCAAGAAATACGAGGCGACCTTCCGCTGGCCCTTCCAGTTGCATGGCATGCTGGCCCCATCCTGCGCGGTTGCCGACGTTCGCGGCGATTCCGTGACTGTTTGGTCGGGAACGCAAGGGCCTTTCCGGACGAGGAAATCCTTGTCCGACATGCTGCGCATCCCGGAAAAGAACATCCGCGTGATCTTTCGAGAAGAGTCGGGGTGTTACGGCCGGCTCAGCCCTGATGATGCTCCGCTGGATGCCGCGCTTCTCTCTCGGGCGGTAGGCAAGCCAGTGCGCGTGCAGTGGACTCGCGCCGACGAGCATGGCTGGGAGCCGAAAGGACCGGCACAGCTTATAACCGTACGTGCCGGGGTGGATGCACAGGGCACGATCGTGGCGTGGGATTATATGGAGCGCGGCTTCCCTTGGAGCGAATCGGCGGGAAATCCGCTGCTCGCCGCACGGCAAATCGGGATGAAAAGCGTGAGTCCGGGTCAAAGCAATGGAACGGCGGGCGGCGGAGAAGCGTACGAATTTGAGAATCAGCGGATCATCGCGGCGCTGATTCCCTGGTCGCAGGATACTCCGACGCCTTTACGCACGAGCAACCTTCGGGCGCCGGGAGACCTAGCGCGCACGTTTGCAAGCGAAACTTTCCTGGACGAGATCGCCGCGGACCTGCGCGTCGATCCCGTTCAATTTCGGCTCCGCTACCTGAAAAACAATAAGCGAGTCACGGAGGCACTGGTCGCGGCCACGGAGAAAGCGCAGTGGAAGGAACACATTTCGCATTCGGCGCCGTCAGCTGGGTCCAAAGCGATGGGCAGGGGAGTTTCGGTCTCCGGCCGGGACGGCACCATTACGGCAGCGGTAGCCGAGGTCGAGGTGGATAAGTCCAGCGGCGAGGTCAGCGTCAAGCGCGTTACGCTGGCCCACGATTGCGGCTTGATTATAAATCCCGATGGCCTGCGGAATCAGATCGAGGGCAATATCATTCAAGGCGTTAGCCGAACGCTGCTCGAAGAAGTTCGCTTCGATGCCAAGGGCGTGAAGAACCTCGATTGGGTGAGCTATCCCATCGTCACCTTCCGCCGCGTGCCCGATGTTCAGATTGTCCTGCTGAACCGCAAAGAAATGCCCGCGCTTGGCGGCGGCGAACCGTCAACCGTGCCGGTGCCGGCGGCTATCGCCAATGCGGTCTACGATGCGATCGGGATCCGCCTGCGCGAGGTGCCGATCACTCCACAGAAGGTGCAGGCCTCGCTGCGCTCCAAGTCGCCGGAGCAGCGCGCCTGAATTCGATAAGCGCCGGCGAAGGGAGATCTCTCGCGCCGGTTCGAACTTCGTTAAGCGGCGAGAATTAGAAGAGATCCCCCGCAGAACCATCCGGGGGCCCAAAAAGCGCGCCTTGGTCGTCGATGGAGTTCGTTAGCCGCGAAAAGCTGCCAAAACTAAGAGAGATCCCTCGCTCACGCTGTTCGCTCGGGATGACCATCCTGATCGGATGGTCAGCTGCGGCGGGTGGATTTGCGGGTGCGCCGCTTGGCGCGCACAGGATTTATCGGGGCGTCGCCAATCAGTTCGGCTGTCATTATGCTCGTTACAAAGAGCTTCCGGCCGTGGTCGTGGAACTCGATAGCGGTGCGTTCAGCATCTGATTCGGTCACGATGCCGAGGCCGTACTGCTGGTGTTTGATTTGCTGTCCAGTGGAAAGAACCTGCACGTTGCCTCCTTTGAGCCGTTTGCCTCTTCCAGGACTTTGTTTCCCGCGGACTCTGTAAAGCGGCGAACGCTCATCCTGTTGGTGAGATTGGCCGCGGGGCGCGGGAGGAGGTTGGGGGCCCGTCCCCGAACGGGCCCCGTATGGGTTAGAGGCCTACAACGTTCTCCGCCTGCAAGCCCTTGGGGCCCTTGCGGACTTCGAACTCCACAGCCTGGCCCTCATTCAGACTACGGTATCCATCTGCCTGAATGGCCGAGTAATGTACGAAGACATCCTCACCGGTCTGACGCTGGATAAAACCATAGCCCTTGCTGGCGTTGAACCACTTCACAGTTCCTTGTTCCTTCACTTCTTTCGTCCTTTTCTTTCTTCAATGAGCTGTTTGCCGACCCTCGCCTTTTCCAACCGAAATTCGGTTGGCGCCTCCAACCCGCACAAAAAATGGGCTGCAAGCGTGTTCCTGCAGCCCTCTGAACGAGTCTAAAGGAACGTCAAGAGCAACAAACGCAAACAGAGTGTAGCACAATTTGGGGTCTTTGTCGACGGCGATGAACTGAATAGTTAATCCCTAAGCAATTCATTCTACAAGACTTGATCTAGCTTCCCAGTGCCTCGTTCAGGACGAGATTATCCTTCGCTCCCATCTGAATCGCCGAGGGGTGCATGCGACCCCAGGAGTGCATGTGCCACTCTCATCCCTCTGGTAAAATCGGCAGCCCGCAGATCTTTTGGGGAGGCACGCCTTGGCATCGGAATAAGAGATATGCGAACTTGGCGCCGCCTTATTTTTCTTTTATTGGTCTTTGTGGTGACCCGAAGTGGCACGGTGTTTCAGATTGAAGCGCGCAGCCTGCCTGACGAGGACGACGCCAGCACCGCCAAGACTGCCGATTTGCCGACTGGCATGCGTATCAGTCCAACCGCAGCCCCTGGCGCTCGCTTTTCGCCTTTGAATCCGGACCTGCCCGGCGCGCCCCAATTTACCGTGGGTCAGGCTGTGAGCACGGCCGCCAGCCCGGATGGCAAGACCCTTCTGATTCTCACCAGCGGTTACAACATTCGTTATGACTCGAGCGGAAATCTGGCTCCGCAGGAGTCGAATGAGTACGTGTTCGTTTATGACATTACGACCCAGCCACCCCGGGAGATGCAGGTCCTGCGGGTGCCGCTTGCCTTCAATGGCTTGTCCTGGAACCCCAATGGGAACGAATTTTACGTTTCGGGGGGCGAGCAGGATGTCGTACACGCTTTTGCGCGCCGGGGCGCCATGTGGCAGGCAGCCAGCGCGCCCGTGCGGCTAGGGCATGCGGCGGGGCTCGGGTTAGGGGTTACGCCCGAAGTCGCCGGAATCGCCGTGAACGCGGCGGGTACCCGGTTGATTGCGGCCAATTACGAAAATGATTCGATCAGCATTGTCGATATCGGTTCGCGTACGAAGATTGCTGAACTCGATCTGAGGCCCGGAAAGAACGACCCGTCGAAAAAGGGCCTACCAGGCGGGGAATATCCCTTCTGGGTGGTTATCAAGGGCAATGAGAAAGCTTACGTCTCCAGCATCCGCGACCGCGAGATTGTGGTCGTGGGGCTGAAACCGGGAGCGAGGGACACAGCGCAGGTGGTCGGGCGAATCGCCGTGCGCGGGACGCCGAACAAAATGATCCTCAATCGCAGCGGCTCGCGACTTTATGTCGCCTGTGATAACAGCGACTCGGTCGCCATCGTGGATACGGACAGCGACCGACTGATTTCGCAGTTTCCGGTTACTGCGCCCAAGGACATATTCCTGAACCCGCGGGGCTTCAAGGGAAGCAATCCGAATGCTTTGGCGCTTTCTCCGGACGAGCGCACCCTATATGTCACCGAGGGCGGAACGAATGCCTTGGCCGTGGTCAAGCTGGACAAGGATACCGGGCGAGTCGCCGGCTTGATCCCTACCGGCTGGTATCCCAATTCCGTTAGCGTCAGCGGTGATGGCGGCTGGCTGTACGTCGTGAACGGCAAGAGCCCGGAAGGAGCGAATCCGGCTGGCTGCGGCTATACGCCGTCGCCTGCGGCATGTCAGGCTAAGAATGCCTTCATTTTTCAGCGCAGCCGAGCAGGCTTGCTCAGTCTGCCTGTGCCGTCAGAGAAAGGCCTCCGCGCTTTGACCGAGCAGGTGGCGCAAAATGATCACTTCCGCGCCGTGGGGGCCAAAGACCAGGCCATCGTCCAATTCCTGCGCGGCAAAATTCACCACGTGGTCTACATCATCAAGGAAAACCGTAGCTATGACCAGGTGCTTGGCGATTTAGAACGCGGCAATGGCGATCCTGCACTCACCTTGTTTCCGGAGCCCTTGTCGCCAAATCATCATGAGCTGGCGCGCCGCTTTGTCACGCTTGACAATTTTTACGCCAGTGGGGAAGTGAGTGGGGATGGCTGGAACTGGAGCACTGCGGCGCGAGCAACCGATTCAGTCGAAAAGACTCTTCCGGTGCAATATGCCGCCCATGGGCTCGACTACACGTACGAAGGCGTAGAGCGCAATATCAACACGGGCATTGCGTCGCTGTCCGAACGCCGGCGGGCGAATCCGCTGACGCCGGGTGACGACGATCTCCTGCCGGGCACGGCTAACGTCAGCGCGCCGGATGCCGCGGATGACGACGAGAATTCCGCGGGCGCGGGCTATCTCTGGGACGGCGCCATTCGGGCCAAGCTGAGCCTGCGGAATTACGGCTTCTTCATCGATCTCGTACGCTACCGACTGCGGGATGACACTCCCCTGCACCTGCCGGCTATTCGCGACCCGCGCGCCGAAGGAACCGCCGTCACATTTGCCGCGAATGCGGATCTCGCTCCGTTCACAGACCCCTATTATCGCGGCTTCGATCTGAGCTTTCCGGATTACTGGCGGTTCAAGGAATGGGAGCATGAGTTCGACGATTACGTCCGCAATGGCAATCTGCCCGCCCTTGAGCTCGTGCGCCTGGGCGGCGATCACTTTGGAGATTTCGCGCGCGCAATTGACGGCGTCAATACGGTGGAGACGCAGATGGCCGACAATGACTATGCGCTCGGCCTGGTGGTCGAGAAGATCGCCCGCAGCCCTTATCGGAACGACACGCTGGTTTTCGTGGTCGAAGATGATGCGCAGGATGGCCCGGATCACGTGGACGCGCATCGGAGTCTGGCCTTCGTCGTGGGACCCTATGTGCGCCAGGGCGCTCTGGTGTCCGAACGCTACACTTCGGTGCACGTGCTGAGGACGATAGAAGACGTGGTCGGGATCGAGCCTTTAGGCCTGAACGACAGCTCGGTCGAACCAATGACCGCTGTGTTCGACCGTATGCTGCAACCCTGGGACTACCGGGCCATCGTGCCGGCGGTGCTCAGGACCACGGAGCTACCTTTGCCCGCGACGACGGCGACGGCGGGAGCAGCGAGTCCGGCAGGCGATCGCGCCGATGTGCAGCCGCGGCGTAATGCGGCTTACTGGGAGGCCCAAACCGAAGGCATGGATTTTTCCGCCGAAGATCGGCTGGATGCGCCACGCTTCAACCGCATTCTCTGGGCCGGGCTGATGGGCGATGCCGCGCCTTTTCCAGAAAATCCCAAGGCTAAAAATCTCCGGCGCCACCGCGGGCGTGTGCTGCGTCGCTTTACGCGCCGCAAAGATTCTCACCGCGGTGCTGAAGCGGATCCAGGATGAACGGCAGGACTGCTAAACCAGTTCGCGGAGGCGGATGAGGCGCTCGCTGCGAATCTGCTTGGCGCGCTTGTTTTCGTACATGAGGGCATCGGCGCGGCCGATCTGTTGCTCGAGCTCATGGGGGCCGGCGACATCCACGAGGCCCAAGCTGACCGAAAGCGCGTAGAAGCGCCTGGAATTCTCATTACTTCTATCGATCAGGTGAAACAGACGGTTGCGAACCAGAAGGTTGCCTGTCTCGGCGCTCTGCGAGAGGAGAATGCAGAATTCGTCGCCGCCGAGGCGCCCGATGATGTCGGAGTCGCGAAAGCACTCCTGCAGAAGCCTGGCGATTTGCTGGAGGGCGTAATCGCCTTCGCGATGGCCAAAGTTGTCATTGATGTATTTCAGATTATCGACGTCGATGAAAATCAGTGTAGAGCGTACGCCTTGGCGCGAAGTCAATTTCAGGCGCTGCTCCGCCAGGCTGATGAAGCCGCGGCGATTGTGCAGGCCGGTCAGTTCGTCCATCAGGGAGAGGCTGCGCAGGTGCAACTGGGCTTGCTGCCGGGCAATCGCAAATGACAGCGCTCGCGCAAGCTGGCCCGGATTCAGTTCGGACTTGACGAGAAAATCTTGAGCACCGAGCTGGAGAGCTCGAGCGGCAAGGGAATCGTCGGCCGCTGCGCTGAGCGCTATGAATGGCACGCTCGGAGCAGTACGTTGGGCTTCGACCAAAATGTCCAAACCCTGGGCGTCGGGGAGCGATAGAGCGAGAAGGGCCACATCCGCGCGGCCATTCTGCAGATGACGCTTGGCCTGACGAAGCTTATAGGCGCGGTGCAGGCGAAACTTGGCGGCGCCTCCCGCGCGTAGCATCCGCGCCAGGCGGCGCGCGTCAATGGGATCCCCTTCGACCAAGAGTATTTGGATCTGTTCGCTGGGCATCGCGCCTCTCACTTGCGAAATTTCCGCCTTCTTCAAATGAAGAAGCGGCTAAAACTGTGTTTGTGGCGAGCGGGAGGAAGGGTTTTCCTACAGGCCAGGTGAACTACAAGAGCTAAAAAGATTGTAGCGTGCAGGTGCGGCGGGTCAAGAGCGGCGGCGCATGATGCGGTCGATATCTAACTGCTTTTCCACCGTGTTTTCCTGTGTTTTTCCACCGGTTTTTCCACAACGCGGGCGAGGATGACGTTCGCTCGCCGTGGATGGCCTGCAAGCCTTGAGGCGATTCAAGGCTTCAGGTGAAGAGGACTAGGGCCGCTCGTCCATCACTTTGTAGGATCGCTTGTCGTAGCCCATGTAGACCTGGCGGGGGCGGGCGATCTTCTGTTCTGGATCGAGCAACATCTCTTCCCACTGCGCGATCCAACCGCTGGTTCGCGGAATAGCGAACAGTACCGGGAACATGGTGACCGGGAAGCCCATGGATTGGTAGATCAATCCGGTATAGAAATCGACATTGGGATAAAGCTTGCGGCTGACGAAATAGTCGTCCTGCAGGGCGATGCGCTCGACCTCTAGGGCGATATCAAGCAGAGGATTGCGTCCCATGACATCGAACACTTCGTCGGCAATGCCCTTGATGATGCGGGCACGCGGATCATAGTTCTTATAGATTCGGTGGCCAAAGCCCATTAGACGCTTCTCGCCGGATTTGACGCGCTTGATATAGGAAGGCACGTTAGCGATAGAGCCGATCTCCATAAGCATGCGCAGAACTTCTTCATTGGCGCCGCCATGCAAGGGGCCATATAGGGCGGCGGTGGCGGCAGCACAGGCGGAATAGGGGTCGACGTGCGAACTGCCCACATTGCGCATGGCATTGGCGGAGCAGTTTTGCTCGTGATCGGCGTGAAGAATGAAAAGAACATCGAGAGCGTGCTCGAGCGTTGGATTGGGCCGGTATTTTAATTCCGTGGTCTTGAAGAGCATATTGAGGAAATCGCCGGGATAGCTCAGCTCGTTATCGGGATAGGCAAAGGGCATCCCCAGACTATGGCGATAGGCGAATGCGGCGAGCGTGGGCATTTTACCGATCAGACGATAGGTTTGCTTGCGGCGGGACTCCGCATCGAAGATATGGCGTGCGTCAGGATAGAAAGTGGAGAGCGCCGCAATGGTGGAAATGAGCATGCCCATGGGGTGGGCATCGTAATGAAAGCCATCGAGAAATTTCTTGATGCTTTCGTGAATGAAGGTGTGATGGGTGACGTGGTAGGTCCACTCCTCTAATTGTTTGCGGGTGGGAAGTTCGCCAAAAATAATTAGATAGGCGGTCTCAAGATAAGTGCTTCGCTCGGCCAACTCCTCGATCGGGTACCCGCGATAGCGCAGGATGCCATTATCACCATCAATGAAGGTGATCTTGCTTCTGCACAGGGCCGTATTATTGAAGGCGGGATCGTAACTCATCATGCCGAAATCGTTCTGGTTCAGTTTGATCTGGCGGAGGTCGAGAGCCCGAATCGTATCGTCGGTGATGGGAATTTCATAGGTTTTACCCGTACGATTGTCGGTAATGGTGAGCGAGTCCCGGCTCATGCGGTTGGCCTCTCGAAGGGTCGTTTGGGCTGCAGGTTCGACTGGATTCATCTTCTCCGCCTCAGTTTAAGGCATCAGGGCAGTTCGTCAATGTACACCAACTCGCGCCGCCGCGGAATAGAGTCCTGAGCGGGCTGAATGGGCGCAGCCTGCGGGCACAATATTCGGCGAACCCCTCCCAGGGCTGGACCGGCTGCCCGGGCCGTTTTCAGTATTGACCATTCGTAATGACCATGGTAGGATAGTTTAGTCAATCCGAACCTGAGAGGCGAAGTCTAGATGCCCAGGGGCAAGAAAGCAATGCACGAGATCGCAATTTCTGAGTTCAAGGCAAAGTGTCTGTCGTTGCTCGAGGAAGTCAACAAGACGAAGACATCATTGCGCGTAACCCGACGCGGCAAACCGATAGCCGACGTCATTCCGGCGTCTCCGGACGTGGACGAAAGAGCGTGGATCGGTTCGATGACGGGAGCTATGTATATCAACGGGGATATTGTGTCGCCCGTAATCGATATGGGCGACTTCGAGGCGCTGCGGAAGTGAGACTCTTACTCGATACTCACATTTGGCTGTGGAGTTTGGCTGAGCCGAAACAACTTTCGCGGCGTGTGCAGCAGGAATTAAGAGATGCGAACAATGAACTGTGGCTTTCCCCAGTAAGCACTTGGGAAGCCCTGCTCTTACACGCCAAAGGCCGCATACGGCTGCAGGGCAGTCCGCGTGAATGGGCGGCTAAAGCGACGCTGCACACGCGCGAGGCTCCCTTGACCCACGAAATCGTGGTGGCAGCACAGGAAGTGCCTCTCGACCATCCCGATCCCGCAGATCGCTTCTTGGCTGCCACGGCGGAGATCCTGAAGCTAACTTTAGTAACCGCAGATCATCGTCTGTTAGGTTTAGGGAAGATTTCAACTTTGGCGAACCGTTAAGCTCCTCACCGTACGTGAGGGTTCGCTGGCGCCCTCCCATGGCGGATTCCCTGGGGATGGCCGTACAAGTGGTTCGCAAAAACTAGCGGCGGTCTGCGGCGGCATGGCGCACGTCGTGACCTTCGACCATGTAGATGACGTCCTCGGCGATGTTGGTGGCGTGATCGGCGACTCGCTCCAAATTCTTGGCGACAAGGATCAGCTCAAACGCCTGAAAGACTACGGCCGAATCGCCCATCATGTAGCTCAACAACTCCCGAAAGATTTGATCGCGGAGGTTATCTACCTGGTCATCACGAACGAGTATAGAGCGGGCCAGGGCGAGGTCGCGACGAACGACAGCGTTCAAGCTATCGCGAACCATTCCTTCGGCAAGTTCGCTCATGCGGGGCAGATCGACGTACGGCTTGACGCGGGGATGCCGCAGGATGCGCTGTGAGGACTGGGCGATATTGACGGCCTGATCGCCGATGCGCTCCAGATCGTTATTGATCCGCGAAATGGCCAGGACGAAGCGCAGGTCGGCAGCCATGAGTTGATGGAGGGCAAGCAGCTGCATGACCCGGTCGTCGATTTCCATCTGCAGCTCATTGATGGCCGGCTCTTCCTCGAGGATCACCTCGGCGAGGGAGGCGTCGCCATCCAGCACCGAATGGATGGCCTGGTGGACCGCGCGTTCGGCGAGGCTGCCCATCCAGAGGAGCCTCTCCTTTAGGCCGTTCAGTTCGATCTCGAAATGTCGTTCCATGGTTTGCGCCTCTTAAGATCCTGCCTGTTCTGACGTGCCGCCAAACCGTCATCCGAAACGGCCGGTGATGTAAGCCTCGGTGCGCGGGTCAGAAGGTGTGGTGAAGAGCAGCGGCGTCGGACTGAACTCGATCAACTCACCATTGAGCAGGAAGGCGGAGGCGTCACTGACGCGCGCGGCCTGTTGCATATTGTGGGTCACGATGACCAAGGTGCAGTTCTGCTTCAAATGGAAGAGCAATTCCTCGATTTTGGCGGTATTGACCGGATCGAGGGCAGAGCACGGTTCATCCAGAAGGAGCATTTCGGGATCCACCGCCAGGGCGCGGGCGATACACAGCCGCTGCTGCTGTCCGCCGGAGAGGGCGTAGGCGGATTTGTGTAACTGATCTTTGACCTCGTCCCACACCGCCGCACGCCGCAAGCTATGTTCCACGGCGTCGGCTAAACGGCCGCGCTGGGCTGCGGGAAGACCATTGATCCGCAGTCCGTAGGCGACGTTTTCAAAGATGGACTTTGGAAAGGGATTAGGTCTTTGAAAGACCATGCCGATGCGGCGGCGCAGGCGCGTGACGTCTTGCGCGAATACGTCTTCCCCATCGAGGAGGATCTCGCCTTCGAGGCGGGTGCCACGCACAGTCTCGTGCATGCGGTTGAAAGTGCGGATCAAGGTGGATTTGCCGCAGCCCGAAGGGCCAATGAGGGCAGTGATGCGATTGGCGGCGATGTGCAGGTTGACGCCGTGCAAGGCGCGCAGCTTGCCGTAGTAAAAGTCAAGATTGCGGACTTGCATCCGCAGGGGTACCTCCAGGGCGGTCTGCGAACCGCTGGGTACCGGCGGTTTCAGGACAGTTTCCATGGCTCCCGTCAACGAACTCTCTGCAGCCGTCCTATTGTAAGCAGGTTTTGCTGAACTCTGCGCCATATCTATGGCCTTTGTGGCGAAGTTCCGCGTGAGAGCAGCGTTCTGACGACAATATTGGTGATGAGCACCAGGCCGAGCAAGACCAGGCCCGCAGCCCACGCTTGGCGATGCCAATCCTCATACGGCCCGACGGCGTAGGTAAAGATCATAACAGGCAACGACGCGATGGGCTGGCCCCAGCCGGGGCTCCAAAAACGGTTGCCGAAGGCCGTGAACAGCAGGGGCGCAGTTTCGCCGGCCACGCGGGCAAGTGCCAGCAAAGCGGCCGTCAGGATACCGCGCGAGGCCGCCGGCAAGACGACGCTGGAGATGGTGCGCCATTTGCTCGCGCCCAAGGCCATTGCACCTTCTCGCAGGGCGGGCGGAACAGCGCGCAGGAACTCCTCGGTGCTGCGAAGCACGATCGGAATCATCATCACACCAAGGGCAAAGCCTCCCGCAAAGGTGGAAAAGTGATGCACCGGCATGACGACCAGGGCGTAAGCAAAGATGCCGATAACAATGGAGGGCACGCCGTTCAGCAAATCCGCGGTATAACGGACCACGAAAGGCACCGCACGGCCGCCGAATTCGGCGAGATACACCCCGCCCAGTAATCCCACGGGAACGCCAAACAGCGCCGCCAGCAATAAAAGCTTGCTGGAACCGACGATGGCGTTGGCCATACCACCGCCTGCTTCTCCGACGGGCTTAGGCAGCTTGGTGAAGAAGTCCCAGTTCACGTCTTTACCGCCGTGATAGACGAGATATCCGAGAATAAAGAAGAGCACCGAGACGGCCACGAGGGCGCAGAGGCCGGTCAAACTAAGCATCAGCACGTTAACCGACTTGCGCCAAAACATGCGCAGGCTCATGTGTGCACCAGGCTGCCACGACTGGTGGTCAGGAAAATTAGCAGGCGCGCCAACCCATTGATCACGAAAGTCAGGAGAAAGAGCACCAAGCCCAACTCGATCAGCGCACTGAGGTAAAGATTGCCGGTGGCCTCGCTGAATTCATTTGCCAGGACAGCGGCGATCGAATACCCCGGGCCGAAAAGAGACGCGGAGATACGGGGATTATTCCCGATGACCATGGTCACGGCCATGGTTTCGCCGAGCGCGCGCGCAAGAGCCAGAAAAATAGAACCGATTATTCCTGTACGCGCGTAAGGAACGACGGCTTTCCAGGTGGCTTCCCAGCGCGTGGCGCCGAGCGCCAATGCTGCTTCGCGTTGCTCGCCGGGGACGGCGAGCAAAACCTCGCGCGAAACAGAAATGATGAAGGGCACGATCATGACGGCGAGCACCAAGCCAGCCGTCAAGAGTCCAATGCCGTATGCCGGGCCTTGAAACAGAGGCGTAAATCCCAAGGTGCGCTTCAGTGCAGGCTGAATTTCTGTGCGCATGAGCGGCACCAGAATGAATATTCCGAGGAGGCCATAAATGACGCTGGGAACGGCGGCGAGCAGATCGATCAGGAACGTCAGATTATCGGAAAGGCGGCGGGGAGCCAGTTCTGCGAGAAAGATCGCCGCACCGAGCCCCAGCGGAACGGCGATCAATAAGCCAAGCGCCGAAGTAACGAGCGTGCCATAAATGAAGGGCAGCGCCCCAAATTGGTTAAATACCGGATCCCACTGCCTAGTCCAGAAAAAGGCCAGTCCAAAACGATGCCTGGCCTCAGCTGAATTGATCCAGAGCTGATCCACGAGCAGCACCGTGAGCAAGACCACCACAAGCGCAAAGAGGAGCGTGATCAGCCGGGCGACTTCATCGCCGCTGCGGAGGCGGCGAATGAGCGCACGCGGGCCCCAGGAGAGGCCCGCGGCGTCGACGGTGGTGTGCGCAGTTGCCATTTCATGCGGCTGGCGCTACTGAATCATAGCGATGGCTTTTTGTTCCTTGGCCACGACTTCCTTCGGCAGCTTGGCATAGGCTAAGGGTTCGCAGAATTGCTGGCCGGCGGTCAACATCCAACCCAGGAAATCCTTGATGGCAACTTTTTTCGCCGCATCCTGAATTTGGGCGGGAATCAACAGCCAGGTGAAGCTGGAGATCGGATAAGCCGCTTTCCCAGGAGCGTTGGTGATGGAGACGCGGAAATCATCGGGCATGGAGGTGGCCGCCCCCGCTGCCGCGGCGGAAACGCCGGCCAGACTGGGCTTCACGAATTCGCCGGTGGCGTTTTTCACCGAGCCATAAGGAATATTGTTCTGCACGGCGTAGATCAACTCGACATAACCGATGGAGTTGGGTGTCTGCTTTACCAGACCTGCGACGCCTTCGTTGCCCTTGCCACCCAAGCCGACCGGCCAATTGACGGAGGTATTTTTGCCGACCTTGGTGCGCCACTCGTCGCTGACTTTGGAGAGATAGTCTGTCCAGATATAGGTTGTACCGCTGCCATCGGAACGGTGCACCACCACGATATCTTCGGCAGGAAGCTTTACGCCTGGGTTAGCTCCGGAAATCGCGGGATCATTCCATTTAGTGACCTTGCCGAGAAAGATTCCGGCCAGCGCTTCCGGGGTAAACTTGAGCTCCCCAGTTACGCCCGGGATATTATAGCTGGGTACATCGGCACCGAGCACGGTTGGGAAGTGCAGGACTTTGACGCTGGCCTGCTGGAGTTGCTCGTCTGTCATAGGGCCATCTGAAGCGCCAAAATCGACGGTTTTATCCAAGAGCTGACGGATTCCACCGCCGGATCCGATGGATTGGTAATTGATCTGAACGGTCGGATGTAATTTATGATATTCGTCAAACCATTTCGAATAGATGGGGTAGGGAAACGTCGCACCCGCCGCATTGATATTTTGGGCCCAAGCCGGCGCGGCAGCCAGCACCATCAATAAAGCGAAGCCGAGGACCTTACGCATGCTCATCTCTGATCCTTTCCGGAGTGTTGTCTCTCACTCCCGTGTTACGGGACTGTTACGTCATTGTTACGGACATGTGAATTCGGCCTTCTGTTTGGAGCACCGATAAGAAAATACCCGAGCACGGTCAATCCAAGTTCAACCCAGCGTGAATTCTGTATGAGGCCATTACCTTCGCCGCTGGGCGCAAGTCGGTCGCAGAATGGCTCACGACCAGCGGCAATCGTCATTTCTTCTCGAATGAAATAGTTACCTACCGCTCCAGGTTCGGGGCACCGCCCGGCAGCGTGTAGCGCAGGTTGAGGAAGACCATGTTCAAGAGAGCATCCCGGGGTGCGCCGGTCGCAACGGACCAAGGGTTGCGCGTGAGATAGGAATACTGCCCCATCAAGTTCAACGCGCCGTACCGGGCATCTTTCCACATGGTTTGGTTGAAGCCCAAGGTGCCTTCCTGAATGGTTCGATTTTGAGATGAAGGTGATCCGACGAATCCGTAGCCTACAGGTTTTCCGGTGGTATCGATGATGACATCTTGGAGAACGTAGATGCCGCCGTAATAACCGTAGAAGAAGGCATTTCCTTTAGTGTATTCAAAGCCGCTCACGGTCGAAGCGGTATGAATCGGGGAGGGGCTTCCGTCGGTCCGTAGAACCAGATCCGGCACTTGGCCGAAGATGTAGCGGCCGCCTCCATCGCTATAGAAATTGTTGGTAAGCAAACGGAAGCCCTTAAATATTTGGACACCGAGATTTACGAAACCCCCGGCGCCGGTGGCGGAAAACTTCGTCGTATTGGTGGGATTCCAGAGCTTGAACTGTCTTTCCAATCCGCCTACCTCAAAGTGGACCTTGTTGACGGGATCGAAAGCGAGCTTGACGATTACGTCCGGGGCGACATTGGGAACGTTCAAAGTGGTCTGACCATTGTTAAATTCAACACCAGACGTCGCGCTGAGGGAGAATTGAGAAGAGCTGGCAAAGGCGGCAGGAAGCGTAATTTGTGGGCCGCCTGCCGAGCCCCCTACATACTGCTCGGGGGCGTCGAGAGCAGCTGCCAGCGCGATCTTGGGCGAAGCGTGGTAGACCAATCGGAGTTCTGGTATACGGCCCCAAACCAAGCCTGCCTGGTAATTTACGTCGATGTCCTGCGAATAGAAGATGTCACCCGGCAGAGGTGAAATGCCGTTGCGGCCGGGAGTGATCAAGCTCCAGGTTTGGCCGCCGAGCACTTCCCACGCACCCTTGCGCACGTCTGCCCAGTACAACCGGGAACGGAGGGTGTTGCTATTGCTGCTCACGGCCACGTTTCCGGGATTGTTGCCGAGGAAGTCCGACTCCATATAGCCGATCACGTGAGCGCCTTTAACCATGGCGTCAACGCGAAAGCCGATGCGGGAGTTTTGCATACTGAAGCGGAACTCACTGAGGCTATTCTGAAATACGGTTCCGTAGGGAATGCCGCCGAAATTCGTTCCAATCCCGCTACCGCCGGTGTGGCTGCGCCAGACGCCGGTGAAGTCCATGAACCCGACGGGGGTGATATACGCGGTGCCGACGCGGATTTGAAGGGGCGACTCCGGGGGAGCGTTTGCTTGAGGAGTGGCTGGCGGATCCGCAGGCGAAGCAGCGGCTACAGTTGCCGACGCTGGCGCGGCGTTAACGGCGCCAGCCGGAGCAGAGCTGGTCGCCGCGCTTGCTGGCGTGGCGATAGGAGGCGCGGATAGGGACTCTCGCCCGGTGCCAGTCGCCTTCAGCTTCTCTTCGAGCGCTTGTACCTTTTCTTGCTGCTGCCTGATGAGCTCGCTCTGCGTTTGTAATTGCTCGCGGAGCTCCTGGATTTCCAAGTCCAGGCTGGATCTTGCCGGCTCGGCGCTGGCATCTGATTTGGCGGTTGATTCGGATGACGTCTTGCTATCGGACGCGGCCGTGGATTTTGCGTCCGATGAACCGTTACTTGCCCCAGCACCTGCCGCTGTTGATGCCGGCAACACGCTAAGGGCGAGAGCGAGAATACACCCCAAGAATGATCGCATTCGTTCCTCCGTCAAAGATTTGAGCGCTAGGTCGGCCTGGAAAGCTAACGTGAAGGCTCCGATTGCGCAGAACGCCAACATGCGCAAATTAACCCCGAGGCAAAGCTATTCGGAATAGTTAACCCGTCTGTAACAAAAATGTTAATTCTACGTTACAGGAATTCCTGTATGTGGATATCTGAGAAAACAAAGGGCCAGCACCAGGGGAGCGCTGGCCCGAGGGGTAGTTGGTTTTGAGGGTAAGGCCCTGCGGGACTTGGGCAGGGCGGGGTAGCGCTGCGGCAAGAGCGTAAACACGCACGAATCACAAGCGCATTACGAGACTATGAATTCTCGGCAAAAGGAGCAGCTTGTGCGTTCAGATTCATGGCGCGGCCGTGGCGCACATCGAGGCCACGTACCCAGAAGATGATATCTTCGGCGATATTCGTCGCGTGATCCGCCAGCCTTTCCAGATAGCGGGTGGCGAGCACGAGTTGCAGATTTGGGCCCACATCAGCGGGATCCTGGCGCATGCCCGTGAGGAGCCGTTCAAAAATTTCATCACGGTAGCGGTCTACCAGGTCATCGCTTTCCAGGACTTCGCCGGCCAAGACTACGTTCTTGAAAATCAGTGCGCCCAGACTCCTTTTGATCATGGCCCTCACCGCCGCAACCATGGGTTCTAATTCCGGCGGAGCGACCACAGGGCGCATCTCTGCGAGTGAGATGATCCGCTCGCCGAGATTCACGGCTAAGTCCCCCATGCGTTCGAGGTCGTTGTTGATTTTGAGGGTGGCCACGACCTGGCGAATCTCCTCTGAGGAGAGGCTCCCTCCTCGCAGCATGCGCACAGCCTGTTCGTCAATGACGATCTCCATTTCGTTAATCCGAGGCTCCAAAAGGAATATTTCACCGGGCGATGGCAAAGGTTTGGAGGAGCCAATTTGCAGAAGCGCGGCCAGGGCGCGGTCGACGTTCACTTCTACGCTTCGGGCCATGGAAACCAGGTAATTCGTGAGAATTTCGAGATGAATGCTATGCGTTGATGCCGCCGGAGTCGCCATTCAGGTCCTCACTTTCCCTGCCTAACATGCGCGGCCGGGTCTTTCACGGCAAGAGCCACCCGCGCTCTAGACAAGCTAGGCGATATAAGTTACGGCGGAGTGACGAGCAGGTGAATTCTGCGAAATGTAACTCAAGAGGCAATGGG
>Ga0209160_1000678_pt1 | contig 28334 bp, 26 predicted proteins | sample GraSoiAngelo_153_FD_186167 | JGI IMG/M metagenome (GOLD analysis project Ga0209160, IMG submission 186167) | Grasslands soil microbial communities from the Angelo Coastal Reserve, California, USA - 14_1009_12_40cm (SPAdes) (version 2) | ecosystem: Environmental > Terrestrial > Soil > Grasslands ...
GAGCGCAGCCGACGTTCGTGAATTGCTGACGGCCCCGGCGGATCGAGTTCTCCGACACGGTGCCGAAGCTCGACACCGGAGTGGGCGGCGCCAGGAAGCGCTGGAAGTTGGCGAAATTCACGATGGCGGGGATCTTATTGACGCTCGGGGTCACGTCGTTGGGCACCGTCGCGAACTGGCAGCTCGTCGTCTCGTCACGCTCGATCGGGAACGCCTCGCTGGTGATCCCCATCTCGACGTTGTACGCCTCGCCGGAGAAAATCAGCAGGGACGGGTTCTGCGCCTTCCAGCCGAACCGACCGATGCGACCGTCGTTGCCGTTCCGGTTGACACGGCCGCTGATGCCGAAGCTCTTCTTGATGAACGAGTTCGCGTTCAGGTTGTTGAGGATCGCGGTGTCGGCGATCGACTCGATGAGTCCCGTGCCGAATGTCGGCGTGGGAATCCGGAAGATGATGTTGCGGTTGCGGATCTGGGTCTCGAAGTCTTCCTGCCTGATGCCGCAGCCGGCGGCGCTCGGGTGGCCGGTAATCACGAACAGAGCGTGAACGCCGCCATCGCGGGAGCCGTCGGGTTTGTACTGGAAGCGCGCTTCTCGAACGGGCCCGTTGGGCGTGATGAAAGACGGAAAGACGTTGCCCGTGAACTTCAGATCTCCCGTCACGCGGAACAGGGGATTCGCAGCCGGGCTCGTGCCACCGACGGCCGGTTGCGCATGGCAGCCCGCGCAGCTCACGAAGTTGAAGCGCGGTCCGACGCCGTCGGCGACGGTCTCTTCCTCGGCGAAATCCGCATGCCCGGCGGTGAACATCTCGATCTCATCCGCGGTCAAGCCGGCCAACATACCTCCCGCTCCGTCCGAGCCACCCCGAACGCCGGGGTCGCGGGCTCCAAAAACGGCTGGGAGGTCCCGGGATGCCCCGAACAGGAGGATGGCCGCCACCGCGACCGTGAACAGGAGTCGGTCTCTTGCCTTGCTCATGTCTTTTTCTGCTCCTTGCGCGAAATGCACGGACTCGCGGGTTGAACGAGCGGCCAGCGGGAGCGCAAGCGCGATGCCAGGAGGGCCATCAAAGCTAAAGACTGGAAAAGGCAGAAATATCCCGAACAGTCTGGCGGGAAGAGATGGCGCGGTGTTCTCACACCTGCGACCGAAGCGGGTTCAGGTTCTCACGCGCGAGACGTCCGGCCGATCCTTGCTCCCAGATGACCAAACGGGCTATTGTGTTAAAGTCGCGAACCGAGCGAAGCCCCCGCGCGTGGCGCACACACGGCGGCGGCTCCCCGCCGAGCGGAGCGTGTCCGCCAGCGACCGGATGTTCTCGCAGCACCAGGGCTGCGTCAGCGTAGACCAAAGGTGATCCCAGCTATGACCGCGTCGATCCTCGTGGTTGACGACGAGCCCGCGATCCAGGACATCCTGAACTGGGCTCTCTCCGCCGAGGGCTACCGGGTGGCGACGGCCGGGAGCGGCGAGGAGGCGCTGAACCGCGTCGAGCAAGAGGAGTTCGACGTCATCGTCACCGACATCGTCATGCCGGGGCTGGACGGTCTCGAGGTGCTCGAGCGGTCACGCGTGCTCAACCCGCGCGCCGCGGTGATCGTGATGACCGCGTACGCGGCGCTCGAAACCGCCATCGCCGCCCTCCGCCGGGGCGCCAGCGACTATCTCGAGAAGCCGTTCTCCGTCGATCTCCTCAAGGAGCGTGTCCAGGGCCTGCTCCGGTATCGGGAGACGATCTGGAAGGACCGGCTCGTGCAGCGCGCGCTCCAGCCACGGGTGGCCGGGCACTCACTCGTCGGAGAGAGCGACGCGATCCGGGCCCTCCGCGAGCAGATCATGCTGGCCGCCCGCACGCCGAGCAACGTGTTGATCACCGGGGAGAGCGGGGTCGGCAAGGAGCTCGTCGCTCGCGCCGTACACGCCGAAGGCACGCGCCACGACGCCGCGTTCGTGGCGATCAACTGCGGCGCGATTCCGGAAAACTTGCTCGAGAGTCAGCTCTTCGGGCACGTGCGTGGCGCGTTCACGACGGCGGTGCAGGCCAACCAGGGACTGTTCGTCGCGGCCAGCCAGGGCACCCTGTTCCTCGACGAGATCGGCGAGATGCCGTTGCCGCTCCAGGTCAAGCTGCTCCGGGTCATCGAGGACAAGTGCGTGCTGCCGGTCGGGGGGACCAAGCCGACGCCGGTCGACACCCGGATCATTGCCAGCACGAATCGAGATCTCGAGCAGGAGGTCGAGGCCGGGCGCTTCCGCGAGGATCTGTTCTATCGGCTCAACGTCGTGCACCTCAGCGTGCCGCCTCTGCGCGAGCGCCGCGGCGACATCCCGGTGCTGGTCGATCATCTCGTTCACCGGCTCAACACCAAGCTCGGCACGCACTGCCTCGGCGTCGAGCGGGACGCGCTCTGGTCCCTCATCGGCCGGCCGTGGAAGGGCAACGTCAGAGAGCTCGAGAACGTCCTCGAGCGAGCGATCGTCCTGGGCGGCAACGATCTCATCTCGCTGCGCGACCTCTCCGCCGAGCCCGCGACGGCTCCGGGAGCGGCGCCTCAAGATCTTCGCGGAGCGGTCCGTCGGTTCGAGCGGCAGCATCTGATGGAGGTCCTGGCCACCACCCAGTCCGACAAGCGCAAGGCCGCCCGCGTGCTGGGCATCAGCCTGGCCTCGCTCTACCGCAAGCTGCGCGGCGAGGACGACGCCGAAGTAACTAGAGCGCCGAGGCCGTCTTGAGACGGACGAGCGCGTCGGCCTCGAAATCAGCGAGGCTCACACCGAAGGCGGTCTCGAAGTTCGCGCGGCGGTCGCTCGATCGCCGGAACGACGCGAAGTAGATCCGCAGCCGCTCGAACCCCCGACGCTCGATCAGGTAGTCCGTGATGAGAAACGCGAGCTGGTAGACCGCCAGCGACCCCTCGCGTAGATGCCATGCGGTGAAGCCCTGCGAAGTGCCGTGCGCCTCGAGATCGAGTCCCTGCTGGAGCAACCTCGCATGACTGCGAAGCCCGGCCGTTGCCGCCTGCCGGCGCCGGTCCAGCGCGTCCAGGCCCAGGCGCTCGAGCGTGGAAAAGGCGACCCACTCCGCCATGCCCTCGGCGAGCCACTGCTCACCGCGTCCTTCGCCGGCGGCGAGCTCGATCTGAGATACGTGGGTGAGCTCGTGGGCGATCAGGCGCAACCATTCACGCTCGGTCCGGTTCGGCGGCTGGTCGTTGAGGAGTACCTGGCCGCGTGACCCCACGCCGATCGCGAAGTCGCTCAGCTTCGCGGCGAGCAGCGGCGACACCCGAGCGTCCCGCATCAATCCTTGCTCGAAGGCGCGCCGCCCGCCGTAGACATGGACCGCCACGCGATCGGGGACTGCGAGCCCGAAGCTCTTCGCCATGATCGCCGCGATCCCGCGGACGGCGTCGTCGGTGGTCCGTAGGGTTCGCGCATCGGTCGGAGCGGCGAGGGCGAGGGGATCGAGCCAGAGCGGGACGACCACTCGGCCGTCGCTTCCGCCGGCGAGCACAGTGACCAGACACACGACGAGCGCCGTGGCCGCGGCTCGACGCAGTCTGACCAGTACGAGCTCCTTCGAGCGAGATGGAGCGAGGGAGTCGGGCGGAGCTGAGCGCTACCGCGTTTCCCTACGTCGGGCACATTGTGACACACCCTCCCCGACCTGGAAATAGGGATTCCCAGAGGGCCGGGGAGGGGTCTAGAGAGGCGGGTTCTACCGGCCCGGCATCGACGGCGTGCTCTTCGGGGCCTCGCTGCCCGGAGCCGGACTGCCACTCGGCGGGCTGCCCATCGTGCTACCGGTGTCCGGCGTCGTGGTCGGCGGAGAAGCCGACGGCGCCCGATCCCGACTCGGGTTGTCGCCGACGCGGCCACCCTGGTTCGAGTCCGTGCATCCGGCGACGAGCGCGGTGAGTAGCACGAATGCACAAAGTCCGGTTAGAAGCGTTCTCATTCTCATGATCCTCCCGGGTGGGGTGTGCCCCTACCCCTTGATCTGGACTGCCGTGGCGACCTTCTGACCCGCTCTCTCTTCGTACTCCGCAGTGATCTGCGCGCCCGGCTTCAACTGGTCCTTGGCGACCTTCATCGAGCTCGGGATCGAGAGCTGGGTTCCGTCCTCGAGCGTCACTATGTTGCCGCGCACGGACTTGATCGTGCCTTCGACCTTGTGGCCCATCTTGTCGGACTTCTGTTCCATCTTCGGCTGCGCCGGATCCGTCTTCATCTGGGCCATCGTTCCGGTGACGCCGAGCGAGATGGACAAGAGGACCGCGACGACGACTGCCAGCACTCGGATCATGGGCACCTCCTTCGTGTTGAAGACCGAGCCCAAGGTCAGCAAGCCAGGTGCCACGAACTCCCGGATCGAGGATCCAGATGTCGAACGCCCGGGTGGGCGCCGATGAGCGATAGATCGTGTAGCCGTTACATGATCGCGCCGAAAAAATCGGCACCGGACGTTCGTGACGTTCAGTGCTTCCCCGGATCGAGCTTCGAGGGGCCCGTGTAATCCCGACCGTCGGCGTGTAGAAGTTACGGCGATTTCGTGTAGAAGTTGCCGTTGCTTTTTCACTGAATTCACGTTCGGTGAAACACTGAGCCGTAAATCCCCGCTGAACAGCGAATGCGTCGATGGCACGGACTTAGCAGCCTCCGGCCCGGGGGGTGACGCCATGAAAACGATCAGTGCGACGCGTACAGCTCTCATCACCGCAGCGCTCTCCCTCGTGGGCTGGCCCGCGAAGGACGGCTGGGCCCAGGTCGTCGTGCCCCAGGCGTCCAGTAACGCCTCGGGTGGCGCGACCCAGTCGGGTGCGATGACCACAGCGGTTGTCGCGGGCACGGTGCTGGCCGTCCTGGTGATACTCGGGGCGCTCATCAAGATGCTGGACCTCAAGCGCAAGCGCGATGGCGAAGCGATCGTCGTGCAGGCCCGGCTCTCTGACGCCGTGCTTCGTGATCCGAGGCTTTTCAGCCTTCCCATCACGCCGACGGCCCACGTGCCGCTGTGGACGGGTTCACCCGTCACCGTCGAGTTGGGCGGTCATGTTCCCTCCGAGGATCTTCGGCAGGCGGCGATCCACCTCGTCGAGCGGGAAGCATCCCAGCTCGGACCGGATGTTCGAATCGAGTCGAAGATCGGCGTCGAGCCGACCATGGCTCGCCGGTCGGCGTGACGATTCACGGACGAGCTTCCTGACAACCAGCGCCGAGAGCATCGAATCATGACGACCATGGAACGTGCCAGGGCGGAGAGGAGCGAACGCATCAGATGCGATCCATTTGGAGTGCGGCGGCGATGAGCGTGCCTGGTAACGGCGATCACCTCGAGCCGGGGCGCCGATCGGATCCGATCGAGCCGGCCGTGGGAGGAGGCGCCCCAGCGGGAGACTTCCAGAGCCAACGCCCGCCGTTCGTTCGAGAGGCTCAGCGTGCGCTTCGCGACCTCGGTTATCACCCGGGGCCGATCGACGGGACGTTCGGTCCGCAGACGAGGACGGCGCTCGAGAAGTATCAGCTGGCTGAGAAACTTCCGGTGACCGGTCAGCTCGACGCGGAGACCATGGAACGGCTGGACGTCTACAAGCGTTTGTTTCGCCCGGCCCGCGAGCTCTAAGTCTTCGGTCGGCTCGACCGCGTCACTGGTCCGGCCTGGTGCAAGCGGTGGCCCCGTGCCGTACAATGCTGATACTGTCCCGGGCGACGCCCGGCGACGCTCCAGCATGGAGGGCACCATGGCCAACGACGCTGCGTCCGTGACCCCGCGTGAGGCTCTGCCGCCGCGCGGCATCAATCACATGGTCCTCAACGTACGAAACCTCGAGGTCTCGCACCGGTTCTGGACCGAGATCATCGGCTTTCGCTGTGTCGCGGAGCTCAAGCCGATTCCCGGACGGCAGCGTCCCAAGATGCGCTTCTACAGCGGCCTCGACGCGAAGGGTGATGTGACCCATCACGATCTGGCGCTGGCCGAAGTCCCCGAGAGCAACGGGGGCGATCCCGAGCAGTGGAGCCTGATGCCGGGCAAGACCGGGCTGAATCACGTGGCGATCGCCTGGCCCGATCGAGAGTCCTGGCTCAAGCAGCTGGCCTTCCTGCAGGGCAAGGGTGTGCCCTTCCTTAGAAGGGTCAATCACGGGATGACCCATAGCGTGTACATCGCGGATCCCGACGGTCACGGCATCGAGGTGCTCTACGAGCTGCCTCGCGAGGTGTGGGAAGGCGATATCGACGGCGCGCAGAACTACGCGGAGATGCTTCCCACGGAGGGCGCGGAATCGCTGGTGGACCGGACGGAGAATCCCGTGTTCGCGACTTCGGAGCAGCCGACCGTCAGGCGGGCCTGAGACCGGTCGAGCCTGATCCGCTCAGGTCGACCGGGGCATGGGCCAGCCGAGCCATTCGCAGATGGCCCTGCCCATGATCCATTCCTTGTCGCTGCTCGAGAGCCAGGGGAGCTCTTCGGTGAAGAGCGTCACGGCCTGGCGCCAGGGGCAAGGAAGTCGCGTCCAGTCCGTTCCCCAGAATATCCGTCGCGGACCGAACGCGTCGTACACGCGGCGGATGTGCGGGTGGACGTCGGCAAAGGGATAGGCCTCGATCGAGTAGCACGGCAGCGCGGAGGCCTTGACCGCGACGTTCTGGTGCCGCGCCAGCCCGCATAGCTCCCCAAGGCCCGCGAAGGCCTGCTCGCCCTTCGTTCCACTTCGCAAGCCCAGATGATCGATCACGAGCCTGAGGCGGGGATGGCGCTCGGCGATTCGGTCGACTGCGGGGATCTGACCCGAGACCGACATCATCATCGGAATGCCCGCGCGCTCCGCGGCCGGCCACAGCCAGTCGGCTGTCCCGTCGGTCAACCACGGCCGCTGCTGCTCCGTGTTGAACGTGAAGCGCATGCCGAGCATCCCGGGCTGGTGCCTCCAGCCATCGACGAGCGGCCGGCTGTCAGGCTTCTCCAGCGGGAACCGGCCCATCACCGCGAATTGGTCGGGATGGAGTCGCGCCGCCCCGAGCGCGAGGTCGTTGCGCTCGCCTTCCCACGACGGAGGCACGATCACGGCGCGATCAACGCCGGCCTCCTCATGCCCCCGAGCGCCATGTCCTTGCTGACCGGGTAGGGCTTCTGGGCCCGCTGCGCTCCGCCTGGCGGCCATGGACGGTCGGGGCTATCGGCCGCCCACAAGTGAATCTGCGCGTCGACGATCAGCATATATCGCGGCTACGCGCGTGACGTGATCGCTTACGCTCTCCGCGCGAGGGGTCCACGTAGAAGCTGACCGGGCAGGGCGCCGGTATGCTTGCCGTCGCGAAGCAAGACTTCGCCGTTGACGACCGTCGCCGCGATCCCGCGCGTGCGCTGCACGAGGCGCCGCGCGCCCGACGGGAGGTCGTCCACGACTTCCGGCATCTCCGCGGCGATCGTCTCGGGGTCGAAGACGACGAGGTCGGCCGCCATGCCCTCGCGAACGAGGCCGCGGTCGGCGAAGCCCCAGAGCGTGGCGGGCACGAGCGTCAGCATCCGTATCGCCTGCTCGAGGGTGAAAGCCTGCTTGCGGCGCACCCAGTGATAGAGGAGGTGCGTCTGCAGCGACGAATCCATGAGCTGCGAGACGTGCGCGCCGGAGTCGGAGAACGTGACGACGGCTCTCGGATGCCGCATCAACTCGAGCGCGTAGTCCTGGTCCTCGTTGGCCACCGGCTGGAGGAAGAACAGGTCGAGGTCCCTGGCGAGGGCGAGGTCGATCATGGTCTCGGCCGGATGCTGGCCGCGTTCGCGAGCGACCTCGGCCACCGTCCGGTGCGGACCTTCCACCGAATCGAAGACCAAAAGCCAGTCGTAGTCGGCCTGACGCGCTTCGGTTCCGACGGGACGCCGACCGTCCGTCTCGCCCGAAGCCTCGATGAGCCGCCGGCGCAGCTCAGGGTCGTGGAGCCGCCGGCGCTGCTCGGTGAGCGGCAACGCGCGGAGCTCCTTCCACACCGGGAGCCGATCGAAGGGCATCTGCGTCTTGAACGAGAGCAGTGCGCTCAACGAGCGGCTATGGACCTGGGCGAACATCCGCCCGCCCGCGGCAGCCGTCTCGTCGAGAAGGGCGAGGTACTTTCGCCAGACATCGGGCACGCCGCGCCGGCTGAAGACGCCGAATGTGATCGGCCGCCCGGTCTCGACCGCGAGATCGCGCAGGCGGGTGTGATACTCGCGCAGCCCGGGATCGTCCGGAGCACGGTCGACGCCTTCGCCGGCGATCTCGAAGAGACCCGCGTTCAGATCGCCCATCACGCCGACCAGCCGGCGCACTTCGTCCCACGACGCTAGACGGCTGGCGACCGGCTGACCGTTCGGGGTCTCGTGAGCCGGCGAGCGTGAGGTCGTGAAGCCGATCGCGCCGGCGCGGATTGCGTCGCGCACCTGGCGCTCCATCGCCTTCAGGTCGTCCTCGCCGGCCGGCTTCTCGAAGGCGCGCTCGCCCATCACGAACGTGCGAACGGCCGAGTGGCCGACGTAGCCCCCGTAGTTGATGCCCTTGGGCAAGGCCTCGAGGCGGTCGAGAAACTCGGGGAACGTCGTCCAGCTCCACGTGATGCCGGCTTCCATGGCCGCCGACGGGATATCTTCTGCGCGCTGAAGATTGCGGACGACGAGGTGCTTGTTCTCCTCGGCGCAGGGGGCCAGGGTGAAGCCGCAGTTGCCCATCACGACGCTGGTGATCCCGTGCCAGCACGAGGAGGTCCCGAGTGGATCCCAGAAGATCTGCGCGTCCATGTGCGTGTGGCCGTCGATAAAGCCCGGCGTGACCACGTGGCCGTCGGCGTCGATCACCTCGCGCGCGCGTTCGCGGATGCGGCCGATCGTCACGATGCGGCCGTGGCGCACGCCGACGTCGGCCCGGTACCGCGGCAGACCGGATCCATCGACCACCGTGCCGTTCTTGATCACCAGGTCGTACGACATTCTCAACTCTCCTCGGGACAGAGCGGGATCAGCGACATACTCCGATTTCGAATTGAAGGGCTCGCCTCGTCGGAGGCACCTCCTCAGCGCGCACTACCGTTTGAAGGGGCTCGCCTCGTCGGAGGCACCTCCTCAGCGCGCACTACCGCTGCCCTTGGGCGCGGTCGGCGACCTGCACCGTCTTCTTCTCGAGGTCGAAGCGCAGTGTCTTCTTCGTCTCGACGTCACCGCCGGTGACCCGAATGAAGAACGTGTCGTCGCCGTACTCGATCGAGTGGATGTCGCCGACCGCGAACACGGAGGCGTGACCGGGCTCGTTCAGGAAGTCGCGCTGGAGCTCGAGCTCGGCGTGGCCGGACTTGCTCCCGTCGTCGAGGCGGCGCCAGCGGCGCATGCGCGTCGGATTCTTGTAGTTCCCGTAGATCACCCAGCACGGACCGTGGTCGTGGGGGACAGACTTGCCGCCCTTTTCGCGTCCGTGGACCAGCACGTGCACGTCGGTCTCGGGATCGTGGCCGATGGTCGTGCGCTCGCGATACGGCACCGGATCGCCGAGGTGCTTCTTCAGGAGCTCCGGATTGCGCAAGAGCTTCTCGAGGTGATCGCGGATCTCGGCGAGCCCCGATGGGACGCCCTTCGTCTTGATCGTGGCGCGAGTGTCGGCAAGGAACTGGTCCAGCGTGTACGCGGTGTCGGCGGCCATGGCGAGCTCCTTTCTTCCTGGATGATAGCAGGTCGAGGCCGAGCGGAGGGCCCAGGCTTGTAGCATACTTGGCGCCCATGAGGGTCTTCGTCTTCGATCTCCTTCCCTACGCCGAGCACCTCGACCATCTCAAGGACGGCAAGGAGCTTCCGTGGCCCCTCCCAAGGCGGCACTTCAAGCCCGAGGTAGCCGTGCGCACCTATGCCGAGCATCTCGCGGCCTGGGAGGCCATGGATCGTCTCGGTTACGACGGTGTGGGCTTCAACGAGCATCACACCTCGCCGTACGGGCTCATGAACTCGCCCAACCTCCTGGCCGCCGCGGCTGCTCAACGCACCCAACGACTCAAGCTCCTGGTCTACGGCAACCTGCTCCCGCTCCACGACCCGCTGCGCCTCGCTGAGGAGCTGGCGATGCTCGACTGCATGTCGAACGGGCGTATCGTTTCCGGATTCGCCCGCGGCATCCCGCGCGAGCACAACGTCTATCAGGTCCCGCTGGCCGACTCGCGCGCACGCTTCGAGGAGGCCTGGGAGATCATTCACCGGGCGTGGACCGAAGAGGTCTTTTCCTACGAGGGCCGGTTCTGGTCGTATCGCGACGTCGCCATCTGGCCCCGGCCCGTGCAGGCGCCGCATCCGCCCGTGTGGGTGCCGGTCACCGGCAGCAAGGAAACGATCGAATGGGCGGGCCGCCACAACATTCCGATCACGCCGGGGCTGGCGCCCATCCGGGGTCTTCGCGAAGACATCATCCGGTACTACGCGCGCTGCCTCGCCGAGCACGGTCATCGGCTCACGCCGGACCACCTGATCATCCAGGCGAGCGCCTACGTGGCGGATAGCAAGGCCCAGGCGGTGCGCGAGGCCGCGCCGTATCTGCTCTACTTCAACCAGACCCTGTTCAGTCACGGCAACATCACGGAGGCCGCTCTCCAGCGCGATGCCGGGTACCTCAGCCCGTCATCGTTCGACTACGTACGCCCCGAGAATCTGCACGCGGTGTCCGGCTCCCGCGAGCGCTACCGCGACATGTCGCTGGCCGACGTCGAGCGCGACGCGGAGCAGTGGCCGTGGGGAACGCCGGACGAGGTGATCGAGCGAATCATCGCCGCGGCCGATCACGCCGGCGCCGCCACCGTGCTGGTCAACATGAATCGCGGCGCCATGCCGCAAGAGATGTTCCTCGAGCAGGTACACCGGTTCGGCAGCAAAGTGCTGCCGGCCTTGCAGGCCCACGCCGTCACCGCTCGATGACCGCCCGCCGTGTCGCGGCGGTGGTTGCGGCGGCATTCGCGCTGAATTGGCCGACCGGGCCGGCCTCCGCGGCCGAGCCGACCGCCGATCTCGTCGCCCGCGGAAAGTACGTGTTCGCGACGGCCGGCGGATGTGCCTGCCACACACCCCCTGACGCGGTCGGATTGAATGCCGGAGGGATGAAATTCGACCTGTTCATCGGCGTCGTCTACTCGCGCAACATCACGCCGGACCGGGAGACGGGAATCGGGAAGTGGACCGACACGCAGGTGACGAACGCGATCCGGCGCGGGGAGCGCCCGGATGGGTCGAAGCTGTTTCCGATCCATCCCTACAAGTACCTCGGCAACATCGCCGACGATGAAATCGAGGCGCTCGTCGCTTATCTGAAAAGCGTCACGCCGATCAAGTCATCGGTTCCGGCGCGGTCCCTGAAGATTCCCGTGCCAAGCCTGACGATTCCCACCGCGTCGAAGGTCGCGCCGCGCGATGGGCTGGCGCGAGGCGCATATCTCGCCGGGGGCGCCGGGCACTGCACCGAGTGCCACACACCACGGCGGTTCGACTTCTCACCCGACGACGCCAAATTCCTCGCCGGGGGGCCCGGACCGCAACACAGCCTGGCAGCCAACATCACGCCGCACGTCGAGACCGGGATCGGAGGCTGGACCGAGGCTCAGATCGCGCGGTTCCTTCGAACCGGCGTGAAGCCCTCGGGGCAGGAGGCATCCTCGCTCATGCGGACGGTCATCACCGGCACCTCCGCCGGCTTCAGGGACCTCACCGAGGCCGACGCCGTGGCGATCGCCAGGTACCTCAAGACCGTGCCGGCGATCGAGAACAAGGTTCGTTCGCGCGCCACGGCTCGCTAGCCGAAGCGGCGCTATCCGGTCGCGGGCTCCTCGTCGCGCGCGCCCGAGGTGCGCTGCTTGAACTCCGAGGGGACCGCGCGCCCGGCGTCGACGAACGCCCGGCGGATCGCTTCCACGTTCGGGCTGAAGATCGTCTTGCGGTTGTCGCGCGCCCACTCGTTGGATCCACGGGTCGTCTCGATCGAGCCCTGGAAGCGTGGCATGACGTAGCGCGCGAAGAGCTCGTACGAGTGCAGGGTCTGCTCCCGGGTCGCCCACTCGTGAGCGCGGAAGAGCAAGCCGCCGAAGCCGCCGCCGCTCTGGCGCTGCAGGTGCTCGATGCCCTTCACGACGGTATCGACCGAGCCGACGAGCGTGGTGCCCATCTGCACGCCCTCGGTCAGGGGATCGTCCGAGCGTCCCGGCGGCCGACCGAGCGTCTCCTCGAAATAGGTGACGGTCTCGTGGCGCTCGGCGCGCTTGACCTGTCGCAGCGCTTCCTCATCGTCGTCGGCCACGTGCACGTTGACGACGAGCCGCCACTCTTTCCGATCCATGCGCTTGCCGTGCTTCTCGGCGGTCTCTTCGGCGAGCTTCCACTGGTTCGCCAGCGCCTCGGGCCCGCCGGGGAGTCCCGCGCCGAGCGAGAGCACGCCCAGGCCGTGGCGCCCCGCGGCGATCACACCGGCCGGTGTCATGACGCTCGCGACGGCGATTGGGAAGTGCGGCTCGGTGTACGGCGCCAGGTGCAGGCGCGCCTGGCGCAGCTCGAACCAGTCGGTCTTCATCGTCACCGGCTCTTCACAGCGCAGCAGCTGCATGATCGCGTCGAGCGCTTCGTCCATTCGCGGGCGCTGCGTCACGGGCTCGATGCCGAGCATGTAGGCATCGGACACGAGCGCGCCCGGTCCGCAGCCCAGCATCGAGCGGCCGCGCGTCATGTGATCGAGCTGGACGAAGCGCTGCGCCACCAGCAGCGGGTGGTGGTACGGCAGGCTCGTCACGCCCGAGCCGAGCATGATGTGGCGCGTGCGCTCGGCGGCGGCGGCGATGAAGAGCTCCGGAGAAGCGATCAGCTCCCAACCGGCCGAGTGATGCTCGCCCACCCAGACCTCGTCGTAGCCGAGGTAGTCGAGCCACTCGATCAGCTCCATATCGCGACCGAGGGCCAAGGTCGGGTTCTCGCCGATCCGATGAAACGGCGCCAGGAAGATTCCGAATCGCATTCCCTTGTGGGCCATAGTGCCTCGATCCTAGCACGGCGTGGGCTGATTGGCGTCCGTGGGCCGAACTGCTACCATGCCGCTCCATGACAGATAAAGCGATCCGCGTAGGATTCGTGGGGGCCGGCGCCAATTCGCGTAAGCATCACATTCCGAAGTTAGGCGCCCAGCCCGGCGTCGAGCTGGCCGCGGTCGCGAACCGGACGAAAGCATCGGGCGAGCAGGTCGCGCGCGCGTTCGGCATCGCCCGGGTCTATGGCGATTGGCGCGAGCTCGTGCGAGCCCCCGACATCGACGCGGTCTGCATCGGCACCTGGCCGAACACGCACTGCGAGATCACGCGAGCGGTGCTCGAGCAGGGCAAGCACGTGCTCTGCGAGGCGCGCATGGCCATGAACGTCGCTGAGGCGCGGAGCATGCTCGACGCCGCGCGCCGAGCGCCCGAGCTCGTCAAGCAGCTCGTCCCGGCGCCGAACACGCTGGAGGTCGATTCGACAGTCCAGAAGCTCCTGGCCGACGGCTACGTCGGTGAGGTGCTCGCCGTCGAGATCCAGGCCAACCAGGGCCGCTTCGTCGATGCCGAGGAGCCGCTCCACTGGCGCCAGGATGCCGTGCTCAGCGGCCTCAATGTCATGACCATGGGCATCTGGTACGAGGCGCTGATGCGGTGGCTCGAGCCCGCGCGCCGGGTCAACGCACTGACCAAGATCGCGGTGCCCCGACGCAAGGACGCGACCGGCGCCTGGCAGGACGTGCGGGTGCCCGATCATGTCGAGATCCTCGCGTCCCTGGGGCGCGGCGCGGTCGCCCACATGCGCTTCAGCACCGTGACGGCGCTGGCGCCACCCAGCGAGGTATGGATCTTCGGAACCGACGGAACGCTGCGGATCGAATCCGACGCCAGGCGGCTCTCGGGTGGGCGGCGTGGCGACAAGGCGCTGAGCGAGATCTCGATCCCGGCCGAGCGACGGATTGGCTGGCGCGTCGAGGAAGAGTTCGTCAACGCGATCCGCGGCAAAGAGAAAGTCTCGCGCACGACCTTCGAGGACGGTGTGCGCTACATGGAGTTCACGGAGGCGGTGTGGAAGAGCGCCGGCGGTAGCCAGGCGGTCGACGTCGCCGAGCTCTGACGAGCGTACTAGCGGTCTTTCGTCAGCACGCGGACCACCACGGCGACGACCGCGCCGACCAACAGCGCGAGCCCAGCGAACAGTAGCGCGGCGGTCAGCGGGCTCATGGGCGCACTGCGCAGCGGTCCGCCGTGGTCGGCCGCCGCCGGAGCCGTCGCGAGGAGCATCACGAGCGGGAAGAGCCGCGCGACGCGCATTCTCTCGACTCTACTCCGCGGCCGTGAGAATCGCGCCGTTCACCCGCAGGTCTTCGCCGCCGCCTGAAGCTCTCGAACGTGCTCGGCCCAGTGGCGCGCCAGCACCTCCAGCCGCTGCCGCCCGGTGACGGTCTCGCCGTTCGCGCGACGGAAGCACGGCTTATCGAGGTGAGACGAGTTGCGAGCCGCCTGCACGAGTCGTGCGTGCGCTTGTCGGACCTGAGCGAGAAGCTCGTCGAAGCTCTCGTGCGCGTGGAGCCGGCCGCACACCTCGTTGATCACGTCGGCGTCCGCCGGCAGGGGCCAGGGGGGACCGCCAAGCGCCGCCGCCTGCAGACCCCAGGCGGTCGCGTCGTGGAAATAGATGAAGTGCATCAACACGTCGCGCGCCTGCCACTGGTCGACGCGGGCGGTGGTCAGCCGCCCGGGCCCGTCGAAATAGCCGAGCGTCTCGCGCACCACTTGGTCGAGGTCGGCGAGTAGCGTTTCTTTAACAGGCATCGTCTGGAACCCCTTTCCCGGCGTTAGGGTATTGAGGATACACAAGGTCGGCGCCCGCAACCTGCCGGGCTTGTTCGGATGGGGGGCTACGGAGTAAGCTTTCCGCGATGATATGCTCCTCTTGCAGGCAGCAAAATCCGGAAGGCGCGCGCTTCTGCAACGCGTGCGGACACAAGCTCGAACACGCGGCAGCGGTGGCGTCGTCGCCGCAGGCCTACACGCCCCAGCACCTCGCGGAGAAGATCCTAACGTCCGGAGCCGCCCTCGTTGGCGAGCGCAAGCAGGTCACGGTACTCTTCGCCGACCTCAAGGGCTCCATGGAGCTCCTGGCCGACCGCGACCCCGAGGAGGCGCGCCGGCTGCTGGACGCTGTCCTCGAGCGCATGCTGGAAGCGGTCCACCGCTACGAGGGCATCGTGAATCAGGTCATGGGTGACGGGATCATGGCGCTCTTCGGGGCGCCGGTCGCCCATGAGGATCACGCCATACGCGCGTGCTACGCCGCGCTCCGCATGCAGGCAGCGGTGAGCCGCTACGCGGAAGAGCTCGAGCGCACCGAAGGGATCGTCGTCCGGATCCGCGTGGGCATCAACTCGGGCGAGGTGGTCGTGCGCTCGATCGGGAACGACCTCCACATGGACTACACCGCCGTTGGTCAGACGACCCACCTGGCGGCACGGATGGAACAGATGGCCTCGCCAGGATCGATCCTGATCAGCCAGCGGACGTTCCGGCTCGCGGAGGCCGGCGTCACCGTCCAGCCGCTCGGCGCGCGGCCGGTCAAGGGACTCGACGCACCGCTGGAGGTGTACGAGCTCATAGGCGCGGCGCGCACGCGGTCGATCATCCGAGCCGCCGGCGCCCAGCGGCTCTCCCTGTTCGTCGGGCGGCAGGCAGAGCTCGAGCGGCTCGAGCGGATCCTCGGCGAGGCTGCGAAGGGGCGCGGCCAGCTCGCGGCGGTCACGGCCGAGCCCGGCGTGGGCAAGTCCCGCCTCGTTTACGAGTTCGTCACCTCGCAGCTCACGCAGGAGTGGCGCGTCCTGGAGTCGAGCTCGCTCTCGTACGAGAAGAGCTCCGGTTGGGCGCCTGTCATCGAGCTCCTCCGAACGTACTTCGAACTGGACGACAGCGACACGGCGCCGGAGGTGGCGGCGAAGGTGTCGGACAAGGTCCTGGCGCTCGACCGGGACCTCGGCCCCGCGATCCCCGCTCTCCTGTCGCTGCTGGACGCGCTCCCCGTCGATCACCCGTGGCACGCGCTCGACCCACGCGAGCGCCGGCGCCGTGTCCTGGACGCGCTCACGCGCCTCGTCGTGAGAGAGTCGGACCAACGGCCGCTCGTCCTCGTGCTCGGGAACCTCCAGTGGGTGGACACCGAGACGCAGGCGTTTCTGGACGCCTTGCTCGAGCGCGTCGAGGCCGCGCGCTTGTTGCTCCTCGTAGACTACCGGCCCGAGTTCGCTCACCAGTGGGGCAGCCAGCCGGGCTTCAACGAGGTCCCCGTGCCATTGCTCTCGCGTGAGGCCGCCGAGGAACTCCTCCGCGCGCTGCTCGGCCCCGATCAGGCGCTAGCGCCGCTCCGAAGCCTCCTGATCCAGCGGAGCGGCGGTAACCCGTACTTCCTCGAGGAGATCGTTCGCACGCTCACCGAAACCAAGGTACTCGTCGGCGAGCGCGGCGCCTACCGCTTGGCGGGGCGTCTCGAGGACCTCCAGGTGCCCGCGACCGTCCAGGCCGTCCTCGCCGCCCGGATCGACCGGCTCCCGTACGACGAGAAGCTCCTGCTCCAGTCCGCCGCTGTCATCGGGCTCGACGTGCCGTTCGCCCTCCTCGAGGCGGTCACGGATCTGTCCGGTGATCGACTACGAAGCGCCTTGGCCCATCTCCAGGGCGCCGGGTTCCTCGAGGAGACACGGCTCTTTCCCGACCTCGAGTACCGATTCCGCACCGCTCTCACGCGCGACGTCGGTTACGAGAGCCTGCTCCGGGAGCAGCGCCGCCGCCTCCACGCGCGGATCGTCGAGGCCATCGAGACGCTCTACCGCGACCGGCTCCCGAGCTGGATCGACCAGCTCGCCCACCACACTCTGCGCGGCGAAGTGTGGCTCAAGGCCGAGATGTACAACCAGCAGATCGGCCAGCGCGCGGTTGCGCGCGCGGCGAACGCGGAGGCGGTCCGCGGGTTCGAGGCCGCGCTGCAGGCCATCGGCAGGCTCGCGCAGACCCATGAGACGCTTGCGCGCGCGATCGATCTACGGCTGGAACTGCGTCCACCGCTGCTCCAGCTCGGACGCCTCGACGACGTGCTCACCGTCTCCCGCGAGGCCGAGCGGCTCGCGCGCGAGCTCGGTGACGAGCAACGTCTCGCGCGCGTGTACACCTACCTCGTCAACTATCACTACCTCAAGGGAGAGACGAGCGCCGCACTCGACTACGGGGCGCGGTGCCTGGCGGTTGGAGAGGCCACGGGCGACATCGCGCTTCAGACGCTCGCACGCCAGTACCTGGGCCAGAGCTACCACGTCCAGGGCGACTATCCACGCGCCGAGGGCGTCCTGCACGAGAACCTGGCGGCGCTCGATGGGTCCCCCGCGGGCACGTCGTACGTCGCTTCCTGCGCCTGGCTCGCCTTTAGCATGACCGAGCGCGGCGATTTGCGGACGGCCAACGCTTGCCTCGACCGAGCCCTCCGCGCTGCGGAGGCGAGTCAGCACAGCTGGAACCAGGCGATCGCGTGGACCTTCGCCGGCCTTGTCTCGATCAGGGAAGGCCACCTCGCGCAGGCGCTGCTGCCGCTCCAGCGCAGCCTGGAGCTGTCCCGTCGCAAGGGGCTCAAGATGTGGGAGCCGATCCCGTCCTCGCTGCTCGGTTTGGCATTCGTCCGCATGGGCCATGTGACCGAGGGGCTCCGGCTGCTCGAGGAGAGCGTCACGCTGAGCCGGGATCTCGGCATCCGGGCCTACTACCCCCTGTGGATGCTGAACCTCGCCGAAGGCTATCTCGCCGCGGGCAAGTCCACGCAGGCCGCAGAGACGGCGCGCGAAGCCCTCGAGCTCGCGCGGACCAGCGGCGAGCGCGGTCACGAGGCGTACGCGCATCACCTGCTGGGCGAGATCGCCGTCCGAGGTGATTCGCCTGCGCTCGACGTGGCGCTGGAGCGCTACCAGGCGGCCCTTGGGCTCGCTGAGCAGCTGGGCATGCGCCCCCTGGTCGGCTGGGCCCACCTCGGCCTCCGTGCCGCGTATGCCGCAGCGGGCCGCCAGGCAGAGGCGGAAACCCACGGCGCCACTGGAGAGACGCTGCTCCACGAGCTCGGGATTCACGTCTGGCCAGACCGCGCCCCGACCGAGCTGACGGAGCTCGGGCACCTCTTCATCGTGGCGCCCTCGAACCCCGAGCTGTACGAATTCCTCACCCAGGAGCTCGCCGCCGACCCACGGCTGCGGGTCGTTCTCGACCGGCGCCAGAGCGAGCTTCGCCCCGCGGGGGGCCCGACGGGCGAGGGGCAGAGGGACGTCGAGCGCCGCCAGAGGCAGATCGATGAGGACCTCCGCAACTGGGGTCTCGCCGTCGCCGCCCGGCGCCAGCGATGACAGACCGTGGAGTCCGATGTTGTGTTAGGATCAATCCCCGTTTCATGCGAAACGGCAGAACCGTGTAAGGCCAGCAGTGTGTTCGGATCGGGTGCAAAAGCCCGGGGGGTGTTGTGATGTACCGGTTGCGATTGAACGATGCGCTCCTCTTCGTGATGCCGATGGTGCTCGGGGCCGTTATCTTCCTGGTTTTGTCCGATCCCGCATGGGCCCAGCCGACCGCACCCAACGCCGAGCTCAAACGGGTCGTCGGGCGCGTCGAGATCCTTCGCAAAGGGCAGACCCAGTGGGTTCCGGCGGTCATCGGGGATCGGCTGGTGGAAGGGGATGACATCCGGTCGTTCTCAGGCGCCCAGGTGGAGCTGGGGTTGCCCGACACGAGCAGCGTGGTGCTCGCGGAGAACAGCCGGCTCTTGTTGACCAAGCTCGAGTTCGAGCCTCAGAGTCAGAGCCGATTGTTCCTCTTTCACCTCGCGGTAGGCAAGGCGCGAGCGACCGTCGCCCAGGCCGCCCTCACGCTCGCGCGGATCCGGCAGTCCAACTTCGCCATCTCCACACCGACGGCTGTTGCGGCGGCGAGGGGCACGATCATGTGGGTGTTTACAGACGGCGGCACCACAACGATCGCGGTGGAGCCAGAGTCTGGTTTCAACGAAGGGATCTCGGCCGGCGCCTGGAGGATCTAACCGGTGTCGCCGCATCGGGCGGCGTTCGTTCTATCGTTCTCGCTGCTTCTGTCCGGCTGCGCAACAGCCCCGACGGATACCGTCGTCCCTGCTCGGGAAAGAACTGTCACCGATCAGGTCCTGGCGTTTGACTCGTCCAAGGAGGCGGGAGGCGACCCGAGCTGCGGGAAACGCAAAGTAGCGAGCACCGAGGTGACGCGTCCCTTCGAGCGCGGAAATCAGGGAGCGGCTGGACACTGGAGCGAACGCTGGACGGTGGATCGCTGTGGGCGATCAATCCCCTACCTCGTGAATTTCATGAGAGCGCCGGACGGTCATCTGGGCGTCAACATCCTGCGCGAGGAAGGTGTCGATCGAGCGGTCATCCCCGGCAGCTCGATTGCGGATCGTGTTCTTCAGCGCGACACATTCCTGCTCCTCGTGCAGAAGGACCTTTCCGAGCTGGAAGGGGGCCCCTGTCGTACCCGAAAGGTCACGGACACCGAGGTGCTGTTCCCGGTGGACGGGGCCCAGGTCGAGGATGGACGACCCGTGGCCGGGCATTGGTCGGAGCGATGGACCATCGACCGATGCGGGGCGCCGGTTCGCTACATCATTCGCTTCGTGACCACGCGGACCGGCACGACGTTCACCACGGAGCGTGAGAAGTGAGCGAGCTACTTCGCGACACGCGGAGCGAAGATACAGGAGCCGTAGCGATCAGCCCCTTGCTGATGCCGTCGCTCGCTGCGGCTCCTGATGCGTCCGCCGACGCACATTGGTATGCGGTGCGTACCAGGTCGCGGCACGAGAAGCGCGTCCGCGACGAGCTCGGCGGCCGTCCGAGCATCGAAGTCTTCCTGCCGCTCTACCAGCGCTGGAGCTGGTGGGGGGACCGCATGAAGCAGATCGACGCGCCCCTCTTCCCGGGTTACTGCTTCGCTCAGTTTCGCTATGCTGACCGTCTCGTCGTCCTCAAGGCCTTTGGCGTAATCGACCTGGTCGGTCCGGGAGGTCGGCCAGAGTGGATCTCAAGGGCTGAAATCGAGGGGATCCGCGCCCTCGTGGAAAGCAAGCTCCGCTACGATCCGCATCCCTTTCTGACCGAGGGGGCGGAAGTGGAGGTGATTCGGGGACCGCTGAGCGGGACGAGGGGGCGTCTCGTGAGAAAGGATCGGAGCGTTCGCGTCGTGCTGTCGGTGAACCTGATTCGCCAGTCGGTCTCGGTGGAGATCCCCGCGGCGGATGTGACGCCCGTGTAAGACCGCCGGCGTGGTCGCTCGCTAGCTCCGAAGGCCGCTAGTTCTGGGAGCTGCTAATCCCGAGCGCCGCGGACAGGGGCTCCGTTCTGGTCGAACATCGTGGTCCCGATCTCCCGTCCGCTTTGATCGTACTGCCAACGTATCGTCGCCACGCCCAGGCGACGGTCCGCCTTCGACCGCTGATCGGCGCCAAGATATCGTTCCTCGATCGTGTTCCAGTCGGCGTCGTATTGCCAGCGCACGGTGGCCACGCCTCGATTCTTGTCCTCGGTGCGCTGGCCGTCGGCTCCGAAGTAGCTCTCCTCAACGGTCTTTCCGTGCGTTCCGTATCCCCATCGGACGGAGGCGACGCCGCGAAGCCGGTCGCCCGTCGGGCGACCATCGGGCCCGAAGTAGCTCTCCTCGAGCGTGTTGCCCTGTCGGTCATAGCGCCAGCGAACAATCGCCACGCCGCGCCGTCCGTCGGCCTTCAGCTGCTCGTTTGCGCCGAGATGGCTCTCTTCGACCATCCGCCCCTGACCGTCGTACCGCCAGCGCATGATGGCCAGACCGGAGGCTTTGTCTTCCACCGCCTCTCCGCCGGCGCCCAGATTCCTCCACTCGACCGGATTACCCGACCCGTCGTGCCTGAGCTGGATCGCATAGATACCTCCGGCATTGGGTGCGGGCTGCCCATCGGGTCCGAGAAACCGTCGCTTCTCGGTGCTACCAGAGTACTCGACGCGGACGGACGCTACTCCGAAGGAGGGATCGGGAGTCGGCGTACCGCGACGTTGGTAGTCGACGCCGACAATGCGACCGTCTTTGTAGTTGAAACGGTAGCAGTCGCTGTCGTCAGTCGCCGGTTCCGCCCCGGCGTAGGCGCCATGGATCGCATAGCGATTGTCGAGATAGACGTGGGGGTAGCAACGCGCCTCGGTCCGGACGGCGTCTGTCCGGCCGGTGGCGCAACCCGCCAGGGCGGTTGCGGCGATGCCCAGGATGGCCAAGACGGAGCGGTGCTGATCCACGCCTCGCCTCATGCTGCGGAGATGCTACACCTGGGCCGGCCTTGGGGAAACTTTTCGCGAGGCCTGACAGGCCTAAGGGTGGAAGGCTCCTTCGGATTTGTGTCGCTCTTCATGGGCGACGCACGCGGCATTGTCGTCCGCGCACACGATGATATGACGCACGGTATGACAACCACTGACCCGACCCAACTGCATCGTGCGTCCCTCATTCGAGGCCCAGCGCGCTTCGGCCCGCGTTACATCGCCGCCGAGGCTCGAACAAAGGCCTCGACTCACGCCGTCACTCCGCGTGAACAAATAGAGGGTGTCCCCTGCGGTGTGTAAGCGAACATCTTGGCTGGAAAACGTAGTCGCGCCGCAACCGGTTATGCTGGCAGCAAGGAGGACGAGGGCGATGGCCCTGGGCCACATATAGGGGTCTCCTTTCGCGGCAGACCCCTAAACTCCGAGATCGCACGGCACCCTTCCTTCGGTAGCCCGGCTGTCAGGCTTGTCGCCTGACCCGTGGCTTTGCGTCCCCACCTCACGGTGGGTTTGCCCTTATCGAGAAGGGGTCTTCCGCTCTGGCTTCCTGAAAATGCAGCGCCCATGCCAATCGTTGGCGCGCCACGCCTGGATGGAAGGGAGTGATAGCGAAATTAGTATGTTACGGCATGAGGTTTCTTGGAGAACCTCAGGCCCTGGAAGGGCAGAGGAGCGGACAAAGCTGGTCACCAGGCTTACGAAAATTGGTCGGGCCTACGAAACGGGCAGAAAGTTCAGAAAGTAGCCAAAATGACTCCAGTGTTGCGCATCGCAGCCCTGACAATCGCTCACGCATCGCTCTGCGTCTTTGCACTGGGCGGCTGCACCATGTTCGTCTGTCACCCGGTGACGGTGACCGTGGCGAACAAGAAGGAGCTGGCGCGCCTCGAAACCGTCCCCGGTGCGATACGGACGAGCGAGACGGGACGGCTCGAAGAAGACGTGCGCCAGTCGACGACCGTCCGAGAATACTGGGTGCAGGCGCGAGACGATGCGTGGCACCGCGTCTCAGCGGAGCAATTCCGCGCCGCCGAGGTCGGTCGCGAACTCGAGCTCTGCGAATAGGTCGCGCCGTGTTTCGGCAGATCGGAGGCTGACGCCGATCACGCGTTTGTCGTTCTACTGATCCGCATTTCAGGCGTTTTGCCAGGAGGGATCGGGCAAGACTCCCTGAGCCGCCGCGGGCTCCGTTTGTAAGCCTATGATCTCCAAGAGCTCTCCATCTGGCACGCCTCCTGCGATAGGGGCAATGTGTTGCGAGGGGTAACCGAGCGGACGGGGCCTCCGAGGCGCCCCCGAGGTGATGCGATGAGTATGGACCTCTGGTACGACTTGGCTGTGCGAGAGCTCTCCGACCTGGACGCGCAGGTGACCGAGCTGATCAAAGATGGCGAGATGGTGGAGACGGCGCGTGACGCCGACGCAGGCGTAGTGGTAGCGGTCGACTTCTTTTAAGCCCGGGCGTCAAACCCGTGAGAGTCGGGCCAGCGCGGTTCTACCCGCGAGTCACGCCGCGTCGAGCCCGTCCATCGGGCAGACCTCGCGGAGCAATACCATCAGGTCTTCCACGCTGCCTTTGGCAAGGGCTGTGAGGCCATACCCTCGTGCCCTCGCGACGAGATCATGATCACCGGACCAGATGATCGCCTGAGCCGGCAGCTCTGAGAGCGGGATGCCCATCTTCGAGAGGACCGACCTGTCGAGAACGAGGGGCCCCGCGTCTTTCTCCAGCCAACGCCGGGCTTCGGCCGCGCTGGCGGTCACACGGACCGGCGCGGGGGAGCAGCTGAGAGTGAAGCCGCTCAGATAGTGCCGGAGCACGGGAGCTACTTTTGGGTCGTCGTCAGCAATCAGAATTTCTTGCGAACGTGGTCCGCGCTCATGTCCGCCCATGCTCGGTCCTCCCGTCAGTCACTGGTTCTCACCGCCAAGCATGCGCCGGCGGCCGAGCTAGACCATCGGGAGAATCCCGGCTTGTTCCCTCGGGATACCCGTACGATTGACACGATATTTCGACTGTGTAAACTCTGCCGCATCCGTAAAAAGAGCACTGGCGTCAGCTATTTGCGCGAAGGGATGCACGTCGAGTAGCAAGGTCCGCCTTGCCGAGGGTCAGCAGTTACTGCCGCAACGCCGCGTTTGGTACTCCCACGCGAAAAAGCTTGAAGGCATTCGCTGCGAGCCGGGTACGAACGACGTAGTGCGAAACGTCGAGCCAGCAAATGACCGCCTCGATGACTGCTTAGCGCGCAACAGCGTCCTTCTGTGACCCCCCCAAGAGCTCCCGCGGCAAGAAATTGTTTTGTAGTTTTCAGGTTCATTTAGACTGCGGCGCCATTCTCACTTGGTCTTAGAATCGCCGAACCAGGCTTGGCGGAGCAATCTATCTGCAGCCGGCTGGCCGGCTACGACGACACCAACGCTGCCAATCGGCTGACCGAGGGGACCCAACGTTTCGGGTTCTGGCCTCCCGCGAACGGCGGGAGACGAGCGTCGCGCTCACCTCAACCCTCCACTGGTTCGAGAGACGGAGGCCCTCGCTGAGGAGCGGAACTACCAAGGGCTAGCTCGCCTCAATACGGCACTGATCCAGCAGCGTCGGCCTGATCGACGAACCGGAGGCTAATTCTAGATATCGACAGCTCGGAGAGCTCGGTCCACGGAACCCAAGAGCATCAGGGTGAAGTGCCGGGCATGCGGATGAGGCGTCCGAAAGCTCCTTGACACGGCCTCCGTTCCGGCAGATTGTCCCGCGTATCGGGCAAGGCGTCCGTCGTGCGGGATGCCGGCGGGACTGCTGGCCAGCGCGGCATTCGTCGGCAACGCGTTCCGCGCGTGCCGCGCAGCTCGTGTGGCACCGACGTGATCGAGCAGACGACGCTCTTCGGGAGCAAGCTGGTGGCGACGTGGCGTGTCTCCGAGTTGGGCAGGTAACCTCGGGAAACTTCGCGGAAAATTCGCACTCAACTGCAGAGGACGATCCCCGTCACGAAGCACGGATGCCGAATCGAAGATGTAGGACATCACAGTGGTTCCCTCAGCAGCGTGAAAGCGTAGCGAACGTGGTCCGTATCGGAAATGGGCCGACAGTCGCCGAGAGAAGGGGAAACGGATGACTGATCAGGACCAAGATCCAGTCTCGCTGGGTGACAGCGACTCACCGCTGAGATCGGACGAGCGGGCACGACGCCTGTGTATCGTATCTAGCAAACCGCTCCTGTGTAGCCCGTTCATGGCGGCTCTCCGGACGGTGTTGACCCCGCATGACGAGCTCGAGATCATCGTGGACCGGCGCCGTGAGCGCGCGCCGACTGAGGACAGACCAGACGCGGCGGAACAGCCCTCTGTCGATCGCCGCCGTCATCCACAGGTCGACCGCCAGGTCGAGATTGACGGTTTCGCCATCGTGCCGGCCCCGGCCGCCGGATCGCGGGCGCGTCGGAGCCCACTCTCGCTGCTTCTTCCGAAGGTACCGGTCGAGGAGGGCTGGCCCGATGACCTGGAAGACGAGGAGCGGCTCGAGAGCGTGCGCAACTTTCAGCGTGCGCGCGGCGGCCGGCTCACCACGTGGCTCGTCCTCGTGGGGCTAATGAGTGCGGTCGTGATCCTGTTTGTCCTGCCGTCGGCTGTGAAGACTCTCGTGAGCCGGCTTCGCGCGCAGGCGTCATCGTCCGCGAGTCTATCGGCGCCACCGCGTCAGGACAAACAGACTCCTCCCGAGGCGCACGCTGCATCTGTGGCCGCGAATGCCGCGGAGGTCGGTCCGTCTCAACTCCCAGAGGCGTCTTCGCCGGTGCGCGGTGAGCCCTCTCCATCGGAGGCCGCCCCCGAGTTCCCCGCGACCGGAAGGGCGTCCGAGACAAGCGCGGTGGCCCTAGTGGTGCCCAATCCGCGCGCGACGGCGCCGCCGAGAGCGATCGCCAGCGTCACGACCAGCCCCATCGCCAACGCCCCGCCATCAGACGCGATGGCGACCCGGATCACATCGCCACGATTTCTGGGCTTGCCGCGCGTGGAAGTGCTAGGTTCTACGGCCGCTGCGTGGAGTCAAGGTGCGACGTATGCGGTGCAAATCTCCGACCCGGCCGGCCGGCCACTCGCCGGAGCCGATGTATTACTCCTCGCCGGCATGGCGGACGGCACCGTGCAGAGTATGCCGCTCCACTCGGGCCCCGAGCCCGGAACGTACCAAGCGACGGTGCCGGGCGGCTCCGCGCCGGTCGATCTTCGGGTCAGAATAACGACGAGCGACAAGCGAGTCGAGATTCCCTTGAGCCCGTAGCCTCGCGACACGCCGGCTGTCCACGTCGCCGCGTGCTCGCCAGGTTCGCAGCACCCTGACCGTTGCACGACGATCACTTCTTTTGCGAAACGCGAGACCGCGTTCGGTCCGTTTTGGCCGCGATGGCCCGCTCCCCGTGGTCTTCGAGCGCCACGCTGCCTTTGGCAAGGGCCGCGGGTGGCCGATCTCTTGAGACCGCGGCGCGTCAGCGCGGTCTGACGGGGACCCGGAGGGCGGTGGTGACCTGGCGAACGACCTCGTTCGCCTCGAATGGTTTGGCGAGAACGAACGCAACACCGCTGCTCGCGACAAGCTCCGGATCAAGTTGGTCTCCCCATCCGGTCACCAATCCGACCCGGCAGTGCGGGAAGTGCGCTCGGCACTCCGACGCCACGTTCCAGCCCGATAGGCCCGGCATGGAGACGTCCGACAGGACCATGTCGAACCTCTCCTTCTCGAGGCGACGGAGGCCCTCAGCGCCGTCCGTCGCCTGGACCACGGTGTAGCCCGCGTCCAGGAGCACGTCCGCGACGATCGACCGGACCTCGGGCTCGTCGTCAATCACGAGCACGCGGGCGTCCTGGGGCGCCGCGAGGGGCTCGCGAGGTTCCTCGTCGCCGACCACTGATGTGGCGACGGGCAGCGTGACGGTGATCGCGGTGCCGTGACCGAGCGTGCTGGCGATATCGATCGTGCCCTGGTGCCGCTGAACGATGCCCCAGACGACGGCGAGGCCCAGCCCGTTGCCGCGCGCACCCTTGGTGGTGAAGAATGGCTCGAACACGCGGCGCCGCGTTTCTTCCGACATCCCGCAGCCCGTGTCGTCCACGCTGATCGTGATCTTGTCGCCGTCGCCGTCACCGCGGACGCGGACTCGGCAGGCGCCCCCGACGGGCATCGCCTCCAGGGCGTTGACGAGCAGATTCGTGAAGACCTCTCGGAGCTCTTCGGGTCGGCCCTCGACCGCGGCTGTTTCGCCCTCTACCCGGACGTCGTAGTGGATGCCCTGGCTCTGCGCTTCGTCCTTCCACCGGGGCCGTGTCAGCTCAATGACCTCACGGACAACGCTTAGGATGTCCACGCGGCCGAATGGACGCGTCTGACGTGTCCGCGTGAACTCCTGAATCCTCCGGACCGTGTCGGCGCCGTCCTGAGCGGCCCGCCGTACTGCCTCCAGCCCACGCCCAACTTCGGGATCGGTGGCGCGACGCTGAAGGAGTTCGGCACGCCCGAGGATGACCGCCAGGAGGTTGTTGAAATCGTGCGCCACGCCAGCCGCCATCTCACCCAGCGCGCGGAGCCGCTCGGTCTGGACGAGCTGCGCCTGACTGCGCTCCAGGCGCTCGTGGGCCTCGCGGAGCTCGTCGTACAACCGTGCGTTCCTGATCGCAGTCCCAGCGCAATCGGCGAGCTGCAGGAGGATCGTTTCGTCGCGGTCGCTGAACGGGCGCGAGGAGCGGTTGGCGACGTAGAGCACCCCCTCGATACTGTCCTCGCTCCGGATCGGCAGCGCGAGGACGGCCACGACCTCGTCCTCACGGGCGAGGGGCGCGTAATCCTTGCTGATGTCTGGATCGCTGAGGTAGTTCTCTGTCCGCACCGGGCGGCCCTCCGCGAACGCCCGTCCTCCAATCCCGCGGCCGGGCTCGATCTGAGCATTCACCCAGCCGCTGGGGCCCGGCCCGACCCAATAGCGGAACACCAGACTCCCCGAGCTGGGTTCGCGAAGCGCGATCCGCGCGACATCGCTGCCACAGAACGCCTGCGCGGTCTCGGCGACCTGCTGCAGGATGGCGTCGAGGTCGAGCGACTGGTTGATCGCGCGCGTGAGCATGGCGATCGTCTCGGCCTCTCGCTGGCGCCGGTGGGCCTCGGCATAGAGCCGGGCGTTGCGGATCGCCACGGTGGCCTGCGCTGCGAAGACCTGCAAGAGGTCGACCTCCGCGTCGGTGAAGGGACCCGGAGCATCCCGGTAGACGGCCAGAGCTCCGAGAGCCTGATCACTCGCCAGGAGCGGGACCGAGAGGACCGCGCGATACCCCTCGGCCTCGACCATCGCACGAGTCGAGGGCGTCAATGCAAAGGCTGGATCGTTCAGGAGGTCCGCAGACCACACCGGTCGGCGCTCCTGGATGGCGGTGGGCGTCGTCCCGTCGCGCCAGTGCAGCGGGCGCAGCTCCTTGAAATTGGCCCTCATACCGCGGTACGCGACGAATCGGATCACGGCGTCGCTCGCCTCCGGCTCGATGACCGCAATGCTGGCCCGTGGGATCCTCAGAAGCTCCCGGACACGATCGACGATGAGGTCGAGCACGGCAGGCAGGTCCAGGGAAGACGTAATAGCCCTGGCGACCTCGACCATCGATTTCGCCTGGGCGCTGCGCCGCTCCAACGCCTCTTCTGTCTGCTTGCGCTCGGTGACGTCGCGGCCGACCTGCACGAGCGTACGCCGGCCGTTACCAGCTGGAATGAAGAACGCTTGAGACTCGATCACGCGCTCCATCCCGGTCGCGCTCTGCCAGCGAGTCTCTGCCGGCGTGGGATCCAGTGCCAGATCCCCGTTTTTCAGCGATGGATGCCAGGTCACCGGAAGGAACTCTGCGGCCAGGGATCGCCCTAGCACGTCGTCGCGGCGGAGCCCTGTGAGCTCCTCGCACGCCCGATTGAACAG